>Ga0123335_1002069_pt1 | contig 30946 bp, 24 predicted proteins | sample BiotimSIPDNA_2_FD_89707 | JGI IMG/M metagenome (GOLD analysis project Ga0123335, IMG submission 89707) | Anaerobic biogas reactor microbial communites from Washington, USA - Biogas_R2 time_0 SIP DNA | ecosystem: Engineered > Bioreactor > Anaerobic > Unclassified | place: Washington, USA... | reverse complement strand
GCTGTTCCTGCTGTTTCATTTCTCTTCCCTGGGGCTGTGGTTCTTCGCGGGCATCACGCTGATCGCCGGGGTGAGCTTCGTGGACGACATTGTGTCTCTGGGGCAGCGGGTACGGTTGTTGTTTCATCTGCTGGCAATGAGCTGTGCTTTTTACCTGGCGGGTGTGTTCGGCATTTATCCCTGGTGGGCCATCGTGATTGGTTACATCGTCTTCATCGGCATCGTGAACGCCTATAACTTCATGGATGGCATCAACGGGATCACGGGCCTCTACAGCATCGCGGTGCTGGCATCGCTGCAATACGTGAATCTGACATATGGCAGCTTCGTGCATCCGGACCTGATATGGTTCCCGATGCTGGCGTCGGTGGTGTTCCTCTTCTTCAACTTCCGGAAGAGGGCACGGTGCTTCGCGGGCGACGTGGGCAGCGTGGCCATCGCCTTCTGGATTGTGACGCTGTTGTTATTGCTGATCGTGAAGACGGAGAACCTGATATGGCTGGGCTTCCTGATGGTGTATGGCGTGGATGCTGTGATGACCATCGCGCATCGTCTCTATTTGAAGCAGAATATCATGGAAGCGCATCGGCTTCATTTTTACCAGATCATGGCGAACGAGAAAAAGATGCCACTCAAGGTGGTGTCGGTGATCTACTTCGGGCTGCAGCTGCTCTGTTCGGCGTTGATTATCCAGCTGTACCCGCTGATGGGGTGGGGCATCTTCGTGATATTGTTGTTGCTCTTGATGGGACTCTACATAATGAAGTTCAGAATGATGAAAACCAATAATGTTTGACGGATGCTTATTGACAAGAAATTGCTGGATGAGGTGACGGAGCGGGCCAAGGCGAGTGAGCGGCTGCGCATGAATTACAACCTGCACGACAGCCTGGAGGCGAAAGCGCAGCGGTTGCTGAACGCGCTGGAGCCGGGCACGCTGCTGCCGATACACCGACACCGCCATACGGCGGAGACCTATATCGTGCTGCGGGGGGCCATCAAGGTGTTGTTCTATGATGAAAACAAGATGCTCACCGATGAGTTTATGGTAAGCCCTCAGGAAGGGAGTTATGGTGTTCACATCCCGGCAGGGCAGTGGCACACGCTGGAGGTGCTGGAGAGTGGCACCGTGATCTTCGAGGTGAAGGATGGGCCCTATGCTCCACTGGCACCGGAGGATATGCAAGGTCAAGAGGAGTAGCAGAAGTTGATGGAATTTTTCACACTCATTAAACAAAGCGTTGCTGAGAACGTTATTAAGTAGATTTTGCCTACCTTTACGGGCTGAAACAGTAACAACGATTATATGAAGAGATACTACACGCTTCACTTGTTGGCGGCTTTGGTGATGACCGCCCTACTTGCCGGATGCGGATCGAGCGAGAAGATTGCTTATCTGCAGGGTACCGAACGGATGAGTGCCGAGGAGTTCGCACAGGCGACAACGCTATACGATGCACGCATCTTACCGAAAGACATGCTGACCATCATCGTGAGCACCACGGACCCGGAGGCATCAAGGCCTTTTAACCTGGTGACGCCTTCGATTTCCAGAGGAACGCAAGTGACAGCTTCTACATACTCAGGGCAGCTGCAGACCTACCTGGTGGACAACAACGGTCAGGTGGAGTTTCCCGTGGTGGGGATGATCACCGTGAAGGGATTGACCAAAAGCGAGGCGGAGAATAAGATAAAGGGATTGCTGATGACCTACCTGAAGGAGGAGCCGGTGGTGACGGTGCGCTTCGTGAACTACAAGATATCGGTGATCGGCGAGGTGGCACGTCCCAACACCTTCACCATCCAGAACGAGAAGGTGAACGTGATGGAGGCGTTGGCAATGGCGGGCGACATGACGATATGGGGACGACGCGACAACGTGAAGATACTCCGCGAGGATGCGGAGGGCAACAAGCGGGTGATCATGATGAACCTGAACGACCCTTACGTGATCTTTCACCCGGACTTCTACCTGCAGCAGAACGACGTGGTATACGTGGAGCCGAACAAGGTGAAGGCGAAGAACTCGGAGATTGGCTCGGCCACGGGCATCTGGCTCTCGGCCACCTCGATCATGATTTCAGTCGCCACGCTATTGATCAACGTTCTGAAATAATTGTACCTTTATTACGTTAAATAGCTAACAGCTAACAGCTAACAGCTAATTGCCAAAAATATATGACAGATACCAATACAAACATGCAGGGAATGCAGGGAGAGGAGAAAGAGGATTTGATCTCCGTGATGGAGATAGCGACATTGTTCATCAAACACTGGAAGTGGATTCTCTTAGGTCTGCTGGTGGCACTGGCGGCAGCGTTCGTCTACTTGAGATACACCACCCCGGTATACAAGGTGGCCAGCAGCGTGGTGTTGAAGGAGGAGGGGCGAAGGGGTCCCTCGGCCATGCCGGGCACGCTGGAGGAGATCGCCATGATGGGTTCGGTGAGCAACGTGGAGAACGAGCTTTACATCCTGAGATCGCGCTCCATGATCCGCTCGGTGATTAACCGACTGGACCTGCACACCTCCTACATCGTGGAGGGAAGAATCAAGAGTGTCGACCTCTACACGCAGAGCCCGGTGATAGTGGACATGGCGCAGAGCGACCTGGACCGACTGCGCGAGACCATCAACTTCGAGATGCAGATGGAGAGCGAGGAGCGGGTGCACATAAGAGGCATGGTGGCGGGCAACGCGCTGGACACCATCTTCACCCAGCTGCCGGCAGTGATATTGACCGACGTGGGGGCGATCAGCTTCACCCGTCGCCACGAGATCAAGCCTGACAACAGGCTGCTTTATGTCTCCATACAGCATCCCGACGCGGTGATCGGCACCTACCGGGGCAACCTGGAGGTGACACAGGCTTCCAAGCAGGCCACGGTGATCAACTTGGCGCTCAACACGCCCTACAGGGAGAAGGGGCGCGATTTCATCAACACGCTGATTGAGGTATACAACAACGAGGCGATTGAGGACAAGAACCAGGAGGCACGCAACACGCAACTCTTCATTGAGGAGCGCATCGCCATCATCGACCAGGAGCTGAGCACCGCGGAGCAGAATGTGGAGGAGTACAAGCGGGAGGAGGGATTGACCGACCTGCAGACGGACCTGCAACGCGACATGCAGATGGGTAGTCAGTACGAACAGCGCCTCGTGGAGGTGGAGACGCAGCTGAACGTGGTGAGTTCGCTGAACAGTTACCTGGACAACCCTGCCAACAGCAACAAGACGATTCCGAGCAACATTGGGGTGCAGGATCCCACGCTCTCGGCCACCACATCGGAATACAACCGCCTGCTGCTGGAGCGCGAACGCCTCTCGCAGAGCATGACGGACGACAACCCTGCCATGAAGCGACTGAACGAGCAGATCAGCGGCCTGCGCGAGAGCATCGGCGCCTCGATCAACAGCGTGCAGCAGGGGCTGCAGATTCAACGGCGCGAGGCGCGCAACCAGGCGAATATATTCGGGGGCCGCGTGAGCGCGGTACCGACACAGGAGCGTGAGTTCATGGAGCTGTCGCGCGAGCAGCAGATCAAGGCGAGCCTCTTCCTGATGCTCCTCCAGAAACGGGAGGAGAACGCGCTGGCACTGGCGGCATATGCCAACAAGGCGAAGGTGCTGGACGAGGCGGCGAGCGAGGGGATGGTGGCGCCGCGCCGCATGATCATCCTCCTTGCTGCGCTGATGCTGGGTCTGCTGATCCCCATGGGTATCATCTACCTGATGGATATGCTGCAGTACCGCATACGCACCCGCGGCGACGTGGACCGTGTGACGAAGGTGCCGATCCTTTCGGAGGTGCCGAAGCACGAGGAGCAGGAGAACATCGCGGTGATGGAGAACGAGACGCGCCCCATAGACGAGGCGTTCCGCATGCTGCGCACAAACCTCCTGCTGACCCTCGGGGCGGACAACAAGGTGGTGACCTGCACCTCCACGGTGTCGGGCGAGGGGAAGACGTTCATCGCGCTGAACACGGCGATCAGCCTCTCACTGCTGAACAAGCGGGTGCTGCTGGTGGGACTGGACTTGCGCATTCCGCGACTGCGGGAGTACATGAACCTAGAGACGCGCGACGGCATCACCAGCTATCTCTCGGGCTTCGAGAAGGATCTGGATAGCTTGATCGTGCCCTCCGGCATCACGGAGAACCTCTTCGCACTGCCCTCGGGGGCGATTCCCCCCAACCCGGCGGAGCTGCTGTCACGTCCCTCGCTGGATGCGGCCTTCGCGAAGCTGCGTGAGGAGTTTGACTACATCATTATCGACTCGGCTCCGGTGAGCCAGGTGACCGACACGCTGATCCTGAACCGCGTCGCGGACGCCACGGTATACGTATGCCGCGCCAACTACTCGAGCAAGGGCAACCTGCGCTTCGCCAACGACATGATGGCGCAGAACCGCCTCAAGAACATGGTGCTGGTGGTGAACGATGTGGATGAGTTCCACCATGCCTACGGCTATGGCTACGGTCGCGGTTATGGCTACGGGTACGGCAAAGGGAAGAAGAAGAAAAAATAGCTGTAAGCTGTAAGCTTTAAGCTTTTAGCTTATTGCTTATGACTTATCGCTTATAGCTTACCACTTATAGCTTTGAACGTCCGGAGTGATCCGGGCGTTCGTCGTTTTTAGGGGTATAGAAAATGATCGGGGGGCGGAGCAATGGGTGCTGCGATTTTGGAATCTGAATCGAATTCTGTAATTTTATGCGGGGATTGCAACAGATTCACGCCTACCTGTTTGGCGGGTTGTATGATTTCGCGGGACAAATCAGACAAATCAAATGGATACAGATTATTTATCAAGAGAATGTTACAAGGCGATCATCATCGAGGCGGAGAAGCTGAGTCATGATCTGACGCTGCATTATGGGTTGTTATCCATCGACTGCAAGAACGAGGATGAATACATCGATAAAGCTGAACAAATGACCCGGGAGATCATGCAAGCTGACGATGCGGAACTGGAAGATCTGTTTTGGGGAAATCTGCCCGATAAAAAGAAATTTCAACTTACTTGCACAAATATACTTGAGAATATCGGGAGGGTAAGAGCGATTCCTTTTGATAAGAGAAAATTTGATTTCTAACGTGATCATGTTGCGCCCTTTCCACAAATTGCGTATTTTTACCAGTCAAAAAAAGAATGTGGTTATTTCAAGATGTTGACTTGCCAAACATGAGATTGAGAGCAACAACCCTTACAACAAGAAGATCTTCAAACGGATCAGCAGGGGGAATTATCAGTTGAATCCTGATCTCTCGATCCTGATCGACGGGAATTGGGTCTCCAATAAGGAATCATCCTTGAATTGAATCATTCACTATATCGAAGACCAGCATATGACAATGGAAAGCAACGACTTACTGAGAGATATCTTGATACACACCGACACCGGCAAACTGAAACAGTTTGTCAACGAGTACGCAAACGATCATGCGGATTTTCGAGACGTTTTCCTGGAGAAATTCTCTCCGAAGCCAAAGCCGAAGCCGGGTTCCAAACATAAACAGCCAGAGGAGGATTACCCGAGAATAATCAAAAAAGCACGCTATTATCTACGCCACGACAACAGGGAGGAGGCCATACACATCGCGCAGAACCTGATCGATACCATTCCCGACTACTGGGATGAGAATTTCGACTACGAGGGGGATGTACAGGTGATATACGATGAAGCAATTGACCTGCTTGAAGATATCCTGAACGATGAACCCACTACTGAACAGATGGAGCTGATATTCAGCTGGTACGAGAAGGTGAACGGTGATAAAAAACACCAGTACATGGGATTGAATAGCTCATTGGAGCAACTGGAGCGGTATTTTGCCGCAGATGCCGTGGGCGGGTTTGAACGTGTGCTCCGCATCGTTGACAAGCGGATCGCAATCTCGGAAGAATATGAGAAGCAGCGCGCTGTAGTGGAAAAGATATACTTGTTGGAGGAGAATAACCGGGAGGCGGCAGCGGATCAGACAATCGAGCAATATTTATTCTTTCCCGATGTCCGCGCGATCAGATTGAAGCGATTGCTGACAGCGGAGCGGTATGATGATGCCATCCGGTTGCTGCAGGAAGGAATAGAGATTGCAAAGGAAAAGAAGACGATGGGTACGGTGAATGAGTGGCGAAAGGAGCTTTTTTCCATCTATCTGCAATATGTGCAACAACAGGCTACGATCACCGACAAAGTGGCCTACAAGCGGGTCGGCCAGACACTGATTTGGATGAAATCGTTTGAGGGAGGAACAGCAGTGGTCAGACAACTGATCAACCAGTTCCGGGAGACCTATAAACGACGGCCCTACATGATGAAAGAACTGGATCGGGTTTTTTGACAGCGGTCAGCTGTTAACATTAAGCTAATTTGCACATCCTCAAATCAGTAATCCGTTTTTAGCTGTTAGTTGTCTGATACTGTTCATTTATAAAGAATAAAAAGTAAAATGATTCTCTCGAAAAACAACTCACGAACTCACGCAAAGTATATGCCGTGGACAACGCGATTCCCAATCGCCCGAGGTGTTGCCGCCGGGTGTGACGCTGGTGCCGGCATACAAATGGTTGTTGGGAATCATTTGACTGAGATGGTGTAAGTGCCAATATGTTGCATGTAAACGCTCATCAATGTAATGATTTTTTTTATCTTTGCAACGGATCTTTTGTGGAGTAGATTTCTATATAATACTATCTCTAATCTGATTGCCTGTTAAACGATTTTTCATACAAGCGCTTAAGAAACAAACATACTATGAAGTGTACATTTGTAGAACTTGCATTGCACCTCGCTATCGTGCTGCCGCTCATTCTGCTTACTTTGACCGACAGGAAACGGGAGACTCTTAAGATCCTGGCAGTGTTCGCTCTCTATTTTCTGATGCATGGCTTGCTGCTTTATCTGCCAACTGAGTTTGAATCATTGCGTTTAACAAATGGAAATTGGAACTGGAGCGGGAAAATTTATGCCATTCTGGGCTCTCTCTTGTTTCTATCGATCTACAGGAAGTTTGCATTGAGGGATTATTTCCTGACGTTGAGGCAGGATAATGATTTCCTGAAGCATGGTTTGATTGCCATTCTCATCATCTTAATCGTGAAGGGGGTGTTCAACTTTCTGTATCTCTCTCCAACGGAATGGGACCTGGAATCGCTGCTGTTTCAGGCTACGATGCCCGGTCTGGATGAGGAAATCGCTTTCAGGGGGATCATGCTGGGTTTGTTGACGAAGATTCTGAAACCGGCAAGACGCCCTCTGTTTCATCCGGCAATCTATGTGACTGCCCTGCTGTTTGGTATGGCGCACGGTCTTTATCTGAATGATTCTTTTGAACTGTCATACAATATCTCTTCCCTGTTGATTACGGCTCTGCTGGGTGTCGCCTGGGCTTGGATGACGCTTAAAAGCGGGAGCATCTTACTGGCGCTCGTTTCTCACAACCTGGGAAATGTTGCCAGTCAGGTGATCAGCATGGGGAAATGAGTGAAATAGAAAAATCTGAGTTAACATGAAAAAAGAGAAGTGGTTTTGGTTGATGCTGCTCCTGTTGACGGGGGGATTGCTGATGAGCGGTTGCGACGATGTGGATGATGAGACGGGTGATGAGGAGGAGCTGCTGGATGCTTCACGGCCGAATTACATGGGTGACGGTAGCGATGAGCTGCCACAGACGAACAACCTCTCGGGATCGACCTGGAAGGGTGTATCGGATGAGTATTCGCTGTGGGTTGAATTTAACAAATCTGATTGCTTGTTTACCGGATATGATTATGTTGCCAGGAAGGATACTACGGCCAGTTATGCGTATAGTTTTTCCTGGCCTCTGCTTACACTGACACCGAAAGATGACAAGGGGAGCGTGCTTACAGGAACAGCCACGAAAGAGTGGACAAAGTATACAATGACTTTCACCGATTCAACGGATGCAGCGGTATGGATGCAGGTTGAAATTAGAACGAGCTCTGCCTTCCGGTAGTCAGCTATGAGCTGTCGAGAAATATTCTGACGGGGTTGTTCCCGTGAACTGCTTGAAATTGCGGAGGGCCGTGTTGCGCGAACGGAAGCCGACAAAGAAGAAGGCATCCTGGTAGTTGGATGATGATCCGGATCCTACCTGCTGCAAAAAATCGCGGATGCGCAACTGGTTGATGTAATGGGTGTAGTTTTCATATCCACACTCCTGTATGGTTTGTGACAGGGTGGTGCGGTTAGTATAGAGCTCGGATGCCAATCGGGTGAGGGAGAGATCGGGATCGCGCCAGGCGCTGTTGTTCGTCATATAAGCATCGAGCCGCTCTGCCAGCGCTGCATTCCTCGTAGCTGCGATCGGTGCTTCAACAGGTGCGGCAGGGCTTTCCTCGTGCCTTAATAGTGCTTCCTGCAAGATCGGTTCATCCGGAGTCCCGTTATCCGGTGTTTTTGCCAATAACCGGTCGAACAGCTCCATGTACACGATGAAAAGGCTGCAACCGACACTGACGTAGTAGTAGAGGGTGTGTACCAGGGGATGGTTGAACGTGAGCACCATGAGGTAAGCGAGTATGTTGATGTAGAACACGATAGCATATTTCTTCAACCATACACGATCGGTGTTGCTGTTGTGCCCGACGTGCTGAATGAAGATGACCAGCAACCCGGGTGCAAAAAGAAGCAGAGAGAGAAACAGACAGAACCAGACCTCAAATCGCTCCATATGGGCAAACATCTCCGGAAGCGATGACCAGGAGCTGTAGCGCACGCCTGCAAAGGAGGTGATGAGATAGAGCGTGAGCAATAACAGCCAGAAAGCATATAGTTTCAGGGTGCGTGTGAGATTGAGCCATCCGGGCCGGATCACCTCAATCGGATAGAGGATGTATGAGATTACCATGAAGTTACCCAACAGCAGCATTTTAGCGGAGACCACGAACTCCGGCTCGTAACCCTGGCTCAGTGCGATGAATCGTGGGATGTAATTCAACACGGAGAAGAAGACAATAATGGCAAGTATGAGACGGGAGCGCTCCCGTGGCTTACGACGGACAAGCAACAACAACGAGGAGAGCATGCATACAAGTGCCCCGGCAAAGATGGTGGCTATATAGATGGATTGCATGAGTTTTTTTTTGCACAAATGTAATTTTTTATTTTTATTTTTTGTGAATATGAAACCCTCATTTTGTATATATGGAACACCCCCAATTGCAATATGGGTTAGCTTTACATCTTGAAGAGTGTCTGCTTTTCATTGTTTTGTATTGAATTAACGATCAACTATTATGATGATGAACAAGAAATTTTTACTTCCTCTGCTGATGACAGTGGCTCTGTTTCTGGTGTCGTGCGACAAGGATGATGATCCGATTGTGACAAACCCGTTCGACGACCAGTCGGAGAGCAGTGACGCTGCACGCAGTAAGATTGTTGTGATCAGCGATTTGCATATGGGAAACGATCTGGTTTACTCGGAGAACGTGAAGCACCTGGATCGGCTGGAGCAGTTCCTGAAAGAGGTGCGTGCCTCAGAAACGATCAAAGAACTGGTGTTGGGCGGTGATATCCTGGATGAGTGGTATGTCCCTACCCGGATTGATACCTACGGATCCGGTACGCAGGCCGATTTCGTGCGGAAATCTGTAGAGGCCAACAAGAATGTGTTTGATGTGCTGAACGGCATCATCAGGGATGGCCATATCAAGGTGACTTACCTGCCCGGGAACCATGACATGGGTTTCCTGCCGGAGCAGATCAACATCGCAATGCCGGGTGTGAACCAGGCGCGTGATGCGGGTGAGAGATATCCCGTGGGTACCTACTCTCCCGATGGTTTTCCGCAGATTGCCATTGAGCATGGCCATCGCTACGATTTCTTCTGTGCCATCACGCCCGGCGCCAACGAGAGTGAGGCCCCCGGCTCCATCATGCCTCCCGGCTATTTCTTTGCCCGCATCGCTGCCAACTCGTTTGTGAATCCTACTACTCAGGAAGCCGCGACAAAAGTGCCGCTTGTAACCCTTCACGATCCTGGCAATGCGGAGCAACGCAGCAAGTATGTCTACTACAACCTCTGGAAGAAGGTGATGGAGGAGGTGATCTATGTGAATGACAGCTTCAGTGATCCGATCATCACCACAAATATCGGAAACTTCACGAAGAGCTACGCGATCAATGATATACTGCCAAGAAACAACGCCTCCGACGGCAACATCGAGATGGATCTCTACAACGGGTTGTTTACACAGGAGAACTGGGATGCACGCCAACGATACAACAACGTCTCGATTGTGAATCATGTGGACAGCTCCATCGTGGGGAGCCTGAAGACGGCGTTCATCAATGACCAGGCGGATGTGCAATACTTCCGGAACTCAGAGTCAAAGGTGCGACTGGTGATCTTCGGGCATACCCATATCCCGATGATGAAATCACATACCAACCTGCAGGGTGAGAAGTGCCTGTATGTGAACTCGGGTTCCTGGGAAGACAGGAAGACACGCGACCAGAATGCATCGATCGACCAGGATGCGATCAATATGCACTTTGTGGTGATCGATCCCCTGGGTGCCGACAAGAAGACGCTTCAGGTCTCATTGTATCAGTACAAATATGGCACTCATTCGCTGGAAGAGGTGAGTGTGCTGGATTTGTAACTGCCAGTCACCGACGAATCCTCAAATCAACAAATCAACAAATCTACTAATTAGTAAATCCTCAAATCCTCAAATCCTCAAATCAACCAGCCTGCAAATCTGCTTTTGGTAAATTTTATTGACTCTGGGTAAATATTTCAATACAAACCGGACGGTTTAGGGTTATGGGCAGGATTATTTTTTAACTTTGTGGCAGATCAAAGAAGGTTCAAGGATTGGATATCAGTTAACGAAAAACGATTTACTATGAAAAAAAAGAGTGGTTTCTGGTGGATGTTGATCCTGGTGACGGCGGGATTGTTGATGAACGGTTGTGCAGTAGTGGATGAAGGTGAGGAGGATGAATTACCGGGAGCATCGGGACCAATTTACAACATGATGACGGACCTTTCGGACGGGAAAAGCGGGTTGTATTTGACGAAATGGGAATCGCCCGGTAATTATGGGCCTTCGTTGGTGATCGCCTTTGAAAGGGAAGAGTGTACCTTTACCTTCAAGGAGAGTAGTTCAGCAGATCCAACAACAACGACCTACGGTTATGAATTTGCCTATCCTTCCGTTACCCTGACGCCGGCAAAGGAGAATGAGAGCGTGGTAATTGGCACGATGATAAGCGGCAGGATCTTGAAAGCGGATGAGATGTCTTTCAAGGATCTTCAAGAGAATCCGGCATGGATAGAGGTGGTCAGGACGAAATAGGGCAGAGGTCAGCTGTCAGCTATCAGCGGTCAGCGTTCAGCATTCAGCGGTCAGCTGTCAGCTCTCAGCGATCTGCTAATCCGCTAATCAACACATCATCGAAACAAATACAATATACGGCGTAAAGGGGAACCGATTTCACGTTGTTCTCGTATCCGAAGTTTTTCTTGCTGATGCGGATGCAGGTTGAAATAAAAAGGAGCTCAGCCTTCCCTTAAGGTGATTGAGAATCGTGTGGTCTCATTTGCAACAGACAATTTCCGACCAGCGATGTCTTAGAAAACTAAAATCAATAAATTAAAATACCCACTGTTAGATTTAATCTGAACTGTTGCAAGTTATTTTTCTTCTAAAATCTTCAACAGCCTTTCATTCAAGTACAATTTCTCTTTACCAACTCTTACCGATTTCAAAAATCCATTTTCTTCTAACGATGCTAAATAATTTCCGACTGTTTTGGCGTTTCCAATATTTTCATCAATCAGGTGCTGCCTTTTGGTGTATGGCAACCGGAATAATATCTCAACCAAATCTTTGGAATAGATTTTTGGCAATCTTGTTTTTATTTCTTCAGCGGTTATATCGATTGATTTTGTTATTTTGTTTAGCCGTTCCAGACCTTTTGCAGAGGTCTGTTCTATCATATCCAACATGAAAAGGATGTATTCTTCCCACTCATTATTTTCAGTTACACCACGTAATCTTTGGTAATATTCCGTTTTGTTTTTGATGATGTACTCACTCAAATAAATGGCCGGGGTGTCTAATAACTCCGAAAGTTTGAGGTAGAGCAGTAATAAAATACGGCCTGTTCGTCCATTACCGTCGGCAAATGGGTGAATGGCTTCAAATTGATAGTGCATCAACGCCATTTTGATGAGGGGGTCTATACCTTCATCTCCATTGATAAACTTTTCCAGATTTGCCAATTTCTCCCGGATAACTGTTTCTCCACTTGGCGGGGTATATATCACTTCGCCTTGTGTATTGCTCAACGTTGTACCCGGAGTAACCCGGATAGAGGCGTTGTTTTGTTTGATACACTGCACAATTCGTATGCATAGGTTGGTGGTGATAAAAGGCTTGGTCTTGAGCTGTTCTAACCCTGACCAAAGTGCTTCTTTGTAACCCAGCACCTCTTTCGTAGCAGAATTCTCCACTTTCTTGTCTGCTACAAAAGATTTGTAAAGTTCGTCATTGGTTGTGATGATATTTTCCACTTCGGAACTCGCCTTTGCTTCCTGCAGGTAGATCGTGTCCAGAAACAGGGTGGGATTGGGCAAATTCAACAAAGTGCCGTTGAGTTGTGCCAGTGCCCTACAGGCGGAAATGGTTTTGCGAAGTATTTCTTTCGTTTCAATATCTGCCTTTGGCGGTAGCAATGGCAAGTTATTATAGGGTTGCTTACGATCAAATTTGCTCATAACTTTCAAGTGTAAGTATTACTCTCGTTGTTAATACAAGGGCAAAAATACAAAAAAATTACTCTCGTTTGCATGATGAGCGTAAAAATTACTTACAAACGGATCAACGAATCAACGAATCAACGATTCAACGAATCAAATTTCCTGATATTTATTATGGAAATATTTCTTTAATTGGGGAGAGTTTCGTATCTTTGCAGCCTGTTTAACAAGATCACGGTGGAGGTTCCGGATCAGTGATTCGGATCGATTGGTTTTAGGATATTCCCCCGGCTCTGTTTTAGGTTGTTACAAGCATGAACTATTTGACTCCTACGAAGGCTGCCGACGCATTCAGACGGGCAGCCATTGAGAAAGAGAAGCGGCCTTTCCCGCAGTTCGCCCTGATGGCGGTGCTGGGTGGGGCCTTTATCGCGTTCGGCGGTCTGCTGACGGTGATGGTGGCGGGTGGCATGCCGGGCGTGGCGGTAGCCAATCCGGGGCTGGTGAAGTTCATGGCGGGAGCGCTGTTCCCCATTGGACTGATCATGGTGTCGGTCACCGGTGCGGATCTCTTCACGAGCGACTGCGCCGGCTTCGGCTTCCCGCTACTGCGCAAGGAGCTGACACTGCGCCGCGTGGCTGCGCTGCTGCTGATATCCTACCTTTTCAACTTCATTGGTGCACAACTGGTGGCATGGCTGCTCTCCGCACACGTGGGAATGCTGGACAAGGAGCCTTGGCACTCTTACCTGCACAACCTTGCAGGGGCGAAGGTGGACCAGGCGTTCTGGCCGGTATTCGTGAAGGGTATCGGTGCCAACTGGTTGGTATGCCTCGGCATGCTGATGGGCTTCGCGGGAAAGGATATCGCGGGCAAGGCGATAGGGATCTGGATACCGGTGATGCTCTTCGTGACGCTGGGCTACGAGCACTCGATCGCCAACATGTTCTTCATCCCCGCAGCCATATATACGGGTGCGGAGATCACCTGGGGTGCCTTCATCCTGCAGAACCTGATTCCTGCCACGCTGGGCAACATCGTGGGCGGCATGGGTCTGGTAGGGCTGGTGTACGGCTGGTTGTATCTTGCTGAAAGTTGATTTTTTCTCAACTGCTGCTTCTTGTCGACCCGTTTTAGGCTTTACAAGCTACCTGACAAGAACTCGCTTCGCTCAAACAGCTTGTCAGGTTGCGCTTGTTGCAGCGAACGGGTGCCCCGACAACAAGCTGAGGTCTCTAACAAATCAACAATCAATCCAAGAACATCAAACCTTGAACATTGAACTTACAAACATAATAACGAAATAACATACTAACGTACTAACATAAAGAATTATGGTAAAGAATCAAAACGCATGGAAAGGGTTCCGCGGGGAGCTTTGGAAGAAAGAGATCAACGTGAGGGACTTCATCATGAACAACTATACGCCTTACGAGGGGGACGATACTTTCCTGCAGCCATCGACGGAGCGCACGCAGAAGGTGTGGAACAGGCTCACGGAGATGTTCAAGGAGGAACAGGCGAAGGGGGTTTACGACGCGGAGACGAAACTGCCACAGCAGATAGACACCTACGGGCCGGGTTACATTGACCGGGAGAACGAGGTGATTGTGGGTCTGCAGACGGATGCGCCGCTCAAGAGGGGTATCTTCCCCAAGGGGGGCATCCGCATGGTGGAGAACGCTCTCAACGCCTACGGCTTTGAGCTGGACCCGATGACGAAGGAGATCTACACGCGCTACCGCAAGACGCACAACGAGGGTGTCTTCTCGGCATACAACGACGAGATGCTGGCGGCACGCAAGTCGGGGATCATTACCGGTCTGCCGGACGCATACGGGCGCGGGCGCATCATCGGCGACTACCGCCGCGTGCCGCTTTACGGTACCACGGCACTGATCGAGGAGCGCAAGGATTTCATGCTGCGGCTCGACATTCAGGAGTTCACCGAGAACAGCATCCGCAACCGCGAGGAGGTGAGTGAGCAGATCAAGGCGCTCAAAGCGTTTGAGAAGATGTGCGCGGGCTACGGCTTCGACGTATCACAGCCGGCACGCGACAGCCGCGAGGCGGTGCAGTTCCTCTACTTCGCATACCTGGCGGCAGTGAAGGACCAGGATGGCGCGGCCATGTCGATAGGGCGTACTTCTACCTTCCTCGACATCTACATCGAGAAGGACCTGCAGGCGGGACTGATCACAGAGAACGAGGCGCAGGAGATGGTGGACCAGCTGATCATCAAGCTTCGCATCGTACGCTTCCTGCGTACACCAGACTACAACGAGCTCTTCTCGGGCGACCCTGTATGGGTAACCGAGGCGCTGGGGGGACAGACGATGGACGGCCGCACGCTGGTGACTCGCACCTCCTACCGCTACCTGCATACGCTCTACAACCTTGGGCCGGCACCGGAGCCTAACCTGACGGTGCTCTGGTCGCAGCAGAGTCCTGAGAACTGGAAACGCTTCTGCTCGAAGGTGTCGGTGGACACTTCGGCAATTCAGTATGAGAACGACGACCTGATGCGTCCCGACTATGGCGACGACTACGGCATTGCCTGCTGCGTATCGCCGATGAAGATTGGCAAGCAGATGCAGCTCTTCGGCGCGAGGGCCAACCTGGCGAAGTGCCTGCTCTATGCCATCAACGGCGGCCGCGACGAGAAGTCGGGTGCGCAGGTGGCGCCCAGATATGAGCCGATCACATCGGAGTACCTCGACTATGAGGAGGTGATGGTGAAGTTCGACCAGTCGATGCGTTGGCTGGCGAAGGTCTACGTGAACGCGCTCAAGATCATCCACTACATGCATGACAAGTATGCCTACGAGGCGTTTGAGATGGCGCTGCACGACGGGGATGTGGAGCGCATCAGGGCGACGGGCATCGCGGGCCTCTCGATCGTGGCGGACTCGCTGGCGGCGATTCGCGACACGCGGGTGAAGGTGATCCGCGACGAGCGGGGCATCGCCGTGGACTTCGAGCGGGAAGGGGAGTATGTGCCTTTCGGCAACAACGACGACAATACGGACCAGATTGCGGTGGACATTACACGCAAGTTCATGGGGTACCTCCGTCAGCATGAGACGTATCGCAATGCGAAGCCTACACAGTCGATCCTGACGATCACATCGAACGTGGTATATGGCAAGAAGACTGGTGCCACTCCGGATGGACGCCCTGCAGGCGAGCCTTTTGCTCCGGGTGCCAATCCGATGAACGGTCGCGACAAGAAGGGGGCCGTGGCGGCACTGGCATCGGTGGCGAAGCTGCCGTTCCAGCATGCGCACGACGGCATCTCTTACACCTTTGCGGTCTCTCCGGGATCGCTGGGCAAGGAGAGGGAGACTCGCGTATCGAACCTGGTGGGGCTGCTGGATGGCTACTTCACCGCGGACGGCGGGCAGCACCTGAACGTGAACGTGTTCGACAAGGAGCTGCTGCTGGATGCAATGGCGCACCCTGAGAACTATCCGCAGCTGACAATCCGCGTATCGGGCTATGCGGTGAACTTTGTGAAGCTGACACGCGAGCAGCAGCTGGATGTGATTTCGAGGACGATTAATCAGAAGCTGTAAGTTTTAAGCTTTAAGCTGTTAGCTTTTAGCTTATCGCTTTTAGCTTTTAGAAAGGGGATGTTTTCTTGTCTGCACTTATTCCCTGACCTGTCAGCGACTCGGTTATGAAAAGAGAAGAACTCGCTTCGCTCAAACAACTTCTCTTTTTCACATAACCTTCGTCGGACAGGTACCCAGCGAATAATTGAGGAGCAAGAAAACATCCCTCTTCACAGCTGATGCAGTAATATCCCATCAGCATACATCAACATCATCATCAACCTGAAAAGAAATGGTAGGAAACATTCATTCTCTCGAGAGCTTCGGCACGGTGGACGGCCCGGGGATACGCTTCGTGGTGTTCCTGCAGGGATGCCCGCTGCGATGCCTCTATTGCCACAATCCGGACACCTGGGAGAAGGGGAGCGGGAGCTACCAGATGACGCCGGCGGAGCTGCTGGAGGAGGTGATGCGCTACAAGAGCTTCATAGCCAAGGGGGGCGTGACGGTGACGGGGGGCGAGCCACTGATGCAGGCTGAGTTTGTGCGCGACTTCTTCCTGCTCTGTCGCGAGAAGGGGATCCACACGGCGCTGGACACTTCGGGTGCGTTATGGTCGCCGGCGGTGCGTGAGGCACTGGATGCGGCGGACATGGTACTGCTCGACGTGAAGACGATTGATCCGCTGCAGCACAAGGAGCTGACGGGGGCGAAGATCACCAACACGCTGCGTTGCCTGGACTACCTGGAGGAACGGCAGACTGCCACCTGGATACGCCATGTGCTGGTGCCGGGGTGGACTGACGACGACCGGCGACTGCAGCAGCTGGCGGACTTTCTAAAGCCTTACCGCTGCATTGAGAAGATTGAACTGCTGCCCTATCATACCATGGGTACCCACAAGTACGAACAGATGGGGTTGCAGTACCGGCTGGAGGGTACGCCGGAGCTGTCGCCCGAACGACTGGAGCGGGCAAGGGAGATATTTGGTGTTTAGCGATCAGCGGTCAGCGGTCAGCGTTCAGCAGTCAGCTTTCAGCGGTTTATGTTTACCGGTTGATGATATTCTGGGAGAAAAGTGCAGTTATGCCTGCAGAAAATGGGAGAAAAGTGTAATTTTGTGGTGGTCGGGATATTGAACATACACAATAGAATGAAAGAGTATAATTTCTTTATTCGTTTGATCCTACTTTTTTGTTTTTTTCTTTCTACCACACGGTTTGCGACCGGGCAGGAAAAGGATGGTGAGGGAGTGGAGCTGGAGCTGATCAGGCAACCGCTGCGATACCGGGGAAGCTATGAATGGTTGAAGATGACGGGGGAGCCTGACCTGGGCATGCTGGGGATGGGTGCCGACTTTTTTATCGTGGACAAACTTCCCAATCTCTATCTTACGATCAACACCTATTCGGCCATCGCAGGTAAGAGACCGGGGCTGATCACCTTCGGGACGGGAGTGGGTTATCTGCAACCCCTGTTTCGATCACCCTTGTCGCTGGATGCCGGTCTGTTCGTCGGGGGTGGCGGCGGTGGCGGTGCCCCGGATGGCGGGGGACTGATCACCCGGGGGCACATCAACCTGGCTTTCAGTATGGGAGCTGTTTCGCTGTTCGGCGGTTATTCACGACTTGATTTTCCCACCGGTGAGATGGGAAGCAACAACGTCAATGTGGGGGTCGCCATCTCATCACAATTCAGCACGGCGAGAAGGACAGGCCCAAAAAGGCAGGAGAATGGTTCTGTGGCATCGCTTGATAAAACATCCACATTTCGGGTTCAGATTACGGGACAGAACTACATTTCTTTTGCCGGTGATCCTGTCTCTCGCAGCAATGAATCACAACCCCAACCCGGTGATATCTCGCTGGTAGGCGTTGAGCTGGATCATTTCTTTCATGCACAGTGGTATGCGGCATTGAAATTGCACGGTGCAATGGCCGGTGGTATTGATGGTTACATGAGTTATCTGGTGGGTGTGGGTTTTGAACAGCCGTTGGCTGGTGATCGGTTGACGCTCGACGCCCAGCTGCTGGCAGGTCCGAGTGGTGGCGGAGGCGTTGCCAGCGGAGGAGGAGGCACCCTCCAGGGTACCGTAGGGTTAAGCACTCGACTGGGTGAGGCATATGGTATCAAAGCAGCGATCGGTCACACATTCACACCCGGGGGGCAGCTCAACGGTACGCTGCTTGAAATGGCCTTGTCGCACAACTTTCATTTTTATACGACCGCAGGTGCGCATACGAAGACCGCTTATCGACTGAAAGAGAGTGAACGGCTTCGGATGTTCGGATTTGAACTGCTGAACCGCACCTATTGGTCATCTTCTGAGCGAATGGACAAAAACGGACGTCCCTACGACAAAGCCTTCAACCTGATGGGATTTGTGGTATCCAAAAGGATACATGATCACTTTGATTTGCTTGGAGCTACCAATTGGGCCTATCAGGGATCGTACGGGGCATACGCCGAAGGGCTGCTGGGCCTGCGATATCGCTACGGATGGAACCCGTCGTGGGAGTTACGCGCGCAGGCATTGGGCGGTGCTGCCGGTGGCGGCGGGATTGACCTGGGCAGCGGATTGGTTTATAACTATAGCGCCGGATTGGTTCGTCACATCAGTCAGAACTGGAGATTGGCTGTGAGTGTGGGACAAATGGCAGGTGTGAAAGGCAATTTTAAACCTTTCTTCACCGATATCGGCATCGTCTACAGGTTCGGGACCATACAGAAGTAGGGTAAATGTCAGAATGCATTTACCCTACTTTGTTACGCCGGAATCAGCGTGACATTTTGATTTTCCAATTTACTCTGATTAACTCAGGATCTCTTCCAGCGTAATATAATCACCCACCTTGCCGGTCATCTTTTCCATGTCGGTCTGTACGGGCAGGGTCTTCTTACCCGGTCTCCATCCGGCGGGACACACTTCGCCTGTCTTGCTGGCGTGCTGCCATGCTTCGATCTGACGAAGGAACTCATTCACGTTTCTGCCTACAGAATCGGCTTGCACCTCCTGGGCTACGCAAACGCCGTCGGGGTTGAAAAGGAAACGACCACGCAGGGCCACACCCTCCTCTTCGATCAGCACACCAAACGCGCGGGCTACCTCTTTCGTGGTATCGGCACCAATGGTCAGCTTGAGGCCTTTCAGGATCGGCTCGGTCTCCACGAAGCGCTTATGCGAGAACTTGGAGTCGACCGATACCGGCAGGAGCTCCACGCCCAGACGCTCAAACTCGTCGTAGTGAGCATTCATTGCCGCGATCTCGGTGGGGCAGACGAAGGTGAAGTCGGCAGGATAGAAGCAGACGACGGCCCATTTATCCTTGTAATCTGCGCTGGAAACGGTTTTGTAGTGTCCCGTCTTCGCGTCGTATGCCTCCATCTCAAATTCCGGCATCATTTGTCTTACCATTGTTCCATTCATTGTTTTTTCCTCCTGTTTAAAAGTTTCAGTTACTCCTTCTTTGGTTTTTTTCTTTTTTAGCGGTTTCACGCCATTTGCACATGCCATAATTCTGCGTTTTTAAAGTTAAGATTCGTGTTGTTTATTCTTGTGGATGATAAAATTGCCGTTGATGCTCAGCTTGATGTCTTCGATAATGAAATTGTCGATTTCATTTTCATGAAAGAAATCGGTCAGTAGCTTGTCAAGCTTCTCGTTGTGATAATCCTCGATATAGTCACACTGTTTGCAATAGAGGTGATGATGATTCTCCAGGATGCCGTCGTAGCGCATCACATCTTTCTCGGTTTTTACCTTCACGATCAGGTTATGCTCCACCAATGTCTCCAATACCTTGTATACGGTACCGTAACCAATGTTGGGGTCGTTCCTGCGGATATATTCCAGGATGTTTTCTGCCGTGGGGTGGTTGTCCAGCAGATAAATTGCCTCCAGCACCCGCATCCGTTGCGGTGTCACCTTCAGCCCTTTCCCGGAGATCAGGTTTCGTATTTTCAGTCGATCAATCAATGGAACAGGTTCTAATTAAGAATGATTCGTAAATAGTAAACATTCAAAATTATAAAAACCTTTTGTGGTTTCCAAATTTATAGGGGAAAATAATTAGGCAATCCTCACGTTAACTAATTTGCGAATTTGCTAATGTGTTAATTCGCTAATCCTCAAATCAGCTAATCAACTCATCAGCTAATCAACTCATCAACTCATCCTCCTCTGTTTTGTGGTTCTCTCTGGTCTTGATAGCGAAGTCGCGCGGGAGCATGCCGAACTGGTTGCTGAAGCATTTGGAGAAATAGGAGGGGCTGTTGAAGCCGACGATATAGGCGATCTCGCTGATCTGGTACTCGCTGCCGCTTAGCAGCTCGGCTGCCTTCTTGAGCCGTATGAGCTGGATGTAATCGTTGGGAGTCATTCCGGAGATCGATTTGATCTTCTTGTGGAGGCTGGAACGGCTCAATGCCATATCGTGTGCCAGGGTCTCGATAAGGTTGCCCGACTCGGAAAGGTTGTTCATGATGATCTTGTTGATCTTCGTGAGAAACTCGATGTCGCAGGTGTTGTTCGCGATGCTCTGCGGCGGGATGAAGGGGGAGGTGGTGAAGATCTCCTTCAGCTGGGTGCGGTTCTTGATGATGCTCCCCACCTGCGCTTTCAGGAACTCGAGCGAGAAGGGCTTCTCTATAAACACGTCGGCACCGTAGTCGAGTCCCTCGGTCTTGGAACGTATATCGGTCTGTGCCGTGAGCAGGATGATGGGGATATGGCAGAACATTGTCATGGAGCGTATCGCCTTGCAGAGCTCTATGCCGTCCATCTCGGGCATCAGGATATCGGTGATGATGACATCGATGATGGTGTTTTCCTCCAGGCGTGCCAATGCTTCGTTGCCGTTGCGGGCCGTCATCACGTTATAGTGTCGTGCGAAATTGTTATGAAGGAAATTGAGCATCTCCAGATTGTCTTCCACAATGAGCAGGGTGTTGACAAACTCCTGTTTCTCCTCCTGGAAGGTGTCACCGTACTCCGTTTCTCCGGAAGGTAGCCGGTCACCATCGAGCAGGTCATCCTCGAGTCTGGAGGGATTGGGTGCTGAATGGACGTAAGGGATGGTAACCGTGAATACGGTTTGCTCGGTGTCACTGTATACCTTGATCTTGCTGTTGTGCTTCACGACAAGCGATTTCACCAGCGCTAGACCAATGCCGCTTCCTTCCCTGCGTTGCAGTTCCTTGTCGTCATTGACCTGGAAGAAGGGCTGAAAGATCTTCTCCCAATATTTCTCCGGTATGGGGTTTCCATCGTTGATCACCTCCAGGGTGATGGCCTTCTCGGTGTAGGCGAGCTGCACCCTTATCTTTTTATCAGCATACTTCAGTGCATTGCTCAACAGGTTGCTGACGATCTTGGTGATCGCTTCGGAGTCGACCTCACAGATGAGAGGCTCTTCGGGGAGGGATAGCTCAAGGTTGATGGATCGCAGACGACAGGCTGCCTTGTAGCGGTAGCTGACCTGCCGGATGATATGGATGAGGTTGTGGGGTTTGAAGTTGTAGACGTGGGCGTGCTGTTCGATCTTCCTGAAATCGAGCAACTGGTCAGCCAGGGTGTGCATCCTTTCCACGTTGCGCTCCATGACCTGCAGGTTCTCCTCTGTTTCGGGAGTCGTCGTGATGGTTTGCATGATGCTCTCGAGCGGTGCCTTGATGAGACTCAGCGGCGTGCGTATCTCATGGATGATGTTGGTGAAAAATTGTATCTGACGCTCATAGAGCTCATTGTCCTTCTCCATCTGATAGAGGACCATCCTGCTCTCCAGCTTCTTCGCCTCTTTCCTGCGCGAGAGATAGATGGTGAGGAAGATCAGGGTGACAAGGATGAGGACATAGAGCGCGATCATGTAACTACGTTGCCAGAGCACCTTTTTCACGGTGAGGGGGATGGTGATCCATTCGGATTTGTCGGCCCAGACACCATCACTGTTGGCTGCCTTGAGGTGAAACAGGTATTTTCCCGGTGGCAGGTTGATGTAGGAGGCAGACCTGTCGTTGACCACATGGGACCATTCCTCTTCATGTCCTTCCAGATAGTAGACATATTTGTTGTGTGCCGGAAACTTGTAGCTGATTGCTACAAAGTTGAAGCCGATGGAGGGATTGCGGGGGCCGATGGTGATGGGCTGACGGAAGTCATATTCCGTTAGGTTCTCATGGTTCTTGACGCTCGTGATCATGAGGCGCGGTGGGACCTTGTGGGTGTTCAGCAGGTTGGTGTTGATGGTGACGTATCCACCTGCATATCCGAAGTAGAGCAATCCCTCCTCGTCGACGTAGGAGCTGTTGTAGGAGTAGTAATTGCCCATCATTCCCATGCTCTCCTCGAGGACTTGTACCATTCCGGTCTCAAGATCGATCTTGTTGATGGCATTGCTTTTGCTGATCCATAGATTCCCCTGGTGATCGGACTCGATGGAGCAGATGATTCCGGTGGATATGGATATCTGGTCGGATACAGGTACAAAGGTTTGTGTCTGATAGTTGTACTGGCACATGCCCGCTCCCTCGGTGCCGATGAACAGCCGTTCCTGCTTGTCCTGATACAAGCATATCAACCGGTCGCTGGGCAGCGCTCCGGAACGGTTGTCGTAGCGATAGGAGCGCCAGGTGTCTGTTGCCGGATTGTAGCAATACAATCCCTTATGATAGGTGGCAATCCATATCAGTCCCAGATGATCTTCCAGGATGCTGTGGACGCGCGTATCGCTGACTTGTGGTACATGGGTGAAGGTCTCACTCGCGGGGTCAAAGATGTCGAGTCCGAGGATCGTACCCACATATATGGTGCCCAGTGATGATTTCATGATGGCGTAAACAGCATTGTGCAACAGGGAGGTGCTGTCTTTGTTGTTGTGGACATAGAGACGACTCTTCCCGTTCTTGTCTATCCTCATCAGCCCGTGGGAGTAGAAGCCCACCCAGAGGGCATCATCGAAGGAGGAGAGCCCCCTGATGTTGTTATAGGGAACAAGCTGATCGAACTCCTCATACTTACCGGCAAGCTTGTTGTAGCGGCTTAAACCGCCAAGGCCGTCACGGGCGCTGATCCAGATCTTATTGTTGTCGCTCATGTCGGAGACAAAAGCTGAAACAACGCGTCCCTTGCATCAAAAATAGTGGTCATTCACTGGTCAGCGACCAGCGTAACTTATGGCCCTATACCAATATCTATACCGGCAAGGATTATCAGTATGTGATTGACAACGGACTGGTATGGGAGGGTGACAACAGCAAGGAGACGCTCTTCGCCATGAAGTTTGCCAACTCGGGTGAAAACGGATACTTTAACCGCATCGTGGAGTTTTACGGCATGAGGCTCTCCGGAGCATCCTGCTTCCCCTTCGTGCCGCAGGGTTACTCCAATGGACCGGTGAACACCACTCTCTGGAACGACTGGGACAATGATCCTGATTATGCCGGTGACTACCGGCGTACCGGCTCCATCTGTGACGGAGCGGTAGAGATTCCCGACTATGTGGGTGATAATGGTAAAGAGGTGGAGAAGACCCGTCTGTGGGCGAAGAAATATCTGGGTGCGGGTGCCTATGAAGGGTCGAACCTTATCCAGACCTTTGGTTACTTCTACGGTGGCGAGAACAACCGCCAGCGAGGGTTGAACAATGACTTGATCCTGATCCGTCTGGCCGATGTCTATCTGATGCACTCCGAACTGACAGAGACCAACACCTATCTCAACATGGTGCGGCAACGTGCCAACCTTGATCCGGTTGCCTACTCGCTGGAGGCGATCAAGAAGGAACGGCGCTACGAGCTCTGCTTCGAGGGCCTGCGCTGGAACGACCTGCGCCGCTGGGGCGACGTGCAGGAGATCGTGGCCAATCAGGAGGGAGTGAACATCACCAATCGCGGGGTGCCCTCCAAGTTTACTTTCGGATCGTTCGATTACATGGAACGATACAATGCCACCGGCGGCGGCTTCTGGAAGATACCCGATTCGCAGGTGACGCTCTCGGAGGGCGTGCTGGAGCAGAACCCCGGCTGGGATGATGCCTATACATTCGACAGCCTGCCCTATTATTCGAATTAGCTGATCGCACTTCGCTATAAACGTTAAACTTTAAGCAATCAACTGTCATATAGGAATCATTGGAGCGTCCGGAGCAATCCGGACGCTTTTTTTTCTGCCGCACGCACACTGATTGTAAACATTTTGTACTATCTTTAACGTTTATTTTATGTGGTGCCGGACCTGTCTCAGCAGACAATTGGTTGGAGCTGAATTGCTTCCCGCATCTTATTCTTTTACAACTTGTAATACATTGGATTATGGATAAAGTGGCACTCATCACCGGAATCACCGGTCAGGACGGATCCTACCTCGCAGAGCTCCTTTTGGAGAAGGGCTACACTGTGCATGGCACGCTCCGTCGCTCTTCCTCGTTCAACACGGGACGCATCGAGCACCTCTACTTCGACGAGTGGGTGCGCGACATGAAACAGCGCCGGCTCATCAACCTGCATTATGCGGACATGACCGATTCCAGCTCGCTGATCCGCATCATCCAGACCATTCAGCCGGACGAGATCTACAACCTGGCGGCGCAGAGCCATGTGAAGGTGAGCTTCGACGTGCCTGAGTATACCGCCGAGACTGATGCCGTGGGTACACTGCGTCTGCTGGAGGCGGTGCGCATCCTGGGTCTGGAGAAGAAGACGCGCATCTATCAGGCATCGACCTCCGAGCTGTTCGGACTGGTGCAGGAGGTGCCGCAGCGGGAGACGACACCCTTCTACCCGCGCAGTCCCTACGGTGTGGCCAAGCTATACGGCTACTGGATCACCAAGAACTACCGCGAGTCGTATGGCATGTTCGCCGTCAACGGCATCCTTTTCAACCATGAGAGCGAGCGACGCGGTGAGACCTTCGTCACACGCAAGATCACCCTGGCGGCGGCACGCATAGCACATGGGCTGCAGGACAAGCTTTACCTGGGTAACCTGGATGCCCGGCGCGACTGGGGACATGCGCGCGACTACGTGGAGTGTATGTGGCGGATGCTGCAACACGAGACTCCTGAAGATTTTGTGATTGCTACCGGTGAGATGCATACAGTGCGTGAGTTCTGCACGCTGGCCTTCGCCGAGGCAGGAATGAACCTCCGCTGGGAGGGCTCTGGCATCGATGAGAAGGGAGTCGACAGCACCACGGGACGCGTGCTGGTGGAGGTGGACCGGAAATATTTCCGTCCTGCCGAGGTGGAACAGCTGCTGGGCGACCCTACGAAGGCGCGCACACTGTTGGGTTGGAACCCGCGGCAGACCACCTTCGAGGAGTTGGTGAGGCAGATGGTGAGACATGATTTGAAAAGTTATCAGTGATTAACCATAACATGAACAGAGATTCAAAAATTTACGTTGCCGGCCACGGAGGACTGGTGGGATCGGCGATATGGGAGAACCTTAAAGCGAAGGGATACAACAACCTGGTGGGACGCAGGCAGCGGGAGCTGGACCTGACCGACGCGGCAGCAGTGGCGCGCTTCTTCGAGGAGGAGCAGCCGGAGTATGTCTTCCTCGCAGCGGCGCACGTGGGGGGCATCATGGCCAACAATACCTATCGGGCGGATTTCATCTACCGCAACCTGCAGATTCAGAACAACGTGATCGGTGAGAGCTGGCACCATGGAGTGAAGAAGCTGCTTTTCCTGGGGAGCACCTGCATCTACCCGAAAGAGGCGCCGCAGCCGATGGGGGAGGATGCCCTGCTGACTGCCCCGCTGGAGTACACCAACGAGCCCTACGCTATCGCCAAGATTGCAGGCCTGAAGATGTGCGAGAGCTTCAACATTCAATACGGTACCAATTTCATTGCGGTGATGCCGACCAACCTCTACGGACCGAACGACAACTTCGACCTGGAACGGAGCCATGTGCTGCCGGCAATGATCCGCAAGATCCACCTGGCGAAGTGCTTGATGGAGGACGACATGGAGGCTATAAGGGAGGATCTGCGCCGGCGACCGGTAGAGGGAGTCGGTGCCCGCGTGAAGGGCCCTGTGGCAGACATTAGCCCATTGGAAGGTGTTGCCCATGCCGATCTTGCTGAACCTGTTTCCGACCGGCAGATACTGGAACTGTTAAAAAAATATGGCGTGACTCCTGAGGGGGTGACGCTCTGGGGTACGGGGCGACCGCTGCGTGAGTTCCTCTGGAGCGAGGAGATGGCGGATGCCTGCGTCTACATCATGGAGCGGGTGGATTTCACCGACCTCGCGGCCGGCAAAGAGGAGGTGCGCAACTGCCACATCAATATCGGTACGGGGCACGAGATCTCGATACGCGACCTGGCGATGCTGATTGCCGGAACCGTGCGATATCGCGGCAACATTAGCTTCGACAGCTCCAAACCGGACGGCACCATGCGCAAGCTGACCAATCCCTCCAAACTGAACGGTCTGGGCTGGAAGCATCAGATAGAGATCGACGAAGGGGTGCGCCGGATGTATGAGTGGTATTTGAAGTAACTGTTAGCTTTTAGCTTTAAGCTTATCGCTTTTAGCTTAAGACTTACCGCTTATCGCTTATCGCTTATATCTAACCGCTAACAATTAAAAAAAAGATTAAAAAATTGTCTGCATGATGCAGGCTGTTTTTTTTGCCTTATATTTGCAACATTGTTGCATTTGAAGATGTGTTGCGTGTCATAGTTTCCTCTTGATGAATGGAATTGTACATGGAAGATGCCAGACACATCAATATGAATGCGAAGACATGTCAAACAATAAATTTTGACTTTATGATATCCGTAGAAGATATCCTGCAGCGGAATGATTTAAAGAACACCGCCTGCAGGAAATATATTGTGGGAGAGCTGCTGCAGAGCAGGAGCGCAATGTCGGAACAGGAGTTGAAGGGGAGTTCAGACCTGTTCGACCGTGTTACCTTCTACCGCACCCTCAAAACGCTGGAGGAGCACGAGGTGATTCACCGCATCGTGCTGAACGACAACACGGTGAAGTATGCCCTCACGCGGCAGAAGCAGGGGGAAGCCCACATCCATTCTCACTTCCACTGTGAGCGGTGCGACGAGGTGCTTTGCCTGCGGGGCAAGACCCGCTTTGAGGCGGAGTTACCGGAGGGGTACAGCCAACGGGAGGTGTTCGTGGTGATCGAGGGGAGCTGTGCGAGCTGCAGTGCGAATGCCTGAAAAAGGGCTCGACACAATTGCAATGTTCACACGCTTGGAGTTGTTTTGCCGATGGTAGCAGCTCCACACACCTTGTGAGGAGTAGGCTGTTTCGGGCACTTTGGAATAATGATGATCGGATGAAAAAAATTATATTGCTGCTGTTGCTGACAGCAGTTGTTTTAGGTATCAACGGGCAGGGGGTCTCGATGAAGGGGTATGTGCACTGTGCGGAGCACGACCATTACCTGCCGGCGGCCTCCATCCTGCTGCAGCCGGGTGAGCGTCACCTGCAGAGCGATGAGAACGGTTTCTTTGCGCTGGATGAGCTGGCGCGGGGCAATTACCTGCTCACGGTGCAATACATCGGCTACGAGCCGCTCACCCTCTCCCTGTCGCTGCAAAAGGACACCCTGCTGCACATCCACCTGCATCCTTCGGCATTGCTCCTGAAGGAGGTGATGATTGAGGGGGAGCAGCTGAAAGAACCTTCGCTGGCGCCCGCGCTGGCGGTAGAGGAGCTGGGGCGACACTACCTGATGCAGGAGAACAGCGAGAGCTTCGCCAAGACGCTGGCTACGCTGCCGGGGGTAGCCTCGATGGACATCGGCGCAGGCTTCTCGAAGCCGGTGATCAGGGGGCTGGGATTCAACCGTGTGGCGGTGGCTGACAGGGGGATCGTGCAACAGAACCAGCAGTGGGGTGCTGACCATGGACTGGAGATCGACCAGTACGACGTGGACAACGTGCGTGTCTACAAGGGGCCGATGTCGCTCCATTACGGTTCCGACGCCATGGGGGGCGTGATTGAGATCCTCCCACCACAGGTGCCACGGCAGGAGGGGGTGCGGGGCGATCTGACACTGTCCGCCAAGAGCAACAACGACCTGATGGGCATCTCGGCGGCGGTCGCAGGCAAGAGCGGTCGCTGGTACCTGCGTGGACGGGCAACGCTGCAGCACTACGGCGACTATCGGGTGCCGGCAGACACGGTGACCTACCTTACGCGCGAGCTGCCGCTGTATGGTCGGCGGATGAAGAACACGGCCGGCAGGGAGCAGAATCTCTCCTTCTCGGTCAACTACGGTGGCGACCGTCTGGAGAGCTGGCTGCATACTTCATACGTCTCCGGTAAAAACGGTTTCTTCCCCGGGGCGCATGGCATACCATCGCTTGACCGTCTGCAGCCGGACGGATCGGTGCGCAACCTGGATATGCCCTACAGTAGCTCGGGACACCTCAAGTTGATATCGAACAACAGGATCAGTCTGAAAGGTGCGACACTGCAGGTCGACATGGGGATGCAGCAGAACCGCCGTGCCGAGCGATCGCCCTTCCACACACACTACGGCAACCAGTCACCCCCGGCAGTCGATCCAAATCTGGAGCTGCACTTCCTCCTCGACACCTATACGCTCAACAGTAGCATCCGTTGGGACGAGGATAAGCGGTGGCGCAAGCAGGCGGGCATCGCCGCGGAGCTGCAACACAACAGGGTGGGGGGCTACTCTTTCCTGCTGCCGGCGTTCGACCGGATCACGGGGGGTGCCTGGTGGATGAACGAATTTGTGATGAATGAACGGTTGACCGTTACGGGGGGCTTGCGTTATGACATCGGCTCGCTCACCGTGGAGGGGTTCCATGATCCGCTGCTGGAGACTTACCTGCTCTCTCAACAGATGAGCGCCACTGAGGCATCCCGCTATGCACAGCGGGCGGAGGAGCTGCAACGCCGCTTCGGCGACTGGTCGGCAGCCCTGGGAATAGTTTACACTCCCTCGGCGAACCATACCCTGCGGATGCATATCGGAAAGAGCTTCCGTTACCCCACGGCCGGCGAGCTGTCGTCGAACGGAGTGCACCATGGTGCTTTCCGTCACGAGCAGGGGAACAACTCGCTCAACCCTGAGCGGGGCATCCAGTGGGATGGGGAGTACCGCTACCGTGACCACCGGTGGGAGGTGACCGTGAGCCCCTTCCTGTCGCATTTCAGCAACTATATCTTCCTGGAGCCGTCGGGTGCATGGTCCATATTGCCCCACACGGGACAGATCTACCGCTACCGCCAGGCAATGGCGGTAACGGGGGGTGGCGAGCTGGCCGTAACATATCATCTCGACGAGCGTTGGCAGTTGGGTGGCGATCTGGAGGTGGTGCGCAACCGGAACCTGGAGGATGGCTACGCGCTTCCCTTCTCACCGCCCGATATGGCGACGGGAGAGCTGACCTACAATGGGTTCAGTCAGGGGGTGCTGGCACAATACCGCCTGCGGCTGCAGCATCGTTATGTGTCCGACCAACAACGGGTGGCGAAAAATGAGGAAGCGACGGCGGGGACATCTCTGTGGGACTTCTCCGCGCACCTGCAGTGGCGCATCGGCGGGCGACGGGTGATTACCGACCTGCAGGTGCAGAACATCTTCGACAGGCCCTTCCTGAACCACCTGAGCTTCTACCGCCGGTTGAACATTCCGGAGCCGGGACGCAATGTGCAATTGATCGTGCGGGTTCCGATTGGGTGAATTCTCAGTTCTCAGTTCTCAGTTTTAACATCAAACTTAGAACTTACTAATGTATCAACAAACTAACATACTAACAAAATAACGAACAAACAAACATAAATTAATGAAGACAAAGTATAGTATTTTGCTGCTGCTGGCGGCAGTAACCGCATTCAGCGGATGCGAGAGCGATGATATCGATACCAGGAAGCCTCAGATAGTGCTGAGTGAGCCAGCAGAGGAGGAGGCGTATGCCCCGGGGAGTGCGATTCATTTCGTGGTGACCCTCTCTGACAACGTGGCGCTGGCATCCTACAAGGTGAACATCCACGGCGCGTTCGACGGGCATACGCACAGTGCTGTGCAACCCTCTTTAACCCGGGCAACTGATGCGGAGCCACACCCCTTTGAGCGTACCTGGATGGAGAGTGAGTTCATCTCACTGGGTGAGGAGCCGATAACAGGCAAGCAGCAGGTCACCATCAATCACATGCTGATGTTGATACCCGACAGCATTGAGGGCCGGCCGGTGAAGGAGGGCTATTACCACCTTACGGTCTACTGTGCCGACAGCTCGGGGCAGGAGTCCTTCATCGCCCGCGAGGTTGAGATCACGCATGAGGCGGGGGAGCATCTGCATTGAGAAGGGATCATCTTTAAGCTGTTAGCTTTAAGCTTTTAGCTTATACCTTACCGCTTATAACGTGTTACGTGTATGGTGTCGTTTGGCGATTGGAAGCACGAACCTTTCAAACTAACACAAATTTTATTAAATGTAACACCCTTGAATTTAGCACTATCCGCCAAATGATTTATACACTTTGTTGTATGCTGGTGTTTATCCTTCAAAGTCAATCCGTCTCAAGTTTTAACAAATTTAACAGTTTTCTTATCAATCTGCACAGACGTTGATTCGGAGTACAAATTTATTTTGTTTTTGTGGGTGGGTAAATCCCCAAACCGCCCTTAAAGGCGGTAAT
>Ga0123335_1002067_pt1 | contig 30986 bp, 30 predicted proteins | sample BiotimSIPDNA_2_FD_89707 | JGI IMG/M metagenome (GOLD analysis project Ga0123335, IMG submission 89707) | Anaerobic biogas reactor microbial communites from Washington, USA - Biogas_R2 time_0 SIP DNA | ecosystem: Engineered > Bioreactor > Anaerobic > Unclassified | place: Washington, USA... | reverse complement strand
GAATTCATGCATCTCATAATCAGATATACCTTGTAGAAGTACAGCTATGAAACAGATAACAAAACCAATTACTGTAATAGCATTAAAGGTATCATTCTGAAGAAAAGTTATAGCAGGAAGCATGCAAAGATACACTACCGCTGTGGGAAACACCTGTATCCCAAAAAAACTTACCAGTGGAAAAAGGGCTTTTGATCTTTGTTTCAGCATATCGTAACGCCAGTCTTGAATTCCAAGATTTTTAAATGTCTTTGCCCAGTTAAAAGTCAGTCTTACTCCCCAGGCTGTCACTGCAGTCAGCATAAGCACTGTTCCTAAGTTAGAACCAGGCGAATTTAATGCAAGCAGAGGAAGTATAACAATAGGTGCGACAGACCAGTAAGGATCGTATACAGATGCATTCCTGAATAGAAGACTGAACAGATATACGGTAACAGTCGCTGCAGCATCAGCGGTCAGTACTTTTATAAATACTGACGAGTTTGTCTGGTTATATACCCAGATTCCGAAGAATGCCGCTGTAACATAAATAACTGCTATAATAGCAAAACCAAACCATCTATTTTCTTTTATTTTCATATGGTCCCCCTATATACGCATTATTATACCACTACTTTTTATAGGAAACCATGGGCATTACAGTCATCCTATTCAAGAGAATGCTTGATAATACATTGTTATGTTATATAATTAAATCACTTATATTCTAAAAAATCATATTATCTGTGGAGGAGCATATGAATAATCTGAAGAATCGGCAATGGCAGGAAAGATTTGGATGGATCTACTATAATGAGGATGAAATTTTCCGTTCAGACCAGCAGCAGATTGACAATCTTGTGAAAAAATATGCAGATGATGGCATAACCATACTCATAGGTTTCAGCTGTACGCATTTCAGGTGGAATCATGTACTGAATTGGAAAGAGATTAATGAATGTATCGGAAGATTAGTCAAATCATGCCATAAGTACGGTATCAGATATGTTGAACATCACAGTTCGCACCTTACATACAATCCAATCGGACAGGACCAGATAGATGCAGTAGAGAAAGCTTTCGAATTTCACGGTTCCAGTACAAAAGCATGGACCGGATTTTATGAATATTCGCAAGGTGACCCACTAATAAACGGTAGAAAGATATCCTCTTTTCGTCAGATAAGCGGAGCTACCGCTAAATTCGCAAGAAGCAATTACAGAGGTTACTGCATGTGTTTCAATAATCCACAATACAAAGAGGAGTATTTTAAATATCTCGAATCTGTTTATGCACAGGGAGTGGACGGCATAATGACAGATGATGTTCAGTACTTCGGGCAGGGCTGGTGGGGCGACTGGTCAGCATGCACATGTGTTCACTGCAGAAAACTTTTTAAAGAAAAGACAGGTTATGATATTCCAGAACCTGACAAATGGAATGAGTTTTATGAAAACTATTCCAATCCTGCTTTCGTTGCCTGGAAAAAATTCAAACATGAATCGACCACAAAATTTGCACATGATGTAAATAAGCATTTTGAATCTTTAGGATATGCCCTGTTAAGGCCTAATTACATATCCACTATCGTCAGGGAGAATCCTACTTCATACCCATTTGAGAACTGCACTGACTTATGGGATTTTGTTTTTCAAGAAAATATTTCTCTTATTGTCATCAAGGAATCCTTTTATGATGTAGCAACAGAAGCAATACACAGATTTGCAATGGCAAGGCACAGAGGTATTCCTTCTATGTCCATGTTTTATCCCAGAACAGAGGATTCATTGTACTTTTCCTGGGGTTTATGCAAAATCTGGGGCCAGCTGTTCACACAGTGTTCAAGAAATTTCAAAGGTGGGATGAGAGAATACATTTACAGGAACTTTGAGATGAAACATAAGGAATTTTATGAAGCACCAGATAAAGTTTCCGATCTTGCATTTCTGCTTTCTGCTGATACAAGAGATTTCAGTATAGGTTATAAAGACTCAATGAGAAGGTTTGCAACATGGCTGCAGGCAAGCTATGCATATGGATTCATGACAGACATGGTATTTGAAAGCGAAGATTTGGATGTTTACAGTAAATTCAAATATATAGTCGCTCCCAGTGTAAAGATGCTTTCTGAAATGATGCTCGAAAAACTGTATAAATATGTCGAAAACGGTGGGAATCTCATTATAATAGGTTCTTTTGCAATTTATGACGATAAAGGTAAATCATACGGCCATCGTCTGGAAGAATGTTTTACCAAGCTTCCATCGACACCTGGAGTTAAAATGATAGGAAAAGGAAGCATTTTCGTTATAGAAGACAGCGAATGTATTGACCACTATCAGAATTCAGTAAGAGTCCCGAATTACATGGATGAACATGCATTATCAAATCCTACTCCCGACTATGTTATTGATGCATTAAAACAGACAGGCGGAAAAACTCTTGATGCAATTATCCAGCAGAAGAATATTGAAGCCACATCTTCAATTCAGATAATATACTCCTTATTTAAACATGGTGTTAACGCTGCAATACATATTATGAACGTGGATAAAGCTATGTCAAAAGAAAATGAGAGGGTAACTCTCTCCACACCCATTGAAGGTTATACTATTGGGTCAAAAAAAGCTGCACAAGTCGATGTATCAGTTAAATTGGGTTTTACGCCGAAATCTATAATTGCATGCATACCAGAATCAGATGAGGAAAAAGAAATACATTTTATTGAAGCAAACGGACGTATTCATTTTTCCATTCCGAAAAACACATTCTATGGCTACTGCCTTATTAAAGTGTTCGGTTAGCAGATTTTAAGAGTTTATCTCTTTCTTTATAGTCAGGCATATGCTTTTTCACAAGATCGTAAAAAGGCTTCTGGTGGTTTCTGTGTTTTAAATGGCATAATTCATGCACTACAACATAATCAACAGCTTCTTCGGGATACAGCATCAGCCTGTATGAATAACAGATACCGTTTTTGTGAGTACAACTTCCGAATCTTCTGGTCGAGGATGTTATTTTTATATATGAGGGATACAGACCTGTTATCTGAGAGTAAATTTTCGTTTTTTCTGTAAGTACTTTTCTAGCTTCTTTCTTTAAAGCTTTAATCTGCTCATTTGTGAGCTCTTTGACTGAAGGCTCATTTTTCTTGATAAGCAAATGTTTATCTATCCATCTTTCATGGCTTGATACGAATTCATCTATAATTTTCTTTGAACAGAAAATGGGAGCCCGTACAACAACAGTACAATCCTGTGAGATTCTTAATGATATTGTTCTTCTCCTTGAACGGATTAAAGTATAGTCATGCATATTAAAAGCATAATGAGTGTAGTCTATTCAATACCGGCTTCTACTTTATGAATTTTACAATAGCCAGAATAACGCCTACTACACTATATAGCCAGACAAGATATCCGACTATCCCCATAACCCAGTTTACTACAGGAATAGCACCTAGAAGTTTCTGCAACAACCCTACAACAATTGATAATACTACATAAAGCAGGATTGCGATAATTAGTGAGCTGATGTTTTTCTTTTTTACATTTTTATTTAGTGGAAAGAATGCGTCCATATCTGTCTCCTTCTTCGTTTTGCTATTATCACTTTATCATACAGGATAATTAAAAACAATGCAGTTTGATGAATTATGTTAATAATTTAATATTGCCTTCGCTACAACTCAATTATATAATTGTATGAAATTGTTAGGAGAGGGACATGACTCTTTGGGAACTGCTTCTGATAGCAATAGGTCTTTCGATGGATGCTTTTGCAGTAGCCATATGTAAAGGGCTTTCACTTCAGAAAATAAAATGGAAAGATGCATTTATTGTTGGGCTGTATTTCGGTGGATTTCAGGCTGTTATGCCTTTAGCAGGTTTTCTGTTGGGGACTGGTTTTGCAGGATTCATAGAAAAATGGGATCACTGGATTGCTTTCATTTTATTAGCCGTAATAGGAATTAAAATGATTATAGAAAGCAGAAAGAATGATTCATGTGAGATGTCAGATAATAATGGCAATCCGTTAAGTTTCAAAAAAATGCTTCCCCTAGCTATCGGAACATCAATTGACGCTCTTGCAGTAGGTGTGTCTTTTGCCTTTTTATCAGTCAGTATTATTCCTGCAATTAGCTTTATAGGTGCAGTCACGCTGTTACTGTCTTATGCCGGCGTATACATAGGCAGTATATTCGGATGCAGATTCAAGTCAGGTGCAGAAATGTCTGGAGGCATAATATTAGTATTGATGGGGTTGAAAATCCTGTTTAGCCACCTCGGGATTATATCATTTTAATTTTTATCATTTCGCAGTATATGCTTTATCCGTTATAATATTCATATAAGAGGTATATATATTATGAATTATCTTAATTATGTCAATATCAGACAAGGAACCCGTTCTAATCCAAGATTTTCAAACGGCAATACCCTGCCTTTAACACAGCTTCCTTTCGGGATGGCTTCTTTTACTGCACAGACCAGAGGTGACAGTGAATCCTGGTTTTTCCATCCTGATGACAGAAGCATTGAGGGTATTAGGCTTACACATCAGCCAAGCCCGTGGATTGGCGATTATGGAGCGCTTCTTATGCTTGTCCAGAGCGGGAAGCCTGGTACTGACCTAAGATCTATATGGTCAGGCTATAACCCTGATAAGGCAATAATGACTCCTAATCTGTTATCAGTAAGATTCATCAAATACAATGCGACTCTTTCACTATCTCCTACTGAAAGAGGAGCAGCAATGCAGTTATCATATGATGACTACAGAATTCCGTATTTCACAATAATGTCTGTTGGCGGTATTACAAAATTTGAATATAATCCTGATACCGGATTGTTAACGGGCTATACTGAGCACATTCACAAAAAACCCGAAGCAGGATTCAGGATGTATTTTGTATATAAATTCAATAAGGATCATGTTGATGTTGCAAATATACTTGTAAACGGTGCTGATAAGAACCTTATTACCCAAACAGAAATTACCGGAGCAGGTACAGCTATACACATTGCTTTGAAGAACAGCGAGACATCCGTAACTATGTGTACATCATATATTTCGCTTGAGCAGGCTGTATATAATCACACATCGGAGCTTACTGATATAACCTTAAAGGAAGCGAACGATAAAGCAGAAGAAATATGGACAGAAGTCTTGTCTCGTATTGAAGTCAAGACATCCACAAAAAAGCAGATGAAAACATTTTATTCCTGCTTGTACAGATGCTTTCTCTTCCCTCATAAATGCTACGAATACGATAAGGCGGGAAAACCGGTTCATTACTGTCCAAAGGACGGGAAAATATATGAAGGAGTGAGATATACTGATACTGGGTTCTGGGACACATACCGCACACTTTTCCCTTTGTTTGCAATAATTGCAAAAGATGAGTATAAAAGCATGCTCGAAGGGTTTGTAAACGACTACAAAGAATGGGGATGGCTGCCAAGATGGACATCAATGGTCGAGATAGGCTGTATGCCATCCACACTTATAGATGCAGTTATAGCTGATGCGGCAGTAAAAAACATAGCTGACGAAAAACTTTTGGAAAAAGCTTTAGAAGGAATGATTAAACATGCAAATGCAGCATGTGCTGATGCAAGGCATGGAAGAAACGGAGTGGAAGATTACATTAAATATGGTTATGTCTCATATGAAAGTGAAAATGAAAGCGTTAATCTGACTCTTGATGCCGCATATGGTGATTATTGTATTGCAGTTGTTGCAGAGAAATTAGGAAGGAATGATATTAAAGAGGAGTATCTGAAAAGATCCAGGAATTATATTAATCTTTTTGATAAAGAAACAGGATTTATGAGAGCAAAGGACAGACAGGGAATTTTCCGTCCTGATTTCAATAAGTTCAGATGGGGTTTGGATTATACTGAAGGCTGCGCATATCAGAATTCCTTCTCTGTCTACCATGATTTTGAGGGATTAGCCAGACTTTATGGGGATGATGCTGATTTTATAAGGAAAATAAATGAAATTTTTGAAACTCCTCCGCTGTATTATGCGGAAAATTACAAAAGAGAGATTCATGAGATGACCGAAATGGCTGCTGCAGATTTTGGTCAGTGTGCAATATCAAACCAGCCATCATTCCACCTACCATACATTTTTGCATATATGGGCATACAGCACCGTACAGACTACTGGGTTGGAAGAATGTGTGATGAAGCTTTTAGTTTTGATGAATCCGGTTACCCTGGAGATGAGGATAATGGCGCGACTGCATCATGGTATATATTCAGCATGCTTGGTCTATATCCGCTATGTCCTGGAAAAGCAGAATATGTCAAAGGACTTATGCAGGTAAAAAGCGCAAAACTGCTCCACAAGAAATGGAGTAATAAAGGATTTAATAGAGTTATTCCTCACAGTATATTCAATTAACCGCGTAAAAAAAGGAATACAAGCAAAGCTACATGCGTTAATGAAAATAAAGGTATCAATATCTTAAACGATACCTTCTTTGTTTTGTGTCTGAATACATACATACTGGCCAGACAGCCTATTGCTCCTCCTGCAAGTGAAATTGAAAATAGACAGGATTCACTTATTCTGAATTTCCCGTCTATTGCCCTTCTCTTGTCAACGTACATCAATATAAAGCACAAAATGCTTAGTGCTGATATAATGAATAACGCTAATCCAAAAATCATAGGATATTACATTATCCTCATTAATTCATCAAAGTTGATGTTTCTGACTTTGTCCTGTATAGTAACCATGTCGTATATCCAAAGTATACCGCAAAGTCCTGCGGTCAGCAACTTTAAAATCCCCATACCGACATCGCCTAAAAGGAACCTGTCAATGCCTAATTCACCTATAAAAATAGAAATTAATAGGTATGTTGTAGGATCCTTCAGCTGTACATACATCAGTCTTTGAATCTGTTCATCTGTCATGCCATCCAGTCTTTCCTTCACAGCATATAGCTTTTCTGATGGAAAGAACTTCTGGTTCGTCATGTAATAAATATCTGCTTTCTGACTCATATTACGCCCCCTTTATATCAAGCATTTAATGCTTTGATGCGATTTATCCGATTCAAATGCAGCTTCTATAACCTGCATTACCCTTCTTAACTCTTCCTGCTTTACTATTATATCTTCTTTTCCATTTAAATATGCGATTATATTCATATAATATTCTGCCCACTCGCTCTGCACTTTCGGAAGATCAATTTCTTCAAGCGTCTCCTTTGGACGTGGTGCCATTGTTCTGGTAGGTCCTCCTACTGTCTGTACTATCTCTGGTTCCCATTCCATTACAATCTGGCTTGCTCTTGTTACATTTCCTTCACATTCCCAGTTCTTTACTAGAACTGAACCCTGGTCAGCATTAACATACCACCTAGGCATTTTTTCAAGACAGTATGTCCCGACTTCAATCTGTGCAGACAATCCGGATTCAAACCTTAGTATAAGTTTGAAATAATCATCAACTTCAGGTGTTTTAATACTGAAGAGCTGGCAGTATACTTCCGTAACTTTTTCATTAACCATATATAACATCTGATCAATAAGATGTACTCCCCAGTCAAAAAGCATTCCACCACCAGCTACCTGGTATGCTCTCCATCCGTGCATTACCCCATTCTGGCCGTGTACTCTTGATTCTATAGTATAAGGTTTACCAATAAGATTATCTGAAAGGACTTTCTTTACGGTTTTGTAATCTTTATCCCATCTTCTGTTCTGATGTACTGTAAACAAAACGTTATTTTTCTTTGATGCAGCTATCATATCATCCAGTTCAGCAAGATTCATCGCTACAGGTTTTTCGCAGACGACATGCTTTTTGGCATCCATGGCCATGACAGAATAGTACTTATGAAAATTGTTCGGTGTAGCTACAAGAACTATGGAAAAATCACCATTCTTTAAAAACTCATCAACATTATCATATGTTTTTAATCCATTCTCAGCTGCTATTTTAAGTCTCTGCTGATCAATGTCAAAAGCGCTTGTTACTCTTAAACCTGGTACTTTGACAGAGTTCTTATGATGCCATGAACCCATTCCGCCGTATCCGATGATGCCTAATTTATATTCCATACAAAACCTCCATCTGCTTCATATTATTACTAATAACTACTTATGTCAACATCAAAAACTTTTAATATTTCCTTAAGAAATTCCTACAGTATGTTATACTTTTTTATTCCTATTCAATTTTAAATCAGAAGTTTTTATTCCCATAAATACAAAATATCCATCATTACGGAAAATCCTGACTCCGCCAAAAACTGAGATGAATTTATTCTTGTACCATTCCAGTCTTTTTGTCACCATAAACATTCTTCCTCCATATGAAAGTTTTTTGTACCCATGTTCGATAAACCTCTTAGGTACTGAAAAATCAGCATGATAAGGAGGATTACTCAGTATGAGGGTGAAATCATCACGTGTGATATTTTCATATGCATTGCTTTGTATAATTGTTACATTATTTATATTGTTCTGTTCTGCGTTAATAAATGAATACTCAACAGCTAACGGATCTATATCACACATCACTACATTATTTCCTTTTACCACTTTTGCGCAGCTGATTCCAACAAGCCCATATCCGCATCCTAAATCCAGTACAACATCATCCTCTTTTATTTCACATTTATCCAGCATGAAAAGAGTGCCTTTATCGGCACCCTTGTATGAAAACAATTTTTCTGATGTCTTGAAAGTCAACTCAAAGCCAAAGACTTTCTCACATATATCCAATTGAATACCTCTGTATTATTCTGTCGGAGGCACATATGAGCCATCGTCCGGAACAAGTTTGTATTCATCTTTTGATGAGTTAGGTGTACGGAATATGATTATGTAGTATTTTCCACCATCAACATATCCGGTTTCAGGAGACACAACTTCCCTGCCGACCTTAGCTCCGCCATAGAACATGCTGAATATATTAGGCTCCTTCTTAATATCTACCTTGAATTCAAGCACCTCACCTGGTTTCAGCTCACTCCACTGCTGCATAATCTTTACATCCCTTACCCATTTGATTGTAAGAGTATTCGGAGTAGTGTTCGTTATGTAGTATGTCGCTGTTTCTGCTGGTTTACATCCTGCAAGTGAAAAACATAAGCCGGCTGCCAGTACTATCATCATAATCAGAGAAAAAATCCTTTTAAAGTTCTTCATCTATACGCCCCTTTCATTTATCGATATATCTAATATCCCTCTTTGTTATATTTTATCATTTATACACATCTCATACTATATGAAAAATGTGATATTTGTTGTATTTAAATAACATCAGATATTATCCCAACCTTGCTTGCTTCTGCAGTTATATTCAATGAAAATGAATATATCTTGTTAACAAAGCTATTTTTCGAATATTTATTCAACATTTATAAATTTGTTCGGTTTTCTAATATAAAGATATAATTTTACATATAACTCATGTGAATCTAAAAATGTACATAATTATAAAATATACCTTCTTTACAAAATCATTTAAGTTCTTATGGCCTGTATAGAAAATGGCATGTTTTCATATATTCTGTGGCTAAGATCAATCAGAATCGTATCTTACATCTTTTTCAAATTCAAATGATAATCCGTTTACAGTCGAAATCACTGTAATATCCCCTAAAAGATCGTTTCTGTATGTTATTATGTCATGGATATCCAATCTGCTAAGTAATGTCCTATGCGGATAACCGTATTCATTGTCCGCACCTAACTGTATTATCGCGTATATCGGTGAGGTTTCATACAAAAATGCTGATGTTGTGGATGAACTGCCTCCATGATGAGCAACTTTTAACACGTCACATTCTAAATCCACATCCTTTTCAAGTATGCTGTGCTCAGCATCGCTTTCCATATCTCCTGTAAATATGAAAGTATTTCCTTTATGGTCTAGTCTTAATACAACTGAATAATCATTAATCTCATCATATTCTAAAGCTGAATCAGAAATAACAGTAAACATCATATCACCATATCTGAAAACTTCACCATAATAAGGAATGATCGATTTTATATCCATATCCTCTATAGTATTTTCTGTTCTAATGTATGTGTAGTTATCTCTTTCAACCGGGCTTTTCAGAACAAGATCAATTTCATAATTCATAGCTATTTCGCTAAATGATCCGATATGATCTTCGTGAGGATGGGTAAGAACAATCATATCGATCGAATCCACATCATGTTCATATAAAAAGGTTAAAACTTTCTCCGACATCCTGCTGCTTGCTGTATCAATAAGAATATTATACGTACCATCCTGTATCAGCATGCAGTCACCTTGTCCGACATCTATATAGTGTACAAGCATTGAACCTTCCACAATTTGATTATTTGGATGGTCAATATTTTTTCTGTCTTGTGTTATCCTGCTATATATGAATACTGATAAAGAAAGCAGAACCAGTATGATTATATAAATATACTGATTCCGCCATTTATTAATTCTTATATTTTTTTTCCCAACCATTATTATTCTTTTGTATTTAGCTTAATTTCACCGAAGCCTTTGGGCAGTCTCGATAATAGAATAAATCCAACAATGAACAACAGAATAAGAGATAAAATACCGTATCTGGAATGCCCTGTTATTATAGCGAATAATCCCATAAGAAGCGGTCCCATTATATCCGCTAATTTGCCGAATATATCAAAGAATCCGAAATACTCATTAGATTCTTCCTTAGGGATAATCCTGCCGAAAAATCCTCTGGAAAGAGACTGTATACCGCCTTGTGCCATTCCTACTATTACTGCTAAAACCCAGAACTGCCACTCGCTGACAAGGAAGAACCCGAAAACTGCTACAAACATATATATCCCAATAAACACTTTTATAATCTTCAAGGTCCCATATTTAGTTCCTAATATTCCTGCAAGAATTGCACATGGGAATGCTATAAACTGGGTAAGCAGTAAAGCCAGTACCATTGACACTGAATCAAGCCCTAATTCAGTACCGTATATAGTTGCCATGGTTATAATTGTATATACACCATCTATGTAGAAGAAATAAGCAAGTATAAAAAGGAATATTTCCTTCTTCTTTTTAATATTTTTAAATGTATTTGCAATTCTTAAAAACGCGTCTTTTACTTTACCCTTCTGGTTCTCAAGATAATATGTCTGGCGGACATTTCTAAATAATGGTATTGTAAGAAGGAACCACCACAATCCTGTTATGACGAATGCTACCTGTATAGACGAATTATCGTTTAAACCAAAAGGCTGGAAAATATAAATTGCAAGACAGAGTATGAAAGGTATACAGCTGCCTATGTACCCATATGCAAACCCGTTTGATGAGACTCTGTCCATTCTGTCATCTGTGGTAACATCAGTAAGCATGGAATCATAAAATACATTCGTTGCAGAATATCCGATTCTGGCGATAACATATATGATTAAAAAAGCAAGCCAGGTATTCATAAATGCCATTGCGAATGCTCCTAATACGCCAACTGACAGCGCAACTGCAAACATCCTTTTCTTCATGCCCCTGTAGTCTGCTATCGCCCCTAGAATAGGTGAAAGAAACGCAAGTATTATAATCGCTACTGAATTTGCAGTTCCCCATAATGCAGTTGCTTGATTACCTTCAATAGTACTTGTATTAGCTACCATTGCAGCAAAGTAAATAGGAACAAGAGCTGTTGTCAGCATTGTAAATGCAGAATTGCCTACATCATACAATACCCAGCTCCATTCTGTCTTGTTCATTTTTCTACCCATTATTAAATCCCCTCCATTTGAACCTGATAATGATATTCTACCACTATCAGATGTTGTTTTGCACGTAACTTTCATCAAAAGAAGGATTTGTTTCACTTTGATTCACATAACCGCCATACCATATGTGCTTGCATTTATTACATTTGGCTATTTTTACTATATGTACTGCTCCAGCATGATTGTTTCTCATTACAATTTTCAGTATATTCATAAATATCCTGCTATAGAATACTTTGTTATATATGCTTATATGCAGCTCACCGCATTTTGGGCACACAGAGAAAACATTGTCACAGTATCTTCTCATAACACGATTATCCTTGTTAATTACATACTCATTGTATCTTGTCAGCAGAAACAGAATGCATATAACATAACCAGCGGCAGATAGTGCAAAAACATATGCTGCTGTTATGTAAGAAGACAAAATGAACCAGTATGTTAATGTACCTATAATCAATGAAATGATGTGTACAGCTCTATTTGTTCTTACAGTATCGATATTATCCAGATTATCCATAGTATGCAACCACCTTTTTAAGATATACACATAATATCATTAGTTATGTACTATATTACGGACTTATATCGCTTATTACATAATTTCTTCTACAAAAAAACAGCTCATAATAATAAGCTGTTAATGTAAATATGTAGAATTACAAATAGAAATCCTATCCGGACAGCTTGCCTATTGCCCTGTTAATACCACCATCAAGATTTTCTCCAACATTCGTTCCTTTTGCAAATAAAATTGCATCATAGACTTGTTTGTCTTTCTTTTTTGATGGTGCTTTGTCAGCCGCTTCTCTCGCTTTTATATATTCATCGACCTTTTCTGGAGGAATAAATAAATCTTCTGCAGCTTTTTTCTTTTTAGACTTGAACAGATCCTTAGTTGTCATAGCTCTTGCCTCCATTTATTTTTATAACGTTTACATAATATCACTATTTGTGCAAATTGTCAAATATTCCCAGCCAGAGGTATTTACAACACTTCGTTATGTTTTTTAAAAAATAAGAAAGCAGATTTCTCTGCTCCCTTATGATCAATATTTACATTTAATGGTTATATCTTCTTGCTATTCAATAAAAGCCAGTCTTCTGCCTGCTTACACCATAATCCTTTATTTGCATCACATATTTTTGCAAGTTCAGGATATCCTTTTTCCCTGAATTCGCTTATAGCTGTAAGCGGCATGCTTATACCAGTATATATGAGCTTTTTGCCACCAGGTATCTTAGGCAGGTTCAAAGTTGCTTCTACCGCAGAATCAAGGCCGCCGATATGTGTTACCATTGCTGCAGGATTAAGTTTGCCTTCTTCACACATAGTTATGCATTTCTTCATGTCATCTGTATTACCGCCGCTTGTTCCCACTATATGGCTTGAGTTGTAATGGACATTGTAAAAATTAAAATTGGCTGAGAAAGCCGGATCTGTAGGACCTGCAAAGAAATTCAGGCATCCGTCATAGCCTAATATTTTATCGCCTTGTTCTACTACAGGTTTTACAGGAGCGAATACGAATACATCATCATATCCTTTGTTATCTGTAAGTTCCATAAGAGCTTTAACAGGATCTTCTGTTTTCCCCGTATTGAGATAAATAAGTTTGACTCCATGCTTAGAAGCCCATTGCGGAGAAAATATCTCAGCAGCTCTTGCCAGTCTGGAATCATCTATATCAGTAACAACCAGAAGTGAAGGTTTCTTTTCCTGATTTACAGCATAATCAATAGCACCTAATCCCATCGGGCCTACGCCTGCTAAGATTGCCATTTTTCCGCCTTCTTTTATTCCCATGGTATGTTCATAATTAACCCTGTTTGTGTGGTACATTGCAGAAAAAGCTCCGATTATACAGGAAACAGGTTCAGCTAAAGATCCCTGATAGAAGGAATCTCCATTATATTCAAGCAGGCAGTCCACTTCTAAAACTTCCTTGGCTATAATCATGTTCTGTATAGTACCGCCTGTATACCTGAATGAATATCCAGGTGCAGCATATATGTTAGAAGGATGATTAAGATTGGTCTGCATTGTAAAACGCTGTCCTTTTTTGTATCTGTCTTTATACTTCTTACCTACTTCAAGTATCTCTCCGCACATCTCATGTCCGATTATTATTGGATTCTGTGCGACATCATTAGGTATTCTTTTGTGCTTTGCTCCTTGTATTGCAGCTTTATATGACGACATGCATATGCTGTCAGTTACAACTCTTGCTAATATCTCATCATCATTTATTTTTGGCAGTTCGAATTCTTCGAGCCGAAGATCATTCTCACCATATAACCTTACTCCTTTTGTCTTCATGTTATCTCTTGCTCCTTTCTTCTTGCTTGACAACCCTGAGTTTTAATATCTTATCAAGATTCTCTAATGCTTCACCGGTACCTAAAACAACACAGGAGATCGGATCATCTGCAATCGTAACCTCCAGGCCTGTCTTGATGGAAAGTAACGTATCCAGCCCATATATCAAACTGCCACCTCCAGTTAATACTATTCCTCTGTCGCCTATATCAGCGGACAACTCCGGAGGTGTTTTTTCCAGTACATTCTTAACTCCGTCAACAATCTGCTGGACTACTTCATCAAATGCTTCCATAAGTTCTGATGAGGTTATTTCAATCGTTCTTGGTAATCCTAAAACAAGATTTCTCCCTCTGACCTGCATCGAGACTTCCTCTTTTCTAGGGTACACGCAGCCTATTCTGATTTTCATCTCCTCAGCCATTCTTTCACCGATGTGAAGGCTGTATTTCTTTCTCATGAACTTGATTACACATTCATCAAAAGCATCACCCGCTATTTTGATTGATTTACTTTTAACTATTCCGCAAAGAGAAATAACCGCAATATCTGTAGTCCCTCCACCGACATCAACTACCATGCTTCCATATGCTTTGGTAATATCAAGTCCAGCTCCTATTGCAGCAGCAATAGGTTCTTCAATGATATACACTTCTTTTGCTCCGACTTTGTCAGCTGCATCAATAACCGCTCTTCTTTCAACCTCAGTTATTCCGCTGGGTACGCATATCATTATTCGTGGCTTGTATAGAAGAAGCTTTTTGCCGCAAACCTTTTTTATAAAGTATTTTAGCATTTCCTCTGTAGCTTCATAATCAGATATTACACCATCACGAAGAGGTCTGATAGCTTCAATATTAGCAGGAGTCCTGCCTATCATAAGGCGCGCGTCATCTCCAACAGCTTTTATTTTGCCGTTATCATCTCTTGATACGACAGAAGGTTCACGCAGAACCACGCCTTTGCCTTTAACATATATAAGTACTGAAGAAGTACCGAGATCTATACCAATATCAAGTCCCAAACCATTGCTCCTTACATCTTATTGCTCTAATTATATACTATTCTTCGTACAATAAATACCTATTTCAAGTATAAAATATTAATATTTGCTTAATGTGCAGTAACTTCAGTCCACGCTTTATTATACATGACTGTAGCATCTGCATTATACTCAAACACTGAACATCTAGACAGCATTTCCTCTGTCGGGAATGCTGCAAGATTACTCTTCCATTCATCATCAAGCTGGTCTATTGCAGATTGTGAAGTAATGGAATAACCGGTTTCATTCGCATTCATAAGCATGATGTCATCTCTTAGCATGAAGTTTATAAACTTTTCAGCAGCTGATACATTTTTCGCGTTCTTTGGTATTACCATACCATCAACCCACCTGTTACTTCCTTCTTTAGGAATCACATAAGCCAGATCCTCATTCATACTCATTGCGTCAACCGCTTCACCTGACCATACTACGGCTAAAGCGCCTTCGCCCTGCACCATCTTATCCTTCACTTCATCTACAAGATAACCCAATACTAATGGCTTTTGCTCAATTAACAGATTCATTGCTTCATCTATCTGAGCTTGATCAGTAGTGTTCTGCGAATAACCGAGTTTTATAAGAGCTACCATCATGGAATCCCTCTGGCTGTCCTGCATGAATATCTTTTGTGAATATTTCTCATTCCATAGTATATCCCAGCTGTCCACAGTGTCGCTTACCATTGTTGTGTTATATAATATTCCGACAGTACCCCAAAGATACGGAACTGAATATTCGTTGTTAGGATCATATGGAAGGTTCTTATGTACATCATCTACCTTTAAATAGTTGGGTACATTCACCATGTTAATCTTCTGGAGCATATCCTCTTCAATCATCCTCTGAATCATATAGTCTGAAGGAAACACTACATCATATGACACCCTGCCTTTGGAAAGCTTGACATACATGTCCTCATTCGTTGTGAATGTATTGTAATTAACCTTAATACCGGTTTCATCTTCAAACATGTCTATAACAGCCATGTCGATGTATTCACCCCAGTTGTAAACATTTAATACTTCCTTGTCATTTGCACACCCAACAAAGGATAATACGATTAATACTGATAACAGAATAACCAATGCTTTTTTCATTTTTCCTCATTTTCTCCCATACTTAAAATTTGTTTTTCTCTATTCAACAACGTAGCTTTGCTTTTGTTTGCATGTCTTTTAGATGAAAGCTCACGTTTGTTTACAATAAGAAGCAATGCCATTACAGTAACGAAAAGCAATGCTGAAACAGCATTTATTTTTGGATTTACACCTTTTCTGGCCATGGAAAATACTATCATGGAAAGATTCTCCACATGCCCGCCCGTTGTGAAGTAGCTTATGACGAAGTCATCAACTGATAATGTGAAAGACAATAGAAATCCTGTCACTATTCCTGGCATAAGCTGAGGTATTATTGTCTTTCTAAGCGCATAAAACGGAGTAGCACCAAGATCCTGGGCTGCTTCATAAACTGATATGTCAGTCTGATAGAGTTTTGGCAGTACTGAGATAATGACATATGGAGTACAGAACGTGATATGGGCTAGCAGCATGGATATGAATCCAAGTTCAATCCCCACAAATGCGAACAGCATCATCAGAGAAACTCCTGTCACTATGTCAGGATTTAATACAGGAATATATGTTATGGTCCTGACGGTCTCAAAAGTCTTCTTTTTCATTTTTATTATTCCAAGAGCTGCAAAAGTACCCAGAACAGTAGCTATTACTGAAGCTACTAAAGCAATAAGAAGAGTGGTTTCAAGAGCATTAAGTATTTTACTGTCAGTAAAAAGCTGCTGGTACCATGTCAATGAAAATCCCTGCCATACTGCACGTGATTTGGACTCATTAAATGAGTAGACTATAAGTACTATAATAGGAGCATACAGGAACAGTAATATTAGGAATAAATATATTCTTTGCAGAAGTTTCTTCATAACAGGCCTCCTGCTCCGACTGACTCATCACCATACTTATTAATGAATATCATGGATACGAATATCAGGACCATCAGAAGAAGAGACAGTGCAGAACCCAAACCCCAGTCACCTGTTATTGTAAACTGCTGCTCGATTATATTGCCTATCAGTGTTATCTTGCCTCCGCTAAGCAATCTTGAAATAACGAATGTGGACAAAGCCGGCATAAAAGTCATTGTAATACCGGATATGACTCCAGGTATGCTTAATGGAAATATGACACGGCCAAATACTTTGGCGCTGTTTGCTCCAAGATCCTTAGCTGCTTCAATTACGCTCTTATCGATTTTCACTAGAACAGAGTATATAGGCAGTATCATAAAAGGCAGAAAGTTGTATACCATTCCTAGTACGACAGCAAAATTGTTATACATCAACTGTACCTGTTCAAAACCGATTGAAGTAAGGAATCTGTTTATAAGCCCTTCATTCTCCAGGAGTGAAAGCCATGAGTATGTCCTTAAAAGAAAGTTCATCCACATTGGAAGCACTATCAGTATAAGCATGGTACTCTTTTTAGCAAAATCCTTGCTTGCTAGAATCATGGCTGCAGGATAACCCAGTATAAAGCATACAACAGTTGCAATTAATGACATATATAATGATCTTCCTATTACCTTGAGATACAAAGGTTCGAATATTGCTTTTAAATGCTCTAATGTAAAAACTGTCTTTCCTGAGGAATTATCCGTAAACGCATAAAATATTATAAGCAAAAGCGGAACGACAATAAAAATCGACATCCATATAAGATAAGGAAAAGAAAACCTCCTTTTACTCATACCTCCACCGCCGTTTCTACTGGCTTTATTTCTATTGGAGCCTGATGCATAACATGAATATTGTAAGGATCTACCGTTACTCCCAACTCATCACCCACCATCTGAGGTATGGTAGAATGAACCTTCCACTCGAAAGACGGCCCTTCAACCCATATCTCGTAGTGAACACCCTTAAAAGTGACTAGTGTGACTTTCCCCTTAAGTTTCGCTTTATCAGCAGGGACAAGCACCACATCTTCTGGCCTAACTACAACATCGACAGGTGCATTCTGCCCAAATCCAGTATCCACACATTCAAAATCCACATTGTCAATACTCACAAGTTTATCCTTTACCATCGTGCTGTGGATTATATTGCTCTCTCCTATAAAATATGCAACAAATGCGTTATTAGGTTCATTATATATATCAACAGGCGTACCTATCTGCTGTATCCTGCCATTATTCATAACTACTATGGTATCTGATAAGGTTAGAGCTTCTTCCTGATCATGTGTTACATAAATGAAAGTAATGCCTACATCTTTATGCATAGTTTTCAATTCATCCTGCATATCCTTTCGAAGCTTAAGATCCAAAGCTCCCAAAGGTTCATCAAGTAACAGCACCTTCGGTTTATTAATAAGCGCACGAGCTATAGCAACCCTCTGCTGCTGTCCTCCGCTAAGGGTGGATATATCCCTGTCTTCATATCCTTCAAGATTAACTATTTTAAGATAATTTTTTACTTCCTTCTGTATCTGTTCTGGATTTATCTTTTTTATTGTAGGTCCAAAAGCAATGTTCTGGCCTACTGTAAGATGTGTGAATAATGCGTATTTCTGAAAAACAGTGTTCAGCATCCTTTTGTGTGCAGGAACATCATTTATTCTCACACCATCAAAAAGCACATCCCCTCCATCAGGCTGCTCAAATCCTCCGATTACCCTTAATGTAGTTGTTTTTCCACACCCTGAAGGGCCTAATAAGGTTAAAAATTCTCCTTCATTAATATACAGGTTTATACCGTCAATTGCAGTAAAATCCCCGTATTTCTTGTAAATGTTCTTAAGCTCGATAATCTTTTTTCCCATGTCTTCTCCCAAGATATATTTAAAAGCTTGGCGGTGTGGACACCCACAATACTACAGCTTTCTTACCTGAATTATTTCTTATTAAATGTTTTGCGTCTGATTTGAAGTAAAAGGACTGCCCTTTTGTTACCGTGTATTTATTGTCATTCATTTCAAGCTTTATGCTTCCTTCAAGTACATATCCGAATTCCTCACCTTCGTGAGGATCATCCTGATAACTAATACCTCCTGGCAATAAAGTCATGATAATCGGCTCCATTGAATTTTTCTGGCAGTCCGGTACAACCCACATTACCTGCCTTCCCTCTGATTCATCTTTTTTTGTAACCATATCTTTTTTCTTGAATACAATCTGGCTTGCGTATGTGCCTGAAAAAAACTGTGCAAGATTTGTGCCAAGTCCGGTAAGCACATCCTGTAAAGTAGCTATTGTCGGTGTGATTATATTCCTCTCAAGCTGGGATATATAACCTTTAGAAAGCTCGCTCCTGTCAGCAAGCTCCTGCTGCGTAAGAGAGTTCAATAACCGAAGCTGCTTTATCTTACCTCCAATATCCATCATTACGCATCCTTTCAATGATACTATACTTAATGTTAAGTGTTACTAAACATAACTGTTATTATATGACCTTTTGCCTAAGTGTCAATAATTTTAGAGTAAATAATTATTAGTATTTTTGTATTTTAATTATATAAATTGCTTTCGAATATAATCCACATGATAATTGACATTTTTTAATATAAATCAAGCTTCTTTAATTAGTAAACAAGTCATCCTTTTCAGAATGACTTATTCCTTTCATTTTATATATTATGTTTATATTACTGATTCATGAATTTTTTTCTCGAAGACCATAATCCTAAAGCAGGATTGGATATGAAATAGATTTTTTCACCGTCTACATCATTGTATCCGTCCTTAAGCTTTTTAGGATCATATTTTTTTACAGCCTCATCATAATCCATATAGTTGAAATTAGCGTTTTCAATCTCTTCTTTTGTCATATGCCTTACAGCGTAAGTAATATTGAACTTTCCGTCACTGGACCCGTGGATTATATGCGCTGCAACAGAAAGATTACTCTTAAGATCATCGTTCTCATCTGCCTTCTTTAAAATATTCTCTCTGCCTATATAACCGTATTTCCTTATAAGCCTGTCATTTTCAGCATCTTCTCCGAAGCGTTTTACCTCAGGAGCAAGAATTATAAGATCCCCTCCTTTTGCAATAGCCATCCTGGTGCGATATATTGCTTTATTTCCAAGCCAGGTAGTTTTGAATTCCCTTTCGTCAAGATAAACAACGATTTTTTCAGGTTCTTCATCAAGGAAGGTGAAGTTTTTCTGCTGGCTGTCTTTCAAAGCTTCTTCAAATGCATCACGGCCGTTGCCAGCATACAATCCATGTATATCTGCAGATGCGCCGTTCTGTGTTGTCACTGTAAAGATATAGAAAAGAGGGAATGAAGATATGAATTTTTCCTGAGCATAGTCAAATACTTTTCTTACTGGGCTGTAGTCTCTTCCCATCATTCTTTCCATACCGTAAAAAGCTCCCAGCATGTGTGATTTATTAATCATGCTGTTGCCGCCTATCCCAACGAATATGTTTTTTGAATAGTTTGCCATTCCGACTACTTCGTGAGGCACGACCTGGCCGATGGAAATAATGAGGTCATATGACTTATCCAAAAACCTCTTATTAACTTCTACATCTATCTTTTCATTAACAAGACCTTCAGATACCTCATATACAAAGTCCTTCGGCACTTCCCCTATTTTCACAACATCCTTCTTCCAGTCATGAATGAAAAACCTGTCATGAGGAATTCCCTCAAACATCTCATCAAGTTCTTTATCTGTCATGGGCATATGAGTACCTAAAGCAGGCAGTATGTCTATTGTGCAGATATCTTTAAGCCGTTTATACAGCATGGATGTTATTTTGCCTGACATGGAATAGAATCTGGTGAAGTCGGGTGGTATTATAAGGATCTTTTTGATAATTCTGTTTTTGGAAAAGACAGCATACGCATCATCAATAAACTTTATTGCTTCAATGTCTGATATTGGATTTGTAATGCTTCTTTTTACTATTGATTTCATATCATACTCCGCTGTATGCTGAGAATCCGCCATCAACAGGAAGAACAATTCCGTTAACGAAGCTGGAGGATTTCTCATCTACAAGATAAAGCAAAGCTCCTATAAGTTCTTCAGGTTTTCCAAACCTGCTCATCGGTGTCGCAGCAAGTATCTTGTTTGACCTTTCAGTATATGTGCCATCCTTATTCAGAAGCAACCCTTCATTCTGAGTGGTTACAAAGAATCCGGGAGCTATCGCATTAACCCTTATACCGACTTTGGAAAAATGCACTGCCAGCCACTGTGTGAAATTGGATATAGCGGCTTTCGCTCCGGAATAAGCTGGTATCTTTGTTAAAGGAGTGAATGCATTCATCGATGATATATTTATAATCGTAGCACCTTTTTTGCCCACCATATCTGATGCAAATACCTGGGTAGGAAGCAATGTCCCAATAAAATTGAGATTAAAAACAAATTCCACTCCCTTTGGATCAAGATTGAAGAAAGTCACTAACCCTTCTGTATCCATATCTTCAGGATAAAGATATTCTTTTGTCGTTGTAGCTCTTGGATTATTTCCTCCTGCACCATTTATGAGTATGTCGCATTTTCCTAGTTTCTCGTTCACGACTGCTTTAGCTTCCATCAGGCTTTCTTTTTCCAGCACATTGGCCTTAACTGGTATGGATATTCCGCCTTTTTCGTTAATTTCATCAGATATTTTTTTTGCTGCATCATAATTAAGATCCAGAAGCGCGACTTTTGCTTTAACACTGGCAAGCGCGTCTGCAAACATGGAACACAAAACTCCTCCCGCACCTGTAACTACTACAACCTTGTCTTTTAAATCTATCTTGAATGGCAATTTCATTTTTTCCGCCTCCTATGCGTTATATGTTGATGCGGATGTCTCCCCGCCTCTTCCTGTCCAGTTAGTGTGGTAGAATATGCCTCTTTCGCTGTCAACCCTTTCATATGTATGTGCTCCGAAATAGTCTCTTTGAGCCTGCAAAAGATTTGCCGGAAGCCTTTCACTCCTGTATCCGTCATAATATGATAAAGCAGCGGCAAATGCTGGTACCGGTACTCCATTAAGCACACAGGCAGCTACAACACGTCTTAAGCTTTGCTGGCATTCATCGGCTTTCTGCTTAAAGAAAGGATCCAGCAGAAGATTTGATATTTCAGGGTCATTATCATATGCCTGTTTTATTTTCCCTAAAAAAGCGGAACGGATAATGCATCCGCCTCTCCACATAAGGGCTATACCGCCATAATTAAGATTCCATCCGTATGTTATTGCTGCTGCTTTCATAAGCTCATAACCCTGGGCATATGATACTATTTTTGAAAGATAAAGAGCTTTTCTGAGATCTTCTATAAATTCATCTTTCTTCTCATTGAAAACAATTTCAGGACCTGTCAGTATTTTGCTTGCATGGACTCTCTGCTCCTTCATTGCAGACAAACATCTTGCAAATACTGCTTCTGCTATGAGAGTAAGGGGTACGCCTTCATTTAGTGCTGAAATAGCAGTCCATTTACCTGTTCCCTTTTGCCCTGCAGTATCCAGTATCTTTTCTACCAGAGGTTCGCCGTTTTCCTTAACAGCCAGTATGTCTCTTGTTATTTCAATCAGGTACGAATTTAATTCATTTTCGTTCCATTCTGCAAATACATCATACATACTGTCTGCATCCATACCAGCAAGAGTCTTCATTATGTTATATGCTTCGCAGATGAGTTCCATGTCGCCGTATTCTATTCCATTGTGAACCATTTTCACGAAATGACCTGCGCCATTTTCTCCGACCCAGTCACAGCAGGGAGTGCCATCTTCAACTTTCGCAGATATAGCCTGGAATATATCCTTAACATGCTCCCAAGCGCGATTAGTGCCGCCTGGCATCATGGAAGGCCCTGTCAGAGCGCCTTCTTCTCCTCCGCTTACACCGGTGCCAATATACATAAGCCCTGCATCCTCGACTTTTTTGGTTCTGTTTATGGTATCGTTGTAATTTGAGTTTCCACCGTCAATTATTATGTCATTCTTATCAAGAAGAGGTATGAGCTGGTCTATCATGTCATCCACTGCATTTCCTGCCTTTACCATCATCATAACTTTTCTGGGCTTTTGCAAATTAGCGATAAGCTCAGAAAGACTGTAACAACCTATGACATTCTTACCTTTTGCTCTTGTCTGAGTAAATTTTTCAACTTTTTCTACTGTCCTGTTGTATACCGCTACAGTAAATCCTTTGCTTTCCATATTAAGCACCAGATTTTCTCCCATTACGGCAAGGCCTATAAGGCCGATATCAGCTTTTTTCATATCTTACCCTTTCTTATGCAGGTACATAAAATACCCGTATTTACATATAGATTGTATAATACAGCCAGCTATTTGTCTATCGATAAGCCCTATATATATTAATCTTTTCTTGATTTCAGAGTCTCTTTGTTATACATGTTATATGCAAATTTTATCACCTGAACGACTGATTTGAAAAAGCCCGGATCCCATTGCGAAGCATCAGTATATTTTAATCCTGTTTTCTCAATCATTCGTATTACATAAGAAAGCCTGTGAGTGAACCCTTTATAATCCTTATTCTTCTTGTAAGTCCAGCCTGTTTCTGCGACTGCTGCAAGCCGAGGGAAAGACATCATACTCATCTTATCAATATCATTAATAAATTCTGTCCATATAGGTGCTTCTACTCCTATTATATTCTTTTTCATGTTCTCAGCAAGTGCAGAAGGAATGGGTTCATACATGTATGTCTTCTTTAAAGGTGTCATTCCGAGAGGATAATCCAGATAGTAATGGAAAAAATCTGAAACTATGATTTTACCGCCTTCAGAAGCTCTTATTGAACATTCATCATTCTTTTCCCGCCAATTCTGAACTGTTATTCCTTTTTCCAGATTCTTACCTCTCAGGCTCTCATTCCATGCAATAGCTTTTTTCCCTTTTTTCTGCAGATATCCGTATATCCTGTTCGTCATATATCCCTGCAGCTGCTCATAATTCATAAGATTGAGAGATTCCATCTTTTTACTGCAATGCGGGCACTCCTCCCATCTGTCTTTTGGAGCTTCATCTCCTCCTATATGAACATATTCACAAGGAAATATGGAGGACATCTCTTCTAAAACATTAAATAAAAACTCATATACTTCTTCTTTTCCCGCACAGAGTATATCCCTGAATATACCTGCATGAGTGCGTACAGGTATTTCCTTATCTGTACATGACAGATTTGGATAAGCATGAAGACAGGCTGAAACATGACCTGGTATCTCAATTTCCGGTATTACATCTATACTTTTTTTCCTGCAGTATTCAACTATATCCTTCATCTGATTCTGAGTATAGAATCCTTCATATGGATTTGAATCATAATCCCGGCCGAAATTTGAATAAGCTCTAACTGAACCTTTTTCTGTAAGTAATGGATACTTTTTTATCTCCATACGCCAGCCCTGGTCATCCACAAGATGCCAGTGAAATTTATTCAGTTTGAAAAGCGCTGCGCAATCAATCATTTTCTTAAGGTTTGAAACAGAAAAGAAGTGTCTTGCGCAGTCTATCATGAATCCTCTGTAAGAAAAAGCTGGTTTGTCATTTATTGTAAGATAAGGTATATTGCCTGAGTAACTGAATTCAAGCTGCTTTAATGTCTGATAAGCAAAGTTTTCTCCTGCTTTTCCAGAACATTTTATTTTAGCTCCTTTTTCATCAATAGTAATAGAGTATTCTTCAGCTGAGTATTTGGAATCGTATTCGACAATACTGTTTTCCAATATGTTTTTTCTAAAGAAAAGTTTGTAATCAGTGTATATCTCATTAGGCATAGGTACCAGATTAATGTTCATTTCAGGCCTCCAAAATTATGGGATATGTATATTCTATCACAAAAACCGTCATTATTTTCCTGTAAGCATAAATCTGCCTTTTTTCCATGCTTTTATACCGAAAAAGGACACTGAAGCTCCCAAGAAAGCAACTGCTATCCATGTAATGACTGTTGTGTCCCATCCATATGTTTTAGCTACAACCCCTATAGTTACCCCTGATACTGCAGATGCAAGATATGAACATGCATCTAAAAATCCTGTTACTGATGATGCCCTTCCTACATTGGAAAAATTAAGCGGGATAAAAGTCAGAAACATTGTATTAGCTCCAAGCATTGATGCGGTAGTCAAAGCTAACATTACCACTGCAAGAATCATACTGTAACGGCCAAAGAAAAAGAGAAAAGTCAGTGATACGACACTTATCATAAACATGACCGTCGCAGTAAGCATCTCATTTTTCAACACTTTCTTAAAAAGCCTTACAGCCAGATATGCTCCGACTAAATTGAACAAAGGAAGTATTATGGTAACGAGGGAAGCTACAGATGCATCTGTTCCGAAAAACTGTGAGACATATGTAGGTACCCATAATGTGACCCCGTCTTTTAATATGCCATTAAAAAATATGCCTATTATGGTAAATACCAATCCAGTTGCGATTAATAAAGGCATCAGCCTCTTGCCGGATACGGGAGCTTTTACAGATACTATATCTTTTTGTATCTCTTTAACCTTCTCTACCTTTACGGCATTAAGATAATCCTTTAAAGAACTCATTCCCAATAACCATACAAAACTCATTGCAATTACTATTACGCCAGAGAAAATAAATACCATCCTCCATGACATTGTCTTCAAGAAGAAAGAAGCAATAAGGTAGGACAGTATATTTCCTATCGGGATACTTGCTGAAATAGAAGTACCTGCTTTAACCTGTTGTTTCTTAAGCAAGAAGTCTGAAAAACACCGTACTAAAGGTGCCCATAACATAGAACAGAAATATCCGTTTAAACACCATAATATAATTATCAGGACAGCATTTGAGGACAGTCCGACAAGTATATTCATAACAGCAGAACCGACAAGCCCGATAAAGATCATAAATTTCGGATGGATTTTATCTCCAATAAGACCGTTTACAAGCTGTCCGGTTCCGTATGCCGCTAAAAAGGCAGTACCCACTGCTCCAGCAAAAGTTATGTCGAATATGCCGTCTGCAACCATCTCGCTCATAGATGTGGAAAAGCCATATCTCGCCAGATAATTAATCATGTATGAAAACCAGCAGAGCATGGTCAGTTTTTTTGCGCTTTTTTCGAATTCCAATTAAAACACTTCCTAAGCAATCAATTAAAACATTCTACCATATCGCATATGTCTGGGAAAGACCTTTCTCAGTCAGTTCATACTGTTTTTCGCAGACTTCATGTAGGAATTTCCTGTCATGAGATACTGCGATTATTGTTCCTTTGAAGCTTTTAAGCTTTTCACGTATAACAGGATTAGACAAAGGGCTCAAATTCCTTGTCGGCTCATCCAGAACAAGTACATTACATCCATCCAGCACCATCTTTAAAAGATAAAGTTTTGCTTTCTGCCCTCCTGATAAAGAGGAAATAGAACAAGTCATTTCAAATGAAGTAAAATTCATGCCTCCCATATACAGCCTTGCTTTAGTAATGTCATCTTTAATCATGCTTGGTGCGAGAAATTCAATACAGGTAAGGCTGATATCCATTCTATCTGTATAGTCCTGCGGCATATAACCTAAACGAATATTCTTATCATTAGCTACTTTTTCAAGCATATGCTTTAACAGTGTTGTTTTACCGACTCCATTCTTGCCATAAATACCGATATGTTCACCGCCTTTGACATACAGCTTCACATCCTTTGACAATATTCTATTTCCTATCTTTAATAAATCTATTTCCATATCAAGCACTCTTTTTGATGAATCGATATACTGCCCGTCATAAAATCTTAAAAAAATTGCTTCCTCTGCATCAGTATATTCCATAAATTCTTCCTTTTCCCTTTGAAATCTCTTTTCCTGTGACTTAACTGACTTCATCTTCTTCTTTAAGAGCCTGGCTCCACCTGGATCCTGTCTTGATATATTCTCCTGCTGTCTTTCAACCTTGTCGTGTATCTTTTTCCATCTTTCCATCTGTTTTGCATACTCGGCTCTTTGCATTGAAGCAATCTGCTCCTGTTTTTCCAGGTTATACTTTCTGATCTTTACATATTCAGCATATCCAAGCCTGGATATCGAATGGGAACATTCGCTCTTTCTCTTATGCATTTCCATGTGTATTATAACATTGGCAGTATTCTCAATAAGAGTCTCATCATGAGATACGTACATAACAGGTATCCTGCAGGAGTTTATAAATCTCTCCAGCCATACAAGCGTATCTATGTCAATATCATTTGTAGGTTCATCCAGTAAAAGCACATCCGGTTTTAATGACAATATTGCTAAAAGCCGTATCTTTATCTTTTCTCCTCCGGAAAAAGAGGACAACTGCCTTTTCTCATCGTCTTTTGTTATATCCAGACCAAGTTCATTTAGAAGCCTGGCATACCTGCCGATATTCTCATCATCAGTAACATGGCATATGCCAAAATAACTGCTTAAGTCCATGTTTAGATACTCATTCTCTATCTCCTGGGATAAATACCCTATAACACACTCATCTTTATAGATATTCCCTTCACAGACCGCATAATCACTTACACTTTCTGGATTATAAATCGCCTTTAGCAAAGTGCTCTTGCCATTTCCCTCCTCGCCTATTACTGCCACCTTGTCATTACTGTTCAAGCTGAAAGTCAGGCCTTTTACCAAAGGTCTCATATCGTTCTTTATATAAATAGATAAATCTTTTATCTGTAGCATACATTCCTCCAAAAAAAATCCGTATGTCATGGAATGAAAACGGATGCTGCAATACAAGATATATGACAGTTGTGATCCTTATTCTTCCAAGACATAAAAAATATGGGTATTACCCGTTATCTGTTATGTTTGTCCTGGATTAAAGAATCATTTTCTGCCTCTTTTCTAAAATATTACCAAAAAAATACCATTAAATTCACAGAATGTCAATCATTTAATGCATGCAGAGCCATAATCGCATACTGGCGCATCAGAAAATCATTCGGATGATTGATATTATTACCAGTCATATGATGGTAAGGTTTAGCATTGAGCAATCTTGTATGAAGTGTCGTCATGTCAGATACCGTTATATTACCTAATTCATTTTTAATCTGGTGCAGGACTGGCACGAATGCTTCCCTGTGACCTCTTGTACATACTATATTCGGGTTAGGATGAGTCGTTGCGACCAGAACGATATTACAGTCGGAATTGTCTTTTCTTATCTCAAAAATCATCTTGCAAAGCGTATCCTTGAATGCAGCAGGATCCATCTTTGGATTATTCATACCGAATGCTATGAAAACAATATCAGCAGAATATCTGACCACATTATTCTGTATGTTTTCCAACCCCCATACAGCAGATGTTCCTGAAACAGCAGTGTTGATGTACCTAATATTCCCAATGCCTGAAAATGCTTCATCCCCTTCAACAACTTTCGTGTACCCATATCTGTTTTTTAAACCTAAAACAGTAAGTTTCCCCCAGTCAGGAAGAAATGGCGATGCATCTGATAAAGCCGAGCTGTTCCAGCCGAAGGTTATACTGTCACCGTAGAATAATATATTCAGGTTTTCTTTATTCTTCAATTTCCCGATAATGGATAAATCATATTTTTGTTCACCAGGGAAATACATATTACTGATTTCATGCTCATAAGTAACCGCTATCTGCTTTTCATGCATGAATGAACCTTCCCTCCAGACCGTAAATCCATTATCAGTAGCAAAAACCTTGTTATTCTCAGAACTCTTAGGAAAATATTCATCATAATCCATGATGCATATATTCCCGCTTTCCAGTATTTTCAGCATGCCATCTTCTAAAAGATAATCAGTGCCTTCTAAATATTTAGCAGTAAGAGCAGCATTTTTGACAGAAACAATCCTTGTCGCCTTATATGCCAATGGCTGCAAAGGCACATTCCCAAAACTGTCCCTTACAACCATAACGGATTCATCATACACAACACTGCCTTCCCATAACGGTTTTAAATACTCATCAAGATTATACATATGCCATTGTCCCGCTTTCTATATATATTACATAATATTACTATTCAGGTAATGCTTCTAGCTGCACTTCATCCTTAGGTTCGTACAGCTCTCTCTTTTTAAGCTTTTTAAAGAACACGGCCACAAACGGAACGCATACCAAGAAGGTAAGAAAATCAGATATTGCCTGTGTGAACTGCACGCCGGCAAGACCGATATAACTAGGAAGCAGGATTATCAATGGAAGAAAGAATATACCCTGACGCAATGATGACAAAAAAGTCGCAGTCCATGATTTCCCTATTGATTGGAAGGTCATATTAGCTATTGTGGAAAAAGGCATGAAAAGCATAGCTATACACTGAGCACGGAATGCAAGAGATCCTATTTCTATAACCAATGGGTCATCTGGAAGGAAAAAAGCCATTATATATGGAGCAGTAATGAAACCGATAATGGCGAAAAAAGCCATAATTGCCATACCGACTTTTAGTGAGAATACGAAGGCCTGTTTAACTCTGTCATATATCTTTGCTCCGTAGTTATACCCGACAACCGGCTGATACCCTTGACCGAAGCCCAGCATGATAACAAAAATGAACATTACAATCCTTAATACTATAGACATGCCGGCGATTGCAGAATCACCATACAGGGAAGCCTGTCTGTTTAGAAGAACTGTAGCAGCGCTTGCAAATCCCTGACGTATAAATGAGGGAAGACCGTTTTTCATTATTCGAAGAAGAACAATCGGTTTTATGCTGAAATATTTCAAACTGAGTTTTACCTCTGTCTTGTCTCTTAGAAAAGGAACTAATAGCACAAAAAATCCTATAGTCTGGCTTATAGCGGTTGCAAGAGCCGCTCCTCCTGTACCCATATCAGATACGAATATAAATAAAGGGTCCAGCCCTATATTCAATAATCCGCCCACAGTGATACCTACCATTGCGAACTTGGCTTTTCCCTGAGCGCGCAGTATGTTGTTTAAAAGAAATGACCCAGCCATAAAAGGAGCCGCATAGAAGATATAGCTGGCATATGCCTGGGCATGAGGAAGTATAGTGTCAGTAGATCCTAAAAGCATCAGTATCGGCTCGTTATACTTGATCCCTATAAGCATCATTAGTACGCCGAATATTAATGAAGCTACAAGCCCATTAATAGCTACGACATTAGCCTGGTCATTCTTCTTCTGACCTAATAACCTGGATATCTGTGCTCCTGCTCCCATTCCAAGCATGAATCCTACTGCTTGAATAACTGCCATAAGAGAAAAAACCACTCCGACAGCACCAGAAGCTGATGTTCCAAGCTTGGACACGAAAAATGTGTCTGCCAGGTTATATACCGCTGATACAAGCATAGATATGATCATTGGTATTGCCAGTGTCACTACCAGTTTCGGTATAGGCGTTTCGGTCATCTTCTTAAACTGCTGCTGATGTTTATCCATAGGGTATATATTATTAAATTACCAGGCAAAAAACAACAAAAATAAAGAAAAAACTGATACCTGTCCTTAAAACAGGCTACATGCCGTTATCAAGAGATACATATGATTTCATTACTTTCTCGTATCTATAGTTTTCTGCCTGTGATGTGAAAAGCTTGCAGTACAGGCTGTTCTTTTTCTTCATAAGGTTCCTATGGGTATCAAAGTCCTCTATATGGCCTTCATTGATAACTAGTATCTTGTCGCAGAATACGCTTGAAGACATCCTGTGGGATATATAAATAGCAGTCTTGTCCCCTACAAGATTATTAAAATTCTCATAAATCTCAGCTTCAGCGATCGGATCAAGGGCTGAAGTCGGTTCGTCAAGTATGACCAGAGAGGAATCCTTATACAAAGCTCTTGCTATAGCTATTTTCTGAGACTGCCCTATGGAAAATTCTACACCTTCCTCATCATACTCTTTGCCAAATAAGGAATTCATGCCGTT
>Ga0123335_1002064_pt1 | contig 31014 bp, 27 predicted proteins | sample BiotimSIPDNA_2_FD_89707 | JGI IMG/M metagenome (GOLD analysis project Ga0123335, IMG submission 89707) | Anaerobic biogas reactor microbial communites from Washington, USA - Biogas_R2 time_0 SIP DNA | ecosystem: Engineered > Bioreactor > Anaerobic > Unclassified | place: Washington, USA... | reverse complement strand
TGTAAAGCTTATTTTGTATTCCATAGTGTTTTTTCTCTTATTGCTAAGCATTAGAAATTGTTTTTCAAAACTTATATCTTTATCCTATTTTTTCAAAGTTTTCTTTATTGCTTTTTCTGGGTTAATACAAATTCATTAATTATCTTGAGGTAAATATGAAATGCAAATGCATTATGCTTTTGGTATTGCTGTTTTTTATTGTAAATGTCTCGCAAGTTTACGGGCAGTTTGATCTGCTGGAAAAGGTTAAAGAAAAAGTTGAACAACGGGCAGAAGAAAAAACAGATGAAGCAATTGATAAAGGGCTGGATGCTGTTGAAGAATCTGCTGAAGGAAGTGATGAAGATGCAGAACAGGAAGACTCTGCCGAACAGCAGGAGGAAGAAGAAAAGCCTGCCGCAAAGAAACCGGAATTAAAGAATAAGAAAAATACTGCAAAAGGCTTGCAGGATAAAATTGAACAGAAAGAAGAAGGTGCCGGTTTTACCGAAGGCGAACTAAAAAGCTATTCTAAATTCGATTTTGTTCCCGGGGATGAAGTCTTATTTTATGAAAATTTTGAAAGTGAAGAGGTTGGTAACTTTCCAGTAAGCTGGCTTACAAACGGTTCCGGCGAAGTTGTTACTTTAAGTAAATATCCTGGCAAATGGCTTAGATTAATTAACGGAGCTTGTTATACGCCCGATGGTCATATCAAATTCCCTGAAAATTATACAATCGAATTCGATCTTATTTATAAAGCCAATCAAGATCAGGATTGGATTGGAGATCTTTTATTTTCAATTTTAAAAGATAATGGTTCAAATGATCACTTTGAACATCCTTATATGCATTCCGTGGGAGAAAGGTCAGCTCTTTTAAACCTTGGATTAGTAATTACAGATGCTTCACGATTTATATCGGAAAGTTATTCAGGCGATGAAATGTTCGGATTTAGAGGCGATGTTAGTGATAAAGTGACAATGGGTCAGGACGGTAAAATATGCCACATTTCAATATATGTTCAAAAACAAAGACTCAAATTTTATTTTAATGAAAGAAAAGTGTTGGATGTGATTAAATGTGTTCCGCCCGGAGGAATGGATTTAATAAGATTCAGCACCTGGAGTTTTGGCGACGATCCCGATGCTTACCAGCTTTTAATTTCGAATATTCGTGTTGCAGCCGGGAAAGCGGATTTACGTAATAAATTATTCAAAGAAGGGAAATACGTTACCCGCGGAATTCTATTCGACGTAAATTCAGATAAAATTAAACCTGAATCCTACGGCACAATTAAAGAAATAGCAGAAGCTATAAAAGCAAATCCGGGAATTAAAATTAAAATTGTAGGGCATACAGACAGCGACGGTTCGGACGCTTCGAATCTCGATCTTTCAAAACGAAGAGCTGCATCAGTAAAAAATGCTCTCGTAAAGGAATTTGGAATTGACGGAAAGTCTCTTCAGACTGACGGAAAAGGAGAAGCAGAGCCTGTTTCGGATAATAAGACCAGTGCAGGAAAAGCAAATAACCGCCGAGTTGAATTTATAAAAATGTAATTTTTATAGAAAGGGATTCGCTAGAATCCCTTTCCTTAGCAAATCCGGTTAATTTATCCTCAGAATATTTTCTTATATTTGAAATTAAAAAAAGTCCGCCAAAAGGTTTAAAATGATTGAAATATCCGGCTTGCATAAAAGTTTTGGCAGCAAACAAGTTCTTAACGGAGTTGATTTAACAATTAACAAGGGCGAATGCCTTGCAATAATAGGGCGAAGCGGATGCGGTAAGAGCGTTATGCTTAAGCACATTATAGGACTCCTTTCTCCGGATAAAGGCACTGTGCGGGTTGAAGGAGAACTGATACAGGAATTGAACACAACAGATCTTTACAGAATAAGGCGAAAATTCGGTTTTCTGTTTCAAGGAGCCGCCTTGTTCGATTCTATGACAGTCGGCGAAAATATTGCACTGCCTCTTGTAGAAAATGATTATAATTATCCCGAAAAAAAACTTAAAAATATTATTGCCGAAAAATTATCTCTTGTCGGATTAAAAGATATTGAGAACCTTAAACCTTCGGAATTGTCCGGAGGAATGAAAAAGCGAGTAGGACTTGCCCGTGCTTTAGCAACAGAACCGGAATATATTTTATATGATGAACCTACAACCGGTCTCGACCCGATAATGTCCGACTCGATTGATGACCTGATTAAAGAGCTTAATGATAAACTTGATGTGACTTCAATATTAATAACTCACGATATGTTCAGTGTGAAAAACGTTGCCGACAAAGTTGCAATGGTAAATGAAGGCATAATATATTTTACCGGAACACCCGATGATCTCGTAAACAGCAGCGATAAAATAATTCAGGATTTTATTAAAAGAACAGAACTTTAATGGCTAAAACAAGAACCAAATTTATATGTTCAAGCTGCGGATTCGAATCTCCTAAATGGCTGGGCAAGTGTCCTTCCTGCGGCGAATGGAACACCTTTTCGGAAGAAATTGAAGAAAGATCAAACTCCGGTAAGGTAATTGCAAAAAAAGAATTCAGCATAGTAAAATTAAACACTATTGGCAGCGAAACCGAAAAAAGATTTTCAACAAATATACCTGAATTTGACAGGGTTCTTGGCGGAGGAATTCTTCCCGGCTCTGTAATTCTACTTGGAGGCGATCCGGGAATTGGAAAATCGACTCTTGTTATGCAGGCAGCGGCAAAAATAAGCGGAAATGTGCTTTATGTTACAGGGGAAGAATCAATAAAACAAATAGCTCAAAGAGCTAACCGTCTGAAAGTGGATGCTGGAAAAATATCTGCCTTAGCAGAAACAGACATCAATACTATTATTACAGCGGCAAAGCAAAACAAAACCGATATCTTAATTATCGATTCAATTCAAACAATGTTCGATCCGAAGCTGGATAATGCTCCCGGCACAGTTACACAAATAAGGGAGTGCACGGCGGAATTAATGAACCACGCGAAAGCTGAAAATTACTCGGTGATAATTGTAGGGCATGTTACAAAAGATGGAATTATTGCCGGACCGAAAGTTCTTGAGCATATAGTTGATACAGTTCTTCAGTTCGAAGGCGAAAAAAATCATTCATTCCGAATTTTGCGCGCGCAAAAAAACAGGTTTGGAAGCACAAACGAAATCGGCATTTTTGAAATGCACGATACAGGATTAACAGAAGTAAAAAACCCGAGCGAGGTTTTCCTTAATTCTCAAAGCAGAACATCAACAGGTTCGGTTATAACTGCAAGTATGGAAGGAAGCCGTCCCGTTTTATTCGAAGTGCAGGCACTGGTAACTCCTTCAAATTTCGGAAATCCTCAGAGAGTGGCTACCGGATTTGATTACCGAAGATTATCTATTCTTCTCGCGGTTTTGGAAAAACGCGCAGGTTTAAGATTATCTGCTGCAAATGTATATCTAAATATGGCTGGAGGAATCCGGATTGACGAACCGGCAGTTGATATTGCTGTATGTATTAGCATTGCTTCAAGTTTAAAAGATGCCGAAGTAAAAAAAGATATTGTTGCAGTTGGGGAAGTTGGTTTAGGCGGCGAAATAAGAAGCATTTCCAACATCGAAAAGCGTATTCAGGAAGCAGAAAAATTAGGACTTTCCGAGATTATTGTTCCGGCTTCTTCAGTGAAAAATATGAAACTTAACTCCAAGATAAAATTAACAGCAGTAAAATCGATAGAAGAAGCTTTGGCAGAGGCATTTAAATAAAAACCGCCTTTCGGAATGGCTCCAAAAGGCGGATAAAAATTATTTTTTCGATTCAACCTGTTCAGCAAGTTCAGCAGAAATAAGAATCCGACCGCACGATTCGCAAGTAAAAAGTCTTTTATTTTGTTTAATTTCAATCTGGCGCTGGGCAGGTACTACGTTATGGCAACCAGAACAAGCCGATCTGATAACAGCTGCAATTGCCTGTCCGTTTTTAGCTTTCCGGATACGCATATAATTGTTATAGTCAGGTTTTTTTACACTCTCGGCAATTTTATCGCGTTTGGCTTTTATTTTTTCTTCTTCCTGCTCGTTGGTTTTAATAATCTTTTCAAGATCTTCTTGCTTAATTTCCATATCCAGTGTAAGCTTTTCAACCTGCGGGGCAACTTCATTTATTTCGTTGTCGGTTCTCTGGATAAGTTCATCTAAAGCTTTGTTATCGGCATTTAATTTCTCAATATCTGCTTCACTGTGATCAATCTCTTTAGTAAGGGCGTCATATTCTTTATTGTTTCTTACCTGGTAAAGCTGGGCTTTGAATTTTGTTAGATTCTGATTAAGCCGTTCAATTTCCTCTTCATTGGCTTTAATCTTTTCCATCGATTCATTTTTGATTTCTTTTTTCGACTCAAGCTGATCGGAAATACCTTTTATCTGGTTTTTTAAACCTTCAACTGCCAGGGGAAGGTCGCCCCGTAATTCTTCAAGTTCATCAAGCTGACTGTCTAACAGCTGTAACTCGTACAAAACACTTAATCGCGTAATCAATTTATTTATCTCCTTAATTATTATAAAATTTCACTGGATTTGTGCATCCTGAATACTTATGAACTCTGATTTTTGAATCAGTCTTAATCAGATATTCTTCAAAATATCTTTGCAAAGCATTCAAAGAAAAAATTTCTGTTTCATAATGACCGGCATCTATAAGTAATATTTTTTCAAAAGCATCATGGAAAGTATGATATTTAACATCGGCAGTAATAAAAGCATCGGCTTTAAATTTTATTGCCGAATTGAGCAGATCGGAACCGCTGCCGCCGCAAACCGCAACATACTTTATTTCAGTTTTATTTCCCGGAGTGAATTTAAGGTTTTTAACGGAAATTTTTTCGGATACCAGCTTAAAAAATTCATTTACCGATAAAGGTTCAGGTAACAAACCTATTGCTCCCATTCCGTAATTTGAAGTTTTATTTTTCAAAGAAATTACATCGTAGGCAGGTTCTTCATAAGGATGCGCTTTAATCATACTTTTTAACACATTATTTAAATCCCAATGATGAACAAGGACTTCCAGTTTTATTTCCCCCGTTTTTTCAAAATTCTGTTTGATGCCTTTATGAGGATTGCTACCGGATGAACCTAAAAAAGTACCGGTTCCTTTTGTATTAAAGCTGCATTTAGAATATTCTCCTATAATTCCAGCACGGGCAGAAAACATAGCTTCCGAAACAGACTCGAGATTTTCTTCGGGAACAAAAACAATTATCTTTAAAAGTTTTCCGTCAATATTTTCTAAGAATCTTATTTGATTTAGCCCCAAAGTTTTTGCAAGTTCGTAACTGACACCGTTTTTAGAAAAATCGAGACTTGTATGGCTGGAATAAAGAGTAATGTCGTGTTTTATAAGCTGTTTAATAAGCTGGGAAATTTTGTCGGTTTGAAAATTAAGATTTTTTATTGGTCTGAAAATAAGCGGGTGATGTGTTATTATAAGATTGCAATTTTTCCGAATTGCTTCTGACAAGGCTTCGGGTGTGAGCTCAAGGCAGAGGAAAATACTTTTTAAGGTTTCCTCTGTATTTCCTGTTTGCAGCCCGGAATTGTCTTTTTCCCACGATACTCCCGGCGGCGCCCAGCACTCAAGATATTTAATTAGTTCTCCTATTCTCATAACAAAAAAAATGCACCCCTTTTTTGGAAGTGCATTTTAATAAATCTTTCGTAATCCCTGTTACGTTTATTTTCAGTATAAATTTTTTCTTTTCGTATTTCATATTGTAAGGAACAAATATAAAATTTATCTGGGATAATTACAATAGCTTTAATTAAAATTCTTAAATTCCCTAAATTATTTATAAAATCAGATAAATTATCAAAACATTAAACGGGATCTACCCATAAATTATCTTCTTTTATTAAATTTATTAATTCGTCTACTGCCATAACAGACTGTACATTTCGTTTTACTACTTCTTTTCCGCGATAAAGCGTAATTTTGTCAATTCCGCTGCCAACATAACCGTAATCAGCATCTGCCATTTCCCCGGGACCGTTTACAATACAACCCATAATACCAATTTTTATGCCCTTTAAATGTTCGGTAACTTTTCGAATTTTCGCAGTAACTTCAACAAGATCGAACAAAGTTCTTCCGCAGGAAGGGCAGGCAATGTATTCAGTTTTCGAAATCCGAACGCGGGCAGCCTGAAGTATTCCGAAAAGAGTTCTATTAACTAATCCGTGATTCTGCAGATTAGTTTCAGCCCAAACCCCATCGCCAAAACCATCGGTAAGCAATGTTCCGAAATCGGTGGAAGAGAACAACTGAAAATCTTCGGGAGAAAGATTATTGTACGTTCTTTTTATAATTACAGGTATTTTTATATCGTTCTTTAAAAAATTTAAAAATACCTGGCGCTGTTCTGCCATGCCGTGCAAATTATCTGTTTCAAGTATAAATACAATTGTATCATCAGTTACACTTTTTTTGAAATCATCACGCAATAAATCTTTTATCGAAATTCTCACAAAATTAAGGAAAGGAGATTTTATCTGAGCATTTTTAAACTCAGAAAAATTGAACATTGGAAAACTTTTCAGGTTTGTATCAGATTTTTTCCAAGTATCATTATCATAAATTATTTTTAATGATGCAGGCGGATCGAATGGAATTGCATGTTTTCCAAGATAAATGAAATCGGCTGCCTGATCTGTTAAATTCCACTTATTACTATCTTCAGAATATTTATAACCTATTTGTTCTATTTCATTTTTATCGATTATTCCGTTTTGAGAAAAATCGGCAAACACTTTATATACGGTATTCCCGCCGATATTTGCAATTTCGTGCGAAACAGGCTTTTCGTAAACAAAAGGATTTTTAACAGCAGTTTCAATTTGTTGGATTTTCTGATGCTCAGAACGATTTTTATATCTTTGCGCAAGTTTAATTGCAACTGGAGCCTCAAATTCGGGCGGTTCGGTTAGCGACACTCTTATTGTATCGCCGATTCCATCTTCCAGCAATGCCCCTATACCTAAAGCTGATTTTATTCTCCCGTCATCACCGCCGCCTGCTTCGGTTACGCCCAGATGAATAGGATAATTCATATTCTCGGCAGTCATCCGGTTTATTAAAAGTCTGTATGCCTGAACCATTACTCTTGTATTGCTTGACTTAATAGAAAACACAAGATTGTGATAATTTAAATTGAGGCAGATTCTTGCAAATTCTAAAGCCGATTCTACCATTCCTTCGGGGGTATCGCCGTATCGGCTCATAATTCTGTCGGATAAAGATCCATGGTTTGTGCCTATACGCAAAGCAGTTCCGTATTCTTTACATATTTTTACAAGCGGCGAAAATCTTTCACGGATACGTTCAATTTCCTCATTATATTCTTTGTCAGTATATTCAATCTGCTGAAACTTCTTTTTATCAACATAATTTCCGGGATTCACCCTAACTTTTTCAATTAGTCTCGCTGCTGTTTCTGCTGCGTTAGGGGTAAAATGAATATCTGCTATAAGCGGTACGTTATAACCTCTTTTTCTTAATTCATCTTTTATATTTTTAAGATTTTCAGCTTCTTTTATGCTTGGTGCAGTTATTCTTACATATTCGCAGCCCGATTCAACCATCCTGATTGTTTGTTCTACAGTAGCGATTGTATCCATCGTGTCGGTTGTAGTCATCGATTGAATTCTGATGGGATTATTTCCGCCTAACGGAACACCACCCACATTTACTTCACGGGTAATAAATCTTTTATAGTCAGTTAAACTAGGACAGTATTTAAAATTATTATAATTCATATAGTTGTAATATTGTTAAAAAAACAAGTTTCCTAAAATTAAAGCTTTTTATAAGAAATTGCTCGTTATTTTGTTATGGATTAAAATTAAATATTGCTTATTTTGAAATCAAATTTTTAAGTTACAGTATAAACTTACAGGTTATACGTTAATGAGTGTTTCGGAACAGCAGGTTGAACAAATACGCGAATCGGTTAATATTGTGGATATTATTTCGCAATATGTCGATTTAAAAAAGCGCGGGAAAAACTATGTTGGCAGATGTCCTTTCCACAACGAAAAAACACCATCTTTTACTGTAAACGAAGAAAAGCGGATTTACCATTGTTTCGGTTGCCACGCCGGTGGAAATGTTTTCAAATTTCTTATGGAAATTAAAAACATTTCATTTGTGGAAGCGCTGAAAGAAACAGCTTCTTTTGCGGGAATAAACATTGAGGAAGAAAGCAGTTTTAACAAAAAACTTAACACAAATGAAATTTATTACGAGATAAACGAACTGGCGGCAAAATATTTCAGTTCAAATCTTCTCACATCCAAAGAAGGGGAAACTGCACGGCAGTATTTTAATTCGCGTAAAGTTAAAATTGCAACCCAAAGAAGTTTCGGATTGGGATATGCTTTTCCCGGCTGGGATAATTTATTAAATTTTCTGGGCAAAGAAAAAGCTGATATTTTAAAGGCTAAAGAACTTGGATTGATTGACAGTAAAGACGGAGGCGGATATTACGACAAATACCGCGGACGAATAATTTTCCCGATATTTTCGGCAAACGGGCGAGTTATAGGATTTGGCGGAAGAATTCTTGAGAAGAACGATAATGTAGCCAAATATCTTAATTCTCCCGAATCGGCAGTTTATTCGAAGCGTAAAGTTTTATACGGACTTTTCCATTCGAAAGACGAAATACGGAAATTAGACAAAGCAATTCTGGTTGAAGGTTATATGGACATTATTTCGCTTTTTCAAGCAGGAATAAAAAATGTTGTAGCTTCTTCGGGTACAGCGCTTACTGAAGAACAGGTTCAGCTTCTATCGCGGTTCACAAAGAATGTTGTTGTTAATTTCGATGCAGATGAAGCAGGACAAAAAGCAGCGTTGCGCAGCATCGAAATTCTGTTAAAATATGATTTTGATGTAAGAATTCTCGATCTCCCGGATGGAGAAGATCCGGACTCGTTTGTTAATAAATACGGTAAAGATCAATTTGAGGAAAAAGTTAATAACTCAGGAAATTTTCTCGAATATCAGATGATGAGATACGAAAAGGCTGGAATGCTTGCGGAACCTGCATCACAGACTGAAGCAATAAGAAATCTTGTAAAAAACGCAGCTCTTGTTTCCGATGAATTAAAAAGAAGCATAATGATAAAAACCATTGCTAAAAAGTTTAATTTGCGCGAGAAACTGATTGAAAGCGAACTTGAAAAAGTTTTAAACGTAACCCAAAATATTCCGACAGAAAAACAATTTATAAAAAAAGAAATCGGAATATCAGATAAAAAAGTTCCGGCACCAAATGAAAAAGCAAACCCAGTTGAACGCGATATGATAAAGCTTTTGTTTGAAGGCAATGCCGAAATTACAGGCTGGGTATTCGATACAATTATTCCCGAAGAATTTTCGACAGAAATTACGCGGAAAATTGCTGATATTGTTTTTGATGCTTTTAAAAATAACATTGTAAAACCCGATGAATTAATTGATAAATTTGAAGATGAAGAAACAAAATCTATTCTTCGCACTATTACGCTGGATACAAAATCGATAAGCAGCAAATGGGAGGATATTTCCGAAGCGGAAGATGAAGAATCCCGCTTGAAAAAATTTGCTGCGGATGTAATTAAAAAATACAAGATAAATCAGCTCGACAGGCTGATTAAGGAAAATAACGAAAAACTGAACCGTACTGAAAATGAAGAAGAACAAAAGGAAATTCTGGAATTTAATAAAGAACTTCTATCTGAAAAAAAAAGAATACAAAACACAGAAGGAATATGTATTAATTAAAAGAGCACAAAATGAAATGTTATCAGTCAATTTACGAAATTAATACACGGGTTTGGATAAGACAATTTGATACAGATAATAAAAAAGCTACTTTACAAGACATTCCACTCGAAATATGGGATGGACTTGCAGAAAAAGGCATAAATTATATCTGGCTGATGGGAGTTTGGAAAAATTGTCCTTCAACAATACAAAAATACTGCTTTGAAGAAAACCTTGTTTGGGAATACAAAAAAGCTCTAAAAGATTTTGACGACGAAGATGTTATCGGCTCGCCTTATTCCATTTGCGGATACGAGATAAATCCCGCTTTAGGAACTGCAGAAGAACTTAAATGGCTTAGGCTGGAACTAAAAAAAAGAGGATTGAAACTGATATTGGATTTTGTTCCTAATCATTTCAGTGCCGATACAGATTTTATTGAAACACATCCCGAAATTTTTCTTCAAACCGATGAAGAAAATTATGCAGCCGACAAGCACACCTATTATAAGCCCGAAAACGGAAACGGCAAAGCATTTGCCCACGCAAGAGATCCGTTTTTCCCGGCTTGGCAAGATACAATTCAGCTAAATTATTTCAGTGAAAAAACGCGCGAATTTATGATAAGTCAGCTGGTAAAAATTACAAACTACTGCGACGGAGTTCGCTGCGATATGGCCATGCTTGTTTTGAACAATATATTCCGAAATACCTGGGGAGGAATATTAAATAAACTTGGATTCGAAAAACCGGAAGATGAATTTTGGAAACTGGCTATAAGCATAATAAAAGATGTTGAGCCGAGCTTTTTGTTTATTGCCGAAGCATATTGGGATCTTGAATGGGAACTCCAGCAGTTAGGGTTCGATTATACTTACGATAAAAAACTTACCGACAGATTAAAAGCCGGTTATGTAATGGAAATTAGAGACCACCTTCTCGCAAAGGACGATTTCCAGAACAGGAGTCTGCGCTTTATAGAAAATCACGATGAGGAAAGAGCTGTTGCTGCTTTAGGAAAAGAACGATCAAAAGCAGCAGCGGTTATAATTTCAACTTTACGCGGAATGCGGTTTTATCACGACGGACAATTTGAAGGGAAGAAAATTCAACTGCCAGTACAGCTTGGGCGCTCGCCTCACGAAAAAACTCAAGAAGATATGGTTCAGTTTTACAACAGACTTCTCGAAATAACTAAAAGCAGTATTTTTAAGGTCGGCACTTGGAGCCTTTTAAAAACTTATCCTGTTGCTCAAAATGACGAATCATACAAAAACATACTTGCTTGGGAGTGGAAACTTAAGGACGAAAGAAGACTTGTTACCGTAAATTACGAAGATTGTTCTTCCAGGTGCAGGATAATCTTAGATCTTCGCGGATATCCCGAAAGAATTACACTGAAAGATTTATTAACCGGAGCCGAATATGTCCGTTCGAGCGATGAAGTTTATCTTTCCGGACTTTTTATAGAGCTGAAAAACTATCAAAGCCATATATTTGCGTACTGATTCAGTTGATTAAAAATATAACTATAATAAAGGGCGGTAATTATGTTACTTCCCGATTTATTTATTAATCTTTAAAATAGTTGAATAAATTATTATCTTTGTCAAAAATTATTCCAAATCTATGAAAATAAACGTTTATCAAATAGAAAATATCTTAGTGCGCGAAGAAATATTCACAACCAAGTTTACTTGCGACCTCGAAAAATGCAAGGGAGCGTGCTGCACTTTAGAAAGCGAATTCGGCGCTCCGCTAATGAAAAATGAAATAGAACTTATAGAAGAATCTCTTCCGGCAGCAATGGAATATCTTGATCCGGAAAAAAAAGATTATATAAAAGAGAATAATTTTTGGGAGATTAAAGAAGAAATATTCCTTGTAAAAAGTATTGATAACAAAGACTGTGTATTTGTATACCGTGAAAACGGCATAGCAAAATGCGCTCTCGAAAAAGCGTATTTTAATAATAAAAGCAAATTCCGAAAACCTATTTCGTGCCATTTGTTCCCGATCAGAATATCAGATTTCGGCGGCGAAATTCTAAGGTACGAAGAATTTTCGGAGTGTGTGCCTGCTTTGGAAAAAGGCAAGGAAACAAATTTAAGTATTGCAGAGTTTTGCAAGGACGGGCTTGAAAGAGCTTACGGTAAAAAATGGTACAGTAAATTAGTAAACAACGGCAGGTAATCGATTATGCTATCTCTTCATCAAAAATTGGCTTTACAGCAAAAACTGTCTCCGCAGCAGATTCAGTATCAAAAGCTGCTTCAGCTGAACACGTTAACTCTTGAACAACGCATAAAAACCGAACTTGAACTTAATCCGATACTTGAAGAAGTAATAAGTGACGAACTTGAGATTACACAGACGGACGCTGAAGCCGGCTCGAGTGAAAACGAAACTGATGAAGAACCGGAAATATCAAACGATGACGAATTTGAGCTCGAAGATTTTATGAATGATGCGGATATAGACAGCGACCGTATTAATAAAAGTCCCGATGACGATGATGATTATGTTCGTCCCGTTGCGCCTGCGCGCAGAAGTCTTCGCGAAAAATTATTCGACCAGCTTCACGAACTCGATATTCCCGAAAATCTTATTGTCGCAGGCGAAGTGATAATAGACAGTCTGGATACGGACGGATATTTTAAAGCCGGACTTGAAAAAATTGTAAACGATATAAATATGTTTGAAGATATAAAAATTACAATTGAAGAAGCCGAAAAAGTATTGATGGAAATTCAGAAGTTTGAGCCGCTTGGAATAGCTGCCCGCGATTTAAGGGAATGTCTTTTAATACAGCTGCGAAACTCATCATACGACCCTTATTATTCGTATCTTGCTGAGCAGGTTTTGACGAATTGTTACGAAGATTTTGTTAATAAACGTTACGACAACATTGAAAAATCTTTAAGTCTTACACGTTCAACTCTGAAAACCGTTATTGATATTATTGCAAAATTAAATCCGAAACCGGGCGAAGGAAATATTGATAACGAACAGGCAAACCAGATTACACCCGATTTTATAATTGAAAAAGTTGGTAATAACTTTATTGTAACACTTAACGATAAAAGTCTGCCGTCTGTTACTATCAGCCAGCAATACTTAGAAATGCTTGATACAAACAAACGCAAACGGAAAATTTCGGAACGTGAAAAAGACACTCATAAATTTTTACGCGAAAAGTTCGAATCGGCAAAATGGTTTATGGCTTCAATCCTGCAAAGAAGAGATACTTTATTAAGAATTATGCAGACGATACTCGAAAAACAATACGAATTTTTTGAATACGGGCCAAAAGCGCTTAAACCGATGATTTATAAGGATATTGCCGACGAAATTATGATGGATATTTCCACAATAAGCCGGGTGGTTAACGGTAAATATGTTCAAAGTCCTGTGGGAATACACGAGTTAAAATATTTTTTCAGCGAAGGATTAATCACCGATTCAGGCAGAGAAGTATCGAACAAGCATATTAAAGAACTTATTAAAGAATTGTGCGACGGCGAATCGAAGAACGATCCTTACAGCGATGATAAAATTGCAGAAATATTGAATTCAAAAGGAATTCACATTGCCCGCAGAACCGTTGCAAAATACCGCGAACAAATGATGATTCCGGTTGCCCGTCTTCGTAAAGAGATATGAAAATTTTTACGGAAATTATTGTTACAGTTCTGCTGTTTGCAATATTTGCTTCTATACATTCTTTTTTAGCACAGCTTAGCATTAAACAGCGTATTGCAGAAGAAGCAGGCAACAAAATTGCTTTCTACAGAATTTTTTACAATGCGGTTTCAGTTATATTATTTCTGTTTTTCTGGAAATTATCCCCCGATTCCGGTTATTACCTTTACGATTTGGATACCCCTTACGATTTGATAATAGTTACACTTCAGATATTAAGTCTCTTCGGAATAATCTGGGCATTTAATTCATCGCGTAATTCTTACGAATTTTTAGGACTATCCCAGGTTAAAAGATATTTAAGGGGTGAATACCAAATTTCGGATTTGGACGAGAAAAATAGACTTGTATTTTCGGGAGCATACAAGTTATGCCGCCATCCTGTTTATTTTTTTACTATCCTTTTCCTTGGATTGCGTCCGGCAATGTCGGTTTTTTATCTGGTTTTCTTTATCTGCAGCGTTGTTTATTTTTACATCGGTTCGCTTTTGGAAGAGAAACGGCTGGAAAAGATTTTAGGGGAAGCATATATCGAATATAAAAATAAAGTGCCGGGAATTATCCCGTTTAAAATTCTTAGGAAATAATTTTGTATTTTTACACTTTATAAAATTTATCAAGAGGAATAATGAAATCGAGATCAACCACAATTTTGGGATTGATACATAAAGGTGAAGCGGCTATCGGAGGTGACGGTCAGGTTACTTTAGGAAATACTATTGCAAAACATAATTCAGTAAAAATACGGAAAATGTTCGGAGGAAAAGTCCTTACCGGATTTGCCGGTTCTGCAGGTGATGCCCTTACTCTTCTGGACAGATTTGAAGAAAAACTTGAACAGTACCGCGGCAATGTAAACCGAGCTGCCGTTGAATTGGCAAAGGACTGGCGGACTGACAAATTTTTGCGCCGTCTTGAAGCGATGATAGCAGTAATTTCGGAAGAGCACACTTATGTTATTTCTGGCAACGGGGACGTTATTGAACCGGAAGACCAGATTGTTGCAATAGGTTCGGGCGGGATGTACGCGCTTGCTGCTGCAAAAATGCTTATTAAACACAGTAACCTTTCTGCAAAAGAAATTGTTGCGGAAGCCCTTAAAACTGCATCCGAAATTTGTATTTATACCAACGATAAAATTAACGTAGAGGTAATAGAAAAATAAATGAGTAAGAAAAGCAATAACGGAACTATGAAAAGTCTGACACCTTCGCAGATTGTAAATGAACTTGATAAGTACATAATAGGGCAGAACGATGCCAAAAGGGCTGTTGCAATTGCTCTTAGAAACAGATGGCGCAGGCAGCAGGTTGCTGAAACATTAAAAGAAGAAATTATGCCCAATAATATTATTCTCATCGGACCTACCGGCGTAGGAAAAACAGAAATTGCACGCCGTCTTGCAAAATTATCGAATGCTCCTTTTATAAAAGTTGAAGCATCAAAATATACAGAAGTGGGTTATGTGGGGCGCGATGTGGAATCGATGATACGCGACCTTACCGAGCTTTCAGTAAATATGGTTAAAGCTGAACAGACTGCATCGGTTCAGGAAAAAGCTGACAAACTTGCCGAAGAAAAAATACTCGACCAGCTTATTCCACCGGTTAAAAATCCTGTTAAAGCCGATAACACCGAAAACGAAGAAAACGAAGAAATCCGTAACGAAAAAACACGCGAATGGATGCGAGAAAAATTGCGCAAAGGCGAGCTCGACGATAAAATGATTGAGTTTGACACAGTTGCATCGCAGGTTGGTATGCAGGTTTTCGGACCTTTCGGTGCTGATGATATGGGTATTAATATTCAGGAAATTGTAAGTAATATAATGCCTAAGAAAAAGAAAAAAAGAAAAACCCCTATAAAAGAAGCCCGTAAACTGATTGCACAGGAAGAAGCGCAAAAGCTGATTGATATGGATTCAGTGCAGCAGGAAGCTATTAAACGGGTACAGGAAAGCGGAATAATTTTTATAGACGAAATTGATAAAATTGCGGGTGGCGATAAATCGAAAGGACCGGATGTTTCGCGCGAAGGAGTTCAGCGGGATTTATTGCCGATTGTTGAAGGCTCCACCGTTAATACTAAATACGGAATTGTAAAAACTGACCATATCCTTTTTATAGCATCGGGGGCGTTTCACATTTCAAAACCATCCGATTTAATACCCGAATTGCAGGGACGTTTTCCGATAAGAGTTGAACTTAAAAGTTTAACTGAACAGGATTTTATAAAAATACTTACCCTGCCGCAAAATGCATTGCTAAAACAGTATGCAGCTCTTCTAAAGGCCGAAGGGGTTGATATTGAGTTCGACGAAAGTTCAATTAAAGAAGTGGCGCGAACTGCTGCAATGGTAAATGAACAAGTGGAAAATATCGGAGCAAGACGTTTGCACACAATACTTACAACACTTCTTGACGATATACTTTTCGAAGTTCCGGATAAACTGCCCAAGGAAAAAATAATTATAACAGGTGAAATGGTTAATACTAAACTGGATAAAGTTGTAAAGAACAGGGATTTGAGTAAATACATTTTGTAAATATTAAATTGTTTTGACCATAACGCAAAAAGTTCACACAAAAGCCCGTTTCAAGCGGGCTTTTTATTTCCCCGTCAAAATTTTTGTTATATGTTTTCTGTGAGAAACTAATCATCCGGGTGATATATTAAAATCTTTAATAAGTATTTATAACTATATACTTTTAATTATTTTTATTGTATTTTCCGAACTGAATTTTAGGTCGGTTATTTGGGATTATTTAAGAGGGAGAAATAAATGGCAAGCGGAATAACTCACATTTTATTGATGAAAAATTTGCAAAGCATTTTCCAGGAAAGTAAGCTGAAAAAGGTTTTACAATCCGGAAGAGATTTCCTGCAAGCCGGGGCAGTTGGTCCCGATTTGCCATATGCTAGCATTGCGGATGATGATTTTATTCTGAAAACTGAAAGTGAATTAGCAGATAAATTCCATTATGAAAAAACAAACTTATTAACACTAAAGGCTTTCGAGAGAATTAAAGAGCAAAAGGACAATTATACAAAAAAGGAAATCAGATATTTATATTCTTTTTTTTTAGGATTTGCTTCGCATATAATCGCCGATGGAATTATCCACCCGTTTATAAGAGATATGGTGGGTAATTATAATGAAAATAAAACTGCGCACAGAGTACTTGAGATGAGACTTGATGTACTTCTTTATCACTATCTTACAAAATATTCAGGCATGCCCATTGAACTTAATTATTCAAATATCCACGATGAGCTGAGCAATTTTTATGAAAATAAATATCCTGAAAAAAAAATAGTCTTGAAAGTTTTCAGCGAACTTATATTTGAAGTTTACAACGAACAATATGCACCTGAAAAAATAAACGGCTGGGTAAAAGGACTGCATACTATGTTTGGAGTTGCCGAAGGGAAACATCCGGTTTTTTACAAAAAGCTGCCAATTATTGAAGATTTTATTTTCAGCAATTACGAAGACTTGGAAGCAAAAGCAAATGAATATTTAATACTAACAAAACCTGTTGACCGGGATTATAATTTCCTGAATAAACCGCAAGTGCATTTTTTTTATGATTGTTTGCCTCGCTTTTATGAAGTGTTTCTAAAATTCGCCAATATGAGTTACGACTATATCTTTAACAATAACGGTTCTATTTCTCAAATTGATATTCCTCCAATAGATTTGGATACAGGGAGAGATTTAGCTTGTAATAATAATCTGGACGAAACACCCACATTATGGAGTTAACGATGAAATATTACTTCCTTATCCCGGTTATATTTTTTGTTTCCTGTACGCCTTTAATGGAAATTACAGTAACAGATAATTTTTTAATTAATTTAGGTTCTGAAAATAACAGGATTGCCGGCGACTTATATCTCGATTATTTTGATGAAGATCTTACCGGGCTTAAATATGATTATTACTTAACGTATTTAACTAAAAATGAATCGTCTTCGGTTAAGGGATTAGCCTGTGCAGTAAAAAATGCAGAATATCATTTTTTTGATACGGATACAGCTAATTTTATAATTGCCCTTTACTATAAAAATGACAGGAAAATTATTTGCGATTATTCAGGTACAGCCTTTACCGACTCGGTTGCTGTTTATGGTGTAAATGATACAATTTCGGAATTACAAAAGTTTGCAGAAAAGGTAGGAAAGAGAAAGAGATAATTAAATAAACTGGTAAAAACGTAAGTCCTGTTTGGGCAGAAACTTGCTAAGACTACATTTATATTATTCTGTAAAAATTATTAAAAAGCCCGTTTCAAACGGGCTTCTTTTTAATTAGGTTAGGTACAAAATCCAGGTTAGTTTTTGTCGTACTTCATTCCCAAAAAGAATGCAGCAATAAATCCGCCGCCTATTCCCGAAATTATAAACAACGGAAGCCAGAATTCATTGCCGGTTGTTTCGTGAAGGGCAAGTCCTGCACCTAAAGTTATCCCGAAACAAAGTACAACAATTCCCAGCCGCAGCCACGTAACCGGATTCCGCTTTGCTTTAAAAAGCTCGTTAATCTGTTCCGGACTCAATCCTTTTTCAATCATCATCTGCCTTTCTCTTGCTCTGAAATAAAGATACGAAAAAATAACAAACGCGGTTGAAAGAAAAAATAAACTGCCTATAACCATATCTTCCATAAATCCTCCAGTATTTACAAAATTTTTTAATTGCTTCTGAACATAAGACTTGTAAATTGCTGTGAAAGGTTACAAAATTTAAAAAATATTTTTCTGTAACCTTTTGATAAAATTGAAAGTCATAAGTTGCGATGAAAAATTTAACCGATAACGAAATAATTGAATCTGTATTAAAAGGAAATCACGCGGATTATTCTATAATAATAGACCGTTATAAAAACCGCGCATATTCACTATTAAAAAAGATGATGAAAAACGAAATGGATGCCGAAGAAGTTTTGCAGGATAGTTTTCTTAAAGCATTTAATTCGTTAAAATCTTTCAGGATGGAATCGAAATTTTCGACTTGGTTTTACAGGATAATCTATAATACTGCGCTTACAACAATTTCCGATAAAAAACGCAAAATACGAATGGAGATGAAGTCGATAGATGAGTGCTATAATCTCGAGGAAACCGCGAACAGCTTTTATTCCGAAAAGAATAATTCCGAAAAATTCATACTCGATTTAGTTGAAAAACTGCCGGTTAAAAATTCGCTTGTTGTAATTTTGTTCTATATTGATAATCTTTCTGTTGCAGAAATTGGAAATATTATGGGAATTACAACCGAAAATGCAAAAGTAATCCTTCACCGCTCGCGCAATGCTTTAAGGGATTTGCTTATTAAAAGTAATTACCAGGAGAATTTATTATGAAAATAACAGATGAAATACTTAACAGATATATTGACGGCAGCTTAAATGCCGATGAAGTTAAACAACTTTCGGCAGAATTAGAAAACAATGAAGAATCATTAAAAAAGCTACGCGCGCTTCAAACTGTTCATTCTTCGCTTTTTAAGATTAAAACTTCGGAAGCTCCCGAAACATTAACATTAAACATAATGAACAAAATATTGAAGAAAGAAAGAGCTGTTGTAAAGGAAAAAGTATTTTTCAGATTTGCATCTTTCATCTTTGGAGTATCGATTTTAACAACAATCGTTTTGGGGTTTTATTCAGCAAATAATGTTGGTACAAAAACAAATCCGGTTACACAGAATTTGCTTATTCAAATTCAAAATATTACAGCAGATTTTTCAGTAAAAATTAATCCGGAAATTCTTAAAGCCGGGAGCCTGATTTTGGCGTTCGTTCTAATTATTGTTTTGTTCTTTATTTACGAAAACCACAAAAGATTTGTTAAATATTTAAACAGGTATTAAATCTGCAAATATTTCCGGTAAAAAAATACTATATCGAGATTTATTCAATAAGTTCTTTCCCGGAGAAATAAACTTCCGAAAAAAGATTATATCCCTGCGAATTGCCATTAACCAGTTTACGCGCTTTTAGCAGATTTTTTTCTTTAAGCGCCTCCCGGATTTCCTGCTCTTTTTCCTTAAGCAAAGCAACAAGAAGTCTGGCGGCAACAGTGCTTGTATTTGCCATTTCAGGTTCTTCAAGAAGCATATCGCCTATACCAATCATTTCTCCGTATTTTTTATAATTGGCTTTTCCTAAAAGCTGGGCAAAACCTCTTCCGCGGTATTTCTGGCCGTCCGGGGAACCCGAATTTCCCAAATCTTTTCTTTTATCGTAAAGATCGAAAGGGGAACCGTGCGGTGATGAGTTTAATCTTGACTTCTGTTCATTAATCGGCAGAAAACTTTCTGTTTCGGCACGGATAACTGCAAGAGCTATTAAAACAAAATCTTTTTCGTACAGATCTGCTTCTTTCAATGCTTCAAGAATAAACGGCAGATTTTCTCGTATATTGTTTTTAGGTGTTTTAGGGAATAATTTGTAAACATCGTCAATTGTTACAAGTTCTTTTTTTGGCGGTTCCTTTATTTTTGAAGCGATCAGAATCAGCGTGTCTATGTCGGCAACACCGTCTTCCGGAAGCTTGTTATCCACCTGAAACTTTTTTACTGCAATTAAAGTATCGTTCTCAAAATTACCGTCAATCTTACCTTGATAATAACCTAATTTATGTAAATTTTCCTGAAGTCTCAGAATTTCAGTACCGCTGTCGCCAAAAGTTAAACCGGACATTTTACCCCCTAACAAAATATAGAACTTGTAATAACTAAAGAGAAATTAAATAAACGATTCCGTCTTGTCAAGATATATTTTGAAGTAAAATCTTTTTCCTAAAGAAAAATTAAAAACAAAGTCGGGATTTTCAACAGAAATCATTTAAAAATATTTCCAACCATCACTGTTAAATATTTAAAAGGAGAGTACAAAGCAATTTTGATTTTGCATTCTACTAATGTTCCGGCGGGAATTTTATTTTCGGGAATAATAACGGTAGCGGAATAATATAAATCATTATGCCAGGGTTTCTGTTCGCGTGAAAAAGTTTTAATTTTGCCTTCTGCAGAATTACCGGTTAAGGGGTCGTTAATATAAACTTTCATCCCGGTATTTAAATGTTTCTTGTTTTCAGGTTCAACTGGAATATTGATTACTCCCATTGAAAGATCTGCTGCCGAAAGTAAAGTGTCGGTTGAAAAATAATTCAATATTGCACCGGTAATGGGACTTTTAACTATCAGATTTCCGGCATTTTTATTTATAGTTTTTATTTTGTTTTCGTATGATTTAATCTGCGCTAAAATATATTTAACATCTTTATTTTTCAATCCCGTTTTTAGTGAAATGTATTTAAGGCGGTCAATTTCTGTATCAACAGAATCCGATTCGTATAGTCTGAAAACTTCCGAATATTCCTCGGCTGAAATTTTATTTTTTGCAAAAAGAGATTTTTTTCGCAGGTAAATTCTTTTCTGCAAGGCATATTTCCTTCTGCTTGTTTCATATGTCTTTTTATACTCTTCAAGCCCCGAATTATCAATCTCTAATGTATCTGCCTTTAGCAAAGTTTTAAATTCTAAAATTCTGCTTTTTGCATAGTTTATTTCTTCAAGACTTTGAGCAGAGGTAATAAAAGCAATTGTGTCATTTTTTAATATACTTTCTTCTTCAGAAAGATTTTCTTTGAACGAAATTGTAAAATCTTTTTGCCCTTTCATTTGATAGAAGTGATCGACCGGAGTGTCTTTAAGATAATTTATAAAAGAACTGTGAAGTCCGTTTTCCTCTCCTTTGTAAACAATCCATTCGGCTTTTGGAAAAACAACGCTCTGGAATGTTAAGTAATATGGAATTTCAAAAGGAAGAAATAACAATAATAATAAAAGAGAAAAAATGCACAGGAACAACAATCTTGTTCCGGATTTCAGCTTAAACATTGCCTGCTCATTAAATCTTGGTTAATCTGTTCTTAATTTTATAAAACATCAAAAGCGCCGCCTGAAACCGTTGCCTAAAACCTCGTGAACATTATTGATTATTACAAATGCATCCGGGTCTATTTTTTTTATCATATCAAGCAAAGGTCCTATTTCCTTAAGCGTAACAACCGTCATAATTACTTCGCGGTCGATGTTCCTGTAAAGTCCCCGCGTTTTAATAGCTGTTGCTCCGCGGCTTAAATCGTTTATTATATTATGCGAAATCTGTTCGTATTTATCACTTATAATATACACCGCTTTTGCATAATCCACCCCGTCAATAATCCAGTCGATAATTTTTGCCGATACAAAAAGCAGCATCAAAGCATAAAGCGTAAGGGAAAGAGCCGGTTTTTCGGGAGAGAGGTTCTTAAATTCAATAATAAATCCGGCAAGAGCAATCACAAAAAAATCTATTATCATAATTGCCTGACCGGGTTTCATCCCAAAACGTTTTTGCATAATTGAAGCAACAATATCGGAACCGGCTGTAGTTCCTTTAAATTTAAAAATAATTCCCAGACCTATACCTAAAAGTGCCGCACCAATTAAAATAAGAAATAAAAAATCGTGCTGAAGAAGATCCTTAACAGTTTGAGTCTCCTGTAATTTTAGATTCTCAAATCCGAAAAACTCTCCCCTGAAAAGGTCGATAAAAATCGAATTTAATGTAAATCCGAAAAAAGTCCGTGTTCCAAAACTGCTGCCAAGCTCTTTCCAGCCCCAGATAAAAAGGGGAATATTCATAAGCCAGATTGAAGTGCCAATTGGAATTGTTCCGTCGGATAAATAATATAATGCCATCCCGAGTCCGCTTACACCGCCGGGAACTACTTTAGCTTCAACCAGAAATACGCCAATACCTATCGACATAACAGCCGCTCCGAAAGCAATGAACAAGTACTCGGTAATCACATTTTTATTGAAAATTCTTTTGGTCATAAAAACCTCTTACGAATTTTTAGCATTCATCACTGAAAATATAAACAGGAATAACTTTCCGTAAAATACTATATGAAGCTTTATTCAAGATACTAATATTTTTTATGAAAGTTTCTTCATATAAATTGAGATGCAGATTAATTAAAATCGCACGGCAAGTCAAATTTTACCGTCGTATCGTATTTTAAGTTCTCTTGCCGGAATCTCGCTTTCTTCATCTTCCCAATCGTATTTTTTATATTTATCTTTCTTTCTGAAAATAATTGAAGAGATAAATCCTGTTATCCCGCCCGAAAGATGCGATTCCCACGAAACGCCTTTTTCCAAGGGCAGAATTCCCCAAATCATTCCTCCGTAGAAGAAAATTACCAGCACAGCCAATGTAGCGGCGCGTGTATCTTTTTTTAATATTCCGCTGAAGAAAATAAATGAAGCCAGACCATAAACAATTCCGCTTGCTCCTATATGATACGACTGCCGCGCAAAAATCCATACAAGCAGATTTGTTCCAAAATAGATAATTAAAAATACTTTATGTGAGGTTTCGGGATAAAAATAAAACAGTGCAAATCCTAGAATTAAAACGGGAACCGAGTTGGCAAAAAGATGGATAAAGCCGGAATGAAGAAGGGGAGAAAAAAATAATCCGTATAAACCTTCTGCTTTGCGAGGAAGAATTCCGAATGATGAAATTGAAAAACCCGTAATTGCCTCAAATGCTTCAATTATAACACAAATTATCACTATTAAAACAGGAATTGCGAAGGCTTTTGTTATTTTTTCTTTTTCATCTTTCATATCATTCAGTAAATAATTCCGAAGCTGCGCTTTCGTCGGCAAACCAAAATAAATTTCCCGAAACAGGTTTTAGATGTGCTGCCGGATATTTTTTATTTTTCGAAAAAACTATTTTTTTCAGGATTTTACTTTTGGATTTCCCTGCAGCCATAACAATAATATTTGTGCTATTGTTTATAACTTTCCCGGTTAAAGTAATTCTCTTCTGTCCTGTTTTTGGATGAACCGCAACAGCGCATATTTTATCCGAATTGAAAAGCGATATCTGATCCGGGAAAATAGAAGCTGTGTGCCCGTCTTCTCCAATTCCCAAAAGTACAAGATGAAATTTCGGCAGTCCGTTTTCCGTATCGACGTTTTTATTTATAAGCGCTGAATATCTTTCCGCTTCCTGCTCGGGATTATCTTCGCCTTGAACTCTGAAGATATGAAGTTTGCTGCTTTTTAATCTGCTGAAAAATAATCTTTCGGCTTCCCCGAAATTACTTTCGCTGCTGTCCGGCGGAACACATCTTTCGTCGCCCCAGAAAAATTTCACCGAATTCCATATTTTATCTTCGGAATAATTTTCGGCGAGATATTTAAACATTTCTTTAGGCGTATTACCGCCGGAAAGAGCTACGGTTATGTATTTCTGCGATTTGTTAAGCGTTTTAAAATACCTTACAAGTTCATCCGAAAGTTCTTTAATAAGATGATTTGAAGCTTCGAAAATTTTTATTTCTGTCTTCTTCATTTTATCTCCTAAAGCTCGCAATAAAGATCGTTATCGGCTAAGTTTTTGCAAGGATATCGCCAGGTAATTCCGGCAATATCAAACAGACTGTCGGCGGTTTCGGGTCCCCACGAACCGGCTGGGTATCCGTACATTTTTATCGAATTGTCGTTCTTCCAGGCAGCCACAACAGGATCTACGAATTTCCAGCAGGCTTCAACCGCATCTCCGCGGATGTACAAAGTGGAATCTGCGTTCATACAGTCCAATAAAAGCCTTTCGTATGCGCTTGGCATATATTCGTGCGAAAGATCGGAATAATGGAATTCCATATTAACAGTCTGAACATTAAATCCGCCTCCGGGAACTTTCATACCGAACTTGAGAAGAATTCCTTCATCGGGCTGAATACGGATTACAAGCTGATTGCAAGAGCTGCAGCCGGAACTCATATTCATAAATAATTTATGGGGAGTGGCTTTAAAATGCACAACAATTTCGGTTACACGGGTCGGCATTCTTTTCCCGGTGCGGATATAAAACGGAACTCCGCCCCAGCGCCAATTATCAACGAAAAATTTCATTGCAACAAATGTTTCGGTGCGCGAATCGGGCGACACTCCTGTTTCTTCGCGGTAGCCCGGCACTTTATTTCCCTTTATATGAGAACTTAAATATTGTCCCCTTATTATATTATTTCTAATGTCTTCATCGGAAAGAGGTCTTAGGGATTGAAAAACTTTTATTGTTTCGTTTCGGATAGAATCCGGATCAAAATTTGCCGGAGGCTCCATTGCAACAAGTCCCGCAAGCTGAAGCAGATGATTCTGCAGCATATCGCGCAGCGCTCCCGAACCTTCGTAATATCCGCCTCTGCCTTCAATGCCAACACTTTCGGCTGAAGTGATTTCGATATGATTTATGTAGTTTCTGTTCCAAAGCGGTTCGAATATCCCGTTGGAAAATCTAGTAACAAGCAGATTTTGAACTGTTTCCTTGCCAAGGAAATGATCGATACGGTAAATCTGTTCTTCCGCAAAATGTTTTTTTATTGAATGATTTAATTCTTGGGCGGATTTAAGATCATACCCGAAAGGTTTTTCAATAATAAGCCGCCGCCATGATTTTTCATTGCCGGAAGTATTCAGTCCGGATAGACCGAGATTTTCGGGGATAATGCCGTATAAAGCGGGCGGGGTGGAAAGATAAAAAATGTAGTTCCCGCTGTTTGAAGTAATCTTGTCAATTTTATCAATCTCGGTTTTAAGATAATCGTATTCATCCGGATTGCTTGTATTAATTGAAATATAGAATAATTTTCTTAAAAACTCATCAATCATTTCATCGGGTGAATTTTTACTCCGCGAAAAACTTTTTATACCTTCTTTCATAATATCGCGGAATATTTCGTTAGAATAATTTGTGCGGCTTACCCCTATTACAGCATATTTATCAGGTAAAAGGTTCTGTACAAATAGATCGAATAAATCGGGAATAAGCTTTCGCTTTGTAAGGTCGCCGCTTGCTCCGAAAATTACAGTGAGCTGATTCTCTGGTTTTCTCATAACTATACATTATTTTTTTTAAAATAAAACATAACAATAAAGAAAATAATTTCAGATTCAATATTTATTCTGCAAGAGGAACGGTAAAATAAAACTTTGTGCCTTTCCCCGGTTCGCTTTCAATTTTCAGCTTTCCCTTATTCAGCTCAATAAATTCCTTGCACAGAACAAGCCCTAAACCTGTGCCTTCTTCGTTGTTAGTGCCTTTGGTACTGACTTGGGCATCAATTTTAAATATTTTCTCAATGTTTTCCGGTTTAATTCCAACACCTGTATCCGAAACGCATATTTCAGCCTTGCTGCTCTTTTTTCTTGCAGAGATTTCAATTTTACCGCCTTCTGGTGTAAATTTTATTGAATTAGAAATAAGATTTCGCAACACGGTGCTTAAAATATTGTCATCGGCATAAACAATAATTTCGTCGTTATCAGAATAGGAAAGATGTATTTTTTTATTTTCGGCAGGAATTTTATAAAGAGATGCTGCAATTTCGAAAATTGATTTTAAACTTATTCTTACCGGTGAGTATTCAATTTTACCTGTCTGCACACGCGACCATTGCAAAAGATTTTCCAGCAGGGCATAAAGGCTTTTAGCCGAACGGTTCATACTTTCAACAATTTGTTTTGTTTCATCATCAGGATTATTTTCAGTCCGTTCCACCAGAATTTCGAGAAGACCGAGAAGCGAAAACAGCGGATTTTTAAGATCGTGCGCAACTATCGAAAAAAACTTATCCTTGCTTTTATTCAGTTTTGCAAGTTCTTCTTTCGATTCCATCAGCTTGTAGTTAAGCATTTTCAGCTCAACAGCCCATTCTTCAAGCTGAACTTTACTTTCAGTTATCTTTTCGATGTATTTTTCATTTTCAATTTCAATTTTCTTCCTTTTCGAAATATCCCGGAATATTGTGAAATATTCAAAATTATCACCTATTGTTACCCGTATTTCTTCGTAATAAAGATTATCGTCCGAAAACATTCCTTCTTCAAATATTTGTACTGTTTTATGCATCAGTGCTTTTTCTTTGTGGAAAAGTACCTTTTTTGTAAGTTCTTTAGTAAAAACTTCTTCGATGTTTTTACCCACAAGTTTCTGAAAAGGCATAAAACGCAAATCCGTATTCGGTGCATGAAAATCGAGAAGTTTATTGGTTTTATCGAATCTGAAAATCATATCCGGTATAGCATTCAGAATCACATTCAGTCTGCCGGTGCTGTCAAGCAAAGCTTTTTCGGAAGAGGACTGTAGAATTCTCGCTTTTTTAAGTTCTTCATTCTCGCTTTTTAGCAATTTTATCTGATCAATCAGCTGTTCGCGGGAAAAATTTTCGTAATTGGTATTCAACTTTAAATCTTTAAATTATCTAAAACAAAAATAGGTATAATAACTATTAAAATAAGGCGTTTCCTTATAAGTGTTTATTAAAATATGTACTGAATATATCGTAAATATTTCCGGTTTCTTTAATTATTTTATAAAAATTCTTCACATTTGCGGAATAGAAAACTATGTTTTAGGCAGGTTTTAAAAAGAAGAACAATAGTTAAAGTTTTTCATTAGTTTTAGGTATAGAAAATTAAAATACTATAAAGGGAAAAATAAATATGAATCTAAAATTTACAATATGGTTTTTGTTTCTTGCGTCTTTTGTTTTTTGCGGAACAAAGGGAACAAACGATTGGTTCGGTTTATCAAGAAATTACAAATTATCAATTACAGTTCAATCCGGCGGAACAACATTTTACAATAAACCGGTTGAACAAAGCATTAACTTTACAAGTTTTTTAATCGGCGAGGGAGAAACCTCGGCGTTTTCATTAAAATCGCTGAAACTGGTTGAGGTAGACGCCGAAGAAAATCTTGTTGATTCTGTTATAACTTTTCAGTTTGATGTTGATGATAATTACGATTCGTTAACCAATGCAGTTGGAAAGCTTGTTTTCATAATGGAAGGAACAACTGCTGTATCATCCGAAAGATATTTCCATCTGTATTACGACGTTGTCGGGAAAAGTTACACAGCACCCATACGTCCGGCACTTGTTGAATTGGCTGACAGTACGGTTGTGGACGAGGGACAGGTAAGTTACCAGATTGAAGGGCAGAATGCCGTTTATTATTATCAGAAAGAAGGAGCTGCATTTTCAAGTATTTTAGACAATAACGGGAATGATTGGGTTGGTTATCAGTCAACCGGAAATTTAAATCTTCAATACAGGGGAATTCCAAATCTTGGAGTTTGCGGGCATCCGGGTTTTTCCGGTGAACTTGGTTCGGAAAGCAGAATTATTTATAACGGACCGGCAAGAATAAAAGTGCGTTCGGTAACATCAGATTCTAAATGGGTATTCGAATGGGACTTCTTCCCGGAATTTGCGCGTATGACATTGATTGAAAAAGATCCTGCGGTAAATTATTGGTTTTTGTACGAAGGAACACCAGGCGGAAGTTTTTCTCCAAATGATTTTATGTTCCGTAACAGTAACGTTTCTAATTATCTCGATGCAAACTGGTCGGGCGATCTTTCAAATCCCGAATGGGTTTGCTTTGGCGACGAAACTTTGAGCAGAGCATTATATTTTATCCAGCATGAAGGCGATAATATTATCGATTCATACAAGCCGCATGGTGTTACCGAGCCTGAATTAAAGATGACTATTTTCGGTTTCGGAAGAAATGGAAGCGAAGCTGAATTAACAGCCGCACCCGCCCAGTTTACAATAGGTATTTCGGAAGCGAACGACTATGCAACTGTTTCGGGATTAGTTACTTCGGTGTTAAACGATATTACTGTAAATATAGAAGATCCTCTGCCGGTTGAATTGACTTCGTTTACCGCTTCAGTTGAGAAAAATACTGTTAAACTCAAGTGGCAGACTGCAACAGAAGTGAATAATTACGGCTTCGCCGTAGAAAGGTCAACGGTTAAAGGTGAATGGTTAAAGGTTGGCTTTGTAGAAGGAGCTGGAAATTCAAATAGTCATAAAAAATACTCGTTTACTGATAATCTTACTCTTACTTCTTACTCCTACTCTTATAGATTGAAACAAATCGATCTCAACGGTTCATTCACTTATTCAAATGAGGTTAAGGTTAAGGCTGAGATTAAACCAACAGAATTTGCACTTTCTCAAAACTACCCGAATCCTTTCAATCCGGTAACAACAATTAAATACAGCATTCCAAACAATGGCGTAGAGACGCAGCATGCTGCGTCTGTACAATTAAAAGTCTTCAACCTCCTCGGTCAGGAAGTAGCAACACTAGTTAACAAGCAGCAACCTGCAGGAAGTTACGAGGTGAAGTTCGATGGAAGCAATCTGCCGAGCGGAATTTATATTTATAAATTAACATCCGGCGAATATACAGCAGTTAAAAAGTTTACGCTTTTAAAATAGGATAATGATAGTACTTTAAGACTACTGATATTTAACATAACACTGAAACCTTTAGGGCAAAGACAAGCTGCCTTAAAGGTTTTTTTTATTTTAAATGGAATAAACAGCCTTTAGTTTTTTCTGTTAAGTAAACTGTTTGAATCCAAAAGAACAATTTCGCATTTGCAGACTGGCAGTTGCAGTGGAATTGCTCTTGACACCTCTAAAAATCGGGCAATTCCGGCGAGACGGCGGTTATTTTTTATTAAACACTAATGTTTTTAATTCCTGAAAACCGAAAAACGTTTTGTAAATATTTTGTTGTTAATTTCAAACGACATAAAATAAATTCCGCTGGGGAGCGAGTTAACACGGATTGTATTTTTAAGGATTTCCGCTCTTTTATTAGTTGAAAACTCGAGCACCTTCTGGCCTATGATGTTATATATTTTCAGGTTCACATTTCCTTTTTGGTTGTTCTGAAGCGAATAGTTTAACTGCCCCGCAGCCGGATTAGGGTAAACGTTTATTTCATTGGTCTCCCGGGTTTTATGCACTTCTTCGACGGATGTAATTGAGTTTACAAGTTTAATTGCGCCATAATCGTCAGCATTCATCCAGTGATTATTTGAATCGGCGTGCTCTACGTACACCGAACCAAAGAAATTATCGCGCTGTTTAGGCGTTTCATCGGGATTATCATTATCGCAATAGGCAAGCGAAAGACCCATAATGTCTCCCTCCTGCAAAGTTACCCTTGATGTAACGGCAGTATTGGTTTCGTAAGTATCATCATAAACTTTTAGTGAAAACTCCCAGTAATATTTTCCTTCATTTTCGCGGAAAGCAAACTCCGGGAAGTGATCCGCATAGTTTTTAGTTACTGATGTACTCCAATTTGTGCCGTCAAAATCGAGAGCCACAAAATTTGTATTGGCTGTTCCTTCTTCCGGCAAATCGACTGCAATGTGGTACGAAAAAGCATTTTCGGCATTTGTGCCAAGTCCGCCGCCCGGGGTTCCATCAAAAATGTGCAAACCGCCCGATTTATCCTGATCGATAAAAACTTCAATTATATCGTAGTTGTAACTTTCGTTTGAGTTTGTAAATACAAAACCATCTACGAATACATCGTCGTGCACTTCCACCAAAAAATATAAAAGATTGGTGGCAGCAGACCACAGGATTTTATATTGCCCGTTGTAATCGGATGAATCGATAAAAACATTGTAGGGCATCCAAACCTGATCGATACTTTGCCAGTCTGCCAAATTCCAGCATTCGTCATTTGCCAAGCCGTCAATAAACGGTATTGATGAGGTTGCCTGAACTTTTACGGTATCTGCCTGGGTTTTAACGCCGGCAAAAATCTGGTTAAGCCCGGTTGTTAAAATTAAAATTGCCATCAGTAATATTTTAGTCATTTTGTTTACCATCTTTTCCGAATAATTTCCGTTATAAATTTACAACAATTCAATCTTAGTTTGATATATATTTTGATTTTGTCTTTATTTTGGCTAAACGGTGGCTTACACCGATTGGAAGGTCAGTTACGTTTGTTGGAAGATGACTTACATTGGTTGGATAGCCGGTTCCATTTGCTGGAAGATGACTTGCACCTTTTGGAAAGCCAATTACATTTGTTGGAAGGATGCTTACACTGGATGGAAAATCAGTTACATTTGTTGGAAGAATACTAACAATGGTTGGAAGGTCGGTTACATTCCTTGGAAGATGACTTACATCTGTTGGAAAGTCAGTTTAAATAAGAGTGTGAAAATACTTTTTGTTTTAATTAACGGGGGCGAAACACTGTAAACATTTGCCGCGGCGGTCTCGGTACTTATACCTATTTACATTTGTTTTTTATTGTTGTATTTTCAAGGCAGTTATTTTGGAACTATTATTTGAGCAAGATAAAATGGCAAAGGGAAAAAATATCAAGTGGAGCTAAAATTAGAATTTTGTTATTATTTACAAATATATACATACACACATACTTTAATTACGGGAGACATTTATGTTTATGAAAACCTTAATTCTTTTTGTGCTTTTAACGATGCAGCTATTTGGGCACAGCTTTCTATTAACAGTTCTGGTCAGGCAACTTTTGGCGGTAATACTACAATTAATGGATTAACTGCAATAGGTACTTCTGCTTCCAATACATACAAATTACGGGTGGAATAC
>Ga0123335_1002063_pt1 | contig 31020 bp, 20 predicted proteins | sample BiotimSIPDNA_2_FD_89707 | JGI IMG/M metagenome (GOLD analysis project Ga0123335, IMG submission 89707) | Anaerobic biogas reactor microbial communites from Washington, USA - Biogas_R2 time_0 SIP DNA | ecosystem: Engineered > Bioreactor > Anaerobic > Unclassified | place: Washington, USA... | reverse complement strand
GAACCTACAACAAATACATGAGGTTCATACCCCGAGTGTGCCAGAGATAACAGCGTTCCGGCCATCATAAACTCGATGTCATCAGGATGGGCGCCTATTGCAAGTACTTTCTGTTTCATTTTTCCTCCTGTGTTTTATGCAGATACTTCTACGACAACTATACAGGAAAAAATAGTCCCTTGAAAAATTTAAACTTTTTTACCTCAAAAACCAACACTGTCGCTTCGGATTTTTTTAAGCAGGCTGGCTGTGAAACCGTCCCCACTCTTTTGTGCTATAGATATCTATTTCGCCTTTTAGCGTCAGCCGGTTTTAAGGGAAACCACTTATCACGCTCAAAAATAGGTATGCGTTAGCTGTTCGGTTGGTATTGGGGAACCATTTTTGACATTGGGCACGATTTTTGTTAATATACAAAAAAAGTAAGCAGGTGAAGTGTGTCTTGCGCCAACGACGGTATCCCGGTCGCCGTTGTTTTTTTAGTCTCACTGACCCAAATCTAAGGAGAAATCCAGATGGCTGTTGCCCCCCGCCAAGCACGAGTGTCTCTTGGAAAAATTGCTGACGTATTAGAACTGCCTGACTTAATTGAGATTCAAACCAAATCATTTGATGATTTTCTGCAATGGGAGACCCCGCCAGACGAACGTAAAAATCAGGGGTTACAGGAGGTCTTCAACGATGTATTCCCCGTCTCTTCCCCCAATGGTCTCACGCGCCTTGAATTTGTGAATTATTCCTTAACGCCCCCGAAGTATACCATACAAGAGTGTCTTGACCGTGCCATGACCTATTCTGGAACGCTCAAGGCGCTGCTCCGCCTTGTTCGTTACGAGGAAATTGGAACATCCGGAGAACGGCGTGAAAAAAATATGATGGAGCAGGAAGTGTTCCTCGGAGAACTTCCGCTCATGACACCGACGGGCACCTTCATTATTAATGGCGCCGAACGCGTCGTTGTCAGCCAACTTCACAAATCACCTGGTGTGTCTTTTGAGCATAAAATTCATCAAAACGGGAAAACGCTGCTCTGTGCCCGGATAATTCCCTATCGGGGCGCCTGGCTTGAGTTTGAATACGATCTTACCGATTATCTTTGGGTAATAGTCGACAGGCGCAGCAAATTGTTGGCGACGACATTTCTGAAATGCTTCGGTATTTCCGAGCCTGCGGAAATCCTGAAACTCTTCTACAATGTTGAAACGGTAACCTTCAAACGCACCCGTGTTTTGATCGAAAAAAAGAGTTGCGCCCCGGAAGACCTTGAGGGACGCTATCTCGCCGAAGATGCGATTGATCCTGAAACAGGCGAAGTGCTTGCTGAAGCCGGTGAAGAACTGGCGCCCCATATCATTGGCCGCATCATGGCCTCCACTGTTCAGGAAATATTTATTATCGCAGCGCAAGACTTGGTACAGGATCCCTCCATACTGGTAACCCTGCAGCAAGACAAGTCCGTTACGGAAGATGATGCGCTCCGCGAATACTATTCCCGAAGCCGCCCTGGAGATCCCGCCACCGCGGCCACGTGCAGAACCTTCTTCCAACGGACATTTTCAGATCCTTCCCGGTATGATTTCGCCGCCGTGGGCCGGTATAAGATAAACAGAAAATTGGGGCTGCAGATAGATCAAAACAACAAAACACTGACCTTGGAAGACGTTTTGAAGACGATGCAGTATCTCTCAAAACTGCGCAGCGGAGAAGGCGTCCTTGACGACATCGACCATCTCGGCAACCGGCGCGTGCGTTCCATAGGCGAACTTTTGTCCAACCAGGTACGTACCGGGCTTGTGCGCATGGAACGCACGGTTCGCGAACGCATGAATTATCAGGATGAAGAGAATCTTACTCCGCAGAACCTTGTCAATCCCAAACCGGTAAATGCCGTAATAAAAGACTTTTTCGGCCGCAGCCAATTATCCCACTTCATGGATCAGATTAATCCGCTTGCCGAATTAACCCACAAGCGCAGACTTAGTGCTTTGGGGCCGGGCGGACTGAGCCGGGAACGGGCAGGATTCGAAGTTCGTGACGTTCATCCCACGCATTATGGCCGCATTTGCCCCATCGAAACACCGGAAGGTCCGAATATCGGCCTTATGGCATCTTTGGCAACCTACGCGCGCATCAATGATTTCGGCTTTCTTGAAACCCCCTACCGCAAGGTTGAAAACGGGCGCGTATTCACTGATCAGATCGAAATGCTTTCCGCGTACGATGAGGACAATTATACCATCGCCCAGGCAAACGCCCCGTTGAACGAAAAGGGCCGTTTCCTCCGCAACCTCGTATTCTGCCGCCGGCAGGGTGACTTTCCCCGTGTTCCGCCGTCCGAAGTGGATTATATGGACGTTTCCACCAAGCAAGTTGTCAGCGTGGCAGCGGCCTTGATTCCCTTCCTGGAACATGACGACGCGAACCGCGCCCTCATGGGTTCGAACATGCAACGGCAGGCGGTGCCGCTCCTCAAGGCGGAATCTCCGCTGGTGGGCACAGGTCTTGAACACGTTACCGCCCGCAATTCCGGCACGGTCGTCTGCGCACTCCGGGACGGTGTGGTGGAGTACGCCGACAGCGAAGTAATACGGGTCAGGGCAAAACAGCGCAAAAACGACAATCCGTTCCGTTCGGATGAGGATGTGTATGTCCTCAAGAAATTCGCCCGATCCAACCAGAATACCTGTATCAACCAGAGTCCGATTGTGCGCAAGAACGACAAGGTCAGCGCTGGCGACATTATCGCCGACGGTCCCGCCGTGGACAATGGCGAGCTTGCCCTTGGCCGTAATGTCCTGGTGGGGTTCATGTCCTGGGACGGCTACAACTTTGAGGACGCCATCGTACTCAGCGAAGACTTGCTGAAGGAAGACGCTTTTACGTCCATCCATATCGATGTTCATGAAATGGAAGCGCGCGATACCAAACTGGGCCCGGAAGAGATCACCCGGGACATACCGAATGTGAGTGAGGAAGCGCTGCGCAATCTGGATGACGATGGCATCGTAAAAATCGGCGCGAAAGTTACTCCGGGCGACATCCTGGTCGGGAAAGTGACACCAAAAGGCGAAACGGAGCTTGCGCCCGAGGAAAAACTGCTCCGTGCGATCTTCGGCGACAAGGCCGAAGATGTTCGCGACGCCTCGCTCTATGTCAAACCCGGCTCCGCAGGGGTGGTAGTGGATGTCAAGGTCTGCAGCAGGCGTGATAAGGGCGCTGACAGCCAGACCAAGAAAGCCCTCAAAAAGGAAATTGCCCGTATTGAGCGCGAATACAATCAACGGATTACGGAGATCAGGGAAACCTTTGAATCTCTGGTGCGGGATGACCTAGTAGGCCTGAAAATCCTTGAAGACGTTTATGATTATCAATCGGATGAAATGTGCCTTGAAAAAGGCAAGAAAATCCGTGCCAAGCAGTTGAACACCGTGGATTACGCCCTGCTCGCCAGGCTTAAGGTTGAGGACAAGAAAATCCAGCAGAAGGTATCGCGTCTGGTTAACTTGGCGGCCATGGAAGAGGCCAAATTGATCTCGGTCCGCGACGCCCAAATCGAACGACTTAAAAAGGGCGACGAACTGCCACCTGGTGTCAACAAATCCGTGAAGGTTTACGTGGCGATCAAGCGGCGCATGTCCGTGGGTGACAAAATGGCCGGACGCCACGGCAACAAAGGTGTGGTGGCCAAAATTGTTGCACGGGAAGACATGCCATTTCTTCCTGACGGCACGCCGCTTCAAATTCTGCTGAATCCCCTCGGGGTACCCTCCCGCATGAACGTGGGCCAAATCCTTGAAACACAGCTTGGCTGGGCGCTCAAGACGCTTGGCATGAAAGTGGCTACCCCTGTGTTCAACGGCGCTACGGAAGACTCTATAACGGATTATATGCAGAAGGCCGGCCTGCCTGGAAACGGCAAGGTTCGCCTGCGCGACGGACGCACGGGTGATTACTTATATCATGAGTCGTTCGTAGGCCAGATTTATATGATGAAATTAAACCATCTGGTTGATGACAAGATTCACGCCCGCGCGATCGGCCCCTACTCCCTGGTGACCCAGCAGCCGCTTGGCGGCAAGGCGCAGTACGGCGGTCAGCGTTTCGGTGAAATGGAGGTGTGGGCCCTTCAGGCCTACGGCGCCGCCTACACGCTGCAAGAGTTGCTTACCATTAAGTCCGATGACATTCAAGGGCGCACGAAAGCCTATGAATCCATAGTAAAAGGCGATTATGAAGTCGAGCCGGGAACCCCGGAATCGTTTAATGTCCTGGTACGTGAAATGCAAAGCCTATGCCTGGACGTAATTAAATTGGTTAAAGCCGACTCCGTGTCGGACAATGACGAAGAGAATACGGAGGAGTAATTCATGGCTAAATACGTACCTACGACCGGCGATTTTTTTGATGCAATTCAAATCCGTATTGCCTCGCCACAAGAAATTCTGAAATGGTCCAAGGGAGAAGTGAAGAAACCTGAAACCATCAATTACCGGACCTTCAAACCGGAGAAGGACGGGCTTTTCTGCGAGCGCATTTTCGGACCTGTAAAAGACTGGGAATGCGGCTGCGGCAAGTATAAAAAAGTCAAGCATCGCGGCATTACCTGCGACCGTTGCGGTGTGGAAATCACCGAATCCAAGGTCCGCCGCGAACGCATGGGCTGTATCAAACTCGCGGTGCCCGTCACGCACATCTGGTTTTTCAAGAATACCCCCAGCATTATCGGCGCTCTCCTTGATCTTTCCATCCGCACTCTCGAGCGCATCATCTATTTCGAAAATTTCGTTGTCATCGATCCGGGCGACACCCCGCTCGAGAAAATGAAGGTGTTGTCGGAAGACGATTACCAGGAAGAGCGTGAAAAATATGGCGCCGATCGTTTTACGGCGCTTATGGGCGCAGAAGCCATCAAGCGGCTGCTTCAGGAAATCGACTTGGATGCGCTTAGCGCTGAACTGCATTCCCAATTCCTGACTGCCACCTCGCAGCAGGTGCGGACAAAATCCATCAAGCGGCTCAAAATTATTGAGGCGCTGCGCAAATCCGGCAATGATCCGGCTTGGATGGTGTTGGACGTCGTGCCTGTCATACCGCCGGACCTGCGTCCCCTGGTGCCGCTGGACGGCGGTCGTTACGCCACAAGCGATTTGAACGATTTGTACAGGCGCGTCCTCAACCGCAATAACCGCCTGAAACGCCTCCTCGAACTTCGCGCTCCGGAAGTGATCTTGCGAAACGAAAAGCGCATGCTCCAGGAAGCTGTGGATGCCCTCTTTGATAACGGCCGCCACGGGCGGGTGGTGCTTGGCAGCAGCGGCAACCGGCCGCTCAAGTCGCTGAGCGACATGCTCAAAGGGAAACAGGGCCGTTTCCGGCAGAATTTGCTGGGCAAACGCGTGGACTATTCCGGCCGTTCGGTCATCGTCGTTGGTCCCGATCTGAAATTGCATCAGTGCGGCCTTCCGAAACGAATGGCGCTGGAACTGTTCGAGCCCTTCATCATTCACCTGCTCAAGGAACGCGGCTTTGCGACAACAATCAAGGCTGCCAAACGGTCCATTGCCCAAGGCAAGGAAGAAGTATGGGATATTCTTGAAGACGTTATTCGCGATCACCCCGTGCTGTTGAACCGAGCCCCCACGCTGCATCGCCTGGGCATACAGGCCTTCCAGCCCGTGCTGATCGAAGGCAATGCCATCCGGTTGCACCCGCTAGTCTGCCGCGCATTCAACGCCGACTTCGACGGCGACCAGATGGCGGTGCATGTGCCCCTGTTCCCCGCAGCCCAATTGGAAGCGCATCTGCTGATGATGTCCTCGTCCAATATTTTCGCCCCGTCAAACGGCTTGCCCGTAGTGACTCCCAGCCAGGACATCGTGCTGGGCATCTCTTGGATGTGCCGTGAAGCGAAGGGTGTCAAGGGCGAATGGAAAGCGGCATGGACGGGCCCCAAGGGCGAAATCTTGAAGCCCGGCCAGGTTTTTTCCTCTTCTTCAGAAGTTTCGCAAGCCTATGAATCCGGCGCAGTAGACATTCATGCCCACATCAAGCTCCGTTTTGAAGGCGAAATAATCGATACAACTGTGGGGCGCGTCCTGCTCGCGGACGAACTCGCTCCTGAAGTGACCATCCACGACGTAAACCGGCCGCACGACCAGGGAACTGTCGGCGATATCATCGCCAAATGCTATGCCAAAAACGGCCACCACCGCACAGTAGCCCTGCTGGATCAATTAAAACGGGTCGGCTTCAAATATGCCACATCGTCCGGCCTGTCAATCGCCTTGGAAGATATGGTTGTTCCCGCGAAGAAGGCCGAACTGCTTGCCAAAGCCGAAGCAACGGTACAGCGCATAGACCAGATGTATCGCAGCGGGCTGATTACGGAAGGCGAGCGCCGTCATAAGATTATTGACGAGTGGACCAACACGGGCGACCAGGTTACCGAAGCTATGGTAAAGACCATGAGGGATAACCATCAGGGCTTTACCGGCATCTATCTGATGTATGAATCGAAAGCGCGCGGCAGTAAATCCCAGATTCGCCAGTTGGCGGGCATGCGCGGTCTGATGGCAAAACCATCGGGTGATATTATCGAATCCCCCATCATGTCCAATTTCCGGGAAGGGCTCAGCGTAATTGAGTACTTCATTTCTTCCCACGGCGCGAGAAAGGGGCTTGCCGATACCGCATTGAAAACCGCTGATGCGGGATACCTTACACGGCGTCTTGTCGACGTTGCCCAGGACGTTACGATTGAGGAGCACGACTGCGGCACGATCAACGGAATCTGGGTCGAACCGCTTATTGAAGGGGCCGAAGTCATTGCCCCCCTGAATGAGCGCATTGTCGGCCGTTATGTGCTTGATGACTTATACTTGCCCGACGAACCGGATCCAGTCGTCCGGGCTGATGAAGAAATTACCGAAGAAGCGGCAGCCAAAATCATGGCGGCCGGCCTCCCGGGCGTTACCATCCGCTCCGTGTTGACCTGCCAATCATCCCAGGGTGTTTGCGCTTTATGCTACGGCCGTAATCTTGCCACAGGTAAACTTGTGGAGATGGGCGAGTCCGTGGGTATCATTGCCGCGCAGTCCATCGGCGAACCCGGCACGCAGCTGACCATGCGGACCTTCCATATCGGTGGTGCGGCAAACCGCCAGGTGGAGAGCCCGGATATTCGCGCCAATGACAGCGGGCGCACGGAATTCAGAAATGTGCGCACCGCCGTTAACCGCGCAGGCGAGACGGTGGTCGTTAACCGCGGCGGCGAAATCGCGATCCTGAACAATGACGGCAAAGAAATACAGCGTGTGGCCCTCTCCCCCGGCTGCCAGTTACGCTGCGAAGACGGCTCCAAAGCGACAAAAGGCCAGGTTCTTTTCACGCGTGACCCCTATAACATCAATATTGTGGCCGAGAAATCCGGCGTGATTCGTCTTGAAGGCATGATTCAGGGCGTTACCATGCGCCGCGAAACGAATGCTGAGACCGGACAGGAAGAAATTGTCGTTACCGAACACAAACACGACCTGCATCCTCAGATTACCATCCTGGGCAAAGACGATGAGGTGCTGGCATTTACGACAGTGGCGTCCGACACGCATGTACAGGTAAAAGACGGAGATCATGTACTCGCCGGCGATCTTTTGGCAAAAACATCACGCCAGTTCTCCAAGACCAAAGACATCACCGGCGGTCTTCCCCGCGTGGCCGAACTGTTTGAAGCTCGGCAACCCAAGCAGCCTGCCATTATCAGCCATATCGATGGGATTGTTGAACTTTCCAGCACCACCCGCGGTCTCCGCAAGGTACGCGTATTGCCGCCGGTCGGCAAGGAGCGGGAATACACCATTCCGCCCGGAAAACATCTTAACTTCCATACGGGCGACCGCATTTACGCCGGCCAGCGTATTACTGACGGGCCCATTATTCCACAAGACATCCTGGAAGTGCAGGGTGAAGACGCCCTGCGCAAATATCTGCTTGATGAAGTGCAGCAGGTTTACCGCCTTCAGGGCGTGCGAACCAACGACAAACACATTGAAGTAATCATCCGCCAAATGCTTCGCAAGGTGCGCATTAAGTCGGATCCGGGTGATACGCCTTTCCTCGCTCACGAGGAAGTTGACAAGGTGCGCTTCGCCGAAGTCAACGAGGAAACACGCCGCCGCGACGGGCGTCCAGCGGAAGCGGAACCCGTGCTTCAAGGCATTACTAAAGCCGCTTTGAGCACGGACAGCTTCATTGCGGCAGCCTCGTTTCAACAGACCACAAGGGTATTGACAGAGGCCTCCATAAGCGGCAAAAACGACTATCTGGATGGACTAAAAGAAAACGTGATTATCGGCCACCTGATACCGGCCGGCACGGGCAGTCCACACTACCAGAGTTCCAGGCCGAAACTTCCTTCGGATGATATCGACGAGCACCTTCTTGTTGGTGACGAAGAAAACGGTGATATTGCCGGCGAGCAGGAGATCGGTTAGCGTCCTTCCCTGTTGCCTTTAAGATGCGATCTCATACGGGAGATTGACCATGGACAAATGTGTGTTCAGGTATTTGGGCCTTGTGCTTCTCACGGCCGCGGGCCCAGGCACTTATGTCTGCGCTCAACAGGCCTTTACAGACGGCATCGTCGCCATTGTAGCGGGAGAGCCCATACTTCGAAGCGACATCATGCAGGAAATCCTTCCCAAGATGCAGGAAGTAAGCGCTTCCGCGACACGGGAGGAAATCGAAAGCCAATTGGAGCCTCTTTTTCAGGAATCCCTTGAACAGGCGATCGAGCACTTCATCCTGTATAAAGAGGCAAAGACGTTGGGCGTTGAAATAAGCGACGCGGATGTTGAGAAACACATTGCCGACGTACGAAAGCAGTATGATTCAACGGAAAGTTATCAAAAAGCCCTCGGAACGGCCGGATACACGATGAGCGACTTCCGTGAACGTATGCGCAGACAGATGATGGCAATTACCGTAAGCATGTCGAAACGCAGGCAATTTGAGCGGGAAGCGGTGGTAACTGAAAGTGACCTTGAAGAATATTACAAAGACAATCAGGAACAGTATCAGTTTTCCTCTCAATATCGTGTCCGACGTATTTTCCTCACCGCATCAGGAAATGAAGATGAAAAAAAGGCCGTTCATGACCAATTGACGGCTTTTCGCAAACAGATTATGGAAGGTTCAGATTTCGCTGAACTGGCGCGGCAGCATTCGCAAGGCCCGGAAGCCAGTGAGGGTGGCATGATGGGGTGGGTTAAACCGGGAGATCTGGTTGAACCTTTAGGAAGCGCCTTGACCCGGTTAAAGGCAGGTGATGTCAGCGATGTGTTGGAAACGGAATTCGGGCTTCATCTACTCCGAGTAGAGGAGTATAAAAGCGAAGGCATCATGTCTTTTGAAGAAGCGCGAACTGAAATTGAGCCGATACTGCGCAGACAACAGGGTGAGAAGCGTTATCGGCAATGGATGAGTACTCTTAGAAAAAGAAACAATGTGAAGGTTCTTTTGTAGTTTTTTTCGCTTATATGCTTTATGGCCTTTCAGGAACTGTTGTTTTGTGATCTGGATTGGCGCCTTTTGCATCACAGTATTATGACTAGGTTGTATAATCTCTTGGGGTCAATAAAGACGCTATAACTCTCTTTCTGGCCTGCTTTTACATTTTGAATATACTGAATACCGCTTTTTTGTCTGCCTGTTTTGTTCTTCACCGCCTTGCTCGGGCACGTAAAATTGACTTTGTGGGCGTTGTTAGTGAATACTTGTTTTAGAAAACAGGGAACTTACAGGTTTACATGGACATTTTTCGTCAGACAAATTACAGGTAACCCATACGGGGTTCATCTGTTTGCTGTTGGTTGATTATTATTTAACGAACAAAGGAATGTAGAGAGAATGACAAGGATTATTGGAATTGAAGGTCGTGAAATTCTTGACTCCCGCGGCAAACCCACGGTAGAGGTGGAAGTGTATCTTGCCTCAGGCGTAATGGGGCGGGCGGCAGTACCCTCCGGCGCATCCACAGGCACTAATGAAGCGCTTGAATTGCGTGATGGCGATAAGAAACGTTACCTCGGCCATGGCGTCCTCAAGGCGGTGCACAACGTAAATGATGTGTTGGCTCCCGAACTTATCGGTATGGACGCTTTGAGCCAGCGCGAAATTGATGCGACCATGATAGCCCTTGACGGGACCAAAACGAAGAGCAACATGGGCGCGAATGCGATGCTGGGCATATCGCTTGCCGCCGCCAAAGCCGCAGCAGCCGCCCTTGAAATGCCCCTGTACCAGTATGTCGGCGGGGTTAACGCCCACGTGCTTCCTGTGCCCATGATGAACATTTTAAACGGCGGCAAACACGCGGACAACAATGTCGATGTGCAGGAATTTATGGTCATGCCGGCTGGGGCCTCCTGTTTTAAAGAAGCCCTGCGCATGGGCGCAGAAGTATTTCATGCCCTCAAAGACGTTTTAAAAGATGCCGGCCTGAACACGGCTGTCGGTGATGAAGGCGGTTTCGCTCCTTCCCTGAAGTCAAACGTTGAAGCCATCGAGGTAATCCTGAAAGCCATCAAAAAAGCCGGCTACAAGGCGGGAAAAGATGTTTTTATCGCGCTGGACCCGGCGGCGAGCGAATTTTATAAAGACGGAAAATACAATCTTGACGCGGAAGGCGCCCAGAATTCAGCCGATGAAATGGTGGCCTATTGGGCCGATTGGGTTGCTAAATATCCGATCGTTTCCATTGAAGACGGCCTCTGCGAAAACGATTGGTCCGGCTGGAAGAAACTTACGGAATGTCTTGGCAACAAGATACAGCTGGTGGGTGATGATCTTTTTGTCACCAATGTCGAATACTTGAGCCGTGGCATCAAAGAAGGCGTTGCCAACAGCATCCTCGTAAAGGTCAATCAAATTGGAACGCTTACGGAAACGCTTGATGCCTGTCAAATGGCGCACCGCGCGGGCTATACCACGGTAATGTCCCATCGCAGCGGCGAAACCGAAGATTCCACGATTGCGGACATTGCAGTGGCCATTAACGCGGGACAGATTAAGACGGGGTCCGCATCACGCAGCGACCGGATTGCCAAGTATAATCAACTGCTTCGCATCGAGGAACATCTGGGCGCCAAAGCAGATTTCCTCGGACTGGCCGCGATACCGAGTTACAAATAACCTGGAGAGTTGAAGCGGGAGCCCAATTATTCCTGCAATCTATGTATAAAGAATTTTTCATATGGGTATTAGGGTTGGCGCTGGTGGTTGCTGTCGCCTACGGTTACGCCCACCAGCGCAACCTTCAACAACGCTATATTGAATTCCGGGATGACAAGGACACGCTTGATGACATCCGGGCGGAGGTGGAATCCCTGCGGGTAAAGGTTGAAGAAACGCGCGCCCGCGTATCAAAAATGGAAAGTGATCCGCTGGAAATTGAAGCAACCGCGCGCCAGGACGCCCGGATGACCCGTGACGGTGAAATTATCTTCCACATAGAAGACGCGCCTCCATCCGGCCAGAGATCGTCCGAAAATGATTCTCCTTCGCCGTCGCCAAACGAATAAGAAAACCGGGTTCTCCCGCAGTCGGAGTTATACTACATCCAGAATTCATTACCATCAGGCAGCAACTTGTGGTAAGCTTGTTTTAGCAAAACGCAAACGGGGTGTTGTATAAAGCGAAACCGCGGTTTTATTGAAAGTCGTGATTGATTCACGCATGCCAGACAAAAAAAGAAAAAATCTCCGCATCGTCTGCCTTTGCGGACAGAGGATGAAGATTACGCCAGCAATGTACGGCAAGGCCGCCAAATGCGTGTCGTGCCACCAGAAGTTTTTTCTTCCCGACAGCGGCGAAATCTCCCCGGGCATGGGGATGCTTTATCTCAAGGATCACAAGGAATTACTTCGGCGCACGGGCATTTTTGAGCGCGGCGCCCCAAACACCCCCGAAAAGGAAAACGCCCGTCAAGGGAAACATTTTCCTACCCTCGATCCTTCGCCTGAACCGGAATTCGACCCCTCCCCCATTCTTACCCCTCCCAAGAGAACCGGTGCTCCCGCCAGCTGCGATTCAGCCCCCGAACTTCCCGCAGCATCCGTCGAAATGACCGCTGATTCAAACCCGGGGGATATATCTGAAGACTTGCCCGGGGATTCCTGTGGCTCCGAATCAGCGGACTCCCCTTCCCCCATTCGCTTGCGCGAGAAGAAGCCCTTTGACATCCTCGAACCCCTCCGTCTTTTGTGCAGTTACCAGAATGCGTTGGATGAACTCGAATGCCAAGTTCTGGCAACCGAGGATTCGAGTGCCGGGACACCTGCCGTGGACGCCTATCGTCGGTCACTGGATGCCGTGTGGGACCGCCTTCGCGACATGCTTAAAAAAGCACACGAAAGCACCCAGCGTCAACTGACCGGAATTGAAACGGAAATTAACAGGGTCATGGTTGCCTTCCGTGTTGGTGAAATTAATCTCGCCCAATATATGAAACAGACGGCGCAGATTCGCGCCTCACGGGAAGGTCTGGTTCGTTATGCGCATCATCTCGTGGCGTGGCAACGAGTCGAAGACCCTTTCCTTTCTGGCGGTTTAATGGATGTGGACCTGGATTCCTTCGATGCGGAAAATTTTGTTCTGAAACTTCCACCATGCCCCGAATTACCCGCCTCCCAAACGCTTTCAGAACTCTACACCCGGGAACTGCGCGATGCCATGCGCACGCGCGCGGGCATTGAGGTGCGATTAGCAGAATGGAAACGCATACAGGCCGAGCGTTCCGGTTCCTCGGTGTCTGATGATATTACCTATAAAGAATTTACCGCGGCTCACAAACGAATTGACGCCTCTCTTTGTTTCTACCGGCAAAGATTGCAGGCGCTGCTGTCCGATGCCGGCCAGGATTTGGACGCGTTACATAAATACCGCAGGGACGTCCTGGAACGTGATAGAAAAGGGCAGATAAAAAATGGTTCCAAGGATTCACTGCTCAAGGACATTGACAATGCGGAGAGCGCACTGTTGCGCGTGGAAGCGCACATCCGCAAAACACTTCATGCGAACTCGGCGATGGAAGTGCCCACGCCTGACATTCCTTCGCCGGGTTCTGTTCCAACCCCGGGACCGTCAACCTTCTGGTCCTACGAACAGGCTTTTTATTTAACCAGTATCGTTTTTCTGCTCGCAGGACTTTTCCTTTTGTTTTTAAGAGGGACAAACTCCGTCGCCCGGTTGCTTCTTCTTTTCCCAATGCCCATTGTTCTTGTGCAGCCTTCCATTCTTTTTATTCGGAAAACCGCGGCACGTTTCGTATCGGCAACGGCTTTGTTTTTTTTGCAGGCCGTCGTTATTGCCCTATGTCTCACGATGTTTTTTCAAATTGCCTCCCCCCTTCCCGCCAAAGAGTTTCTTCTTGGACTTGACGCTATCGGCATAGTGTTTATGCTTGGTTTTTTCTTTTCAGGAGCCGCTCTGGGTAGTGTGGCGGTCGCCCGGAAAGGTTACGGCCCCCTTCGGAAGTTGTTTACCGTCTTATTCTGCGCTTTTTTTATAAGTTCAGTTGTATTTTTTTCTTACCCGTCACTGAGTGCATCCGACCCCGAAGCCTATTCACAGAGCAAAACTCCTGGACAGGGTAACGCCCTAATAACGCCAGACCCAAACGAAGCGCAACAGGCAACCAACGCTCCGGAGCCTGTCCATAATACCGAGACCGACAGTATCGGTTCTGAAGCCGATACCGGGAGCGATAATGCTGTCGGTGACGCCGTGGAAGGTGAAGACAACAGCGTTTCCGCCATTCTTCCCGATGAACACAGCGTCTATTTCAGTCTTGTGGGTGTCGTGCACAAGACAGGAACGCCCCCGCGCTTTCGCGCCGCGATACAATCTTCTGTCGGTGATCAAATCGCCTTAACGCTCCAACTGGGTGATGTCATTACAGGGGAGTGGAAAGCCCTGGAATATCATTCAGATTCCAAAAAACTAACCATAACGAACGGAGAAAAGCTTCTGCTGCTGGCGGCGGGAGATCGTGTCCTCATAGATGACTATGTCAGCGAAACGGAGGGTGAAACCTCTTCAGAATGATAAACGGGAATTTTTGTATACACTTTTGAACCTGGCATCGTATAATACACGTTACCAAGACATTATTGAGGACAAGTAAATGGCGGAGCCTACAACGACATCTACAGACAGGGGCAAACCCAATGTTGTCGTCATCGATGATGACTATGATGTACTCGAGTGGTGTCGCACTATTCTGGAAATGGACGGTTTGTCCGTGGAATGCTTTTTTGAACCGGAAGCCGCCTACGCCCATATGTGCGGATCGAAGCCCGATATTATTCTTTCCGACCTGATGATGTCACACCTGGATTCAGGTTTCGACTTTGCTCAACGAATCAAAGAAACGCCTGAATTATCAAATATCCCTATCATAATCATTACTGCGGCCTCGAGTCGTCACGGATTTGATTTCTGCCCCCGTACTGACGACGACCTGAAAGCCATGCACATCGATGCCTACTTCACCAAGCCGGCGGATCCGAAACAGTTGCTGGCCAAAGTTCATGAACTTATTGCAGGAAGGTCATCCTGATATAAATGCTCCTGCCGTCCTCCTTGTCCACATAAAGGATAAAGCGGTGATTGCACAGTGATACTTTTTAACAGAGGGTTACTGTGAAGGCGGCAGTATTAACTGAACAAGAGGGTCAGGCTTAGCCCTTTATCGTCGGAACGGATTGAAATGTGTGCAAATGAAACTTGATCTGCTTCGTGACAAACTCGGATTCCGCCCACTAGTCATCCTGGAAGACAGAACCATCGATATCTGCTCTGTCTACGCGGGTGATCGCATGAGTGACCTGCTGGCGGCCGCTTCCGGCAGCACCCTTTTGGTTACGCACCTTACCAACCACGGGATCGTCCGGTTGATCGATCTTATGGATGTTCCGGCGCTTTGTTTTCTTAACGGTGTACATCCCGATCAGGATGTTCTTTATTCCGCCAAAGAAAACGAAACGTTTCTTTTCACTTCTCCCTATGACATGTATGAGACCTGTGGTCGGTTGTTTCAATTACTGAACCAACATTAAGGCGTTCTGGAACCATGCACGCTATCGTTGCCGAAATCGAAGGTGGAGACTATCAGGGGGCGGGCAAGGGTTCAAAAGATATCAAGGAGATACTTCGGAAAGTCGGTGTGGACGCGAACACAATACGCCGGGCAATCATTGCTGTTTACGAAGGGGAGATGAACGTTGCCATTCACGCGTACAACGGTGTTTTACGGGCGGCAATCACCCCTGATGCGTTGGAAGTAATCATTACGGATACGGGGCCGGGAATTCCTGACATTGAACAAGCAATGCGGGAAGGTTTCTCCACGGCGCCCCCGGAAGCGCGCGAACTGGGTTTCGGTGCAGGCATGGGGCTTCCCAACATACGCCGCAATACAGACCGGTTTTCACTTGATTCCACTCCCGGCAAAGGGACCACCCTTCACTTTTCCGTATTTCTGGAACCGGGCGTGTTGGAGCGCGTAAATGCCTCCGCAATTACCATAAAACAGGAAAAGTGTATCAAGTGCCTCCGTTGTTTAAACGCATGTCCCACGCAGGCCATACGTATTCGTGCTGAGGGCCCCGAAATACTGCGCCATTTATGCATAGACTGCACTGTCTGCATGGATGTGTGTCCCCAGGGCGTTTTTGATATGGACTGCGCGGACGACCCGCCGCCCGCGCCCGGTTCGGGCATACTTATAGCGCCCGATGCACTTTTCGGGCAATTTGGACCTGCTATACCCCGCTCTGCGGTAAGGGAACAACTCCAGGAACTCGGATGGCATGAACACCTATATATCCAACACGCCGAAACGGCGCTATTCCAGGCCGCATCAGATTTCGCACTAAATGAAAAGACTGCCGGTTTGGGGTTTATTCCCGTCTGTCCCGCCGTATTAAATCTTATTCAGTTGCGCTATCCTTCCCTTATACCCTATGTTTTGCCCTTTCTAAGTCCCATGGAATCGATACGGGACCGTCTTCTGACGGGTCTTGCCGTATTTGTACCTTCATGTCCCGCACAATCCGCCTTGGTTCGAGACTGCGGCATCTTGTCACCTTCCACACGGCTGCACCCACGCAATCTTGCGAAATCATTGCTTCCCCGTTTACAATGGAGCCGGACCGGAACCGTTTCGGATGACACCGTATCCGAACCGCCCCCCTGTTTGATCATTACGGGTATGAGGCGCGTTTGCCAGTTTTTGGACAAAGCCGAACGGGGCTTGACCGAAGACTGTGTGCTTACCGCACTCTATGCGTGTGAAAACGGTTGTTACGGTTCTCCTGTCTGGGAAACGCCTCCGGCCGTGGCCATGTTCAGGGCCAAGTCAGGCGGCGGGATAATCCGGGACGAAAGGCTAGGCCCGCTCTACCGGATCAAACCGCTCGTCCCTCGCGCCGGGGTCCGGCTGGATACAGACATGGTAAAGGCCATGAAAAAACTTAGAGAAATCGACCGTAGTTGCAAGCAGCTACCCGGCAGGGATTGCGGTGTCTGCGGTGCCCCCACATGCATGACACTTGCAGAGGATGCGGTTATGGGACGCGCTGTTTTGGATGCCTGTATTTTCCGCAACAACTCCCCGGGGCATGAGTCCGGAGCGGCCAAGGAGACTGACCGTTGAAACTATGTGATATAGCGAAAGAATTGAATCTAGAAAACCTGACGCTGGAACTTGACCTTTCCGGCGCCCCGGAAATCAGCCGGGCGTATGTTTCCGATTTATTAAGCGATGTCATGGGCAATGCTCCCGCGGGGGGCATACTTGTCACCGTCCAAGTGCATTTGAATGTGGTCGCCGTGGCGGTTCACGCGGATTTAGCCGCCGTTATATTTGCCTTGGATCGCAAACCCGACGAGATCACCCGGCAACGGGCGGTTCAAGAGAACATCATCCTGCTGGCATCCCGCGAACCCGCCTTTGATATTGCCGGAAAGCTTTACGCCCTTGGTATGCGGGGCGACACTTCATGCGATTAGCGTCCGCAGATCTCCATATACACTCCGCCCTCTCGCCCTGCGCAGACGAAGAGATGGCCCCGGAATCCATCGTTTATGCGGCTGTCGCCAGGGAACTGGATATTATTGCCGTTTGTGACCACAACTGCGCGGGAAACACGGCGGCGATTCAGGAAGCGGCCCATGCCATTGCCGGAGAGTATTTGTGCGTTATACCGGGAATGGAGATCACTACCGCCGAGGAGGCGCACATTCTTGGCCTGTTTCCCGATGCGCCCTGTGCCATGTCGGTCTCCGATGAACTCGCGGAGCATCTTCCCTTAACCGGGCCGGAGGGAAATCCCTTTGGCGACCAACCTCTGATGAATGCGCAAGGCCTTATCGTTGGCAGGGCCGACCGCCTGCTTTCCTTCGCCACAAACCTTAGCCTCAATCAAGTGGTGGATCTTATTCGGCAACACCAAGGGCTCGTTGTCGCCGCGCACATCGACCGCCCCTCCTTTTCAATCCTCAGCCAACTGGGCATGATACCGGACGACGTACGCTTCGACGCTCTTGAGATATCCGCGGCCGGGTACGCACAGGGACATCACATGCAATTCAAGGCGTTGGGAATTCCTTTGATTACAAGTTCCGACGCGCATTATGTTCAAAATATCGGGGATGCCCGGACCAGTTTCTTGCTAAAAGACCCCAGTTTTGATGAAATATGTCTCGCCTTTCAAGACAAGCTTGGGAGGACATGTTACCTTGCGTGAATTATCGTTACATCTGCTGGACATCCTGGAAAACGCCGTGCGCGCCAAGGCAACCATAATTCGCGTTACCATACTTTTGGACAAGGCGTCTTCCATGCTTGTGTTGCGCGTGGAAGACGACGGACCGGGCATGGACCTTTCCGCGGGACAGGTATTAAATCCTTTTTATACCACCAAGAAAGGGAAACGGACAGGTCTGGGGCTGAGCCTGTTTCAGGCCGCCGCCCTGCAGGCCGGCGGTGAATTGGCCCTTGATAGATCCGAATTGGGTGGTTTGAAGGTGGAGGCATCCTTTTTGTATGCCCATGTGGACAGGGCGCCGCTTGGCAATATCGGCGACACCATAAAGACGCTGGCCGTTACCAATCCTGAAACGGTCTGGATATGCCAGATTGACGGCCCCGGCGGCGCCCACACCCTGATCCTGCAAGACATCATGGAAGAAGATCCTGATGCGTCCCTCTTTGCAGTAACCGAAAAGTTTGGAAAACAAATTGATGCTGCTTTAACGGAAGCAAGCATATCCGTATCCTGATGATCAGGATGGCTATTCGAAGGGACACAAAAGGTATAATGGAACTATACGAGCCGGTGCTTTTATTTAACGATGATCTTTAAGAAAGGACGTATCATGCGATATCTCGTTGCCCTGCTTTTTATAACCACAACAGTCTCCTTAAGCGCTTTCGGTGCCGATGATGAGGCCGGTTTTGTCAGTATGTTTAACGGGAAAGACCTAAACGGGTGGGAGGGCAAGCCGGGCGGCTGGTGGGTGGAAAACGGCGCCCTCACTTCGCAGAGTACCGCGGAAAAACCCTGCAAAAAACACCATTACCTTTATTGGCGCGACAAGGAACCTGGCGACTTTATCCTGCGTTTTGACTATAAGATCACGGGGGATGGAGGCAATTCCGGGGTACAATTCCGCAGCGAACCAAGGCCTGATTACGATACTTGGGGTTACCAGGCGGATATCGAGGCCGGCGGCCAGTGGACGGGCTGTCTCTTTCAGCATGACCGGGGCGGAGTGGTCATGCGCGGCTATAAAGCCGTCATAGACGCAAAGGGAGAACGCGCGGAAACAGTACTTGCCTCACCAGAATCCCTGCAAGCCAAAGTGAAAAACGATGATTGGAATGCCTACGAAGTGCGTGCCGCCGGCAATCATATTCAGTTGCGGATAAACGGCGAACTCATGTGCGAAGTAGAAGACAACGACGCCAAGTATTCAAGAAAGTCCGGCATCATCGCGCTCCAAATGCATCCCGGCCCACCCATGAAAATACAATTCAGAAACCTGCGCATTAAAATGCTTGACTAACCTATAAGATAGTAACGTCGTCTCCCCACGTTTCCTCAACGCGGCAAAACTGTGTGTAGGTGGATGCCCATCATTTACGAATCACGCCCCGAACCCATCAGGGCGGCGCCCGCCGGATTCGCGACAAGAAGGACGCTGCGGCTGCCCACATCTTCATGGTCCAATACCACGGCGCCGTGCATGTCCGGGTGTATGGCATAAATCCAACGCCAATCATAGTCCTGCACATACAAAAATGCGGGCCTGTCGGAACTGAATACAGCAAAAAATTCATCGGCTTCTTTTCGCAAGCCGTTCTTGAAATCCTCGATGAGCGCCTCCGGATATCCCTTTTTGCCCACAGTCTCCTGAAGTGCCGCGCGTAATGCCTCCACTTCGTCCGGACGAATCGCTTTAATGTCCTGTATTTGAACCGTTTCAACCGACTTTGTAATGGCGCGGGAAAACTCCTTTTGAAACTTCAGCATTTCCAACTCACCCATGCCATAATTACCTTCAAGTGGCACGGGGCCTGTGTACAATTCCTTGAAAAAATGACGGGAATAGAACACGTATTCCTCCCTTGCAAAACCAACGGAATACAAGTCGAATTCAACATCTTTTTCAGTGAGATTGGCTATGGGGCTGCAAAAACCGCGTGCGGATTTATATTGATTGACAAGAGGAAACACAAGAAACGACGTCATTACACACAGCAAAACGAATGAAGCGAAAAACTGTAGATGCAAGTAGGGCATTCGCTTGTTTATGTAACCTGGCATAGCCGGAAATACGGGCAAAACCAGGCACGCTCCAATAATAGAGAGAGTAACCGACGGGATATCAATGGATATTATTGCTGGTGCAAATAAAGCAATACAGCCAGATAAAAGAAGAATGCTGCTGTAGAACCAGCTGATGCGAAGCTTCCATTTTTCATCGCCTTTATCTATGAATTCCAAAATACCCGCAGCAAACAAGATGGCAAACGCAGGGAACAGCGGCAACAGATAGACGCCGCGTTTCCCGATGGCAACGGTAAAAAACAGGAACGCCGGCAATATCCAACTAAACAGGAAGCGTACGGAGGCGTTTTCTTTACGTTGCTTCCACACCCAGACTGCCACCCAAGGCAGGAACAGGGTCCAAGGCAGCCAATCCACCGGGAGTGTGGTCAGATAGTACCAGGGCCAGTTCGCGTGGCTGACCCCCAGAAAGAAACGGCCTATCGTCTGGCGAAACATATTTGAGGCGAGGCCGTTCCCTGCGGTCTCCTGTACCTCTTGGGCAAAGGCCAGATGCGTTGGAATAACCCAGGCCGCATACGCAAGGATACAACAAGCACACCCGACCACAAGATGTGTCCAGGCTTCGATAGGCCGCTCGCTTTTCCAGCTTCGGACAAGTACGAATAGGACAGGAAAGACCAGCACTCCCGGTCCCTTAGCGAAGAGGCCGGCCATCGCAGCCGCATAAAAAAGTACCAGCCAGCCATAACGCCGGGAGGCTTCCCAACGCCAGTAGCCGTACAGGCCCGCCGTCAAGCACGCCGATAAAAGCATATCTATTTGCCCGAAGCGGGAATTCCACCAGAACCGCTGCATGGTCATCAGAATCAGAACAGACCAAAGAGCAATGCGCGCGTTAAATACTTCTCGCGCCAACAGCCCCGTAAAGAGAAGGACGATGAGACCTGACACAACGGAAGGGATACGCGCTGTTAAGGGCGTCACCTCGCCGGTTATGGAGGACGCTGCGGCGATCATCCAAAACAACAGCGGCGGCTTTTCCTTATAGGGCTGGTTATTGACACGGGGCAGGAGATAGTCCCCGGAATCCATCATTTCCCTGGCGATGAGGGCATAGCGGGGTTCGTCCGGCGGCCAGAGATCATAGCCGTTTATATTTATGGAAAAAAGAACGGCTGCAAAAGCCAAGGCGGCGCAGAGACGCACCATATCCCTGTTCATGAGTATTTGTCTCCGCTGGTAAATTTATTCTTACAGTATTCTTAACGCCTGTAAAATCTTTTCAGTAAAAAATTTTACTGTCTTTCTGAAGGATGGAGATTCTCCTCCTCCGCGTCAATCACGAGGTAACGTTTTCTGAGCCAGGCGACTCCAAAGAAATCATACAACACCCAGAAAATGCGGTTTCGGAAGTTGTATTTGGATTTGCCGTGAATTCGCGGGTGATGAGTGACAGGCACTTCCACGATACGCAATCCCCCGTTTTTGACCATGGAGGCAAAAAATCGATGCACACCGTGAAAAGGAACTATATGCTGCAGGCACACTCTCCGGAATCCCTTGATCCCGCATCCGGCATCACGAACCCCGTCATCTACAAACCATCGGCGCACACGATTACCCAGGTAACTTGTCACTCTCCGTGCGGGCGAGTCATGCCTTCCTTCGCGGTAACCGCACACGCAATCGGCCGTTCCGAGAGCCTCCAGAATTTTTGGGATATCAGCGGGATCATTCTGCAGGTCCGCATCCAGCGTGATAATGTACTCCCCCTTGGCCAGACGCATCCCCGCCAGCAATGCGGCAGACTGGCCGCTGTTCTTGATCATCCTCACATTCCGGAGCCCCTCATATTTTTGGGCAAGTTTATGCAATACCCGTTCTGTATCATCGGTACTGGCATCATTGACGATAATACACTCACAGACAGTGTCTTCCCGTTCAGCCAGTGCGGCAAAAATCCTGGATACCAGTTCAGGAAGATTGCGGGCCTCGTTGTATGCGGGAACGATAACGGAAATGGCGTTTCTCACAGTATAATCCGCGTTAAACCATTCATGGTTAACCGCCATCAAAACGAACTTGCCACAAGGAACAAATCATAGTATAACGCATTTGCGTAGTATGTCAGCAGTCGCCGAAATGATCGTGTCAGATCATATAGGGCTCGCGCATGGCCCGATAGCGCATGCGGTTTGCGGCTTCGTCACCGGGGAATTCTTCTTTTTCAGGATCCCAAGTAACGGGCCTGCCGAGGCGGAAAGCGATGTTGGAGCAATGACAGGCGGTTATGGAGCGATGGGCGGATTCCGCCGTGGACCGGGGCTGCTGGCGTGACTTGATGCAATTCAGGAATTCACGCACATGGTTGTCGGCCGGATACCCTCCGGAAAAGTGTCTGTTCGCAGCGAGGGATGCGGGGAAGGTCTCGATGATATTGTCATCACCCGTTTCCACCCATCCTTCATCGCCTTCGAAGCGCACAGGACATGACCCGAACCGCAACCCTTTTTTCAGGATCAGTTTTGTCCCGTCGGCATAGACGGCTTCAATATCCCCCTGCGCGTTAATGGATTCGTACGTGACCGGGGAGGTGTGGTCCGCGCCCAAAGCCCATTGGCACATGTCGACCGTGTGGGAGCCCCATTCCGTGATGGACCCTCCGGAGAAATCACCGTGGTTGCGCCAAAAACCCGTATGATACTGATCATTGTAGGGGCGCCACGCCGCGCCGCCCAGCCAAAGATCCCAGGCCACTTCCTCATATTTAGGGGTGGCCTGTTCCGGCAGCACCTTGAAATGGAAACGGGAATCCGCCCAGGCTTTTTCTGCATACACGGTATGGATCTTGCCCAGTGCCCCGGAAATCGCCAGTTCGCGGGCGAACACGAAATTGCCCACGTTGCGGCGTTGTGTTCCGCATTGGAAAATTCTGGCGTGCTGCTCCACGGCATCCACCACCGCCCGGCTTTCGGCGATGGACACGCTCAATGGCTTTTCGCAGTAGATATCCTTTCCCGCCCTTGCCGCATACACGGAAACCAGGGAGTGATTGTTGTCGCCCGTGGCAATCATCACGGCGTCAATGTCGTCCTGGGCGATCAGCTCACGCCAATCGATATAGGTGCGGCAATCCTGATTGCCGTAATGTTCGTCAACCGCCTTTTTGGCCCCTTCCCTTCTCGTGCCGATGGCGTCACAGACCGCCACCACCTGCACGTCGGGATATTGCAGAAAGGAATTCAGAATATACTGTCCCCGCCCGCTCAATCCTATGGCGCCCACGGTAATGCGCTCGCTTGCAGGTGTTTCCGTCGCCGTGGTGAAAAGGCAATGTCCCAGGGTGAACGCGCCGGCGGCGCCCGCAGTCCGGGTCATGAAAGCGCGTCTCGTTATGTCAGAAGATGTTTTCATCTGGATATTCCTTCAACAGGTTATTGGTTAGCGCTGCGCCTGGTCTTCAGGAGCCACACGTTTGATCATCACATCCTTTATGCGGATTTTCATAGGCGGCCCGGCATGCAGTTGGAAGGCGATAACGCCGCTCCTGCGCGCCTCGGGCGAGTCATCCGTAACCTCGTGCATTTTGTGACCGTTAATGCGGACATAAAACTTGTTGCCACGCACGCGCACTTCATACTCATTCCAGTCATCGGGGTAAATATAGTCCTTCAGCGCATTTTCATCGGCAAACACGGTGGTTGTCATTTTCCCATCCGCTCCGATGACCAAGGACTGACCGCGCCGGGCAAGGATACCACGCCCGCCTTCCTCATAGCAGATGCCCGTAATCCAGTCTTCGCGCGAGATATCAGCCTGATACCCGCGCACGCGATTATTTTCAAAACGTTCCGAGCGGAACTGCAGGCCTGAATTCACCCACTCGCTTTCCAGTTTATAGCGGAATTTAATATCAAAATCCGCGGGCTTGTCGCCTTCCCAAACGAGAAAGGTATTGTGCTCCAAGGTTTTATCCGCTTTTGATTCAGCGACAATGGCGCCGTCTTCCACGCGCCATAATGACGGGTCGCCCGACCAGCCATCCAGGTTCTCCCCGTTAAAAATGGGCACAAAGGTTTCATCGACAATCGGGGCGTTAGCGGAACCGGCCTCATCCGGATTCAACAGCGCGATCGTGTTCGCATAGGCTTCTTCGCCCAATTTTCCCCTTATCTTTTCCAGCGCCAGCGCGGCTTCTTCCTTGACGGACTCGTCCGAAAGCAGGGGATAAACCATGCGGACCGCTTCCGGGGAATCCAGTTCCGCGACACCGGAAAGAATCAGTTTTCGTTCGTCAGCGGAATTCGCGGCATCCATCAAGGCGCCATATAATGCCGTGATTTGCTCCTCTGGCATAGCGCTTGTCCGCAACAGGCGCACGGATCCCCGCAATGCCAACGCCCGGTGTGTCCCATCCGCTACGGACGCAAACAGGGCAGCCACATCCGGCGCGACCACCGGATCCGGCCATGACGTGATTGCGCGCACGGCCGCATCCCTGATTTCGGCGGATTCATGGTTTACATACCTTTTTACCACTTCGTATGCCTTCTGGCCTCCCACCCGGCTCAATATACGGAATATGGATGCGCACGCCTCTGTGGAGGCCGCACCATTCAGCGGTGCGGTTATTTTGGCAATGATTTCATCCGGTATCGATCCGGATACAACGTCCACGACGCCGCCTTCCGGCACATTTTTGCTTTCCGCGACATCGCTGCGCGTATATTCAATGGACAGGCTCTTTGGTTTTCCCGGGGCGGGATCACCGAAGAGCGCGTTAGAGACTGGAAATGAAAGCGTGCCTTCCGTAATTTTTTCCCGAACTTTGGCTGTGACATCGCTGAACGCGCCATCCGGAAGATCTCCGTACGTCGCTTTTGTTATCACCAGGCTTGAAGCGCTCAACCCCGCATTTTGAATCATGTCCGCCATGGCGTTTTCAGCCTCGTTGCGCCCGGAATCGCCTGCCATGGCGACCAGGGCAGCCAGCACGGCGTCGAGGCGGTCCGGTCCGGCCAGGATACCAAGTGCCTTAAAAGCCGCGGGACGCACCATCTCCTGGGATGTTTGCTCCAACAACGCGTCGATGGCGCTCACCGCATTTCGCTGTACCAGGGCTTCAATCAAACCGGAGCGCTGCTCCATTGGTGCGGCGGTCATGTAAGCAATCAACTCGGCCTCAACCGCTTCTCCTTTGAGTCTGCGGAGGGTTTCAATGGCTGCCTGGTTCACTTCGCGGCTGCTATCCGGCGTAAACTGTCCCGCCAGCGGAGCAATGGCGCCCGCATCGCCATAAATCGCGATCGCCTTCATGGCGGCAATGCGCATTTCATCCCTTTCATCCGCCAAAAGACCATAGAGGAAAGAAGGTTCCATGGGTTCCTCTCTTCGGGCGAGGGACTCCAGAAGTGAAACCTGAATCTCGGGCTGCAACGAAGGCAACACGGCGGAAAATTTCGCGGCGACACCGGCGTTATCAAGCCGCGCCACCGATGTGATTCCCTCCCTGCGCAACAGGGCATCCTCACTTTGTATGGCCTGCAGGACCGCTTCCGGCGCCTGAATGGGCAGCGCCCTCAGCAACCCGGCAAAAGCGCCGGCGCGAATATGGTCCGGCCAGCGGGTTTCAAGGAGCCGGTAATACTGCTTGGCGGCATCCTCGCCGCGTCCTTCCTCTACCAATCCGATCGACAGCGCGAGTAAAGCCTCCGCGCCTGCCAGTTCCGCGGCGGAATCACCGGATTTGATCATTTCTTCAAGAATTCCTGCGGCTTCATCCCCGCCGATCCTGGCCAAAGCCATCACCACGTGGTCAAGCATCTGCTTGTCGTCCGGACCGAGCAAAGCGGCAATAGCCGGAACGGCATCCCTGCTCTTCCTGGATGCAAGGGCGGAAATGATGCCCAGTTGTGATTTTCGCGGGGCCGTATTCAGCGCTTCCATCAGGGCCGCATCCACCTCGGGGTATGGCATGGGTTCCAAAGCGCATCGCGCAAGGTGGGAACTTTCCTCGTTCTGCAAAAGCGCCGCCAGCGGGGTTACCGCATTGACGCTGCCGACCACGGCCAGGATTTTCACCGCCCTATACTTCGCGCTCCACTCTCCGGGGGCGTTCAAAGCGGCGATACATTCCTGTTCCAGGGCGGCTTGCGCATCGGGACTAGCCAAAGCGGCATTGATGGGCCCGTCTACGTCCAGGTCCACGCCCGCGTCCGTCTGACCGGCGGCGGACAGGATAACGAGACACGACAACAGTGAAAAAAAGAACACTTCTCTGAGGTACATGATTTCACCTTTCCCGGAAGGCCCGGGCGTTCACAAGTTTTAGTGCGCTCTCAACGCGCACCTGAATAACAGAAATCTAAAAAACGGTTTTGCGGCACCTTGGAGTTTCCGCCAGACGCACAGTACGATAATCCGCCTTTTCAGACTGCTTTATGCACCACCCCGGCACGGGCTGCCGCTGTCGGAAGATTACAGCAGTGCCCAGGAACCGGCGGAAGCGCTGTTGAGCACAGCCTCACATACCGCTTGCGTTTTCAATGCGTCTCGGAAGGTGGGTGAACATGGTTCTCCTGTTTCCAGTGACTTCATAAAGTCGGCAGCCTGGTGCACAAAAGAATGTTCATACCCTATTTGCAGACCGGGCACCCACCAACGTTCCATGTAAGGATGGTCGCCGCCGTGGTCGGTTACGTGGATGGAACGCCAGCCACGAACAGGACCGGGATCGTTGTGGTCAAACATTTCCAGTCGGTGCAGGTCGTGTAAATCCCATTTTAACGAGGCATGTTCGCCATTAATCTCAAAGGTAAACAGCGCCTTATGGCCACAGGCGTAACGCGTGGATTCAAACAAGCCCAGAGAGCCGTTGTCAAAACGGCATAAGAACGAACAGGCATCGTCAATGCCCACCGGCTGCATTTTTCCGGTTTCCACATGCATTCGTTCCTTTATGAAGGTTTCCGTCATGGCAGTCACCGTCTTGATACCGCCGTTTAACCAGATGGCCGTATCAATACAATGAGCCAATAAATCGCCTGTGACGCCGGACCCTGCCGAGCCCACGTCAAGCCGCCAGGTAGAGTCGCCTCCCTGGGGAACACTCGCGGAAATGCACCAGTCTTGGAGAAAGTTTGAGCGATAATGGTAGATACGCCCCAGTTTTCCGGAATCGATGAGTGCCTTGGCCAAAGAGACGGCGGGCATCCTGCGGTAGTTGTACGAGACCATATTGGCGACACCGGCCTTTTCCACGGCAGCAGCCATTTCTTCGCCTTCAGCGGTGTTCATGCACAAGGGCTTTTCACACAGAATCATTTTGCCCTGCGCTGCCGCCGCCACCGCAATCTCCCTGTGATATTTGTTTGGAACGCAGATTTCCACAACGTCAATATCCGGGCGCTCAATAAGTTTGCGCCAATCTGTCTCGGTGGAAGCATACCCCCACTGTTCGGCAAAGCCCTTGACACAATCGGCATTAGAGTCGCAGACAGCCTGCAAGACAGGCTTGCATTTAAGTTCGGGGAAAAAATTGGGCACCCGATTATGGGCATTTGAGTGTGCGCGCCCCATAAACCCGCAACCAATCAATCCTATTCTAATTTTCGTCATTGCTTTATTCCTTTCCTTGAAAATACCTTGTCCGTATAAGTGTTAAGACAGTCTTCATCTGCCTACTCGTTCCATCCGTGAGCGTCACGTACGGCAATCATCGTCGCAAGAATATCATTCCATGTCTGTGGATTTAAGAGGGTTTCGTTGGGAAACATACAGCCATCCCAGCAAAGGTGGCGCACCTTCTTTGTCAGCGCACCATCCGTCTCGCGCAGCCAGAAACCGGCATATTTCACGATATCCAGTTTGCCGTTCGGGTCGTCGGGCAGGCAGTGTCGCCCGGTTTTGTCATGACTTCCAGAACCCTTCACGGTCGCGTCATTTTGGGCCACGTGGAAATCCAGGGTCCAGGGACGCAGGATATCGCATACCTTTGTATAGGCCGCGTCGAGTGTTGCCGTATCCTTCCAGTTGAAATCCGGCGGCAACAGTGCGTCTTCCGGGGCATTTACCCCCATCAGGTACAACAGCGTATGGGCCATGTCCGCCTGGAATCCCAGAACGCCTTTTCGATCGACCATCTCCAGCAATTGCGCCATACGCCTCCAGCTGTGCATGCCACCCCAACAGATTTCACCCTCCGCCACCAGAACTTCTCCGTGTTCTTGGGCAATATCACAAGCCTCACGAAACGTCTGTGCGATACGTTTCTGGTTTTCTTCCGGATCGGCGGCCCATTCCGCGGTGCTTACAGCGGAGTCGATACGAATGGCGCCCGACAGTCGGATCCCTAATTCACGCAACTGCTTACCGATTGCACAGGCTTTGCGTACCTGGGTTAAATACCACTGGCGCGCTTCCCCCTCCCCCATGGCGCCGTGTTCACCACCCCATATGGGCGCCACCAGGGAACCCACCTTCAACCCCCTGCGGGCGATGTCGTCGGCAAGGGCTTTTACGCCATCAGGAGTGATGTCGATGCTGATATGCGGATCCGCCAGGAAAAGGTCAATCCCGTCGAATTTGATGCCGTCAACCTCTGCCGCCGCGGTCAGGTCCAGCATTTTCTCCAGGCTGATCGGGGGCTCGCTGCCCTCACCTTTGCCTACCAGTCCCGGCCACGCGGCGTTGTGCAGTTTTGGATACGAATTCACATGTTGCGTCATGACGATGAGATCCTCCCGTTATTTCAGAGTTTTACCGGCATATTGTCATGGGCGTCGGGCCCGAAGTGTTTCAACATGACGATCGGGTCGGATTTGCTGGGATTGGTGATGGTTACCCCCGCTTTCGCGGCGCTTTCCGAAACGAAATACTCGTCATAGGTCAATTGGCCGAAGCGAATCAGCGCCGGTGATTCGATGTCCCATACCCCGAGCGTACCATGGCCTTGCACCACATAGAGCCCGTAGGCGCCGCCGTCTTTGATGGTGACCGTCGCGCCGGGCAGCACGGTCAGCTCTTTGGCGCTGAAATCTTTGGCCAGGTAACATATCCATTTTTCCTCATACCCGGCGGCGCGCATCTCTTCGAGGGGGGAGACGGGAATCGGCTTCATGAAATGTTTTTCCCGGAACATGGGATCCACATTCTGGTCCCAATCGATTACATCGAGCAGATATTCGTGGTTGCCCAGTTCTTCTTTCGGCGTGTCCTTCCAGAGGAGCTCCGTATCGAGAACCTGGTTATGCACCACCGACTCGTACATGGCGAACACGTCCGAGGCTTTTTGGGGTTCATAGGTGCACAGGCTCCCGGGTGCGTGCAACACACCGGGGGGCACGTTCCAGCCTGTTCCTGGTGTCAGCACGTAGGCGGCGGAAAGGGCCGCAATCCGGTTGTCGCCCTTGTCAAAACCGCGCAACGCTTCCAGCACTTCTTCTTTGGTGACGCCGGGCGCCAACCCGAAGAAGGTATACGGAAAGTCACCGCCATGATTATTTAACTGGGGCGGGAAATAATAGGCTTCGGGTTTACCCTTCGCGTTTACACGCGCCGCATGGTCATCATCATGGTGGATGTGCAGCGGCAACGCGCCCTGGTTGTCAAAAAATTTCGAATACATGGGCCAGCAGCTATGGGACGCCCAAAGTTTACCAATAATTTGGTCTTTTAATTCGCTGATGGCGTCGCGCAAGACTACAGTTTCCGACAGGGAGCCGTCCTGAAAGACGATATGGCTCAATCCTTCATTCTTGCTGGTAAGCGGACCGTTATCCGCCGGGGTCGTGGACGAGAACCAGCGCTCATCAATACCGCCGCGGTTCCCGCCAAGCGCATAGTAATCGTCCGGGTGAAGTTTGATTCTCCGTCCCGGAACACAAAATACCCTGGGCACCCAAGTCGGCGTCAACCTCAAAATGCCTTTCCCCTGCTCCATCGCCCGTTCCGCAATCGCTTTTACAGTGCTCATAGTCGTACTCCTTGCCTTTCCTGTTTAAAATTTTGGATAACCCTTGAGTCACTATACCAAATTACCCCATGGCATGTTCAAAAAAACACATGGTCAACACTCTTTTGAAACGCGTCAACGGGGCGGTGCAGCGACTATACGGGCTTCATCCGGCTTGAATCCGTCCTCCAGTTCTACAACCACACGAAATCCCACGTTAAACACCCGCTGGTGAGAAACATAGGGCAGGCGGAAGGAGGAGGTGGCACGATGTGGCCGATCCCGCCAGGATCCGCCTCTGGCGATCCGTTCCACTCCCGTAAGTGAGGTATCATTCCGCCCATCATCCTCCTCATAAGGATAGGGCATATAGGCAGAACGGGTCCATTCACTCACATTTCCGTGCATATCCAAGAGGTGCCAGACATTCGACAGATACCGGCCGGTTTCTACGGAGATCATGGCACCGTCATTAAACCGGTCACACCTGGGAATGCGGTCATCGTGGCGCGAGGGATTTTCAATAATTTCCGCCTTTTCATAATTGTCGCGGGCTGTACACTGGACGAACTCCCGAAGTTTTTGGTCTGCAAGATTTGCGTGCTTGCTGTAATCCGCGTCCACAGCGCCAAAATGAAAGGCTTGGTCCGAACCGGCGCGTGCAGCCCATTCCCACTGGGACTCCGTGGGCAGGGACACCTTAAGCCCGGTGGTTGCACTCAGCCAGTCACAATAGTTCATGGCCTCTTCCCAGGAAACACGCACTGCCGGCTGTCCTGGCGCATCCATATCAAAGCCCATCCGTCCGAATTGATAACCATTGCGGGATTCGCAACGGCTTTTATGGTCTGGATCAAAGGCCCGATACTGTTCATTGGTCACCTCCATCACTCCCATCAGGAACGGCCGAACCGCCACTTCCGAGAGAGGGCTTTCATCCGGGAAGGTGTTTTCCGAGCCCATGACAAAGCGGCCTCCGGGAATGAGCGCCAGTGCGATGGAAAGGTTTTCGCTGATTTTAAGGTTCCCGTCGGTTATCCCCAACTCTTTTACACAGTCTTCCTGCATTTGAGCGGCACGGATCGTATCAAAAGGCCATTCCGGTGTTGTGGTAATTGAGGAGACCTGCCGCACCAACGGGGCGGGCATGATAAAGGCGTTGTCGACTGCGGGCAGCTCCGGAATAAACTCCATAAAGGGCGCGGGACCGACCTG
>Ga0123335_1002060_pt1 | contig 31030 bp, 25 predicted proteins | sample BiotimSIPDNA_2_FD_89707 | JGI IMG/M metagenome (GOLD analysis project Ga0123335, IMG submission 89707) | Anaerobic biogas reactor microbial communites from Washington, USA - Biogas_R2 time_0 SIP DNA | ecosystem: Engineered > Bioreactor > Anaerobic > Unclassified | place: Washington, USA... | reverse complement strand
GTCACGCACAGGTTTTAAGGTTTTATCGTTGTAGCGTTTCGCTGCGCATCAGGCGAAGAAAGCGCCAATTCTCCAAGCCATCTGTCTCCAAGTCTCACAGAGCGAAGCGATAGAATCCAGTCCTTGGGAATAAAAAGCCCTGTCACCAACCGCAAACCCCGTGCCTTTAGTACCCCTGCCCGCAACCCACGCGTCATTCCGACCGCAGGGAGGAATCCAGTCCCTTGTGCCAAACAAAGCCCATCACCTCCCCCCAGCCCTGCCCCTTAGTCCCCCTGCCCGCAACCCACGCGTCATTCCGACCGCAGGGAGGAATCCAGTCCCTTGTGCCCAAAAAAGCCCTGTCACCAACCGCAAACCCCGTACCTTTAGTACCCCTGCCCGCAACCCACGCGTCATTCCGACCGCAGGGAGGAATCCAGGCCATTGGCGTCAATCCAAGCCCGTCACCTCCCCCCAGCCCGGTATATTTAACACAAGCCCCTATCCATCATTAAACAATAATGAAGAAACACAAAACCAAAATCAAAGCGGTCTTAAAACGGAAACAAATCCTCCCGGGAAAAATTCGGGTCCGCCAAATCGACCCAATTCATGTTCATTGCTTCAATGAGGGCGACTTTTTTATCCCGCCTCCATTTCTTTATTTTTTTCTCTGCGTAGATGGCGTCGTCTGCAGTGGGAAATACCTGATACCACACCAGCATTTTTATTCCATACTTTTTTGTGAAGCCGGGGATTTTTCCCTCCTTGTGTTCCGCAGTGCGACGTCTCAAGTCTCCGGTGAAGCCCACGTAAATGGTTCCGTTACGTTTGTTTGCCAAGATGTATGTATAGTATTGTTTCATGAATGCAGGGAAATATGGGTTTATTATTTTGACAAGGTTTTTTTTTGTTTCCAAGGGACTGGATCCCTCACGTTCGTTCGGGATGACGCGTGGGTGCTGGGTTTGGTTGTGTTTTTTCTCGTGGCTGGCGAATGGTATCGAGGCTTTTTTAACCCAACGCACTGGATTCCTCCCTGCAGTCGGAATGACGCGTGGGTGCTGGGTTTGGGTGTGTTTTTTCTCGTGGCTGGCGGATGGTAACGAGGCTTTTTTAAGCCCAACGCACTGGATCCCTCACGTTCGTTCGGGATGACAGGCTGGTTCGGCTTTGGGTGTGTTTTTCCTCGTGGCTGGCGGATGGTATCGAGGCTTTTTTAACCCAACGCACTGGATTCCTCCCTGCGGTCGGAATGACGCGGGGGTGCTGGGTTTGGTTGTGTTTTTTCTCGTGGCTGGCGGATGGTGACAGGGCTTTTTTTTGTCTCCAAGGGACTGGATCCCTCCCTGCGGTCGGGATGACGCGTGGGCTCTGGGTTTGGGTGTGTTTTTCATCGTGGCTGGCAGATGGTAACGAGGCTTTTTTAAGCCCAACGCACTGGATCCCTCACGTTCGTTCGGGATGACAGGTGGCTCTGGGTTTGGGTGTGTTTGCAACAGGTTTGCGTGTCACGCACAGGTTTTAAGTTCACGCAGATTTTGCCGATTACGCTGATAATTATATACGGATTTAACGGATGAGAACGGATGGAACGGATGGGAGGGGTGTAAGCGTCGGAGCGCCGAATTCATTCGGCCGTAGATGACAGATTCATCTGGCATAATTGGAATCCCAGCTACACCTTTCCTCCGGATAAATCCGGAGGCTCCGACCGGTTGAAACCGGTGTTCCAACAGGCTTCGACTCCACCTCGCCATCTCGCCATCTCGCCACCTCACCATCTCGCCACCTCACCATCTCGCTATCTCGCCATCTCGCCACCTCACCATCTCGCCAAACAAATCCCCTTTTCATCATTCCAATCCTGTGTATCCCTAATCTATTAAAAAAATCCGTGCCAATCTGCGTTTTTTTCAGCGCCAATCTGCGGGAACCCCCCAAAATGTTACCCACTATATATGGAGGGGTATCTTGCTACCATCCTAAAGACAAGCTAAACTCTTCCCAAACACTTCCCAAAGCTTCAGGTTGATGTTTTTTGGAGGTTTTGGGATTGTCTAAAGCATGGTTTTACATGATGTTAAGCTCATTTTTTTAACGTTTTAAGGAGGACACAAAATGAAGGTAACTTTCAAAAATATGATTCAGGCGTATCAGGGCAAGTGTGATGGCCTGATTTACTACTACAATCCCCGGCTCAAACGTATGCTGTGCAGAAGCCACGCCAAGCCCAGGGAATCCACGTGCAAAATCTCCTTGACGGGAAACAAATGGTGAACTATTTGTAAAATCGTCTTGTTAGGAATGAAAATTGCTTATAAATATTCATATTGAGTGTCCCCGCCTGAAGCACCTGTACGGGAAAGTCCATAACGTTTTAAGAAAATCATGAGCACTACAAAGTTTTGGAAAATCAGGAGAAAGACATGAATAGGAGAAGCTTATTTTGGCTGGCATTGATAGCTTTATCGATGCTTTCGACACTAATGTTTGCTCAGTTCGCCGGAGGTTCCGGCACTCAAGCCAACCCTTGGCTGGTGGAAACGGCAGAGCATCTGAACAACGTGCGTAATTATCTGGGATTTCAGCATGCGGGCAAATGGTTCCGCCAGATTGCCGACATCGATTTGGGAGTTCCCCCTTGGAATGAAGGTGAAGGTTGGGTGCCCATTGGAGGAGTGCAAGAATCCAATGAGTTTAGAAACAAGTACGATGGAGCCGGGCATAAAATCATAGGACTTTACATCAACAGGCCCTATAAATATCATCAGGCTCTTTTTGGCGAATTTTTCGGAAGAGTCCAAAATTTGGAACTTGTAGACGTTAACGTGACAGGTGATAACTTAGTCGGCGCCTTGGTGGCTAATGCGGGCTGGACTGCTGTCATCAGCGGCTGCAGCTGTTCAGGATACGTTCAAGGCCAAAGTACTGTCGGAGGCTTGGTGGGTGCGATTGGTCTTTCCCAAATCGACAACTGCCACAGTTCTGCAACAGTTACGGGGGTAAACTTTACCGGCGGCTTACTGGGTGCGGCTACTGCTGGCGAAATCCACAACTGCCACAGCAGCGGAGTAGTGACCGGAGAACTTGAGACCGGCGGATTTATTGGATTCCGTTGGGAGGATACCATTATTTCCCACTGCTACAGCTCTGCAACGGTTACGGGGGAATCCTATACCGGCGGATTTGGAGGTAGTGTCGCAGGTCCGATAAGCTCTTGCTACAGTACAGGAACCGTATACGGGCAAAGAACAACCGGCGGATTTACGGGTTCGAACCTCGTAAGCCACTACAACTGCTTCAGCACAGGGACCGTTTATGGCATAGAATTTACGGGCGGGTTCACGGGAGTGAATAGTGCGCAAACTTCTAAATGCTATAGTCAAGGAGATGTGTGGGGTGAAGAAAATACCGGCGGATTTGCGGGAGGTAATTGGTCCACCATCACCAACTGCTATAGCACTGCCAGCGTTCACGGTTTTGACAACACCGGCGGCTTTGCGGGAGGTAATTGGTCCACCATCACCAACTGCTATAGCGCTGCCAGCGTTCACGGTTTTGACAACACCGGCGGATTGGTGGGGAAAAATCAGCCCAACAACACGCAGATTCTAAGCTGCTATTGGGATATGGAAGCTTCGGGGCAATCCAGCAGCGATGGCGGACAAGGGCGCTTGACGGCGCAGATGGTCTTTCCCCACAGCGATGACAGCTACGTGGGCTGGGATTGGGAGATCTGGGCGCCGGATGCCGAACACAGCATAAACGGCGGCTACCCCTACCTGCGAGCCCATCTGGAAGTGGTTTGGGTTGACGAATCCGTGCCGCCCATCTCGGAAAACATAATCAGCGTTTTTCCACAGCCAGCTTTCAAAGCGCCGAGGGTTTCCATCAAAAGCGAAAGCCCTGGAAAGCTCAGCTACACAATCTATAACGTTCGTGGACAGAAATTGTATTCGGCAGAGATTTACAGCCATGATAAAGAGCAAAGCTTCGAGCTTCCCCTTGAGGCTTGGAAGCAGCTTTCCAATGGGGTTTATCTCTTGAGTTTGGAGAGGGAAAATCAAAGAATCGCCACGACAAGGATGGTGGTGGTGAAATAGGATTTTATAAGGAGAAAGACATGAAAAGGAAAAGCTTTTTTTGGCTGGCATTGATGTTTTTATCGATGCTTTCGACATCGGTTTTTGCCCAGTTCGCCGGAGGTTCCGGCACCCAGGACGACCCCTGGCAGGTCACCACTGCCGAACATTTGAACAACGTGCGGTATTATTTGGGAGTTGCGCATGAAGACAAATACTTTATCCAAACGGCAAATATTGATTTGGGCGTCCCCCATGGAACGAGGGCGAAGGCTGGGAGCCAATTGGAGGAGTTAACTATCTAAAGAATTTTCATGGCAACTACAATGGAAATGGACACGTGATTTCGGGACTCTATATAAATAGACCCATTGGCAGCTTTCAAGGTCTCTTTGGTAGACTGGAAGGAACCATTCAAAACCTGGGGCTTGCAGACGTTGATGTGACCAGTCATCACTTCGTCGGTGGATTGGCAGGTTCAGCCAATTGGGGCACCCTCTATAATTGCTCTGTTACGGGAAACGTAACCGGTACATCATCTACCGGTGGTTTGGCAGGGTCCGGCGGCTCAATCAGCAACTGTCATAGCGCAGCAAATGTCTCAGGTCAAACATTGGCAGGCGGATTGGTCGGTGACGACTACTGGGGCACCATAAGCAATTGCCACAGCTCAGGAGAAGTAAACGGTAATGTGACTATCGGTGGATTGCTGGGTCTAGCCTATTCTTGCACCATAAGCAATTGCCACAGCTCAGGAGAAGTAAACGGTAATGTGGCTATCGGTGGATTGGTGGGATCCGGTGGGATTATTTATGATAGCCATAGTACCGCCAATGTTTCCGGAGCTCAACGAGTTGGCGGCTTGATTGGTGTCAACAAGTATTCAATCACATTTTGCTACAGCGCCGGGAACGTTTCGGGCAACATCGATGTTGGAGGATTGGTGGGTTCAAATGAAGGAACCATCTGGCATTCCTACAGCACAGGAAACGTTGAGGGTGAAGAACGGGTTGGCGGTCTGGTGGGCAGTAGTGAAAATGTGTTTATGAACTGCTACAGCACCGGGGAGGTTACGGGCATCAGCCAATTGGGTGGCCTGATTGGGGCAAATAGCGGTCCCATCAAAAATTGCTATAGCAGCGGCAGCGTTTCGGGGAATTCGGTTGTTGGCGGCTTGGTGGGGGTTAATCTTGAAAACACTGTGCAAGACTGTTTCAGCATAGGAAGCGTTACAGGCGATTCGGAGACCGGCGGCTTGGTGGGCAGGTTTGATTCTGGTTTTATAGTCCACAGCTATTGGAACCTTGAGACATCCGGTCAGCAAGCAAGCTCCGGCGGCGAGGGGCGGCTCACCGCTCAAATGCTTTATCCCTATGGCGAAAACACATTTTTGGGCTGGGATTGGGTGTATTGGGGTCCGGATATGGATTTCACCAAAAACAACGGTTATCCATACTTGAGAGTGTACTATGATGAAGTTGGCAACGAAGATCTCGTTGCCCCGATACCAAAGTCGTCCATCAGCGCATTTCCACAGCCAGCTTTCAAAGCGCCGAGGGTTTCCATCAAAAGCGAAAGCCCTGGAAAGCTCAGCTACACAATCTATAACGTTCGTGGACAGAAATTGTATTCGGCAGAGATTTACAGTTATGATAAAGAGCAGGGCTTCGAGCTTCCATTTGAGGCTTGGAAGCAGCTTTCCTATGGGGTTTATCTCTTGAGTTTGGAGAGGGAAAATCAAAGAATCGCCACGTCCAGGATGGTGGTGGTGAAGTAGGGTTTTCAAAGGAGTATGAGATGAAAAGGAGAGTTCCATTTTGGCTGGCATTGATAACTTTATCAATGCTTTTGACGCCGGTGTTCGCCCAGTTTGCCGGCGGAAGCGGCACCCAGGACGACCCTTGGCAGGTCGCCACGGCTGAACATTTGAACAATCTGCGTAATTACATTGGATGGGACCATCACGACAAGCATTTCATCCAGACGGCGGATATCGACTTGGGTGTTCCCCCTTGGAACCAGGGCGAAGGCTGGGAGCCGATTGTGTCTAATATCCCGGATGACAATTGGACATCAAACTTGTTCAGAGCTATGTACAACGGTAATGGACACGTGATATCGGGGCTTTATATAAACAGACCCAACGACAACTATCAGGGTCTTTTTGTGTGTTTGGATGGAGCAGATATTCAAAATCTGGAACTTCAAGACATTAACGTGACCGGTAATAAATGGGTAGGCGGTCTTGCAGCTACAATTAGAAATAGCGTTATACGTAATTGTCACGTTTCCGGAGAAGTGATAGGTATGGAGAGTTTAATCGGTTTAATGATGGGAACAGGAAGTTTTTTCACCGATGCCGATGGGGAGCTCACTGATTGCTCCAGCTCTGGAACCGTTTCGGGGGGTAGTTGTGTGGGAGGACTGGTAGGGACCATTAGATACGTAAGAGTGAGCAATTGTCACAGTTCGGCAACTGTGTCCGGTAAATTTATAATTGGCGGTTTTGCGGGATATGCTGATGGGATTGAAAACTGCCATAGCACGGGAGATGTAACGGGATATTCGAACGTGGGCGGATTGGTGGGACAAGGTACACAAATCTACAATTGCAGAAGCTCGGCAACCGTGAATGGATATAGTTCCGTGGGCGGATTGGTGGGCTCCGGCGAAATAATCGAACATTGCCAAAGCTCAGGATACGTTCAAGGCTATAGCTGCGTCGGCGGCTTGTTGGGCTATGGAGGGAAAATTAGGCACTGCAGCAGCTCGACAATGGTGGAAGGAAATGATGCCGTGGGCGGATTGGCGGGCGTGGCCTTCGAATATGTTGATTATTCCCACAGCACGGGAGACGTTTCAGGGGGTGATTATATGGGCGGCTTGGTGGGCATAAATCACGAATACATCCGGTATTGCTATAGCACCGGAAACGTATCAGGCAGTCAGTTTGTGGGTGGCTTGGTGGGAATCAACTTTTGTAATTGTTCCACATCCAATCCAAACATAAGATATTCCCACAGCACGGGAGACGTATCCGGAAATATCTGCGTGGGGGGATTGGTTGGAAGGAATGAAAAAATCATGTTCAACTGTTACAGCAGCGGAGAGGTCGTGGGCGTCGAGAAAGTGGGCGGTTTGGTGGGTGAAAATCTTGACCTGGTGCAAAACTGTTATAGCAGCGGAAACGTTAACGGACATGAAAGCGTAGGCGGTTTGGTGGGGAATAATGAAAATTCCATTGTGAAAGATTCCTACAGCCTTGGAAGCGTGACGGGAGTAGCGGATTTCGGCGGCCTGGTGGGCAAAACAACAAACGGCTCTGTGATCAACAGCTATTGGAACCTTGACAGCTCCGGGCAAAACAGCAGCTCCGGCGGCGAAGGCCGGTTCACACATCAAATGGTCTTTCCCCACAGCGATGACACATATGTCGGCTGGGATTGGGATTATTGGGGTCAGGATGCGGATTACAGCCAAAACAACGGCTACCCATACTTGAAAGAGATTTGGGAGGGTCAGGTTGAAAGCCAGGATTTGGTCTCCCCCATCCCGGAAAACAGAATCAGTGTTTTTCCCCAGCCGGCTTTCACAGCGCCGAGGGTTTCCATCAAAAGCGAAAGCCCTGGAAAGCTCAGCTACACAATCTATAACGTTCGTGGACAGAAATTGTATTCGGCAGAGATTTACAGCCATGAAAAAGAGCAAAGCTTCGAGCTTCCCCTTGAGGCTTGGAAGCAGCTTTCCAATGGGGTTTATCTCTTGAGCTTGGAGAGGGATAAGCACAGAATCGCCACTTCCAGGATGGTGGTGGTGAAATAGGGCTTTATCGAATAGAATAGGGATGCACAGGAAGTTGGCGAGGTAGCGAGATGGCGAGGTGGTGACTTTGAGTCTGTGAGACTTGGAGACAGGGGGACTTGGAGAATTAGCGCTTTCTTCGACTGAAGCGCAGCGAAACGCTAAAACGTTAAGACGCTAAAACCTTAATACTCCGCCATTCATTTTATCCGTATGAAGTATCGCTACAACGTTAAAACGCTAAAACGCTACAAGGTTTTTCCATGGTTTTCAGCTTTTCCTTTCATTCACGCTTGACAAGCATCTTTGATTTTTTATTATGCGCCCAAATTCAAGGGAGAACAAAATGATAATAGACCGCCGTTATCGCCTTTTGGAAAATATGGGCTCCGGGCCCCTGGGCAGCGTTTGGCGCGCTCAAGACCTTCGGAGCGGGAACTTCCTGCGCATCAAGCTGTTCCAAGACCTGTGGGGGGAAGATTCCCACGGTGGATTTGGAGCAGTGGGAATGTGGCGTCGCCGCCGTTTGCGCCATCCCAACCTGCTTGGGGTCTATGATTTTGGGCGGCAGGACGACGGTCTTTACATGGCGGGTGAATTTTTCCAAAACGCTTCCACCTTGAGCGAGGGCGGACTTGCCACCGAGCATGAATCGCTGATCTGGGAACTTTTGGCGCAGATTTGTCTGGGCTTGCAGGCGCTTCACCGTCAGGGCATGGCTCACGGGGCTTTGAAGGCGGAAAACATCCTTTTCAAGAAAACCGCGGAGGGAATCGAAGTGAAGCTTGCCGACCACGGTTTCGGAGCGGTGAACCTGGCTCCCTGGAACGCTTCGGCGCGCTCGGGAGAGGAAAACGAAAAGCTGCAGTCCAGCGTGGAGAGCTTTTCCCCGCAGGATGACCTGTTTGCCCTGGGAGCGGTGATCTATCGTCTGCTCACAGGCAGGGAACCCTTCAGCGCTCGCCAGATTGAGGCGATGAAGGGTCAGGGTCGGCGTTGGTTTTCCCCGCTTTATCCCCGCGAACTGGACCCCGGCATTCCCATGGCTTTGCAAAACCTCTGTTTGCGGCTTCTGGCGCCTGAAACCGAGAACCGCTTCCAAAGTGCGCAAGAGGTTCTTTTGCAGATCGAACGAGCCAGTGGAACACACTTCTCCCCCACTCCCGGCGGAGGTTTGGCAAATTCCATCCGCTTTGGGGGCAGCGTTTCCCGCGCCAAGGAAATGGGCAGGCTTTTGGACCTGCTTCCCACCAGGACAGTGGGCGGAAAAACCGTTTGCATCATGGGCGGGGAAGGGATTGGAGCCGGAGAGCTTTTAAGCCTTTTCCGCTATGAGATCTTGGGCACAGAGCAATATCTTTTCGACTTCAGTTGCAGTCCCGACCAGCGAGATGCGTTTTTTGCACTGATCAAGGAATATCTGGCATCCCTGCCCGCGGAGGAGTTGGCAGAATACAGGGAAACAGCGGAGATTTCGCCACGGATGCGTTCCTACCTGTTTGGCGAAGGAGATGGTGAAGCTGAAGTCCGACCTGCCAAAAATACCCTTGACGGCCATCCGCCCCTGATGGCAGACTTTGAATTTGCGAAAAAGATGATTGGCGAACTGGCGCGGAGAAAGCCGGTGGTTTTCATCATTCGCAACGTGGAACACCTGCATCCGCACAGCATCGATTTCATCAACTTCCTGTCTGTGTGGGTGGCGGAGCAGCCCATCCTGATTCTGATGAGCAGCGACGATTTGAGGCAGGTGAAACTGATTCGCCATCCGGTTTTGATCCAGCTGGATATGTTCACGCCCGCCCAAAGCGCTTCCTACGCCAAAAGCCTGACGGGAACAGCGCTGAGCGAAGAGTTTTCCCAATGGCTGCACAGGCGTTCGGGCGGAAATCCGTGGTTGATCCGTGAAATTTTGGCTTCACTGGCAGAAAAAGGCGAGTTTCATCCGGGGGAAGAGCCCAGGGCGGAGGTTTTGGCAGGCTTTGAGCTTCCCCAGGAGCCCTTGGAATCCATCTACACGCGCATGAGCAGGCTCACCTCTGGAGCATATCTGAACCTGCAAAAGCTGTCCATCGTGCAAACGCCCATCTCCAGCGAACTGATCCGCCACATCTGCCAGCTTGGCGACGCTCAGCTTTACGAGCTTTTGAACGAGGCGAAATTCAACGAGATTTTGCACAAAGACGGAAAGCAGCACTATTTCACCTTTGCCGAGGCGAAGGAAAAGTTCTTTGAGCAGTGTTTGCCCAGAACTCGCAAGCAAGTCTCACAGAATGTCTTACAGTTTTTTGAAGGCAAAAAGGTGGAGGATTTCCCCACCTGCCGGGGCTTGATCGAAGGAGCCCGGATTGCGGAGGATATGGCAAGCGAAAGGCGCTGGCTTTTGAGGCTTTACGAGCTTTATTGTCAGGAACATCTGCAGCAGGAATCCTACGACGCCATCGCCAGGGTCCTGAGGCTGCGCTTGGAAGGCGGATTGGAGCTGACGGATGAGGAATTTGCACAGGATTTGAGCAAGTTCCACCAGATGTTGGAGTTTACCGCCAGCCAAACCGAGACGGAGTTTTTGCTCAAGCATCAGGACCAGCTTCCCAACAGCTTTGAGAAATTCGGGGAGTTGGGCAGCCTGGTTCTCTTTGGAGGCGACACCAAGACGGCTTTGAGACATTATGAGCGGGCGGAAAAGCTGGCTTCCACTCCCGCTGAAAGAACGCGGGCAAGGTTGTGGCAGGGGCAGATTCATGCACGTTTGAACCCCTTGAAACTGAAACGCAGCCTGGCGGGCTTGGAACTGGAAAAGGCTTCCATCGCTTGTCAGATCAAGGCGGCAACGCTGATGGCGGCTCATGACGTTCAGGAAAGCGGCAACGAAGTCGCCGTGAAAAAGCTGGAGGAGTTTCTGGCTCAGCTCACCCCCAGCCAGGAACCCGACGCCATGATTGAACTGGCATCGCTGCACAACACTTTGGGCGAACTTTACAGCATTCAAAAGGACCTTGCGGAGGCGGGAGACCACTTTGGCGTCGCGCTGAACATCTGGAACAGCTATAATATCCGGCGACATCTGGCGTGGATCCACAACAATCTGGCAGATCTGGATTTGAAGCAGGGGCTCACGGACACGGGTTTGGCTCATGCGGAAAAAGCCTTTGCCCACGCCAAGGACCGCGGAAACCCGCTGGCAATGGGCAGGGCGCGCTTGAATCAGGGTGAGGTGAAAATCAAGATGGGCGCCTTTGAGGAAGCGGAGACGCTGCTCTTGGAAGCGCAGGAAATCATCAAGAACCTCAAGGCGGAAAAGTATCTGGTTTCCATCGAACGCAACCTGGCACTCGCCAAGAGCAAGATCATCGGTTTTGGACACTATTACAACTTCATCGCCCAGCGCGAACCCAAGCTGGTTCAGGGAAATATCTCCCAAATCAACCCCTTGGTGAAGACCTATTTTTACTATCTGACAGAAATCAAAAACCCCAAAAAACTCAGCCGCCTGATCTTGGGCAACACACAGATCGACTATGCGCGCATCCATGAACAGGAGTTCTATCACAACGCCCTGAGCCTTTTGGCGATGGTGGAGGGGGATTACGACTCCGCATTGAAACAGCTCAAGCTGGCGCTGCGTTTTGCGGGACAGATCAACAACCACTATGCCATGGCGGTTTTGAGCGTTTTGAAGGCCACCTGTCACTACGGTCTTGGACAGATGGACCGCGCTGCGGAAATCCTGCGCAAGGCAAAGCCGGGAATCCAGGAACGCCACTATTTATATTGGGAATTGAGCCTGGAGCTCTTGGAACTGAAGCTGAAGCTGGTGGACCCCTCACTGGGTTTGAGAGAACTTTTGCGTCAGCTCAACGATGCCCTTTCCCGCTGTCAAAGCCAGAAATACTATCAGCTTGAGGTTCAGCTTCGCCAGATGAAGATCCAACTGCTCACCGCCATCGGAGCACCGGAAGTGGCGGGCGAGGAGCTTCGCAAGTACCGTCAATACCTGGAAAGCATCACCCGCGACATCGATCCCCAGGACCGGCTCAACTTCCTGGAAGTGAGTCAATACAACTGTTCCGACCCCACTCTCTTCAAAACCATGCCGATGGCGTCCAGGCAAAGCCGCGCTCGCTTGAGGCTGAACGAGATTTTGTTCGACACCTCGAACGTGAACAGCCTGCAGAGGGTCAAGTTCCTGATCGGCAAGGGAATAAACCAGCTCATCTCACCTTCCAGCTTCGTCTTGATGGCGTGGTCGGAAAAACTGGGCGCCTATCAGGATTTTCACAGCTACAACGCCCAGCTCCCGCTTCCCGGAGCATTCGGCGAACACATCGAAAACGCCTTCCAAAACCACAGCCTGCAAAGGTTTGAACATCTGGGGAAAAACATCGCCATCTTGCCCTTGGGTTCAAGCAGCCGCCGGGTGGGCTTTCTGGTTTTGAGCGACGAGGGTGAACTGGACTACACCCCCAGCGAACTGGAACTGCTGGAAAACATCCGGGCTCCGCTCACGGCAATGCTGGTGAGAGCCTGGGACTATTCCGAACTCTATCTGCGCATGGAAAAGATGAACCGCCTCATCGAGCTTTCCAATGAACTGATGAACACCAGAAATCTGGGCGAGCTTGAACAAGGCATGGTTTCCGCAGCGATCGAGCTCACCGGCGCCACCAGGGGGTTCCTGATCAAAAAGGACTCCGAGGGAAACAATTTCTTTCAGATTCAACTGGATATGAACGGTCAGATTTTAAGCACGGCGTTCGGCGTGAGCAACACAGCACTCGGCCTTTGCCAAAGCTCGGACGAGGAATTGAGATCCACAAATGCACCACGGGACAAGCGCTTTGAGGATTCCTTCAGCGTTCAGGATTACGGCATCCAGAGCATCTTTTGCGCGCCCATACTTCAGCAGGACTACAGCGGCTACATCTATTTGGACAACGCTGGCGACAGCAGCCGCGAGATGTATTTGAACGAGGAATTCACCCGCTTGTTCCTCAGGCTCTTTCAAAACGCCATCCAAAACTCGCTGCAATACTCGGAATTGATTCAAAAGAGCGCGGAATTGAGCAATCTGGAGCAGGCGAAGGACTATTTCACCCACATCGTGAGCCATGAATTCAACACCCCGCTCTTTATGCTTCAGAGTGCTGTGAACCAGCTCAAACAAAAGGAACCCGATCTCAAAAGCAAGCAGTGGAACAAGATTGAAGAGGCAGTGAAAAAGCTGTCCATCACAGTGGCGGACTTGCAGACCATGAACCGCTACAACCTGACCCAAAGCCTCCAGAAAAAGCAGATTGACCTGGAGGAGATCTTGAGGCAGGTTCACCAGCAAATTGAGATTTTGACCCGCGAACGCAGGCTGCACATCCGCGTGGAACTGGAAAAAGACCTTCCGCCGCTGTGGTCAAGCTGGGCAGACCTGCATCTGATGATCTATAACATCGTGCTGAACGCCGTCCGCTTCACAAACGACAACGGCATCATCACCATCGGAGCCAGGCGTTCCGCGGTCCCGCAGGAAAAGATCGAAGGCGGGGAAACTCTCGTGATCTTTGTGACGGACAACGGCATTGGCATCTCGCAGCGCCGCATCCGTGAGGTTTTTCAAAAATACTATGAATTGGGCGACATCTATGCCCACAAAAGCGGCTTGGTTTCCTACCGCAGCAGCGGTTTGGAACTGGGCTTGGCGGTCTCCAAACGCATCGCCGAACTCCATGGCGGGCGCATCGAAATCAAAAGCAAGGAAAATGAGGGCACATCCGTGTTCATGATCTTGCCAAACAAAAAAGGAGGATGAGGCTTGGGTTTTAGAACACTTTTCAGAGCCGGACTCCATTTGGGGCGGAGACGCATCTTCCCCATTCTCGTAACGCTCTTTTTGGCGTTGTTCGTTTTTGGCGGACTTTGGGGTCAATCCATCCGCGAAACAGATGAATTCAACTATATCACCGAGCTTTTCTACAGTCCGACGGCGGATTTGAACGAGCTTTGGGAAGAACTGGACGCCTTTTCCACACGCTGGGGGAATTCGGAGTATGATGAATATGTCAGATATCTGAAGGCGCATGTGGCTCTGCGTTTGGGAGAGATCGAACTTAGCGGACAGCTTTTTGAAGAGCTGCTTTCCCACGATGTTTACCCCGATATTTTGCCGGATATCCTGCTCAATCTTGCCATCGTGAAATATCAGCAAAACCTATTTCCCGCCTCGCTTGTGCTTTTGGATGAGCTGGAAAATCTGGCTGTGCATCCCTGGTATGACTATCAGGCCAGGATGTGGCGCGGACGGGTTAAGGCTCTGCAGGAGTTGTGGTTCAGCGCAGCCGAGGAATTTCGCAAGGCGCTTGAATTTGAGCCCAATGAAACAAAATTTGAATACTACAAGGTGCTTTTGGCGTTGGGACGGGATGAAACGGCGGCTGCCATTTTGGATTCGCTTTCCAGCTCCGATCCAGACTGGGAAAACTATCAGGGCTCCTGGCTGGACCGCCTGCTCACCGACGGGCTGTATCAGGATTTTGATGCGCACCTGGCTGCGCTTGACACTGAACTGGTTCAAACACCCGTTTTCGTTTTGCTCAAAGCGCGCAAAGCCATTTTGCTGCAGGATTATCAGGACGCACGGGAAATCATGAACAACCTGGAGGACAACGGTGAAACCGGGCTTTTCTACCATGCTCTGCTTTTGAGACAAGAGGGAAACCTGGGCGCTGCGGATTCCATCTTCCGCTTGATCCAGGTGTCGTCCGACCCCGATTTGGCGGTGCTTTCCTACTTTGAGCGCCTGAAGATCATCTACGATAAAAACCCCGATTCCGCCATCCAGCAGCTTCAGGATTATCTGGATAAAAGACAGAATAAACAGGGAGAGGCACTGCAGCTTTTGGGCGAGTTTCTCTTTGGAACTGGAGATCACCTGAAAGCGCTCCGCGCCTTAATCGAGGCTTCAAACCACATTCTCCCCGCCGCTTCGCAGGAAAAGAACCAAATCCTCATCGCCCGTTCTTACGACGCCATCGGTCAGGAAAAGCTTTGTGCTGAGACCTGCAACCGCTATCTGAACAGCCATCCGCAGGGTCTTTACCGCGATCAGGCTTTTTACTATCTGGCAAAGAATTCCAGTGATGACTCCGACCTTGCCAAGCTGAACTATCAGAGGCTTCTGAAGGATTATCCCGATTCCCAATTCGCAAATTCAGCACGCTTCGGCCTGGGGGAAATACATTTTTACGCCTCGGAATATCCGCAGGCAATCGAGCTTTATAAAACCGTGGTTCCCACCGGGCAAAACCAGGCTGTGCTTTGGTTGCGTCTGGCTCAAGCCTACTATTTTGCCAAAGATCTCGATGGAGCAAAAGCCGTTTTGGATGGGGCTTTGGAAGCAGAAACGGATTTTGAGGCCGCCCTTCTGAAAGCGGGAATTGCCTTTTCCAAAAAGGATTTTGAAGCGTCCTTGAACCTGTTTTCCCACGCTGACAGCCTGGCTTCAAACCAACAGCAGCATAGCGAAGCAAAGTCATATCTGGCTTACACTCTTTACACCATGGGACGTCACGAAGAGGCTTCCCAAATGTTTTTGGAACTGGCTGAAAGCGGCGATAACGGCGATATCTACCTCTATCAGGCGGCAAAATCCGCAGCGCAGGGTAAAAAATGGCACCGTGCCTTGGAAATCTATGACCGCTGGCTGGATGAGTTTCCGGATTCCGACCTGTTTTTGAACGTTCTGGCGGATATCGCGGTGACAAACTTCAACCTTGGCAACTATTCCGAATCCCTTTCCGGCTGGCTAAACATCCTTCGGCGCTTCACTTCGAACACCTTTGTGCCGGAAGAGGACCGTCCCCTATTGGCTGAGGTTTTCACCGGAATTGAAACCAGTTCGCGCAAGCTGAAGGGTTACGAACACATCGACGAAATCTCACAGCTCATCGACAGCTTTAAAAGCGACTACATCAAGTTTGAGCTGGAATATATCCTGGTGAAGCTCTATGCCAACGCCGAATTGTGGGCGGAGCTTTTGCGTGAAGCCGGGCAGTTTCGCCAAAGTTTGGATCTGCCCACCCATCGGCAAAATGAATTCGACAGCCTGCTTTTGCAATCCCTCATCCGCTTGAACCGATTGGAGGAAGCTGACAGCCTGGCTGTGGAACTCCACGAACGCGCCCCCAGCCAGGAATTGATGCTCCAATGGGCGGAACTGGCAGAAATGGGCGGAGACACCGAACTGGCTCAAGAGCGCTATTTCAAGGCCTTTGAGCTGGGTCCGGAGGATGGGATCTGGCTCAGCCTGCTGGATCTTTCCTCCCAAAATCAGTGGCTGGATTTTCCCGAACTTTGGGAGCTTGGTTCATCCTGGCAGGAACTGCATCCCCAGGCATATCTGCACCGATTGGCTTATCTGTTTGAATCCGGCAGTCTGGACGAAGCCACCGCCTTGGCGGATTCGCTGTTGGACAGCCAAAGCAACCCCTGGATCCGCGCCAATGCTGAGGTTTGGCTGGGCAAAGCGATCTTGGAAAAAGGCGACGCCGCTTCCGCACGCAGAACCTTTCAGAGGATACGTCTGCTGTGGCAGGAATTCCCCGATGTTCACGGCCAGGCGTGTTATTACACCGTTTTGAGCCTCATTGCTTTGGATGAGATGCAGGAAGCCCGGCTGGCCTTGGCGGAATACAGCCAATATCTTCAGACCGACCAGCTTGAACATCTGCAAACCCTGCTCCAGGAACCCTGAAGGCTTTGCCATGCGTAAGATACTGATTCCGCTCTTTGTGCTGTTTTGCTTTGCGCTGGTGGCTCAACCCCATGTTTTGCCCTCTCTGGAGATCCGCTCTGAGGGGACGCTTTTGGCTCCATTTCCGAAAAAGCCAGTTACTTTTCCAGAGGAAATAGCTCCAGACAGTCTGGTGTCGCAGGTTCCGCCTGTCTTTTCGCTGCGTCACAAGCTGCCCAAACCCACGCCGGGAACCGTTCATCCCCTGCGGCTTGACTTTGACATGGACACTTCGGTGCGCAGCTCGTTTTCCTTCAGCCACCGTCCCCAAAACCGTTTTGTGAGTCTGTGGAGGCTGGATGGGGATTTTGCCGTACCCACCACGGATTTCTACCGTTCCTCCCTGGCGCTGGGAATCAACACCCGCACCGGCGAACTGCTGCCATCTTTTTATCAATTCGCCTACCAAAGAAGCCAGACCGCGTCCTTCACCGGAGAAACCTATTCCTTTTCAACCCAGGAGCACTTCGATTCCATCGATTTGGGGGCGGTGGATTTTCAGGACCTTCGTACTCGCTTCAGCTTGGAAAAAGCCTATCAAAACCTCGATGAGGAGAGTTCCTCCCACTTTGCTTTTGGCTTTGACCACTCCCACATCCTGCGCTTCGAGAAACAAAGAATGGCGAACCGCTTTGTGGTTCAGGAAAGGCAAGTGGGAGTGGCGCTTCAATATCGCGCTCCCTGGTTCGGCAAAGAGCTTTCACGTTTCGATTTGGGTTTGATGACGGATTTTCACCACATCCTGCCCGCTTTGGACATCAACAAACGAATGATTTTCTCCAAGGGCAGATATCTGGAACTGGGAAACAAAAGCGAAATCAAGGCTTTTTCCCGCTATGAAATTGCCGAAACCCATCCCTGGGTGTATCTGCCCGCAAGACCAATGCTGGAAATGAAGCCTCTGGATTTGTATTTACGCGGTCGGAAACTGTGGGACGGTACTTTACTTCACCACGCCGGCTTGGGACAAAATCTGCGCTTTTTCTATAACCAGCCGGATGTTTATGCACCTGATTCGCAGGCTCTTTTGAGGCAGGCGAGCGTTTTTGACTGGGAAGTGAGCGGCGAAGCGCTCTTGAACTACAAGGGTTGTCAGATTCGGCAGGACCTGGCTCTGGATTTTCAATGGTTGAAGAATGGAGAATGGGTTTCCAGAGCCTACATTCCGCGTTGGCAAGCCAAGACCCAGGCTTCCTATACGCTGAAAGAGCTTGACCTTTGGGCTTCTTTGGACCAGCAATGGTTCAGCGAGGATGAAAACGGGAATTTACTTCCCAACGTTTTCGATCTAAGCTTGGGCTTGAGCCTGCCCGTATTCCATGACCTTCGTTTAAGCCTGAGCCTGGATAATCTTTTCAACACAGTTCATCCTGCACCGGGAACGCTTCCCGAACCGGGTCGCAGCCTACGTCTTGGCTTCCGTTGGCTGCCTTTGAAATAAGGGGTTTTGGACTTTAATGAGTTCCATCAACCCCGAAGCCTTATGAGGAGAAAAACCATGCGTAATCTCGATTTGAACGTGGAAAGAAAGCGGATTGTGGACTTTATCCGCAATTACCTGAAGGGGTCCGGATTCACAAAAGTTGTGTTCGGGCTTTCCGGCGGCTTGGATTCCGCTGTGGCTGGAGCTTTGGCTGTTGAAGTCCTGGGTCCCGAAAACGTTATCGCGGCAATTTTACCCTATAAAATCACCGCCGCCAGTTCTTTGGAACACGCGGAACTGATGGTGAAAACCATTGGGATACAGAGCCATACCATCGATCTCACCCCCATGACGGAGCCCTATTTTCAGCTTTACGAGCCCCAGGCAGACCGCTCACGTAAGGGCAACTGGCTGGCACGCTTGAGGATGAATGTTCTTTTTGACCGCAGTGCCAAGCACCGGGCTCTGGTGATGGGCACCGGAAACCGCAGTGAGATCATGACCGGCTATTTCACCCTCTTTGGCGACGCAGCCTGCGCCTTCGAGCCCATCGCCCATCTGTATAAAACCGAGGTGGCAAAGCTGGCGGAACTTTTGGGCGTTCCCTCCCAAATCATTGCAAAAGCCCCCAGTGCCGACCTCTGGGAAGGTCAATCCGACGAAGAGGATTTGGGTTTTTCCTACCCCGTTTTGGATGAAATTCTGGACTTTTTGGAACACAACTCACTGACTTCCGCCACTGATGAGGATTTGAAGTTTCCCCGTTCGCTATATGAAAAGGTGGATAAAATGGTGAAAGCCACCGCGTTCAAGCGGGTTCTACCGCCTTCTTTGGAGATGACATAATGCTTTTGGGACATCAACGCTGCTTCAAATGCAGGGCAGAGCGCGGAGTGCGCAACTGTCCACGGTTCAAAAACAAGGTTATCGGCTGGAAATGCTGTTTGGAACTCAGGGTGGACCTTTTGTGTCCACCGGAATGTCCCTACGCCGCCAAAGCCGATGAAAACAGCCCCTTCCCCACCTTCCGGGCAGATTCGAACACAGAATTCATGCAAACGGTGAGAAGGCACATCGACCTTTGGATATATCAAAAACAGGATGAACTTGAGGGGCGAACCCCCGCCGAATTTGCCGCACAGGATAAAAGCAAGGCGCTGGCATGGCTGGGTAAATACCGCTTTCCGGCAAACTTTCCGATGACCTATCTCTTGGAAAAATTGGATTTGCCACATGAAGAAATAGAAGAACCCGCCAGCCCGGAGACGGTAAGTTTTGACTTCCTGGACGCCGCTATCGCCTTTGACTGGGAAAAGCTGCGTTCTTTCACCACCAACGACACCCAAGACCCCGATTTGGCACAGCGTTATCAGAACATCCTCAGTTCGCTTGGAGACTTGAAAAAGCTTCGCAGCTATCAGGTTTTGCACGCCGGAGCGGCCGACGACGGTATCAGCGCAATGGTGGTTTTGGAGCTCAACCGCAAAAAGGTTTGGGCAATTCTGCTCAGCGCCGCCAGCGGGGAATGGAAAATCCGGCAAAACTACAATGGCGGACCCCATCTTTTCTACCAGCAAAACAAGCTTTTCCATGATTTGGCGGAGCTTTTGGCAAACGGCCAGACCGCTCAGGCACGGGAAAAAATCAGTGAAAGCCTGCCTTCCTATCCCGACTGTGCCGACCTCTATTACTATCGCGCCCTTTCCTGGCAGCTTGAAAAGAATTTCAAAAAAGCCCGCGAAGATTTTCTGGACGCCCTGGCGCTGGACAACCACTTTTTCGCCGCCGGACTTTCACTTTCCGCACTCTATCTCACCGAAGGCAAGCTTGAGCTCGCCAGGGAACTTTTAATCAAGCTTCACGAGGAGCGTCCCGACGATCTGAACGTGAAAAACAACCTGGCTGCCTGCGAAGCGGGATTGGGAAACGTGGATCAAGCCCGCAAAATGTGGCAGGAAATCCTGAAAACGGTACCCAACTATGAAGCCGCTCAAAAAAACCTTGAACGCTATCCCGGCTGAAGCCCAGGTTTACATGAAAAGAGCCCTGCGTCTGGCTGAACGAGCCCGTGGGCTGTGTTCGCCGAATCCCTTTGTGGGGGCGGTGATCGTGAAAAACGGCGAGCTGCTTGGCGAAGGCTGGACTCAGGTTTACGGAAGCGATCACGCCGAGGTGCAAGCCCTGAAAAAAGCCGGTCCGAAAGCCCAGGGCGCCGACATGTATGTAAGCCTGGAGCCCTGTTCCCATCAGGGAAAGACCCCTCCCGGCACCCGTGCAATCATCAAAGCCGGAATCAAGCGCGTTTATGTGGGCATTTTGGATCCCAATCCGCTGGTGAACGGACGCGGCATAAAACAGCTGCGCGATGCGGGAATCGAAGTGATGACCGGGCTTTTGGCACCTAAGATCGAAGTTCAGCTTGAATCTTACCTCTGCCGGGTTCTGAAACAAAGACCCTTCGTAGTTTGGAAATCGGCGCTTTCCGTGGATGGCAAATATGCCGCCCAAGATGGCTCTTCACGCTGGATCAGCGGCGAGCTTTCCCGCAAAAAGGTTCACAGGTTGAGAGAGGCTTCGGATGTGGTTTTAACCGGGATTGGCACCGTTTTGGCGGATGATCCCATGCTCAATGTTCGCCTGTCCAAGCCGCGCCACCAACCGCTCCGAGCCGTTTTAGACCCCGAATTGAAGCTGCCCCCGGATTCCCGGCTTGCCCAAAGCGCAAGTCAATATCCCACAGCCGTTTTCTGTTTGGATGGCTTGGAAAGCAGCTCCCAGGCTTCTGTTTTGAAAAACCTTGGCATTCAAATTCATCCCACTGCCGCCACTGACGATGGCCTGGACCTCCACGAAGTTTTGGATATCCTCTTCAAGCTCGGTCACAATCAGGTTTTATTGGAGTCGGGCAGCAAGCTGGCATCAGCATTTTTCGAGCGCAAATTGGTCGATAAAATCCACGTGTTTTTGGCTCCAAAACTGATTGGAGGCAGCAGGAGCATCCTCTCCGAACTGGATTTGCCAAACATTTCCCAAGCCATTTCGCTGCAAAACCCAATCTGGAAAAGAAGCGGAGACGATTTTGAACTGATCGCCTACCCCGATTTTTCTTGAGCCTGCTCGGATCAAAAAAAATAGCGTTTTGCTTTGGATGACGTAGCTTTTCGATTATTCTTTTCTTAAAAATGATGATTATAAAAAACAAGATAAGGAGACATCAATGAAGATAGTCCACTACACCCAGGAAGAACTGGTGCCCGTGAATGCGGAAGGCGCCCAAAATACCAAAATGCGCTGGCTTATCGCCCAGAAGGATGGAGCGCCAAATTTTGCCCTGCGCATCTTTGAAGTTGAACCCGATGGACACACCCCCTTCCACATGCACGATTGGGAGCACGAAGTTTTTGTTGTGAGCGGAAAAGGCGCTCTGCAAACTGAAGAGGGCGACAAACCCTTCGCCGAAGGCGACGCCATCTACGTTGACCCGGGAATGCGCCACGCTTTCAAAAACACCGGCGACGAACCCTTGAAATTCCTCTGCATCATACCCCACGAAGACGCTGCACCAAAGAAATCCGCCAATCCTTTCGCAGACGAATCCGCCGACAACTGCTGAGTTTTTTACAAAAGCGGGTCTGGTTTTCAAGCTGGACCCGCTCATTTGCTCAAATAACAGTTGACGCATGAGCCCCCTGCATTTTTATGGTATAAAATACTGCATTTTAAGCTGAAAATGAAGCAAGGAGAATAGATATGTCCAAAGACAACCGTCGTGGCAAAGGCATCAAAAACCTTCCCAATCACGGTCGCGGTGAATGCCCGGTTTGCCATCGCACCAGCATCAAGCTGCTCAACGAGGTTAAAGTTGGCGAAAAAACCGTGAAGGTTTGCAAAAACTGCCGTCACATTGCCGCCGAACGTCTGGGCGCCTAAGGCTTCCAGCCCTTTCAAAGCAAATTCAGATCGCCTGGGAAGGTTTTTTCGGGTGATCTGTTTTTTTTAACCCTGAAATATGCGTCCTCTGAAAGCCCTTGGCCAGAATTTCCTGAACGAGCCTTCCATCGCGGAAAAAATCGTGGAATTGGCTGGCGTGCAGGCAGGTGACCCGGTTTGGGAAATCGGACCGGGCAGGGGTATCATCACGCGCGAACTTGTGAGGGCTGGGGCAAATGTCCATGCCATCGAACTGGACGAAAGGCTGAAAAACCCTCTGCTTGATGAATTTGAAGACAGGGTTCAATTCATTTTTGCCGATGTGCTGAAGCTGGATTGGCAGGAGCAAATCGCCAAGGCCGACAGCCCCATCAAACTGGTGGCAAACATTCCCTACCACATCAGTTCCCCCCTCTTGAAAAAGCTTGAAGAACACCATCAGGCTTTCCATTCCATCACTCTCATGCTGCAAAAGGAACTGGCACAGCGCATCTGTTCCCAGCCCAGAACAAAATCCTACGGGGTGCTCACCCTGCGCTTGAAACGGCTTTTTGACGCCGAACTGCTTTTTGAACTGGGACGCGAAAACTTTGACCACGCACCCAACGTAGATTCAGCCGTCATCAGCCTGCGTCCCAGAGCCTCAAAGCCGCAGATCGAAGATGTGCCAAAATATCTCAAGCTCATCACATCCGCCTTTTCTCATCGCCGCAAAACCCTGCGCAACAACTTGTTCCCCGTTTATGGCAGGGAAAAGGTGCAAAACCTGGAAACCAGAAGCGGGCTCGATTTTACCCGACGTGCGGAGACTCTTGATGAAAAAGAGTTTATTGCCCTGGCTGCTCTGCTTTAGCCTTTTGCCGGGCTTGCTCCCGGCGCAAAACAACCTTCTGGAATTTGGCTTTTCCAGCGGAAGAAGCTCGCAGGAATCGGATAGCAATTTTTTGTATCAGATGCAGCCCTTTTCCGCATCACAACTACAAATCAAAGCGCAAAATCACAATGAGGAAAGGCTGAACTTTGCCCAAAGGAACCGCCATTCACTTTTGGGGCTTGATCTCGTGATCCAGCGCGGCTGGCTGAGCCACGGTTTCAGTTCCGGCTTCGACTTTTTGCAGGACTCCAGCCAGCTTGAGGCAGACCTACACCCCTATCGCAACAAAACCGGATATCTGGGCTATTCGCTGGAGTTTTCGCCGTTGGACAGTCTGAACTTTGAACTGGGCGCCAAAGGCTTGCTGCGTTCCGAGGAAGACCGTTACATCCTGGATTCACAGCTCAACAGCAAAGGCTGGCAGGGACACGCACGTGCGCACACTTCCATGGAGATCTGGAACAGCTTGACTGGCTTGAACCTGAATTATGAACGCAAAAAACTGGATTGGGAAAGCCAGCAAAATGGCATTCTCAACGCCTTTTTGAACCATCAAAGCCAAAACCTGATTTTCAACAACAACCTCAGCCTGGGCAGGCAGGAAGACGATATCTACGAACTTTTGCCCGGGAACGGCGGCAGAGGCTTCTATGAATTCAAAGACACCCAAAAACGCGGAAGCCTTTCCTACAACGGCGTCTTGGAATATCTTCCCTGGGATTTCCTGAACCTTGAGCTGCAGGAGAGTTTTGCCAAACGCCAGATCGAACTGACCGAAAGCTCCGCCCGCAACAGCAGTGATCTGAGCAATCAAAGCACGATCAAAGTGACACTCGAACCCTTGAGCAGCCTCGCCTGGGAGAACTCTTTCAGCCATTTCTACGGGCTGAAACGCTTCAGCAGCGTGCAAAACACCCGCCACACGGAAAACCGCATTCTGAACACAAAACTGAACTGGGAATATGCCGGTGGAGACAGCCTGTGGGCAGGATACCACATAGACCTTCAACGCAGCATTTTCCACGACGACGGCAACCGTTGGGACAACGACCTGCGCCACATGCGTTTAAGCCTGGGCAATGTCCAATATTGGAAACAGCGTTTGAAGCTGAACACCCGCGCCTTTTGGAACCTTACGGACGACGTTTATCTGGACAGCCTGCTTTCCGCAAACAGCAAACAGACTTCCACTTACGTTCTGAATCCGGAAATTGCCCTGCTCATCGGCGACCGGCTTTTGTTCAATCAACGCTACCAGATTCGGGCAGACTACACCCAATACCGGTTTGAAACCGCTCCGCAAACCTTTTACCGCCAGCTTGAACTGGAATACAAGCTGGTGTTCGACAGCTTCCCCTATGCGGCGCGTTCTCAAGACAGACGCTGGCTGCTTTTGCCCTACCGAAACAGCGACGGCTCCGCCTTTGTGGCAAACCTCAGCTTCGGTTATGAACACAACGAATATGCGGACTATGATGGGCGCGCCTATGTGATCAATTTTAAAAATGACCGCTACACTGCCGGAATCAGCTTCAAACACGACATAAATAACCTCTACTACATCATCCAACCCCGCTATAGTTGGGGAACCTGGACCGAATATGGCCTGCCTTTGGGGCTGGCTTGGAACTATAATGAAAACTCGCTCCTGGAATTTTCGCTGAACCCTGTCGGTAACAAGCTGGACGACTTGGATTGGCGCTGTTCAGTGAGCTTGGGAGCGCATTTCTGATGAACCTTGAAAGCCATGTTTATTGGATGAAACTCGCCTTGGCGGAAGCCCAAAAAGCTTTTGAGGAAGACGAAATTCCCGTGGGCGCTGTTTTGGTGAAGGATGATGAGATCGTGATCGCAGAACACAATCGCACGCGCCAACTCTCGGACCCCCTGGCTCATGCGGAAAAATTGATCATTGACAAAATCCTGCGCTCAAAAATCAAGTATCTGCAGGATTATAGATTATATGTGACCTTGGAGCCCTGCCTCATGTGCGCCGGAAGCATCATTCTCAGCAGGCTGGGCTGCCTTGTTTTTGGAGCCTCCGACCCCAAGTCCGGAGCGGTGGGTTCCCTCTATAATGTGCTGGCCGACAAAAGCTTGAACCATCGTCCCACTGTTTTGAGGGGCGTTTTGGAAGCCGAATGCGGCGGCCTGTTGAAAAGCTTTTTTCAAAACCGAAGATAAATGAAGCGGAGAGTTGCCGGAGCGGTTGAACGGGACGGTCTCGAAAACCGTTGTATCCTTACGGGTACCCAGGGTTCGAATCCCTGACTCTCCGCCATTTTTTTATCATGGATAGCCCCATCCTTTTTTGCAACGCTTCCCTGCCCATCAGCGGCGGCGGCACCTTACGCGAAGAATTCATCCTTTACCATCTGGATTCCGCCCTGCAAGCTGCTCTGATCAATGAATTTGCCTCCATCACCGGCAAAGAACTCAACCCTCAAAGCGATTTGCACACCCTCTCCGGCGGACAAAAGGTTCTGATGATGACCCTTTTGGCGCTACTTTCACCGGCAAAGTCCATCCATTTTGTGAACCTCTGGCATTCGCTGGATACTCAAAACCGGGACCTCGTGAAAGACCTGATAGCCAGGCTGGGAGCGGAACGCCGGATTACACACAGCGCGAGTGAAGATGATAATTGAAGCGGGAATCCATCAAATCTGGCCGGGATTTGATCTGCAAATCGCCTCGGAACTTCATTTCACCAGTGGTTTGACCCACCTGCAGGGACCCAATGGAGTCGGCAAAAGCTCTTTTTTGACCCAACTGCTTCTCCCCCGCCTTGTAAAAACCCTGCATACTACTGCCTCTATTTTGAACAGCAGATGCAACTGCAAATCACTGCAGTAAAGGCTTACGCCGCTTTGATGAAACCCCGGGTGCAGGTGGAAGGTGAAGCCGACGCTGTGGACTTCCTTTTGCAGGATCTTCTCCGCAGCTATGAAGCCGAGCCACGTCCCAGCTTGGTCCTGATGGATGAATCTCTGCACGCCGAGCGTATCAAGGCATTTTTGGATGAAAACATCCCCGACTACAGCCTGGTTTTTTCATCTCATGGCGAGCTTTTCCCCTCGGCACGCAGCATCGTTTTCAAACCTCTTTCGTCATCACGGAGCTTGGTGGATGCCCCCGCAAATTAAGCTGATCCTCTCTCTGCTTCTGCTTTTGAGCATCCTGGCGGTCACCCTGGTGCTCTTTCTGGATTCCCTGCCCATTCAGCTTGCCTTTTTTGGCGCGCTGACCCTTGCCCTTCTCTTCTTAAAAGGCTTCAAGCGATGGCTTCAGGGTTTCCGGCTCATGCTTCCCTTCCTGATTTCCCTGAGCCTTGTCTATCTGATGTTTGGAGTTCTCAAAATCAAGACCCAGGAAGCTGATCCCGGCAGCATTTCATATTGGCTGCAATTCGGCTTGGGGCGCATCTTGCTTTTCGCAAATTCGGTTCTGACTTTCCAACTCTTTTTCAGCCTGATCAGCTTTGATGAACTTCTGAGTTTACCGCTCAAGATTGGCTTGATGAAATATGTGATTTTGGGCAAGATCCTCTTTTCAAATGCCTTTAATTCCTATCAGGACATCGGTTTCCACCAATCCCTGATACCCAGTCAACAGCAATCCAAACAGCGTTTTTCACAGCGCTTCAAAGCCCGGCTCGCTGCCGTTTTGGCGCTGCTTTTCACTCTTTCGAGAGAATCGCGCATCAAGGGCGCCCAGATCGACAATCGCATCGCAGCCTGTCATGGCGGCAAAAGCGGCGGAACCGGACAATGGGATTTGAACCTGGGCTATGTGGTCTTGGTCACAGTTGCCACCATGATCATCCCCATTCCCATCCCCGGCGGTGGCTTCTTCAATTTCGGCGACGTAATGATCGTTTTCATTGGTCTTCACGCCGGACGCAGGGCTGGTGCCCTGGCAGGCGGTATCGGCAGCGCGATTGCAGATTTATTACTTTTCCCACTTTTTGCGCCCATCACGCTGCTCGTGAAAGGCTTGGAAGGCTGGCTCAGCGGCTTGGGGCACAAGAGTTCCGGCTTTGGACGCTTCCTTTTTCCCCTGTCTGGCTGTGCGCTCATGGTTGGTGGCTACTTTTTGGGGGAATGGGCTTTGCCGCAACTGGGTAAAGCCGTGGCAGTTGCAGACCTCGGTGTAAACATTGTTCAAGGTTTGGTGGGCTTTGTGGGCGGCCGTGCCCTTTTTGAGGCGGCAAAATATCTGGATATCTGACCCAGCCCTGCCTCCTCCTTGAGCCCAACAGCATATCTATTCCTATCTTTCCTGCATCCCTCCCGTAAAAATATGGGGAGGTCTTTGGGAAGTGTTAAGGTTGTGTTCAGGATGGAGCCAAGGGAGAGCCAAGGCTGTATGATTGGGCAGCTCTTTTTACCCAAAAAAATTGGCCCTCCCGAAGGGGAAGGCCAAAATTTCTTGGATGAGTTCAAGTATTACTTCAGTTCGATCACCACAAGTTTCTGTTTTTTGAAGGCGTTGGGGTCATTCACGCGCAGGACATATTGGTCGCCGGCTCTGCTGACTTCATAGGAAGCGGCAACGTGGCTGGAGAGCACGGAATAGCCTTTTTTGGTGACGGGGAAGCTGAGTTCCTGAGTGTCCAAAAGGTTGAACTGGGTGAAGCGGGAAAGATCAGCGTCTTTCACAGTGGAAACTTTTCCGATTCCCAAGATTCCGCCCTTGCGGTTGATGATCCCGCTGTCCATCAGCTGTTTGCGGGTTCCAACGGCAAAATACATGCGGTTGCTTTCAAGGTTTTGCTCGGCAATCTGGGAGTCTTTATCCTTGAGGCGGGCATCGCGCTGATTAATCTCGGCTTGAGCGGCAAGGCGCTCTTCATCCAAAGTGCTGGACAGCTTTCCAACGCGTCCTTCAAGTTCCGCCACGATTTTTTCCTTGTCTGCAACAGATTTTTTAAGCCTGTCCACCATGGCCTGAATTCCGGAAAGCTGACCTTTGCTGGATGCCAGTTTTGATTCCAGATCTCTGATTTTGTTTTTGTATTCTTCGATTCTGGCGCGGGCATTTGAGAGTTTTTCAGCAGGCGTTTTGCCCGGGACCTCGCCGAGGGCACCGATCTCGTCGGTTAATTCTTGATCAAATTTATCCAAACTGCTTCGGATTTCGTCGTATGCGGAGGCGGAGTCGTTATAGAGTTTCTCCAGTTCCGCTTTTGACATTTCCAGATCTTTGGTTTTTTAGCTGCACCATTCCACATCACTCCAAAGATGATGGCCAAAATGGCCAAAATAGCCGCTATTATCCAAGATGTCGCTTTCATGCTTGACTCCTCATGGCTGTTTATTATGTTGGCTCATTATTTTAAAAGGCCGTTTTGCTGTCAAGCATAAAGCTTAAAAAACGATGAATTATTCTATTTTATCCACTTGGACCAATGAATTTCGCGCTCCGAACCTCAAGGTTGAGAGCGCCTGGCAGAGCTCCAGGCAGATCAGGCTTGTATTTTCGGACAAAAGCCAGCTCACGCTTCTGGTGGGAAGTAAGGCTTTCGCCTTTTATGGCAAGGAGTTAAGTCCTGCAGAAAACGAACACAAGATTTGGGATCTTTTAAGCAAAGCACTGCTGACTAAAACCCAGATCGACCCCAATGATCGCATCATTCGCTTCCATTTTGAGCAAACTGATATCTTTCAGGAAAAAAACTCCCTGATGCTGATTGCGGAATTCACACCGCCCAAGCCGAATTTGATTTTGGCACGCGAAGGCGAAGAAACGGTGGTGATCGATGCCTTGCACAAATACAGCCTTGCGGACAACCCTCACCGCCAGATTTTGCCCAAGCTTCCCTATCAAGCGCCCAAAACCTCGTTCAAACCAGTGATTGAAGAGCTATCCTTACCCTTGGAACTCAAGTCCTTGCAAACTGGGGAAACACTTTCGTTTGCCAATGTGAACGATTATCTGCAGGCGTATCATGAGCATGTTTTCCTGGCACGGGAAGACGCCCAACTGCGTAAAAACATGCGCTCAGGCTGGGAACGTGAGCTCAAAAAAGCACTGGCGAAGCTGAAACGTCAGGAGCAGGAAGCCGCGGATGCCGAGCGCGTGGAACACTGGAGGGTTTGCGCGGAAACCTTGAAAAGCAATCTGGGACAGATTTCACGGGGACAGGAAAGCCTGAAGACGATAAACTATTTTGACCCCGACTTGGCGGAAATTGAAATCCCTCTGCAAACCGAGCTGTCCGCCCGGCAAAACCTGGAATGGTATCTGAAAAAATATGGCAAGGCCAAGCGCGGCAGAGACTTGATCGCCAAAAACATTGCTGAGACCAAAAAGCAGATTGAAAAGCTGGAAGGCATCCTTGAGCGCATCGACGGCGGCGAGGAGATAGCTCTCCCCTCCCGTGGCACAAAGTCGCGTCCGGAGCGGGTTCCGGATATGCTGGACAAGCTTCTGCGGCTGCGTGTGAGCGACGATTTTGAGATTGTGGTTGGGCGCAAAGCCAGAGAGAACGATTTTATCACCACCCAACTGGGCAGACCGCATGATTGGTGGTTCCACACCCGGATTTACCGCGGCTCCCACATCCTGCTGCGCTGTTTCCGAAAAAGCAGTCCTAACGAAGAATTGATCAGGGTTTGCTGTGCATTGGCAGCTTGGTATTCCAAGGCACGCTTTTCTCAAAATGTGCCTGTGGACTACACTCAGATCCGCTTTGTGCGCAAACCTCGCAAGAGTGCACCCGGATATGTGATTTACACCGACCACAAAACCGTCTTTACCGATCCCATGGATCTGCGTTCTGCGAGGAGCAGTCTGGGCTTGTGAAAAAACGTCTGAAAGACGACGCCATCCTTTTCAGGATCATTCAATACAGCGACAGCAGCCTCATTTTAAAGGCTTTTGCACGCCAGCAGGGTCTTGTTTCACTACTTGCAAAAGGCATCAGGAAAAAGGCGGAAGGCAGTTTGCTCAGTCCGCTAAACAGTTATGAATTCAGCTTTTATGGTCCGGGGGAGTCTGAACTATGCCTCTTGACCGAGCTTTCCCTGCTCAAGGAAAACAAACTTTCCCACAAGATCGAGGCTTGGAGCGCAGCTCAGTGTGCCACGGAACTCTATTCACAGCTTTTTTTGACTATGGAAGAAAGCCCAGCGTGGTTCGTGCTTTTGGTGGAATATCTGGATTATCTGGAAAAAACCGAAGGCAGGGCAATCCTGATCTGGTGGCGTTTTTTACTGAGAGTGTTCAAAATGTTGGGCACACCGCTGGAGCCCGGAATTTGCAGACTTTGCGGCAAGGCACTCACCAGCCCGGCTTTCTGGGAGAGAGCTGGGGCTTCAAGCCTCTGTGGGGAGTGTTTGGGCTCGGCGTACGATACTTCCCGCTATGCGAGGCTCAGCCCCATGGCTGTGCGGATTTTAACACTTCTGCCCAGAATTGGACTGTATCTAAATGAACTGAATCCGGATGGGGAAAGCGTCGCCCAGCTTAATGAACTGTTTTCACAGCACTATCAGGCTCACTTCCACAAGGCCTTGAACCTCAAATCCCTGGGAGTTTTGGAGCAGTTTTACAGCTGAGATTCGTTAGGATTTCCTCTCTAGTCCAGCCTTAAAACGGTTCAAAGGCGTTCAGATTCCAATAGAAGCGTTCCGCCTCCTGCTGCACATGCAGAAGCTCTTCATAGTGAAGCATTTCCCACTTTGCCAAGAGCTCAAAGAATTCTTTCAATTGTGGCTGCTGAGCTTTTTCGGCATTTTCCTTGTAGCTTCCGAAAGCGTCTTTTTCCAAAAGCAGAGCCGTGGAAATTGCGGAGAACAGGAATTGGTCCTCACCAATGCGGCGCACGAAGCCTTCGGAAAAAAAGGAATCGTCTTCCCTCACGGCGCTCAATTCGGAATCCACAGCTGAAAGAGGCTGATCGCCAGAGATTTCATTGTGGTATTTCAAAAGGTAGTTGAAATGGCGCTGTTCCTCTTGGGCGCGGGAAGTGAAAAATTCCTTCACTTCGGGTTCATCGGCATGGGCGGCGGCTTTTTCATAGAGAGTAACACTGTCCTTTTCGCCCTGCATGGCTTTTCTGATCGCTTGAAGCATGTCTTCCTTCATAATTTCATCCTTTATCGAGGTTTTCTTTTTATGATACTATAACCCGGAAGTGGCGCAAGGCAGAT
>Ga0123335_1002059_pt1 | contig 31033 bp, 27 predicted proteins | sample BiotimSIPDNA_2_FD_89707 | JGI IMG/M metagenome (GOLD analysis project Ga0123335, IMG submission 89707) | Anaerobic biogas reactor microbial communites from Washington, USA - Biogas_R2 time_0 SIP DNA | ecosystem: Engineered > Bioreactor > Anaerobic > Unclassified | place: Washington, USA... | reverse complement strand
TGTCAAGGCGATTATCTTCGGCAAAAAAATTTATCTGTTTCATAGGTATATTATATCATATTTGGGCGAATATTGCATGAGGTTTTTAGAGATGCCCTTTCTATATTTTGCCGATCATCACCTCCATCCGCTACAGCTTTACCTATTACAACATCCTGGAGCCGGCGCGCTATATCGGTCTGGCCAACTATATCAATCTGATTTTGCAGGATGACATCTTCCTGATATCCGTCAAAAACACTTTCATCATCGCTGTGATTACCGGACCTATTGGTTACATCCTGTCCTTTATGTTCGCCTGGTTCATCAATGAATTGCCCCGCTGGTTACGTTCCCTGGCTGTTGTGATCTTTTACGCTCCTTCCATTGCCGGCAACGCCTATTTCATCTTTTCCATCATCTTCCGTGGTGATGTGTACGGCTACCTAAACTCCTTCCTTGTGCGCACCGGCATCATCAATGCCCCCATCCTCTGGCTGACCGATCCCAGATACATGATGCCAGTGGTGGTTCTGGTGCTGCTGTGGATGAGCATGGGTACGGGTTTCCTGGCTTTTGTTGCCGGGCTGAAAGGCGTGGATCAGGCGCAGTATGAGGCCGGATATGTAGACGGCGTACGCAACCGCTGGCAGGAATTGTACTATATCACCTTGCCCAACATGCGTCCCATGCTGCTGTTTGGCGCAGTCATGTCCATCACATCCGCCTTCTCGGTCGCTGACCAGACCATGGCATTATGCGGATATCCCTCGACTGATTACGCGGCGCATACAGTGGTCACTCACCTGTTTGACTATGGATACACGCGTTTTGATATGGGCTATGCTTCTGCCATTGCAACGCTTTTGTTTTTAACGATGATTCTGACCAACAAGGCTATCCAGGGTCTCCTGAAACGGGTAGGTACTTAAAATGAGAAAGCAGAAAATCAAAAAACTGCAAAGCATTGCTCACCGCCGCTCTCCCAACCGTTCGCGTGCAGGCGATGCTGCGATCTACCTGATGCTGGGACTGACCGCTGTCATTATGTCTTATCCGCTTGTTTTCGCGCTGGCAGCCTCGCTTAAGCCCCTGGACGAACTGTTCCGCTTTCCCCCGCGCTTGCTGCCTGTCAATCCGACTTTTGACAATTTTGCTGACCTTGTGGTCACCATGGGCCAGTCCTGGGTGCCTTTTGGGCGTTACCTGACCAACACCGTGTTGATCACCGTGCTGGGGACTGCCGGGCACCTGTTTGTAGCTTCCATGGCTGCTTTCGTGCTGGCCAAATATGACTTTCCAGGCTCTAAAACATTCTTCCGCCTGGTCGTTGTGGCGCTGATGTTCTCAGGCTATGTCACCGGCATCCCCAACTATTTGATGATTTCCCGCCTGGGGCTTGTGGATACCCTGTGGTCGGTCGTCCTGCCTGCCTTTGCGGCTCCCATCGGCTTGTTTTTGATGAAGCAGTTCATGGAGAGTATTCCCATGGCCCTGATTGAGTCAGCCAAGATTGATGGAGCCAGCGAGTGGCGTATCTTCTGGCAAATCGTGATGCCCAACGTCAAACCCGCCTGGCTGACGCTGATCATCTTCTCGGTCCAGGGCTTGTGGAACGCTCGCGCACAGACGGTGATTTATTCTGAAGCCAAGAAGACGCTGACCTACGCGCTGCAGCAGATTCAGGCTGGCGGCCTGGCGCGTGCCGGGCAGGCCGCTGCGGTCACTGTGATCATGATGATCGTGCCCATCGCCATTTTTATCCTGTCACAGACACAAATCCTGGAGACCATGGCCTCTTCAGGCATCAAGGAGTAAGCGATGACATCCATCAGCAAGACCGGCCATCCCCTGCGCGCACGCGCCATAACCTGTGCGCTGCTGATCATGCTGCTGCTTTTGACCGTCATGCCAGGGCAGGCACAGGTTGGCTATAGAGACCATTATTCCTATACCTATGATTATTGGGGCGAAGTGCGCTACGCGCCTGACGCCTACCGTGTGCGAACAGTCCTCAACAGCTCCGTATTGGGGCTGGACAAGCCCCTGCTGGTGCCTGGAAGCCTGTTCGTTGACAAAGACAGGCTGTATATCTTGGATACCGGTAACCACCGTATCATACAGCTGCTCCGCAATGGCGATACTTACCGTCAGGAGCGCGTGATTGACAGTTTTTATGAAGGGGACACTGTCCATACTTTCAATACGCCTGGAGATCTCTTTGTCACAGCCAATGGCGAACTGTTCATCGCGGATACAGGCAACGAACGTGTGGTAAAGTTGGATCCATCTCTCAAGCTGCTGATGACTATTACCAAGCCTGGGGATGAAACATTTGACCAGCGATTGGCCTTTCTGCCCACACGGGTTGTGGCTGACATGACCGGCCGCGCCTTTGTCTTGCTGCGGAATATCAACAAGGGCATGGCCAAGTTTGAGGCAGATGGGAAGTTCACCGGTTTTATCGGTGCGATGCCGGTTTCCTATTCCATTACCGATCAGATTTGGCGGTTGCTGTCCACCCGGGAACAACGGGCACAGCAGGCCTCTTTTGTGCCCACTGAATTTGACAACATGTATATTGACGCCAAGGGCTTCATCTACTCGGTCACCACGACCTTCCAGGAATATGACCTTCTATGGGACAATGCGCGCCCCATCCGCAAACTCAATGCCATAGGAAATGATATTTTGGTTAAAAACGGGGAGTTCCCGCCCATTGGCGATGTGGACTGGGGCAGCGCCGCCGGCTACAACGGCCCCTCGCGCTTCAGTGACATTACTGTACTGGACAACGAAGTGTATGTCGCGCTGGATAAGATTTGCGGACGCTTGTTTGGTTATGATGACCAGGGCCGTAACCTTTGGATTTTCGGCGGATCGGGCAACATGGCTGGTTACTTTCGCAACGCCGCCTCCATTGAGCATGATGGCTATGACCTGCTGGTGCTCGACAGCCTTGAAGGATCCGTTACCATCTTTGAGCCTACTGAGTATGGCCGGCTGATTTACCAGGCAACGGAGCAGTACTACAGCGGGCAATATAGCCTGTCAGCAGATACCTGGCAGCAGGTATTGCAACTCAACGGTAACTTTGAATTGGCCTACATCGGTGTGGGGCGTGCGCTCATGCGCGCGGAAAACTATGGGGAAGCCATGCGATACTTTAAGCTGGCAAATGACGAGGTCAACTATTCCAAGGCATTCCAGGAGCAACGTAAAATCTGGGTGGAACAGAATATCGTCTGGATTTTTATTGTGATCGCTTTGGCGCTGTTAGTGCCGTTGATAGCGGGTCGGATACGAAAAATCAGAGAGGAGCTGCGTGAAGCATGAGTGGAATCAGCAACACAGGCTTTCTGACGCGCGTGCGCGACCGCGCCTGGTGGCAGCGCTTCGGGAAAACGCTGCGCTACTCGCTGCATGTCATTGTCCGGCCTTTTGATGGCTTTTGGGACTTGTCGCGCGAACGGCGCGGAAGCATGGCAGCAGCCAATTTCATCGTTTTTATGACATTGCTGACGCGTATTTTGCAGTTGCAATACACCTCTTTCCTGTTTGTGCGGGTCAACTGGGCACGCATCAACGTATTTACGCAGATGCTGTCAATACTTCTACCCCTGTTGATTTGGTGTGTGGCCAACTGGAGCCTGACTACCCTGTTTGAAGGCAAGGGGCGCATGCGTGATATCTACTTGGGCAGCGCCTACTCCCTGACTCCCTACGTGCTTATCCAATTGCCTCTCATTCTGATCAGCAACATGGTCACCGTCGAGGAGGGTGCGTTTTATTCAGTCTTGTCAAGCATCTCCTTAATCTGGTGTGGGCTGCTTTTGGTGGTGGCCATGATGATGATCCACGACTATTCCCTGGGCAAAACCCTGGCATTTATGGTGATGTCGGTCTTTGGAATGCTGGTCATTATTTTTGTAATGATGCTTTTCTTCTCCCTGGTTTCCGATGGCATCGCCTACTTTGTATCCCTGTACAAAGAACTGTCGTTTCGTTTGTATTAGGAGGCATTGTGAAAAAACGTCACTTCCTCAAACGTATCGCAGGCCCCATTCTTGTGCTGCTGGCCGTTGCCGGCACCGCTGTGCTGGGCTGGGCCTTGTATGGGCGCGGCAATGACACGGCAGAGGAAAAATCTGTCACACCCGGTTTTTACAAAGAGGACGCGGGCGCTGTCCATATTCTGGAAAATGATTACCTGCTGCTGAGTCTGGACGGAGACACCACACAGTTTACACTTCAAAACAAACAGGATGGACATGTGTGGCGTTCCATTCCCGAGGGCGCGGATAAGGATCCGCTGGCGCTGGCAGGCAGCAAAAACCTGCTTCAGTCCACCCTGGCGATCACATATTCCACTGACAATGGTGTGCGTACCCTGTATGACAACCACGAGTACTCAATCAAAAATCAGATATATGAAATCCACGCAGACAGCCAGGCCATCCGCGTTGATTACACCCTCGGCCGCATCGCGCGCGCCTATACCATTCCGGCAGTCATAGAAGTGGGGCGCATGGACAGTTTTCTCTCGCAAATGACCAAGGCTCAAAGCCGTAAGGTGTTGGATTCCTACCGAAAGTACGACCCTGCCCGGCTCAAGGACAATCAGAAGACCGAGCTGCTGGAAAAATATCCGCAGCTGGAGACCGATGCAATTTATGTCCTGCGCGACAACGTCAAGGATTTCCTTAAGGAGGAGTTTGAAAGCCTGTTTGAAGCGGCCGGCTACACCTACGAGGATTACCTGGCCGATCAGATGGAAACTGATCGCACCGTAGGCGCCAAGACCGCCGTGTTCAACATCAGCGTGATTTACCGCCTGGAGGGCAATGACCTGGTCGTAGAGGTTCCTCTTGACAGCATCCACTACACGGATGAGTATCCCCCCATTCGAGTGGCGCTTTTGCCCAATTTCGGTGCAGGCGGCACCATGGACGAGGGCTACATGCTCATGCCTGAAGGCGGAGGCGCCATCATCCGCTTCAACAACGGGAAGATCGCGCAAAACAGCTATTTTGCCAATGTCTACGGATGGGATTATGCCACCTCCCGCCCTGCGGTAGTGCACGAAACCAATGTGCGCTTTCCGGTGTACGGCATGGTCAGCAACGGCAGCGCATTCCTGTGCATGATGGAGGACCAGGCGGCCAATGTCTCCCTCAGCGCAGACATCGCCGGGCGCGGCAACAGCTTTAATACTGCGTACGCCAGTTACAACCTTTTGCATTCCGATGCCTTCAACGTCACCGAGCGCACCATTGAAACCATCTACATGTATGAACAAAGCTTGCCACAAGGCAAGATCTCCCAGCGTTACCGCTTCATGGCCACATCTGATGTCGCATCGCTGGCCCAGGCCTACCGCGGCTACCTGCAGGAGCGTTATCCGGGTCTGACGCCCAAATCGCAAACCGGGTTGCCGCTTTGCGTAGAAATTATCGGTGCAATTGATAAAGTGCAGCAAAAAGGCGGCTTGCCGGTCTCTTCCCCTATCCGGCTGACCGGATATCAGGATACCGCAGCAATTGTAAACGATCTTTCCACGCTGGAGGATACGCGCCTGTTTGTACGCCTGAACGGCTGGATGAACGGCGGCGTGCTGCAAACCCTGCTCAGAAATGACAAACTGGTCAGTCAACTGGGTACCCAGGAAGACTTTGACAATATGGTAACCGCAATTTCTGATACAGGCGCGAGCTTGTACCTGCATGGCATCACTTCCTTCGCCATGAACAGCGGGCTTAAGGAAGGCTTCCTGCCGCTGCGTGACGCAGCGCGCTTCACGACGCGTGAGCATGTGAAACTCTACCAGTATTCAAATATCTGGTATGGTGAATTGGATTTGGATGACGCCTACTTCCTGCTCAAACCTGAAACCGCGGCAGACATGCTGACCAACCTTGCGCGAGCCGCCCGCAAACGCGGGGCAAGCGGCATCTCGCTGGAGGATGTAGGTTCATTGCTGAGCGCTGATTATAATCCCAGACATACCGTTACAAGAGATGAGGTTGCCGCGCTCCAAATGGATGTTTTACGCAGTCAGGCAGACGGATTGAGCGTGATGATGCGCGGCGGCAATTTGTATGCGCTGGAACACGCCGACCTGGTAACTGACACTGACCTGGCGGGCATCGGCTACTTTATCGTGGATGAACAAGTCCCCTTTCTCCAGATGGCAGTGCATGGGCTGGTGGAATACACAGGCTATCCGCTGAACCTGGCCGGTGACTGGGAGTAGGAGCTGCTGCTGAGCGCACAACGTGGCGCCGGGCTGTCCTTCGTGTTCATGCAGGAGGAACCGCTGGTGCTGCATGATACGCTTTATTCCAACTACTACGGCGCATCCTACAAGCTATGGTCACAGCGCGCCAGGCAAATTGCTTCCCGCTACGCACGGGAGCTTGGCGGGCTGTTCAACCAGGCCATCATCGGTTTTGAGTATTTGGATGACCTGATCACGGCAACTACCTACGCTGATGGCACGAGGGTGCTGGTCAATTTCAGCCAGCAGGAGCGCCGGGCTGCCGGGCACACCGTGCCTGCGCGGGACTATCTGGTTGTTCAGGGGGAGGTGCAGCCATGAGTATCATCAAAAAGAGACAGATTACCATCCGTTCCAGGCGTGCTTTGAGCGGCTACCTGTTCATTGCGCCCTTCCTGTTTGGTTTTTTGGTGTTCATGGTACGGCCGATGATCCAGTCCATGATCATGAGCTTTCATAATGTCACCCTGTCAGCCCAGACCGGAATTACACATACGCCTGTCGGCTGGGGAAATTACCTGTATGCATTCACAATTGACCCGGAATTTAACCAACTGCTGGTGGACGAGATTGTGCGCATGGTAACCCATTCTCTGGCCACCATGGTGCTGGCTTTCATGATCGCGCTGCTGCTCAACCAGCGTTTCAAAGGCCGCGGGCTGGCGCGCGCTATCTTCTTCCTGCCGGTCATCCTGTCCTCCGGCGTACTGGTGGGCATTGAGACAAACAACTCGCTGATTATCGGAATGAAGGAGTTAATCGCCGAGTCCAACAACATGAACTTCGGCACCACCTTGTTTAATCTGCTCAGCACTACGGGGATTGGAACCCAGACGCTGGAGGTGGTATACGACCTTCTCAGCTCAGTTTATGACATTGTGATGGCTGCGGGCATCCAGATTGTCATTTTTCTCTCAGGGCTTCAGACCATCCCGCGCAGCATGTATGAGGCAGCGGAGATGGAAGGCACCTCTGCCTGGGAGAGTTTTTGGATGGTCACTTTTCCCATCATCAGCCCGTTGCTGATTGTCAACATGATCTATACCATTATTGACTTCTTCATGAAGACGGACAACCTGATCATGGAAAAAATTCATGAGGAGATGTTTATCAACCTCAAGTATGGTTATAGCTCTGCCCTGTCCTGGATTTACTTCGCAGTGGCCATTGCCCTGATTGGCATAAGCTGGTTTATTATCCACATGGGGGTGAAGCGTTATGACTAGCAAGCCGATCGCTGTTCGAAAGCATGACAGCTTTCTGGTCCGAAACCGAAAATCAGGCGGGATGCTGCTTCGGCAGGTCATCAGAAAAAAGAGTGGGGTGCTGCTCCGGACACTGATGCTGTTTGGCCTGTGCTTCCTGATTTTACAGCCTATTCTGGACAAGATCTCTGTCAGTTTCATGATGGAAAAGGATCTGTATGATACCACCATCATTGTGGTGCCCCGCAACCTGACGACTGAGAACTATGAACTGGCGGCACAGCTGTTGAACCTGAACACCTCGCTGCTCAACACCGCGCTGATTTCGCTGGCCACAGCGCTTTTGCAAATCATTGCCACCACCCTGGCCGGCTATGGTTTTGCGCGCTTTGACTTTCCCTTCAAACGTTTCTGGTTTGCCTGCGTCATCCTGGTGATTATTGTTCCGCCACAGACAATTTCTTCCTCACTGTACCTGCATTTCCGATATTTTGATGTGCTTGGCATCTTCACGCGGCTTACCGGGGGGCCTATCAATATCAAGGGCTCCGCGCTGCCCTATCTGATGCTGTCCGCCACCGCGATGGGGCTTAAAAACGGGCTGTATATCTTTATGGTGAGGCAATACTTCAAATCCATCCCCCAATCCCTGGAGGAAGCGGCTTATGTGGATGGCGCCTCCACCCTGTCGACTTTCATTCGTGTGATGCTGCCTCAGGCAGTGCCCATTTTAGTCAGCTGCTTCCTGTTTGCCTTTGTCTGGCAGTGGACGGACGTCTTTTACACCAGGCTCTTCCTGCCCACCGCCAACACCATGTACCTGTCAGTGCGCCTGTCGGGTCTGGCGGAAAGCCTGCGCACCTATGTCTCAACACGGCTGGGCGTTTCTTCTCCATCGGTTGGCTACATCATGCAGATGATTTCCACCGGTGTGCTCATCATGATTGCGCCACTGCTGGTGCTATACCTGTTTGCCCAGCGTTGGTTTATTGAATCAATCAGCTCCACCGGGCTGAAGGATTGAAAGTAATTACCCCGTGCCTTTTATGCGCGGGTAAAAAAACAAGGAGGACTACAAATGAAAAGGACCCTGACAATGCTCCTGGCGCTGGCAATGGCCTTTGGCCTGCTGGCAGCTGCTGCTGAAACCTATGAGTTCAGCACCGGCGCAACCGTCGAGATCCGCAAGGACAAGGACGGCAACACCCTCGACCTGGGCGGAATTGAAGTCATCATAGGTGACTGGTGGAGCGGCGAACCTGCTGAGCCGGCGACCGCTGCTGAGGAAGCTCTCGCGGAATACCGTGAGTGGATTCAAGAGACCTATAACTTCAAGATTAAGCAAGTAGCTGTAATGGGCTGGGAAGACAACCCTGATTTCCTGGCCAACTTTGTCACCACCGGCGGTCCGGAGAACTATGTGTTGATTATGCGTCCGGATGTGCTGGCGACCCCAATGGCCAACGGTTTTTTCTACGACCTGGCGTCGCTGGATGTTTTTGATTTCACCCAGGAAAAATGGAACAAGAACTCCCTGGAGCTGATGACCAAGGGCGATGCGGTCTATGGCATGCGCCCCATTCCCTCCGAGCCGCGCGATGGCGTCTGGTTTAACAAGCGCCTGCTTGAGGAAGCCGGCATTGATCCCGAAAGCCTGTATGACATGCAGCGCGATGGCACCTGGACCTGGGAGGCTTACGAGGACATCTGCAAAAAGATTACCCGTGACACCGACAACGACGGCGTGATTGATGTCTACGCCACCGCCAGCCAGCAAGGCAGCGCGTTTAACGTTGCCCTGGCCAGCAACGGCGCAGCCTTTGTCAAGATCGACGAAAACGGCAAGTACTACAATGCCACCGGCGAGGACGCCTTTTTGGAGGCTGCCAACTGGATGGTTGAGATGTCCAAGACCTATGAGATGCCCCAGCCAGAAGGCGCCAACTGGGACTGGACTTTTGCCGCCTTCATCAATGGCGATGTCGCCATGACCATTCATCAGGATTACTTCAAATCCACCCTGGCTGCAAATATGAAAGATGAATACGGCTTTGTGATGTTCCCTCTTGGCCCCAAGGGAGACACCTACAAAACTGTCTATTCCGACTTCGCCTATGTGATCCCTGCAAATTATGATGCGGAACGCGCGCAGAAGATTGCCTATGCCTTTGACCTGTACAGTGAGCCCACCCCTGGGTATGACGATCCGGATGCGTGGAAGTCCAGTTACTACAATATGTTTTCTGATGCGCGCAGCGTGGATGAGACCATTGAGATGATGCGCGATGCCAAATACGGCATCTCTTTCCTATCGGACCTGATTCCAGGATATGAACTTGGTCCGCAGTTCTACTGGAATACCTACAGCCGCAACGGATGGCGTACTGTCGCCGAGCAGCTGGAGGAATCCAAGAACGTCTGGCAGGCTGCTCTGGATGCTGTCAACAACGCTGAATAACGACCACCCCTATGGCGGGATGGGGCTTGTTCCCATCCCGCCTTTCAACAACAAACAAGAAAGGCAGGGCAGCCATGAACATCCGTACACTCTGCGCGATGGCGCTTGTCATGCTGGTGCTGTGGTCTGTCATGGCTGTCCCGGCCAGGGAGGTCATTGTGATTCCTGAATTGAGCTTTAGACAAAAAGAGCTTCCTGACTTACCCTCCTATGACTTTGTCATAGGTTTGGGCGCGGGATGGAATCTGGGCAACACCTTTGACGCGACCAATGCTTTCCACCTCAAGGATGAGATGGATTATGAGAAAACCTGGGTGGGTGTAATGACGGACCCAAGGGTGTTTGACGCGCTCAGGACTGCCGGTTTCAAAACCGTACGTATCCCGGTTTCCTGGCACAATCATGTTTCCGGTGAAGACTTCACCATCTCCAAAGCCTGGCTGTCACGGGTCAGGGAGGTTATTGATTGGGCGCTGGACAGGGGCCTGTTTGTGATTATCAACACCCATCATGATAATGAGAAAGCGTATCTGTATCCTGATAAAGAGCACCTGGACAATTCGCTGCATTACCTGCGTTCCATTTGGACTCAGCTGGCGGATGCGTTCCGGGATTACGATGAGCGCCTGATCATGGAAAGCATGAACGAGCCGCGCCTGGCCGGCACAGACATTGAGTGGTGGCTCAACCCGGAGGATCCGCGCAGTGAAGAGGCTGTTCGCTGTATCAACCAGCTGAACCAGGCTTTTGTGCACACCGTCCGTGCCAAAGGCGGTTACAACGCAAAGCGCTATCTGCTGGTGCCCGGTTATGCCGCCTCCGTGCAAGGCTGTCTGCACGATGCGTTTTCGATGCCACAGGACACGCCGGGGCTTCACAACCGCCTGCTTCTGTCCGTACATGCCTACACACCCTATGCCTTTGCCCTGCAAAGCCCACGCGAGGCAGGCAGCAAAAACAGCTTCAGCGCAGACAATATTTTTGACATCCAGGAAATCGCGGTGTTTATGGACCAATTGTACAACAAGTTCCAGCCGCTGGAGATCCCCATTGTGATTGGTGAGTTTGGCGCGCGTGACAAGGATGGCAACCTGCAGGCGCGTGTGGACTTCACAGCAGCCTATGTCGCGCTGGCACGCGCACGCGGAATGAGCTGTGTGTGGTGGGACAACCACGGTTTCAGCGGCGATGGCGAGCTGTTTGGCCTGCTGGACCGGCGCACCTTCGAATTCAAATACCCTGAAATCGTCAAAGCTCTGATTCATAACGCGAAATGAAGGATCAATCTATGAAGAAATTGCTGGTAATTGTCCTGACTCTCACGCTGCTTGGCAGCCTGGGCAGTATCCTGGCGCAGGAAAAGGAATATATGTCACTCTTTGAAACAGATTTTGATGGCTGGTACGCCCGCAGCACCGGCGGTGCCCAGCTGGATCTTGTTGAAGGCAGCGTTCTGATTACAGGAAGAAGCCAGGACTGGCATTCACCGGGGCGTGATTTTTCATTGGTGCCCGGCCGTTCCTATGAACTGAGCGTCATGGTCTATCAGAATGAAGCGGACAGCGCCATCTTCCTTATCTCAGTCGCCCATACGATCAACGGCAGGGAAAGCTATGAAAACCTCGCACGGGCCGAAGTCAAGCGTGGAGAATGGGCCCGGCTGTCCGGCGGCTATCTTGCCGGTCAGTTTGACCGCTATGTGCTGTATGTGGAAACGCTTGGCGCGCCTGACTTAAGCTTCCGGATGAAGGATTTTTCCCTCATCTCCAATATGTCTGCCCTTGATAGGGACCTGCCCAGCTTAAAAGAACTTTACCGGGATTATTTTGACTTTGGATGCGCCCTGACCGGACGGGAAGCCCAGAGCAAGGAGCTGATGGACTTTTACGCGTCGCAGTTTAATATCATGACCCATGGAAACGAGCTCAAGCCGGATTTTGTGCTGGATGTGGCACGCTCCGCTCAGCTTTCGCAGCAAGACCCGGGCGCTGTCGCCATCCGTCTGGACGCAGCCAGGCCCTTGCTCAATTATGCGCAGGCACATCACATCAAAGTGCATGGGCATGTGCTGCTCTGGCACAACCAGACGCCGGAAGCCTTCTTCCGCGAGAATTACAGCCGCACCAGCCCTTATGTCAGCCGCGAAGTGATGCTTTCACGCATGGAAAACTATATCCGCCTGGTATTGGATCAAACCCAGCGCGAATATCCCGGGGTGATTGTTTCTTGGGACGTAGTGAATGAGGCCATTGATGACAATACGGGCAAGCTTCGGCAAAGCAACTGGACGCGCGTAGTCGGTGAGGACTTTATTTTGCAAGCCTTCCGCTTTGCCAGAAAGTACGCGCCTGAGGGCATGCAACTGTACTACAACGACTATTCAACCCCCTACCAGCCCAAACTGGACGGTATCCTAAAGGTGCTGGCCCAGTTGAAGGAGGAGGGTACCATTGACGGGCATGGTTTCCAGTGTCATTACCACCTGCACACTCCCAGTATGCAGCAGCTTCAAAGCGCTATGGATAAAGTTATTGCCCTGGGGCTTCGTCTGCGCATGAGCGAACTGGATATTCTTGTTGACTCGGCAAGTGAAGACAATTTTGAAAAACAAGCCAGGCGCTATGACCAGATTCTGACCCTTTTCCGGGAATATGCGCAACACATTGACGCTGTACATACCTGGGGCGTAAGCGACAATCTTTCCTGGAAAGCCAATCATTTCCCGCTGCTGTTTGATGGGCAGGGACAGCCTAAACCGGCCTTCTTTGCCATCACGGATCCCCTGTTGTAAGATTACAAGCTGGTACACATGAACAACAACAATAGAAATGAATATACAGCACAGGAAACGCTGCCGGATGTCTTCCACATCAAAGACCCGCTGGATGTACACCTGACCTTGCTGGTTGGGCAGCACAGCGCGCTGTTGCTGGATACCGGTTATGGCACCGGGGAGCTGACAGCATTTCTGCGCACACTGACTGATCTTCCCATTAAGGTATTGCTCAGCCACGGCCATCATGATCACGCTCTTGGCGCAATGCATTTTAGAGAAACCTGGATGTTTCAAGAGGATCTGCCTGTTTTTGCTGAATATACCGGACAGCGGGAACGCCTTCGTGTATTGGCACGCGCGAACCTGTCGCCACAGCTGGCGCAAGCTTATCTGTCTGCCGACATTCCGATTCCCAAAGCTCTGTCAGACGAACCTGTTGATCTGGGCTGTCTGAGCGCAGTCCCCCTGCGGGTACCGGGCCACACCCCCGGTTCCCTGGCTTTGCTGGTACCCCAGCGCAGACTGCTGCTGACAGGGGACAGCTGGAACCCGCAAACCTGGGTCTTTTTCCCGGAGGCGCTTCCAATACGCGTCTATGCGCAGTCCTTCAAAAACATGGTAAAGCATGATTTTGATGTGGCTCTTGCTCCTCACCGTTCAAATCTGATCAGTGCAGAATCACTGCGTTGCTTTTCTCAAGGTCTGACAGAAGATGGCTTCGCGAGCGCGAAGCCGTATCCAATCGACGGTTATGAGCATCTGCCTACCAGAATGTTCAAGCCCTGTCCCGGCGCACCATTGGTGTTTATCAATTAAGACAGCAGGGTTTTGGCAGTCGAGGGCGGATAACCCTTGGTTTTCTTGAAAACCTTGCTGAAATGGTAGATATCCGAGAAACCGAAGCGCCTTGCCGCCTCGCTCACGGAAATTCCCTCATAAACAATGGCGTCCTCCGCCATATTGACACGGATGCTGGTAATAAAACGGCTGACTGTCTTTCCGGTATGCTTGGTGGTGAGCTTGTTCAGGTAACCCGGATGCACCCCTACCGCCTGGCCGATTTCCGTGGCTGAAATGTGGCGGTTGATGTTCTCCATCACATATGCCGCCGCCTTTTGAACCCGCGGGTCGCTGCTGGCGCCTTTCACCATACCGGTATTAATCAAAACCTGCGCAATCAGCTCCATGAAAACAGCCGTTGTCTGCATCACGCCGGTGGCTTCGCGCAAAGTGTACAGCTGCCGGATACGTTCGAGCAGGTGATCAATCTTGGGGTCAGGTTCCAACTTGGTCAACACCTCAAAAGGCAGAGTAGCCGGAGCGAAGTACTGGTCAAACAGCTGCATATTAAAGGCATACAGTACCATTGTCTGTGCGGCGCTAGTGTTTGCCTCGCGCCAGCTGCCGCTTTTGACATAGATCATGTCACCCTGAGTGACCGGATAGGAGACATCATTAATAATATACTCACCCTTGCCTGAAATCACAAAAGTTAAATCATGAAAATCTATCTTCTGACGCTCAATAATCCACTCCGGGGTACATGTGCGGTTTACAAAATAACCGATTTGCGGCAAAAAGAATACATCGTCAGTTCTTCCTATCATTCTTTTTCTCCTGGCAAAGTAATGGACAATACTTGTTTTCCTGTCAGTTCACGGGTACACGCATCAGGCTGACCGCCGCCAACATAAAGCGTTTTGCCTCCGGTGTTATGTATCGCTTTGCCATCCTCGCCTATCACATCAAACGCGGCAGGGTTCAAAGGGATGCGAAGTTGACGGCTTTCACCCGGCTTGAGACTGATACGCCGGAAAGCGCACAGCACCGGATGTCTGGGTGACTGCGGATGATCGTTCTTGATATATACTTGAACCACCTCATCCCCCATCACCGCACCATCATTGGTAACCTCCACGGTGATCGCATGGTCACTAAAACGCACGTCACGAAATGTGAAGCTTGTATAAGAGAGTCCATAGCCAAAGGGATACAGCACCGGACCATCAAAGTAGCGGTAGGTCCGCCTGGCCATGCTGTAATCTGTAAAGGCGGGCAAGTCTTTCGCATCACGGTAGAAAGTGATCGGCAGCCTGCCTGAGGGTGAAACCTTGCCAAAGAGCAGATCGGCCAAGGCGCGTCCGCCAGCCTGTCCGGGATAGCCGGTCCAGAGAATGGCATTGCCTTGTTCCACGCGAAGCGCGCTGCCAGACGCGATGACTGTGATGACTGGCGCGCCGGCCTTGACTACGGCATCCAGCAACCTGCGCTGGGGTGCGGGTAGTTCCAAATCCGGCTTGTCTCCTGCTTCAAACGCGTTGCTGGTATCAGACTGCTCGCCCTCCAAGGTTGCATCCAGGCCCAGGAAAACAATGGCTACATCGGCACTCCGGGCCATGGCAACAGCTTCTGACTGACGATTGTCCACCTCGGTGATGGGGCTGTCACGTTCCGCAAACAGCTGAGATCCCAATGCATACATCAAACGGGCCTTGCCTTGCACCTGCGCTCTCAAACCCTCCAAAAAGGTAATGTAGCGGGAGGATGAACCAGTATAATTGCCTTCCAGGGCGGCCTGGCTGTCAGCATTGGGGCCAATCACCGCGATGGTCTTCACATCATCAATCTTTAGTGGCAAAACACCATCATTCTTTAACAAGGTAATGGATTTAAGCGCAGCCTGATAAGCCATCTCATTATGCTCATCGGTATCGTTCTGTTCCAAGGTGATGGCATGATAGTCACAGTCCTCATCCATCAATCCGAGCAGGATACGGGTTGTCATCAGGCGTTGACAGGATAAAGTGATTTGCTCTTCAGTTACCAGGCCCTCATTATATGCCGCCATCAAATGCAAATAAGTATTTCCGCAGTTGAGGTCGCAGCCATTCTCAAGCGCCATCGCAGCGCTTTGGGGCGCGGTGTCTGTGACATGGTAGGATTCATGAAAATCCCGGATGGCCCAGCAATCGCTGACCACATGGCCTTCAAATACCCATTGCTCGCGCAGTATTTTTCTTAAAAGGGTAGGGCTGCCACAGCAGGGCTCGCCATTGAAAGCGTTATAGGCACCCATGACGGCCTCTACTCCCGCTTCCTTCACCAAAGCTTCAAACGCCGGCAAATAAGTCTCCCATAAATCCTTGTCACTGACCCGCGCATCAAACTCATGGCGCAGCGCCTCCGGGCCGGAGTGAACCGCAAAATGCTTTGCGCAGGCGGCAGCAGTCATATACTTGCCTTCGCCCTGTAAGCCCTTGACAAATGCAACGCCCAGGCGAGAGGTCAGATAAGGATCCTCGCCATAGGTCTCATGGCCCCTGCCCCAACGCGGATCTCGGAAAATGTTGACATTGGGTGACCAGAAAGTAAGGCCTTTATAGATACCACGGTCACCCAGCGCAGCAGCCTCATTATGCTTGGCCCGGCCCTCCACCGCGATCGCGCGGGCGATTTCACATAAAAACTCCGGATCAAACATCGCAGCCAGCCCGATGGCCTGCGGAAACACCGTTGCTGTGCCTGCGCGTGCAACCCCGTGCAGGGCTTCCGACCACCAGTTATAAGCCGGGATTCCCAGCCGGGGAATGGCCGGCGCATCGTATTTCAGCTGTGATGCCTTTTCTTCCAGCGTCATACGCGCTACCAGTTTCTCCGCCTTCTTACGGGCGGTCTTTCTGTCCATCAATTGCTCCTTCAGCTCCTTCATTTAAAACAAACAAAACACAGTGATATGGGTAAAAGCAACACCATATACAGAATAACATCACAGTGCTGTAAAGTCCATATCCTCAAAACTCAAGACAGATGAAACTCAGAATTAATACAAAATCTTCGATTAAGACAAACAAAACCAAGGCAAATGAATTGACAAACAGCGCCAGATGGAACATAATGCAGAAAAGAGATGAGCATTAAGAAGACAATGCTAATAACTCATGGAGGTTCCGCTGTGAAGGGATTGAATGTTGACCAATTCTGGGCAGATGACCTGTTGGCACATCAAAACAACTGTTTTAACCAATCCCCGCAGATTCCCCTGGGCATCCGCATGAGTGATGAATGCGTCTTTGATGAGTTGGGTGTAGAGGGAACTCCATGGATGCCTATTCCCCGACAGCAGCGTATTGATTTAAACAAACGATACAATGACAAGGCGGAGCGTCTGGTGGGTAAACGCCTTTTACAGGAAAACTTCCCGCCACAGGACGCAAACCTGCCCGCGGTCAAGCGCATCGGCGAAGTGTTTGGCGGGCAATATATCTACCATAACGAAACCGAGTGGCTGACCCGTAGCGTGCACAGTTATAATGAACTGGAGACTTTGCTGGATCAGGTGGAGCGCATGGATTTACGCGCTTTTATGCTGCCGGAGAACTGGGAAAAGGAAAAACGTCGGGTATATGAATGCTATGGCTTCCGTCCTGCGCTGATGCGCCATATTCGCGGCCCAGTTACCCTGGCTTGCTCTATTATGGGAACGGAACAGTTCCTGTTCTTCATTATAGATGAACCCGATCTGGCCAGGCGCTTTTCACATGTCATCACCAAGGTAACGCTGGAGATGGCTGCCATCATGGACGAAGAAGCCGGTACCGACGCTGCGCAGCAACCTGGTTTTAGCTTTGCCGACGACAATTGTTGTTTGCTCAGTCCCCCAATGTATGAATTATTTGGCTATCCGGTGCTGAAAGAAGTGTTTGCAAGATATTCCCCCGGGCCGGAAGATAAGCGCTATCAGCATTCTGATTCAGCCATGGGACATCTGTTGCCTTTGTTGGGTAGTTTACAGCTCAACGGCGTCAACTTCGGGCCGACTGTGCTGATACCCGAAATTCGAAAGCACCTGCCCCGTGCGCGGATTGATGGCTGCCTGTCCCCTATGACCTTCATGCGCAATGACCGCGAAGGCATTCTCCGTGAGGTTCAGCGTGATTTGAAAGACGCGCTTGTTCATAACGGCGTCAACATCTCAACCGCAGGAAGCATCAACAATGGCAGCAGCCTTGAAAGCATGCGGCTGGTGATGCAGATTATTCAAAATTATGGGCGCAGAGCCTAAAAGAAGGAGATAGCGATGCAACAAATATTGTCTGACATTTCACTCAAGCTCCAGGAGGGCAAAGCCAAGGATGTGCAGGAACTGGTACAGCAAGCGCTTGACCGGAGCATTCCTGTCAAAGACATTCTGGAAAAAGGCCTGTTGGATGGCATGAGCATCATCGGCACCAAGTTCAAAAACAACGAGGTATTCGTACCCGAGGTGCTTATTGCGGCACGTGCAATGAACCGTGGAGTAGAATTACTAAAGCCCTACTATTCTGAGTCCGGTGTGGAATCCAAGGGCCGTGTCTGCATTGGCACCGTTCAGGGTGACTTGCATGACATCGGAAAGAATCTGGTCAAGATGATGCTGGAAGGCAAGGGATTTGAGGTGTTTGACCTGGGCACGGACGTACCGGCAGACATCTTTATCAGGACCGCTGTTGAAAATAAATGTCATATTATCTGTTTGAGCGCACTCCTGACCACCACCATGCCGGCAATGGCAGAGGTGGTGAAGGCTGCAGAGCTAAGCGGCATCCGTAATAATGTAAGGATCATGATTGGGGGCGCGCCGGTCACCGATGAATTCCGCATCCAGATTGGTGCGGATGGTTACGCGCCTGATGCATCCAGCGCGGCCGACATGGCCTTGGAGCTTACAAAAACCTTGTGAGCAACAAACACATGTGTAACGAAAACTCAGAATGCGGATCTATGAACGAAGCTTATCTCAGGCTTGTGCTTGCATGCGGGGTTCATCGGGCTGCCTGGGTAGACACCGCACGCGATGTTGTTTTTGATGCAATGTTCCGCGATATCTGTGTCAGAAACGCCTGCGGACAATATGGAAATTGTCATATGTGCCCACCGGACATCGGTGACATTCATGAGCTGATGACGCAGGTGCAGTCCTATAATCATGGGCTGCTATACCAGACGGTTGGCCAGCTGGAAGATTGCTTCGACTTTGAGGGTATGCAAAAAGCCGGCCGGTATCTCAACGACTGCGCAAGCCGCATCCGTGACAGACTCATGGGAAGGAAAGGTTTGTTGCACCTGGGATCGGGTGGCTGCAAAATGTGTACGCGCTGCACCAAACGCGATGGTCTGCCCTGTCCTTTTCCGGAGCTGGCGCTGTCCTCCATGGAGGCTTATGGGATTGATGTATACAATACTGCAAGAAACGCCGGACTTAAATACAATCACGGCCCCAACACTGTAACCTTCTTTGGAATGGTGTTGATAAAAAAATTTCGTGCATAAGCTGATTGTGCATCTGGGTGATGCAAGAAGGGTCATTTCCTTTGGAGGAACACCCCTGCTGGCAACCATACTGCGCGAACACGGTTTTACCGTGTCTACTCCCTGCGGAAGTGCGGGCATTTGTGGCCGCTGCGGTGTGACGGCCGATGGAGATTTGCAGCCTCCTCCGCGCAGCGGTCGTGTTCTTGCCTGCAGTACGCGCCTTACGGGCAATGCAGAGGTCTGGCTTCAAGCGCCTGACGATTTTCAAAACATTACCCTGGCCAATCATTTGCCAGTGATGGATCTTAAGCCATTCATTCGGGGGCCCGGATTGGCAGTGGACATCGGCACTACCACGCTTGCAGCAATGCTGACGGATCATACCGGTCAGGTCCTGGCCGCTGCAGCTGCTTCCAACCCGCAAGCAAGCCTGTCTGACAACGTCATCGGGCGCATATCCATTGCACTTTATGGACAAGGCGATGCTTTGAACCAAGGCGTCATCAGCGCGATTGATGCATTGCGCTCACAAGCCTGCAGAACAGCCGGCATCCATCCGGCAGCTATTGAGCATACCGTCATCACCGGCAACACAGCCATGCTGTACTTCTATTCAAACTACAATCCCAGAGCATTGTCCGCGGCGCCTTTTCAAGCTGATCACCTCTTTGGCGAATGGGTTAGCAGCAACATTTATCTGCCCCACTGCATCGGCGCTTTTCTGGGGGCAGACCTGTTGATGGCCATTTTGGCCAGCGGTATGTGTGAACATGAAGAGACCGCTTTGCTGGCTGACATCGGTACCAACGGGGAGATCGCGTTATGGCATCAGGGACGATTGCTGTGTACAGCCGCTGCGGCCGGGCCTGCCTTTGAAGGCGGTGGCATCAGTCAGGGAATGGGCAGCGTGAGCGGCGCAATCGATACTGTGCGCGTACATGGAGAGGATTTGACTGTTACCACCATCGCCGGCGCACCGGCGCGTGGAATATGCGGCTCAGGTCTGATTGACGCAGCGGCTGCCTTACTGAAGCTTGGACGAATGGATGTGACTGGCCGACTGACCAGGATAAGCGAGCCGCTGACAAAAGAGGTCCACCTCAACCAGAAAGATATCCGTCAGTTGCAGCTAGCCAAGGGTGCGGTTGCAGCCGCGATGGGGACTTTGTGTCACGGAGCCGGGATTTCATCGCAGGAGATCCGGCGTTTCTATCTGGCCGGAGGCTTTGGCACACATATGAACGAGCATAATGCGGCAGATATCGGGCTGATTCCAAAAGTGCTGGCGGGCAGGACCATATCCCTCGGCAACGCCGCGCTCACGGGAGCAGCCATGCTGCTTTTAAACCAGAATTTGTTTGACCGTTCCCGCCAGCTTGCTCAGCTGGCGGAAGCTGTTTCCTTGAACAGCAATGCCACTTTTTCAAAACTGTTTACGGAACGCATGCTGTTTGAGCCCTTTTAAGCATATTCTAAGGATGGGTTTTCTGTTTTGTCCTGTTGTTTTTATTTTGCTCGCTCGCGAGCGTGACATTCGTCGAGCAATCAGATAGAATAAAACAAATAGCAATATGATGTGTGAGGTACGCAATGAACAGAATTATGGAAACTGTGCCTAATTTTTCTGAAGGCAGGCGGCCTGAAGTAATCGAAAAAATTGCCGATTGTTTTCGTGGCCAGAAAGATGTCAAGCTGCTGGACTACAGCGCGGACAAGGATCATAACCGCAGTGTGTTTACTGTCATTGGGGAGCCGGAAGCTTTGGGTCTTGCTGTGGTACGCGCTGCGCAAACAGCGCTTGAACTTATTGATCTTCGAACTCATCACGGCCAGCATCCCCGCATGGGCGCAGTGGATGTCATTCCGTTCATTCCATTGAAAAACTGTACACTGGAGGAAGCAGACAAGCTGGCGCATGAGGTGGGCCGCGCACTGGGTAAACAGCTGGGACAGCCGGTATTTTTATATGAGCGCTCCGCCAGCAGCCCTGCACGGGAAAACCTCAGCGACATTCGCCGGGGAGAATTTGAAGGCATGGCAGAAAAAATGAAAATGGCTGGCTGGCAGCCAGACTATGGCCCGGACACCATCCATCCCTCCGGCGGCGTGACTGCAGTAGGCGCCCGCATGCCATTGATAGCCTTTAATGTAAACCTGGATATCTCCAACCTCAACATCGCCAAGGAAATTGCCAGAAGAGTCCGGCATTCCAATGGCGGTTTCCGCTACATCAAGGCGATGGGCGTTATGCTGGAGGAGCGTAACTTAGCACAGGTCTCAATGAATGTGACCGATTATACGCAAACCAGTTTATACCGTGTGTTTGAGACCATTAAGATGGAGGCCAAGCGCTACGGCGTCAATGTGGTAGGCAGCGAACTGATCGGTCTGTCACCTTTACGCGCCTTGGTGGATTGCGCAGAATACTATTTGCAGCTGGAAAATTTCAAACCTGATCAGATCTTGGAAACCAGATACTAAGAGGTGATGAGTATGAACATGAAAGACATGACCGTCACGGAATTGAACGATTATACCGCTTCCAAAAGCCCTGTCCCCGGTGGAGGCAGCATCTCTGCGATGGCGGGCGCCTTTGCCGCAGCCCTGGTATGCATGGTGGCCAAGCTCACGCTGGGCAAAAAAGGTTATGAAGAGACCGCTGAGCTGATGCGGGAGCTTGATCAGAAAGGAGAGCTCCTGCGCAAAGAATTGCTGGAAGACATCCAAAAGGACAGCGAATCGTTCAATGGATACATGGCTGCGCTTTCCATGCCCGGGGACAGTGAGGAAGAGAAAAGCGCGCGGCGCCGTGCGATGCAGGAAGCGCTCAAGAGTGCCAGCAGCGTGCCGTTGAGTGTGGCTGCTAAATGTCAGGATGTGTTGCGTCTGGCGCTGAGCGCAGCGGAAAAAGGCAACCCGAATACCGTCTCTGACATCATGGTGAGCGTGCTGATGGCCAGGGCTGCTCTGCTGGGCGCGGTCAGCAATGTGCGCATCAACCTTGGCGGTATCAGGGACGAAGCGTTTGTACAGGATATGGAAGACAAATGCAAGGCGCTTGAAACACAGGCCAATCAGCAGGAGGCTGCCGCACGCAGCATCCTGGATATGCGTTGAAGGGAGATCATATGGAAACTTTGGCACAAAGCGTTCTGAACCTTTTTGATATTCTGCCCTCTCCCAGGCCTTTCCGTTCTGATATCCGCCGGGCGCCGAGGCGGGAAGCCAGGCTGAGCGAAATTGACAAAAAAATGGCCATTCGCAACGCCTTGCGTTACCTTCCCCCTGAACATCACGCGCAAATGGCGGTGGAATTCGCTTCGGAGCTGGCAGAGCATGGCCGTATCTATGCTTACCGCTTCCGCCCTGAAGGGGCGATCAAGGGGCGTCCATTGAATGACTATGAAGGCGCATGTATCGAAGGCAAGGCTATCCAGGTGATGCTGGATAACAACCTGGATTTTGATGTGGCGCTTTACCCCTATGAGCTTGTAACTTACGGCGAGACCGGCCAAGTCTGTCAAAACTGGATGCAGTACCGGTTGATCAAGCATTATTTGCAGCGATTGACCAATGAACAAACCCTGGTCATCATGTCCGGTCACCCCCTGGGCTTGTTCCGCTCCCACGCGCTCTCCCCCAGGGTCATCATCACCAACGGACTGATGATCGGCCAGTTTGACAATCAGGCTCAGTTCAATCGAGCCGCCGCGCTGGGAGTGGCAAACTACGGTCAGATGACTGCCGGCGGAATGATGTATATCGGACCGCAGGGCATTGTCCACGGCACTTACAATACCCTGCTGGGCGCAGGCAGGCTTAAACTGGGGATTCCAAATACCGGCAACTTGGCAGGAAAGCTGTTTGTATCTTCTGGTTTGGGCGGCATGAGCGGCGCCCAGGGCAAGGCTGCGGTCATCGCAGGAGCAAGCGCCATCATTGCCGAGGTCGACGCCTCCCGTATCAAGACGCGTTTAGATCAGGGCTGGGTCACAGCAATGCATGACAATGTTAAAGCTGCCGTAGACTCAGTGCTGGCGCACCAACATGGACATAAGCCCTGCGCCATTGCCTTCCATGGGAACATCATTGATTTGCTGGAATACATGGATAAGCAAGATATTTTGATCGACTTGCTCAGCGACCAGACAAGCTGTCACGCGGCCTACGAGGGTGGCTATTGTCCCCAGGGCCTGACCTTTGAGCAGCGAACTGACATGCTGGCGCATAATCCGGAACATTTCCGCCAGGAAGTGGACCGGAGCCTGAAACTGCATTTTAAGTTGATTCAGCGTCACAGCAGCCGGGGCACCTATTTCTTCGATTACGGCAACAGTTTCCTCAAGGCAGTCTTTGATGCCGGTCAGCCAGCTGTGTGCAAAAATGGCCGGGATGAGTTGGATGGCTTTATTTATCCAAGCTATGTGGAGGACATTCTGGGACCGGAACTGTTTGATTATGGATATGGGCCTTTCCGCTGGTGCTGCCTGAGCGGTAAATCAGAGGACCTTGCGCTGACAGACCGTGCCGCCATGGACTGTATCGACCCTGATAGACGCTATCAAGATTATGACAACTGGATCTGGGTACGCGATGCCAACAAAAACAACCTGGTGGTAGGTACACAATGCCGTATCCTTTATCAGGATGCCCTGGGGCGCATGAATATCGCGCTTCGTTTCAATCAAATGGTGCGCGATGGTCTTATAGGCCCGGTGATGCTTGGGCGCGATCACCATGATACAGGGGGTACCGACTCACCTTTTCGTGAAACCAGCAACATCAAGGATGGCTCCAACATCATGGCGGAGATGGCTGCGCAGTGTTTCGCAGGCAATGCTGCGCGCGGCATGAGCATGATAGCCCTGCACAATGGCGGCGGGGTAGGCATCGGCAAAGCGATCAACGGCGGCTTTGGCATGGTACTGGACGGTTCCAGCCGTGTAGACAGTATTCTTCAAAACGCTATGCCCTTTGACACCATGGTGGGTGTCGCCAGGCGCAGCTGGGCGCGCAACCCCAACGCAATGGCTGCCAGCCGCGAGTATAACAATCTCTATCCGGAAAGCGACCATATCACCTTGCCATTCGTGGTTGACGAGGATGTGCTCAGCGGGCTGACTAAAGACGGGCAATAAAATGAATAAGATCATTGTTCACAACATCGGCGTGCTGGTTTCGCCTCTAGGCAGCAGCGCCAAAGCGGGAAGCGAGCAGGCTGATGTTCAGCGGTTAAGGAATTCCTATGTTGTAGCGCAGGATGGCGTATTCACTCATACCGGTACCGGTGAGCCGCCAGACAAGCTGTTGTATGGCGCGCAGGTTTTTGACGCAGGTGGCCGCCTGGCCACGCCAGGTCTGGTGGACGCGCATACACATCTGGTTTTTGGCGGTTGGCGAGCGCATGAGTTACAGCAAAAGCTGGCAGGCGTGCCCTATCTGGAGATCCTGAAATCAGGCGGCGGCATCCTGGATACGGTACGCGCCACGCGCGCAGCGAGCCAGCAGGAGCTTGTAGAAAAGTCACAAACCACGCTATCCGGCATGCTGGCCCAAGGCACCACCACAGCTGAGGCCAAAAGCGGCTATGGTCTGGATCTGGAAAATGAGCTCAAACAGCTGCGTGCCGTACAGCAACTTCAAATGCTCCAGCCGGTCAGCCTGGTCTCAACCTTAATGGCGGCACATGCCCTGCCAAAAGAATACGGGCAGGACCGTCAGGGCTATCTGACCTTGATCATTGACAAAATTATCCCTGCTATTGCCAGGGAAGGTCTGGCGGAATTCTGCGATGTGTTTTGTGATAGCGGTGTCTTCACCGTTTCAGAAAGCAGGGACATCCTGCAAGCCGCACACGCGCATGGCCTGCGTGCCAAAATCCATGCCGATGAGATTGACGCGATCGGCGGCAGTGAATTGGCTGGAGAGCTGGGCGCCATCTCAGCTGAACACCTCATCGCAATGCGCGACAGTGGCATTCATTCTCTGAAAGCAGGCAACACGATCGCTTGCCTGTTGCCGGCGACCTCCTTCTATCTGGACAAGCCCTATGCCCGGGCGCGGGATCTGATTGCTGCCGGCGTACCGGTTGCAGTTGCCAGCGACTTTAACCCGGGAAGCTGCCCTGGTTATTCACTGCAGTTATGCATCAATCTGGCCTCCTGGAAATACAAAATGACACCGGAGGAGATCCTGAACGCAGTTACCCTTAATGCTGCCGCAGCCATAGGCCGTGCAGACAAAGCGGGCAGCATAGAAAGAGGAAAACAGGCTGACCTGCTCTTGTGGGAAGCGGACAGCCTGGAGTTCCTGTGTTATCGTTTTGGCAGCAACCTGGTTCACACGGTGTTCAAAAATGGTATACCAGTGGTACAAAACTAAGAAAACACCGGCAATATGGCGGTAACTGTTTCCAGAATATCATCCCGTCGTACCATGGCATTCATGGCGTCGACATCCAGACGAAGTTCCCTGTCCTCCTCGAGGAAGGGCACTTCTTTTCGAATCATCTCATGCAAAACCTGCCCCACAGCCGCTGGTTGCTGCGCGCGCAAATCCAGGGCCTGGGCTGCGGCTAAAAACTCCAGCGCCAGGACAGAAGTCGTGTTTTCAACGATCAGGCGTGCCTTGCGCGCAGCCGTCATGCCCATGGATACATGGTCCTCCTGATTGGCTGAGGAGGGGATGGAATCCACGCTGGCAGGATGAGCGAGCACTTTGTTTTCTGATACCATGGACGCTGCGGTATACTGGATAATCATCATGCCGGAATTGACACCCGGGCTGTTGGACAGGAAGGGTGGCAGGCCGTTTGACAGCTGTGGGTTAACCATGCGTTCCAAACGCCGCTCGGAAATACTTGCGAGTTCCGACACTGCGATCCCCAGAAAATCAAGCGCCAGAGCCAGCGGTTCCCCATGGAAATTTCCCCCGGAAATAACATCATCTGTCTCCGGATAAATCAATGGGTTATCAGTCACCGCGTTAAACTCAGTCTCCAGCACTGTGCGTACATGGCGTATACTGTCGCGCACCGCGCCATGCACCTGAGGCACGCAGCGAAGGGAATACGCATCCTGTACTCGTTCTCCCTGCGCCTCTTCGATTAATGGACTTCCTTGACACAGCATTCGTATGTTGCGAGCCACTTGACTCTGGCCCGGATGTGGCCGCAAGGCATGCACGCGCTCATCAAAGGCGTCCATCCTCCCCTGAAGCGCTTCAAGTGTAAATCCGGCTGCGATATCTGCCAAGCGGCATAGGCGCAGCGCGTCATAAAGTACCAAGGCCCCTACAGCCCCCATTGCCTGGGTGCCATTGATCAGCGCCAATCCCTCCTTAGGTTCCAAACGCACAATAGGGATGCCCGCCAGGTCCATTGCCTGCTTGCCAGGGTAAATAGTTCCACGGTATTCCGCCTCCCCCAGTCCCAGCATAACCAGGGCAACATGGGACAATGGCGCCAGGTCGCCTGACGCCCCCAGGGATCCCTTTTCAGGTACGATGGGATGAACGCCAGCATTGAGCATGTCCACAAAGGTGCGTACCAATTCCAGCCGTATGCCGGAGTGTCCCTGGCACAGCGCGTTGGCCCGCAGCAAAAGCATAGCGCGCACGACATCCCTCGGCAGCGGCGCGCCACAGCCTACAGCGTGGGAAATTATCAGGTTGTTTTGCAACAGGCTTGCTTTTTCATCGCATATACGAACACTGGCCAAGGAACCGAAGCCAGTATTGATACCATATACGGCTTTCTCCTGCCCAAGGATGCGCAACACTGTCTCCCTTGATGCCTGGATGGCATCAGCGGCTGACGGTGCAATGACCACACCGGCATTGTGACGGGCAACAGCGACGATATCCTCCAGGGTTAAGGAATGGCCATCCAGTTGAACAAGGGGCAGCTTCTTGTGCGACATCATCTTTCCCTTCAGTGCGACATAATAAATCAGCACAACTTGCCGGCATAGCGACCGCTGACGGTCACTTCAAAACAAGCTGCACTGTCTTGCACTTTTCTTGTTTTCAAGGATATTTTATCCGGATTTACTGCTCACGTCAACTGCCTTTTGCTGTGTGTTCTCATATCCCTATGTCGGGCTGAACTACGTCCGGAACACCATTGAGGGGATTGATATGGCGACTGTTGGCTGTAACAACGCAGACCAGGCAACCGAGGTTATTGAGATCTCGCGCCGGCATTGACCGGCGTTACCCAAACCTAGCCAAGTATCGTCACGCGAGGGGTTTTATATGATCGAATAGGTGTCACTATGTTTGTTGAGTATTAATTCCACATACTTTTGTGAAACATTGTTACAGACCGCACAACTGTAAACAAACCTTCAAAGGGTAATAAATCAGGGTAAAACACCTCATTTCACATAAGAACCCCTTAAAAACTCAACGTTTTCAAGGGGGTTCATTGGCAGGGGCAGAAGGACTCGAACCCTCAACAAAGGTTTTGGAGACCCACGTGTTACCATTACACCATGCCCCTAAAGGCTTTGCCATTATAAACAAAGCGGACATCGGATGTCAACACGTCGAGCGTGAAAAACATGAATAGCGTCTTTCATTGTCTTTTTCACCCCGAGTTTTTCGGGGTTGAATAAAGCTGGAGATTTCACAGTTGCCAAGATCCGATTCGGCTTTATGCTTTGGTTTCCTCATCTGCCGGCTGTTCAACAGCGTCTGCAGCAGCGCTATCTGTGCCCTCATCTCTCTCCTCCTGAACCTTGGGATAAGAAACAGATAAAATCAAACGGTCTTCCTCGGTCTCGCTGTCAATACCTTCCGGCAGAGTCAAATCGGCCACTGTGATTTGATTCCCGGGGCTCAGTTCACTGACATTGATGTCAATAGATGCAGGAAACTGTCCGGGCAAACCTTTGAGCAGCAGTGTCTCAAGCTGCTGGAACAGTTCATAACCTTTATGGATCACATCATCACGGCCAATGAGCGCCAACGGCACTTCCGCTGTCGTTTCTTCTGTCAAAGACACCAGCTGGAAGGTTACGTGAAGCCAGTCGCGCGTTAACGGCGCATACTGAATTTCACGAACCATCACCGGATAGGATGTTTTTTTATCCACCTCAAGCATATAAACAGACGAAGTCCCATTAGCGCTTAGGGCTTTTCTCAACTCATCCTTGCGTACGGAGAAAGTAATCGCATCACTACCCTTTCGGGAGATTGAGCCTGGAAGGAATCCGCTCTTGCGCAGCTGGTTCATAGCCCCCTTGCTGCCTGGCTCACGTTTTTGGATGCTCAGCTTTGCTGCTTTGTTCATTCAGTCCTCCTTGATGTTTTCATGCTTTGCACCGGGCTGCCGCTCACAACAGCATGCAACCAGCGCGAATGCTTATAATACGATTATACCTTATAAGTCAAATCGGGCTGATCACACTGCTGAGGCAGTAACTCTACCGCTCGCGAATCAATAAATGTCGCTGGTATTCAGGACCAGGTCCTGATCCTCTTTGATTCGAGATGATGCCCGGCGAAGATTCAACAGGGCAAGGTATTCCTCCTCATCAAAGGGCAGGGACACCATTTTGTCAGTCCAGGAGGACAGGTGCATGGCATTGGACAACATCAAGCCCTTGATCCCCTCCCGTCCATCCGCTACCAGGGGGGTGCCATGAAGTATGTTGGCTGCAAAGGCATTCAACACCCCAACATGCTGCGGATTGCTGCTATCGGTTTCTACACGGATCACTTCGACCGGCGGCACTGCGAAACCCTGCTTGGCTGTGACGCACCATTCGCGCTCATCCACACCCAGGCGATGAAAAATCAGTTTATCATTTTCGCACACCAGTTTGCCCAGGGTGCCGGTGACTTCCAGCCGGTTGGTGCCGGGGGCATCGCCTGTGGTGGTGATGAACACACCGGTCGCCCCATTTGAGTATTCCAGATACGCGGTGACATCATCCTCTACTTCAATGTCATGCCACTTACCCTCATGCAGGAAAGCCCTGACCCTCACAGGCATACCGCACAGCCATTGCAGCAAGTCCAACTGGTGTGGACACTGATTCAGCAGCACACCGCCGCCTTCCCCGGCCCAGGTCGCGCGCCAGGCACCGGAATCATAGTAATACTGCGTTCGGTACCAGTCTGTAATAATCCAGTTGACGCGCTTGAGTTCCCCCAGCTGGCCGCTTGAAATCATCTCATGCATTTTGATGTACAGCGGATTGGTGCGCTGATTAAACATCATCCCAAAGCTGAGCTGCGGGTGTAAATCTGCCTGCTTGATCATCTCGCGTACATCCAGCGTAAAAACTCCGGCAGGCTTTTCGCACATCACGTGCAGTCCCTGCCTGAATGCCTGGATAGCAAGGCCCGGGTGCTGGTAATGTGGGGTCGCGATCAATACCGCATCACAAATCCCTGCGGCAATCAGTTCACTGCCTTCCTCATAGACGCTTATATCCTGAGGAATAATCTCCCGCGCCTTCCTGCGCCTGGTCTCCATCCGCTCAGCGACGGCAGCCAGGGTGATCTGTGGTGTAAGCCCATCCATGATAAACTTGAGGTGAGAGCTACCCATATTGCCCAGGCCGATGATGCCCATTTTTAACTTGTTCATGCGTATCCTTCCTTTTTTAGGTTGCTGTAGCTGCAGCTGAGGCAATCAAAGGGATTCTCGCCGTAGCAGTTATCCTGCTCCACCAGCAGGTAGCGCGTGGTTCCCAGGCGCTGCAGTAGTTTTAGAATCTTGCCAAAAGGGAGATTTCCCTCCCCCACCACTGCCATGCGCTGCTCAAATCCTTTGACAGCCATGTCTTTGAGGTGTACACAATCCAGTCGCTCCGCCAAGCGCGTGATGGTGTCACAAACATCCGCCTTTTGTCCGGAATCAATTCGCTCCCACTCAAAGTTATGGTGATGGTACATCAAGCGCTTGCCGGCGTCGCGCATCATTTTTGCCGGAACCATGAAATCCGCTGCAAATCGGCGCACACCTTCTGCTGTGCGGTAACGCGGCGGCATGCTCCCGATGCCGATTAGCCGGCAGCCAAGAACATCATGGTCCGTGATGACACCCTCCGGATTTACAAGCATGCGCTCAGGATCGGTATGTGTCAGTACTATGGACAAGCCGTTCTCATCACATATTTCCCGCATCGTTTGCGGTGCAATTTGGCCAACTGCCGAAAGCTGTACCGTGCGGTAGCCTATCTGCGCGAGTTGGCACATAGCATCGCGAAATCCGGCTTCCGTTTGAGTATATTCGCGAATGGTGTATGTCTGTGCGCCAACTTGCACTTGCAAGGCCCCCTTTGCTGTGTCAATCCGCCCTTATGATAGCACGCGGAAGAGGAAAAATTCAAATATACGAACAACAAACACAGAAAAATCCAAAACTGTTTTAGTTGGCTGCAATCTACACATATGATGTATCGACTATATCTTTTGTTAGAATTTGTCAGAACCGCAAGAAACGACAGTAGTTACGGGAAGAGAATGTATTTCGGCGCCATAGGCTATAATTTGGCACAGTTAATAAGCGAAAATACAGGCGTTGAGTTATCTGGATACAATTTGGCTTTAAGTTCCGATAATGTTCGCAAAGTTTTTTCTGATCATGGCGATGAAGCAATAGAAGCGCTAAGAGGTCAGAGGGCTATTCAGGAATCAGACTTTTTACTGGCTCGCGATGTCATCACATCGCCCGATAGCGTGGTGCTTTCGGAGACCACGCGCGACGGAAAGCCTGTGTTAGAGTTTAGTAAACATACAGGCGACAGGTTTGTTGCTATTACTGTTGTTTCTGATAAGCACATGGATTTGAGCATCCTTACAATGTACGCAGGAAAACGAAAAGGAGACCTTGCCACTGCGTTAGATAAACAAGTCTCTAACAATACGCCCGAAGCGACAAGCGGTACAGTCCCCACTGAAAGTATACCAGAATATGCCGCGCATGGATCGCAGAAGAAACCGAGCAACCAAATATAGTCCAGCAGCCAAGGAGAAACTGGTCTGGTTGTGGCGCGTCATGTATCAACCCTGTGGGAAGTATCTGGTAGCCGATT
>Ga0123335_1002058_pt1 | contig 31054 bp, 31 predicted proteins | sample BiotimSIPDNA_2_FD_89707 | JGI IMG/M metagenome (GOLD analysis project Ga0123335, IMG submission 89707) | Anaerobic biogas reactor microbial communites from Washington, USA - Biogas_R2 time_0 SIP DNA | ecosystem: Engineered > Bioreactor > Anaerobic > Unclassified | place: Washington, USA... | reverse complement strand
CACCCATTCCGGAAAACATTAAAAACCTGCCGGAAATTGGCCGGAATGGGTGCCGAATACCGCCGGAATCACCTGCCGGATAATTTCCGGAATCAGTGCCGAATAAAACCGGATTATGCATTTTTGGAAGAGGGTGCCCCAATACAAGTATAAGAAAGAATTAAAGATAAGGAGTTTTTGGAAGAGGGCGTCCCAATACAAGTAATGAAGAAGAGTAAGGATTTTTTGGAAGAGGGTGTCCCCAATACAAGTAATGAAGAAGAGTAAGGATTTTTTGGAAGAGGATGTCCCCTCTTGCGCTCCAGCCTGTCGAAGACGCCAGTCTTCCGCTATCACCCCTTGTTGTCCACCAGTTGTGAAGGCAGGTATCGCAATCACATTTGCAAACGTCCTTGCAGCCGCACAGACGAACTGGTGGTAGATTAAAATTATAGCCTCGAAGAATTCAAGCATGTAAAGGAAAGTCACAAGCCGCTGAGAATTGTCAAGAAGAGTGAAGATAGATTCCTGCATTCGCAGGAATGACGGAGCGCGGTTGTCACAGTATTTACATAAGTAACCTTTTCAGCACCACCGTAACGGACGTCATGCCGTTGAAAAACGGCATCCATCTTAGAATTGCAGGGATTGGCGAAGATGGATTCCTGCCTTCGCAGGAATGACGGAGTGCGGTTGTTACAGTATTTACGTAAGTAACCTTTTCAGCACAACCGTTAACGGACGTCATGCCGTTGAAGAACGGCATCCATCTGAGGATCTCCAAGACCGGCGAAGATGGTTTCCTGCCTTCGCAGGAATGACGGAGCGCGGTTGTTACAGTATTTACATAAGTAACCTTTTCAGCACCACCGTTAACGGACGTCATGCCGTTGAAGAACGGCATCCATCTGAGAATCTCCAAGACCGGCGAAGATGGATTCCTGTCTTCGCAGGAATGACGGAGTGCGGTTGTCACAGTATTTACATAAGTAACCTTTTCAGCACAACCGTTTACGGACGTCATGCCGTTGAAGAACGGCATCCAGGAATAGAATCATGCCCTTTCAGTCTTGGGAAAAATGTGCCTTTATTTTCTTAACTCTTAACTCTTGACTTGTGACTTGTGAATCTATAGTACATGCTTGAATTCTTTGAGGCTACAATAAATTTTAAGCTACCACCAGTTCGCCAGTGCGCCGCAACGGCGTTTGCAAATGTGATGAAAACACCTGCCTTCACAAATGGCGGACAACACGGGGTGATAGCGGAAGACCGGTTTCCTGACCGGGCTGAAGCGAAAGAGGGGACGCCCTCTTCCAATAAAAATCTCATTCTTGTTATTACTTGTATTGGGGGAACCCTCTCCCGGAAACTCTTACTCCGGGTTCCAGGTCTGCGCAGTTGTCATGATGATAGCCACAAAGGCCATCATGCCAGCCGCCAGGAATACCTGCTGCTTATGATCAAAGTTCCTTTTGGTAAGCTTCATCCCGGTATGCTTCATCTTCTTTTTTATTTCTTTACGGGCACCGGCAAGAGAGTCAGGCTCCACAGCAGCAGAGGAATCCGGTACGACCGTGGCGACAGGGAGCGAATCAATGATGGTCGAATCGGTTTCTATGGATCCGGCTGAAGTATCAACAAGGACAGATTCGAGTGAATCATCCTGAACCGGAGATAAAGAATCTCCGGGAACGTTTTTTGTCACCTGGGCAGTGGAAATCGCCGCAAAGGTTATTAAAAGTAAAATTGTATATCTCATATTTAACTCAGGTCCAACGGATTAACTTAGTATGAGTATTACGTTCAGGAGTCCGGCGTAGTAACATCTTCAGAAACGCTGGTACGACCGTTGCAATAAAGCACCGTAATTAAATTTCATTTGATTTTCCCGGCTTTATTTTCCGAAGCTAATTTGCCACTTTGACTCTGTGCCTCTTTGGTGAGCCCTCTCCCTCTCTGAAAGTAAGGTTTATTCAAGCATCTTTGTTACTATCGCGTTAATCTCCTTGGGGTTTCCTGCACCTTTGGTTGCCTTCATAGCCTGACCAACGAAAAACCCCATGAGCTTTTTGTCTCCGGCTTTGTATCTTTGAACTTCAGCCGGATGTCCATCGATGATCTGCTTTACAGCTGTTTGGAGCGCCCCGGAATCGGAGACCTGCCTGAGTCCAAGTTCATCGATAACCACCGCCGGATCTTTGTCCTGTGCCTGAATGGTATCAATTACCCTCTTGGCCGCCTTTGCAGATACAGTTCCGTCCCCGATAAGTTTAAGGAGGGTTCCCAGTCGTGACGGGGTTATATGCAGTGCTTTCACTTCGATCTTCTGATCGTTAGTTATACGAAGGATATCTCCCATGATCCAGTTAGACACCTGCCGGGCATCTGAAAAGGTCTTGAGAACTTCTTCAAAGTAATCTGCCAGATCTCTGCTGGAGGTAAGGACCTCACTGGGGTACTCGGCCAGCCCGTACTGTGTCTGGAAACGATTGCGTCGGGCGGCAGGAAGCTCAGGAAGATTTTTGCGCAGATCTTCTATCCATGAGTCCTCAACAATAAGGGGCATAAGATCCGGTTCAGGAAAATACCTGTAATCGTGGGCATCCTCTTTGGAACGCATCGGTATAGAACGGTTTGTGGAAGGGTCCCACAGGAAAGTCTGCTGAAGAATTGTTCCGCTGGACCTGAGCACATCCTCTTGACGTATCGCTTCGTATTCAAGTGCTTTCTGCAGACCCTTGAAACTGTTCATGTTTTTAATTTCTGTCTTAACGCCCAGCTTCTTTTCGCCTCTGGGCCTGATCGATATGTTTGCATCGCAGCGCAGACTGCCTTCTTCCATATTGCAGTCGCAGATCTGAAGATACTCAAGAATCTGCTTTATTCCTGCAAGGTACGCATGAGCCTCTGCAGGGCTGCGCATATCGGGCTCGCTGACAATCTCGATAAGCGGAGTTCCGCACCGATTGACATCGAAGAGTGAGTCGGGGTCAAGATCATGCACCAGTTTACCGGCATCCTCCTCAAGATGAATGCGGGTCAGTTTGATCATTCTTTCCTGGCCGTCAACAAAAACCCTGATAGATCCGCCCTCACATACCGGCATATCATACTGGGAGATCTGATATCCCTTGGGAAGATCGGGATAGAAATAGTTTTTGCGGGCAAAAATTGACTTTTGGGCTATTTTACATCCCATGGCAAGCCCCATCTTCACCGCCATCTCAACTGCCCTGCGGTTAAGCACAGGAAGAGATCCGGGAAGACCCAGACAGACGGGACATCCGTGAGTATTGGGCGGGGCACCGAATTTAGACGCGCAACCGCAAAACAGCTTTGTTTCAGTAAGAAGCTGAGCATGCACTTCAAGACCTATTACTATTTCGTATTCCAAAAATGTGTCCCTTCTACTTCGTATCAAACCGCAGTTATTTTTCGACAACTCTGTAATTGAGATCTGTGTTTTTCAGAGAATCCGCTGCAAACTTTTCGGCAGCCTCTTTTGTTAGGAATGTGCCTATTCTCACTCTGTAAAAAATCTGTTCCCCGAGAGTTACCGGTAGAACCGATACATCGCCGTATTTTTTTGCCAGTTTTTTTTGTAAATTAGCCGCGTTCTCAGCTGAACCAAAAGCGCCGATCTGAAGCGTGAAAGCTTCAGCAGGGGGCGTTTTGCTGCTGTCCGGTGCTGAAGGTAGGCTTTTTTCTTCGGCGGGAGCGGCAGTATCGGCCTTAAAAATCCGGGCACCTGTAGAGAGCTGGAGAAGATCTTTTTCAAGGAGATGCTGCCTCAGGGGCTCAAGCTGCTCTCTGTAAAGCTTTACCTTGTCAGTCATCTCCAGTCTTACGGCACATTCCAGTTTGCCGGCAAGAGATGCAACAGTCCAGGGGTGTTCAGGATCGGTACTGCCGGTTTTTAAAAAGGAATTATAAGCATTCAGGTAATCACCCTTTTTCAATTGTAACAACCCCATGTAGTATTGGGCCATTTGCGAGTGCTCATCACCATATTCAAGCGACAGTGTATGCCAGAGGGATTGAGCCGCGTCTGTATCACCGGAAGCCATGGAAGCCAGTGCCCAGAGGTGACGGTAAACGGGATTGCTGCTTTCTTTTGCAGCATTGCGGTACGATTCAACTGCCCGTGAATACTCCTTTGATGCATAGGAGAGATCTCCCAGTCGGCGCCAGGCCTCGGCCCTGATCGAGTCTGGAAAACCCTTCCCATCAGCCAGTTCTTTATAAAGGATTGCCGCGGTTGAACAGGACGCTGTGCCGGCAAAGGCCATTTTTAGAGCCGGATCAGCTGGTTTTTTCCTGAAAGCATCCTCTGCCAGGGTTCTGGAATCTTCGGCCGCGGTTACTGAAATGGAGATGATCAATCCCGCGAATAGAAGCACAGGTAATCGGCAAAGGATCACAGATTCTCTCCCTCAGGAGCTTTCGGGGTCTCTTCTGCTGTTTCCGGTATTCTCTGATAGTTTTCAAGTTCTGAACGTGTTGTCTCGAGCTCTTTTTCCAGATCACGGATCTGTTTCCCTTTGCGGTGGATCTGGGATCTGAGCCGTACATAGTTGTAAACCAATGACCCCAGACCTATGAACAAGCCCGCGCCAAAAGCACCTGCTACATAAACATAAATAGGAACCGGCGGGGTCTTGTATGTAAAAACCATTGCCGAGACCAGAGCTTTAAACGGTTCCTGGGTGAAGGTAAAGATAAGAACCCAGGCAAACAGAAATGCCGCCAGAAAAATAACCAGCCATTTGATTGTTCCCATCAGGGGATCCTTTCGCAAATCAGTGTCATTCCGCTGCTTTTTGCAGCCTGAACATTTAAAATCATTCCTGCCTCTGCCTTCTCGCAAGATAGCAGTACCCTTTTACAGCCCTTGTCATGACCCATCCAGAGCTGGTCCCGTTTTTCCTGTCGACCTGTGATAAGCAGCTCCAGTTGTTTTCCGACATTATTCTCATAAATTTTTCTGGTAATGCCGGTTTGAAGCTCAATGAGTCTGTTTAACCGTGAGAGTTTCTCCTGCCTGGGGATATCATCGTTCATCGATGCCGCCTCAGTTCCCTCTCTGGATGAGTAAGCGAACATAAATGCATTTGTAAAACAGGCCCTGGATACAAGTGAGATAGTATCCCTGAATTCCTGTTCTGTTTCTGAGGGAAACCCGACCATGATATCTGTGGTGATATCGGCATCGGGGAGGTATCTGCGGATCATGTCGATTTTCTGCAGATATTGATCCGATGTATACCGCCGGTTCATCATCTGTAAAACTCTGTCTGAGCCGGCCTGAACCGGAAGATGCACATGGCGGCAGATTTTGGGCAGAGAAGCCATAGTTGAAATAAGCTTCTCACTGCAGTCTTTGGGGTGAGATGTAGTGAAGCGGATCCTCTCGAGCCCGTCTATGCAATGAACTCGTCTGAGCAGATCCGGGAAATCGGTTCCATTGTCATTGTAGGAATTGACATTCTGGCCCAGAAACGTGATCTCCTTTACACCCCTGCTGATTTTTCTGTGTACTGCTTTTTCTAATAAATCAACCGGTATTGATTTTTCATGTCCGCGCACATAGGGAACGATACAGTATGAGCAGTAATTATCGCAGCCGCGCATTATGGAAACAAAATCGGATACTCCATATTTCTGCTCTCCGGGCACAGTCAAGGAATGCATTTGCAGGGCGCTATCGACAATTGTTTCGAGATTGTCGATCTCTTTGGCGCCAATCACTCTGTCTACTGCCGGTATCAGCTCAATAATCTTATCACCCATTCTCTGAGCCATGCATCCGGTCACCCACAGAAACGCGGTATCTTTTTTAATGGCAGAAAGTTCCCGTATCCTGGCCAGAGCACGTGTTTCCGCATGCTCACGAACACTGCATGTATTTACAACCAGAAGATCGGCCTCTCTGGGGCCCGATGCGGCGGAGCACCCCCGTTCAATTAAAAGCGACCGGAGATCATCGGAATCCGCCACGTTCATCTGGCATCCGAAGGTCTGGAAAAAGAAGGTTTGCATAGTGTTCTGCCGTTATCGGTTAAAAAGAGGAAAAATACCTCATGCAGGCTGTGTAGTCTAACAATACCGGTAATACCATACTTATGCACCCGGATGATTAATCAAAATGATCCGGGGGGTAATTACGGCTTTCAGGGTATCTCCAAATATTCAATTTTCAAGCGAAGGGGGGGAGTTTTTTCACACAACCTGCCGTAGGGTAAAATGAACTCCTGAGGTATCCTTTTTTTAAAATAAAAAAAGCAGGAGCCTATAAATGAACCCCTGCAGACACTCTTACCTCGAACCCTTTCTATTCCTAATCCTTCTTAACTTTCTACTCTTAACTTCTTATCTTTCGACTTGTGACTTGTGACTTGCAACTTGCAACTTGTGACTTGTGAGACGTCCTGCCGGACGTCTCTACAGGAACGTGACTTACCCGCACTTTGAAAAGCCGCAGGTCTTGCAGACTGCGCATCCGCCCTCAGTCTCCATTATGCCGCCGCATTCAGGGCACTGGGGGCAATATCCCATATCGAGGCTGGTGAAGGTGATCTGGTTCTGCTGCTGGCCGCCCTGGAGCTCATTTATTCCCTTCTCGAGAATCCTTCCGATTGCATCTGCACAGGATAGAATCATCTCTCCTTCGTGCCATGTGGGAATGGGACAGCGGATACCTCTGAGCTGTTCAAGGATCGCCTTGGGATCGACTCCTGCGCGTAAAGCAAGTGACACAAGCCGGGAAACGGCTTCTGCATTGGATGCCGCACAGCCACCCGATTTACCCATCTGTGTGAATACTTCACAGAATCCGAAATTGTCGGAGTTAATATTCACATAGAGAGTTCCACAGCCGGTCTTGGTCTTGTAGGTTCTTCCATGTGTCACTGATGGACGGGGTCTGGGATGAATGGTGCCGGTAAAGTAGGAGCCATCAGCTGTTGTGTGGCTTGCTGAGGACCCGCCTCCGGTTCCGGTGGTAATGACCTGATTCTGGCGGGATCCATCCCGGTAGACAGTTACACCTTTACAGTTAAGATCGAATGCCTGTCTGAATACATCCTCTACATCTGCAACTGTGGCATCATGACGGAAATTGACTGTCTTTGAGACAGCGTTGTCGGTATACTTCTGAAACGCCGCCTGAAGAATGATATGCCATCTGGGCTCTATATCGTGGGATGTGACAAAAATATCCCTGATTCGCTTGGGAATCCCGTAGACTTTATTGAGACTGCCTGTATCGGCAACCATTTTCATGAGCTCTTCTGAGAAGAAGCCCTCTTCCTGGGCGATGCGTTTGAACGACGGATGCACTTCAAGAAGACGCTTTCCGTCAAGTACGTTCTTTTCATAAACGATTGCAAAGAGAGGCTCGATCCCGCTTGCACATCCGGCAATCATGCTGATAGTGCCGGTGGGGGCTATAGTGGTTACTGTGGCGTTTCTGACCTGCAGCCCGCCATCTTTTGCCTCTTTGTCAAAAATCGATCCTTTAAAGTTGGGGAAAACCCCTCTTTCTCTGGCCAGAAAAGCACTTACCTTCCGCCCCTCTTCCTGAACGAATTTCATGATCTCCTCGGCAAGACTGGCAGCCGCATGAGAGTTGTAGGCAATGCCGAATTCAATCAGCATATCTGCAAATCCCATAACGCCAAGGCCGATCTTGCGGTTTGATTTGGTCAGCCTTTCAATCTCGGGAAGGGGGTACTTGTTCACCTCAATAACATTGTCAAGAAAACGCACAGCGGTTCTGACAGTATTTCCAAGCTTGAAATAGTTTACTTCTTTTTTACCGGCATTTTCAGAGATCATGTGAGCGAGATTTATAGACCCAAGATTGCATGATTCATAGGGCAGAAGGGGCTGTTCGCCACAGGGGTTTGTGCTTTCGACCCGTCCTATATGGGGAGTAGGGTTATTGGCATTAATCTTATCGATATAAACCAATCCCGGTTCACCGTTTTTCCAGGCCAGTTCCACTATGCGCTTGAAAACCTTCGATGCTTTCTGGCGACCCACAATTTCGCCTGTCCGGGGGTTACGCAGCGGATACTCTTCATCCCTTTTCAAGGCTTCCATGAATTCATCGGTGATAGCAACCGAGATATTGAAATTAGACAAAACGCCATCTTTTGATTTCATCTCAATAAAATCGAGGATTTCAGGATGAGAGCAGTTGAGGATACCCATGTTGGCTCCACGTCTGGTTCCCCCCTGCTTCACCGTTTCTGTGGCGATATCAAAGACCCTCATGAAAGAGAGCGGTCCTGAGGAGATCCCTTTTGTGGACTTTACCCTGTCATTTTTAGGACGGATATTTGAAAAGGAGAATCCGGTACCGCCGCCGCTTTTATGAATAAGCGCGGTGTATTTAACCGCATTAAAGATATCCTCCATGGAATCACCCACCGGAAGTACAAAACAGGCTGAGAGCTGCTGGAGTTCTCTGCCGGCATTCATAAGGGTAGGAGAGTTGGGAAGAAAATCGAGATCCACCATCATATTGTAAAATTTCTCAGTCCAGACTTCAGGGGAACTTTCTATACCAAATAGTTTCTCCGCACCAGCAATATTTTCAGCAACACGGAAAAACATCTCTTCCGGAGTTTCAATAATCTTGCCGTTTTCATCTTTCTTGAGGTACCGTTTTTCCAGTACTGTGCGAGCATTGTCGCTCAGTGCGGCTTTTTTCTTTGTCAATCTATCCTTGAGTGATTCCTGTGTGCTGTTCTCTGGCATACCGTCTCTTTCATCTAATGATGCCGATTTGGCCGTTTTGGTCTCGGCTGTAGTATTAGTGGTGACCATGGGGGTAAAACTCCTTTATATACGATTTTTGGCGTAATTTAGTAACAGTGTTGTATTTCTAACTTAAGCACCCGGTGAAGTGTGAATTGCACTTATCCTGGCACTGCAAGGCCTGAAATGCAATTTGTCTCTTCCCGGATGTATTAGTCTGGTAATAAACGGGATATTCGTTGAAACAGAACTAAATATAGGGTCAAGGCCGTACGTAGTCAAGAGTAAAATTCAGAAATTTCCACAACATACGGTATTCTGTAATGTAAAGTATCCAAGGGATTGCGTATTTCGTTTACAAGGAGTTCGCTTAACCCAATGGTTTCTTTGAGGTTACAAAGATGCCCGAAAAAGATTTAGCCGGAATTGATGAAATAAAAAGTATTTTAGGATGGTTTATCACAGGAGGAATTTACAAAATGGCAACTCTGATAGAACTCTCCAGGATTAAGGATCTGCGCAACAGAATAGATAACCTCCGGGGGTATCTTTGAAGTTGATACACTGAGGCAGCGCATAAGTACCCTGGAATCCCGGGCAGCGGAGTCTGAATTCTGGGATGATCCCAAAGCTGCACATGCAGTACTGAAAGAGATCAAAGATGCAAAACGTATCCTTGAGCCCTGGGAAAAGGCATTTCGCGATGGTGAAGAGCTGGAACAGTTTTATCAGATGGCAACCGAAGAGGGTGATGAAAATACTCTGGAGGAGCTAAACGGCCAGGCTGAAAATCTCGAGAAGCAGATTGCCCATATAGAATTCATACGAAAACTCAGCGGTGAAGATGATGACTCTCCGGGAATTTTAACCATTCACAGCGGCGCCGGTGGAACTGAATCGTGTGACTGGACCGAGATGCTCTATCGAATGTATACCAGATGGATCGAGCGGCGAGGATATACAGTCAATATCATCGATTACCAGCCCGGTGATGAAGCCGGGTTGAAGAGTGTTACCATGGAGGTGCAGGGGGAATATGTCTACGGGCACCTTAAAGCGGAATCAGGTGTTCACCGTCTGGTAAGAATATCTCCTTTTGATTCCAATGCACGCCGCCATACCTCATTTGCATCTGTCTATGCCTATCCTATTGCCGAGGAAGTTGATGATTTTGAAATTGATGAGAAGGATATCAGAATAGACACTTACCGGGCAAGCGGTGCGGGCGGTCAGCACATCAATAAAACCGACAGCGCCGTGAGAATGACCCACATCCCGACAAATATTGTTGTAGCCTGTCAAAACGAACGTTCACAGATTAAGAACAGGGCAACAGCGCTGCGGCTCCTCAAGGCCAGGGTACGCCAGCACTATAAGGATATAGAGGAAAAGGAAAAACAGTCCAAAATGGCCGAAAAAAAGAAAATTGAATGGGGAAGCCAGATCAGGTCTTATGTTCTGCACCCCTATAACCTTGTCAAGGATCACCGCACCGATGTGGAAACATCGAATACTCAGGCGGTTCTTGATGGAGATATAGATGCCTTTATCGAGGCTTACCTTCTCAGCTTTTAATCTTTCAGGAGATCCAAAATTCCCGGAACAGATAATTTCATGACTATCGAATGCGGGCGCTGTGCCACATGCTGCAGCGTGCCGGTTGTGCCTGTAAGCTTGAGCGATGTCCAGCGGCTCTGCGAGGCGCTTGACGTTCCTGCCAGAAAGATAATCCGTTTCTACAATGAAATAGAGATGGAGTTTGATCCTGAGGCGGATCTCTGGGTCAGGCTCAAATCCGGAAAGCTTGCAATGGGGCTGAGAAAACGCAACTCAAGATGCATCTTTCTGAATAAAAACAATCTCTGTTCGGTTTATAGGTGCAGACCGATGACCTGCCGCACTTTCCCGTATATAGTAGAGTTTGATGATGACGATAATGTATGTAAAGTCTCGTTAAACAAGATAGTCGACTGCAAGTGTGTGCGTAAAATAAGATCTGCTCTGGAGAGTGTCATAAACGATGTCAGAATGGAACTGTCGGAGGATGATTTCTATTACGATAAGGTGCTGGAATGGAACAGCAGCAGAGCCGGCGGTACCATCGATGAGTTTCTGAAATTTATCGGGTTGACATTTTAATTTTGCCTCTGGTAGAGGCGTCCGGCCGGACGCCTCTACCGGCCGGGGCATTCGCCCCAAACCGTCATTGAAAATACCCGTGCAATTCCCCCGGCAGCCTGTGGTAATCGATCTTCATTGCCTCTTGAGGCAGAGCTCTGGAATTTTTGGTGTTCCAGAAAAGAGAGCTTCCGCCATTCCTCTCATCCGATACGCTGTCAAGGAAAGCCGCAAAAACCTTCCCCGTGTATACACCGTCCAGTTTTATCGAATCGACCCTTGACATAAGCTCAATTCCTTTCTGAGCCTCTTTTGTGACAATACCGTACCCCGCGCCAAGATACCCGTCTTCAATAAAAAAATCACTTTCATCTATTTGACATATCGGGAAGCTGCTGTCTGCATCGTGAAGCAGTCGGTTGGTATCATCCAGAAGAGTAAAAAACTTTTTCCGGTCCGCAACATAGGAAGGTACAACGCGCACAGCAGCAAGGCTGCATGGGAGCCCAGCCGCCTTTATTCCAAGAGCCAGACCCGCGGCAGTGCCCATGGTGCCAAGGGCAACAAAAATTCTCTCAGGGCAGCTGAACTCTCCGGATGAAATCTGATCCCTGAGTTCAAAGGCTGCATTTACATATCCGACAACTCCTTCCACCGAAGAACCTCCGGGGGGAATGATGAAAGGTGCCCGGCCGTCCTTTTCTGTATAATACTCTATTATCGATCGGGTTGAACCGAGGTGCTCCTCGTAGGTTTTGTCGTGATGAATCGTTGCGCCGCAATAATAATCGGCAAGCAGATTTTCGGCGACGGCCTTCGATTTTTCCTGCGCAAAAAGCATCAGGTCAGCTTTCAGTCCACACTGTGCAGCGTACATCGCCACCGCAAGGCAGTGGTTTGACCCTGCAGCTCCGGAGGTGATCACCCTTACTGCTCCCTCTGAGATGGCTTTTGCAAGCACAAACTCAAGTTTCCGGATCTTATTGCCCCCGTAAAGAGCCCCGCTCAAGTCATCCCGCTTGATAAAAACATCTCTTCTGTTAAGCTCTCTTTCAAGACCTTTCAGGTGTTGAACAGGGGTTGGAAGATCGGCCAGGGAAATATAGGACAATGAACCTGCTATTCCGGGAAACTGTTTTAATAACGGAATCAAAAGAACTCCTTTGCATTAAATAAAATAACAGTAATTTTCATGAACGGTAGAAAGGAAGCCACTTCGTCCCCAAAGGAACTGTGCTATTACCAAAAGTACGATTTTAAATTTTTAAACTCCTCTTTTTCCGCTGACTGCCATTATATTAATAGTTAGTGTACATCAATTTAATTCAGAACTGTTCCGGAGGATAGTAAATGAAGGGTATATTAATAATCAGTTTTACTGTGCTCTGCTTAACTCTGCCACTGGCCTCCTGCAGTTCATCGAAGGCTACGGGATTACAGAGTTTTACCCCTGTTGCTGTTGATATGCAAAGAATTGATCAGAAAGATTATGCAGAGATAGTCGATATTGTTAATAAAAACTATGCCGACTCTGAGCACTCATATGGAAACGCTTCTGTTCTTAAAGAAGAGGCGCCTTTTATCTACCTGCGGGTATTTTCAGTTTTTGAAGATGGTGCATGTTACAGAATTTCTATAGACCGGCACCGGAGCAAGATTGTGAATATTCAGCCTGATTGCTCTATTGCAGTTGAGTAGTCTTACGGCTTGCTGCAGAAAATCTGATTGAATATTTCTTATAAAGTTCAGACACTGAGAGAAAAATTCGGGAACTCCTTTTTTCAGGATGGGGTAATCGTGAGGTGTTGATGCTGCGGCATCGGGATCGCTGGTCGCGATCAGCGACGGGATCTTTCCAAAATGGAATTCAGCCTTCTGTAGCAGCTCCACACCATTCATCCCGGGCATCTGGTAGTCGGTGATAATAATGGATGGGGGAGCGATTCTCATGCGCTCAAGTGCTTTTAAGGGGCACTCAAAGAGTTCAATCTCCCTGATTCCGGCTAATTCCAGGTGATGATTCAACCATCCAAGGCTAATTCTGAGATCATCTATGAGAAATATTCTGTTTTCCATTCAAATACTCCCTGATACGGCCCAAAATTATGCAGCTTCGTATATTGTACAACGGCTGCAGTTCTCTGTCCAGCCCGCTCAACTCCCGGGGGACGGGGCAGACTTATTACGGGATAATCCGGGATATATCATCGGAAAAGTATAAATCAATAAATAAAATTCTTGCTGAAAACGGTTTTGGATTCCTTGGTGTAAATATCAGGCGTAAAATCGGGATTACTACTTGTATATTCATGGCTGCGGTTCAAACTGTATGAGTCATAAAAAAGGCCTGATTTTATTCATGTTGGTTGGATGTTTTGAAATCGAAAGAGAATTGTTTCATAGTTTCCTTTTTTCCAATGTATATTATGTTAACTTTTTCGGGTGATGAATTGTCAAGTACTTTAGAGAAGAATCCAGAAATATAGAGAACCATTCCACTCCCCGGAGGGCATCATGACATCTGTATACGAGTATTTCGATTACCGAAAACTGCTTAAGGATCTCTTTGATGAACAGAAAAAACAGAACCGTTTTTTTTCATATCGGGTACTTGCAGATATGGTCGGTTTTACTTCGGCCGGGTTCTTCACTAAAATCCTTCAGGGTGCAGTAAATATCTCTCCTCAGAAAGCTATCGCCTTTGCAAAGGCCTTTCACCTGACCAAGCTTGAAGCAAGGTATTTCGAGACTCTGGTAGCTTTCAATCAGGCCGGAACCCATGAAGAGCGCAGGTACTACCTTGAGCAGCTTGTCGCTACCCGCCAGGCCAAGTTGAAGAATCTGACCGCTGAAGAATACGAACTTTTCAGCGAATGGTACTTTGTTGTTATCAGTGAGATACTTGAATTCTACCCCTTTAATGGAAACTATAAAGAACTGGGCAACATGCTTCAGCCTGCGGTTTCCGCTACAGATGTTAAAAAAGCTATTGAAACACTGGAAGAGCTGAAACTTATCCGGAAGAGAAGTGACGGGTACTACGAACGGACCGGTGAAGTGCTAAGCGCTGCCGATTCCTGGATGGGTGTGGCTATTACAAACTACCAGCTCAACTCTTCGGATCTGGCCAAAGATGCCATACAGAATGTTCCAAAAGAGGCCAGAGAGATCTCTGTTCTTACCCTGAATGTATCACAAACAACTTTTGAGGAAATCCGCAACCGGCTCAAAGATCTCAGACGGGAGCTTATGGAGCTGGCAGCTAAAGAACCCCTTGCCGACAGGACCTATCAGGTAAACCTTCAGCTTTTTCCTGTTACAAAGCCCTATAATCGTGCTATCGGGGCCGGTGAAATGCTTGTAAAGGGCAGGAGGGGAAGGAAACCCCTTGGGCTGAAGGATGTTCCTGAGAGTGAAAAGATGGTCCTTCAGAATTAAGTGTACCTCTAAAGACTTTCACAAATCGCAGATGCTCCACCAGTGTGGTGCACCTGCGATTTTTGAAAGCCTTTCTGCAACAAGGTCTAAACGCACTTTGTCTTTTCCAGGATGCATAGGTCAAGTATTAAAGAGGGTACCGGATATCAGGTATCCTCTTTTTAGGCAGCTGAAGAGGAAGACTCTGTTTCCAGATCTTTTTTCCGGATTTTCCCGCTGTTTGATTTAGGAAGAGAATCGCGGATTTCGACCATTTTTGGAACTCTTGAGTGCTCAAGCCTCTGTTTGCAGAAATCAAGGATCTGCTGTACGCTGAGATCTGAACCCTTCTTGACAGCCACAAATGCTTTCATGGCCAGTCCCAGAATCGGATCGGGGACCCCTATCACAGCGGCTTCACTTACACCGGAGATTTCATAGAGCACATCCTCAATTTCCCTGGGGCTTATCCTCTCTGCGCCGCTTTTTATCATGTCGTCTTTGCGGGATACAAAATAGAGAAACCCCTCTTCATCCATCTTGAAAAGATCTCTGCTTAAAAGCACTTTCTCACCGGGATAGATTCCCTGTTTTAGAACCGCAGAGGTTTCCTCTTCCCTGTTCCAGTACCCTTTCATCACATGAGCTCCCCTGATCACCAGCTCCCCCACGGTCCAGGGTTCGGTTATCTTATTCCCCGATTCATCGATAAGCCACGTTTCGGTGTTAGGTATTGCTTTACCGACCGACAGAGGGCGGCGACTCAGTTCAGAGGGAGGCAGGTATGAGACCCGTTTGCACTCTGTCAACCCGTACATTGAATAGATGCTGGCATTTCTGAAAGCCTTCCCAAGATCCCTGATATGAGAGGGTGGAAGCGCCTGACCGGTATTTGTGATATAGCGTACAGATGAAAAATCGTACTTCCCGATATCCTGAAGCTGCAGGAGAAGAGCGGCCATTGCAGGCACTATAGGAAGCCCGGTCACTTTTTCATTGATTATACGCCCGATAGCCTGGTAGGGGAAGACAAATGCTTTTTCGAGTAGAACCGTACCACCAATCAGGACACTCATGAGAACCTGGTAGAGTCCATAATCAAATGAAAGGGGGAGATAGTTAAGGATGATATCCCGGGGGCTGTTCTCCAGGTACTGGGTGATAGAGCGTGCGGCTGTAACCATATTGACATGTGTCAACATGACGCCTTTAGGGTCGCCACTTGATCCGGAAGTGTACATCAACGATGCAAGATCGATATCGATACAGGCACGTGGCGGCTCGTTTCCGCAGGAATTTTCAAGAAAATCTTCGAACGAAACAGTATGCACACCACCTGAGTCATGGAGCGCAGAACCCATATTCCGAGTGCACTTTTGGTAGTCTGTAACCATCATGAGTTTCAGGTCGGGGCAGATGACATTTCCACTTGTGATCTGCTGTGCACCGGTCGGGTCGGTTATAAGAGCCCATACCTGACAGTCACGAAGAATATAGGAGAGTTTCTTACTTTTCACCTGTGGATTAATAACCAGAAACACACCCCCGGCTTTCAGGATCCCGAAAATTGATATCACAGATTCGGTTGAGTTCTCAAGATATATTGCAACCCGTCCCTGACGAACCAGGCCGCTTGAGATGAGCCCGTTTGCGAGGCTGCATGCGGATCTGTTGAGCGACTGATAGTCGGTTCTGCGGCCTGCATTGACAACCGCGGTTTTTTGGGGAAAACGTTGGGCACTCCGAGTAAGAAAATCGCCAAGAAGCATACCTTCTCCTCCTGAATTGAGCTCAAGAGAAAATCCAATCTCAAAGAGTATGCCAAGGTCAGCGTTAACCGTTAAGCGTTCAAGGTTCACCGTTTGCCAAATGCGGTTTGCATGGCGGTTGTGGGTATTGTTGGGGTTGTGGTTTCGGTGTGGTTCCGGTAGAGACGTCCGGCCTGACGTCTCTACGACCCCGTTCCCGCCCCCCGTTCCGCATCCCCGTCAACGGTTTCCCGTTCTAAAACCCCGTACCCGTCCATGTCAGGTACTATTTTTTCATAAAGAAATTCCAAATATCCAAATCCTTTGAGTGAGGTTAACATTGAATAATCCAGTGATTCTCTACATGATTATCGGTCTTACAGCCGGCATGGCGTCGGGATTTTTTGGTATAGGGGGAGGAATAATAGTCGTTCCGGCCCTGGTTTACCTTGCAGGATTCAACCATCTGACGGCAACCGGGACCAGTCTTGCGGTTTTTCTTTTCCCCGTAGGATTGGCTGGCGCTCTGGCGTATCATCGTCATGGAAACGTCAATTTGAAGGCAGCGGTCATAATTGCCTTCTGTATCTTTATCTCAGCATATGTAAGTGCCAGAATCGCAATAAAACTAAACACTCTTTACATTAAACTGAGCTTTGGGATATTTATCATATTAGTTGGAATTTATATAGTCTGGGGAGCGATTCATCAGATGAGCAGGTAATTCGTTCAGCGTTCACCGTTCAACCAAGCATGGAACTCTTGAACCCCTGAACTCTCTGACCCCTCTTAACCCACTTAACCACTTAACCTCTGAACCTCTGAACGCTGAACGCAAAACTTGGCTCAAACCTTGCACTCTTAATTAAGTGCCATCCTGAAATATTGCAAGAAACAGAGGAGGAGTTGTGCGAAATACACTTTTATTCACGATGATTGTTCTATTTTCACTGAATGCTTTCAGTCAGAACCAAGCCAAGGCTGAGCTTAAAGATAAGCAGGACAGTCTCAGCTATATAATCGGGCGTGATGTCGGTTCGCAGCTTGAGGATTTTGGAACCGATATCAGAATGCCTGCCTTTACCGCTGGAATGAACCAGGCCATGACCGGGGCTCCTTCGGTTGTCGATTCTGCGGCGGCCGATTCGCTCAGAAGGAGTTTTGCGGAAAATGTACAGAAAAAGATGCAGCAGGAGCAGGCGGAATTAGCAGAAAAAAATAAGAAGGAAAGCGATACTTTTCTCTCAAACAACAAAAAACAAAAAGGTGTCAAGGTGACCAGCAGCGGCCTGCAATATAAAGTGATCGAGAAAGGCAGCGGCCCTAAACCAACTACCACCGACTCAGTCAAGGTATCCTATAAAGGCATGCTTACAGACAGCACAGTCTTTGACAGTACCTCCAGTGATCAGGCAACTTTAGACCTTCAGCGTACGATTCCCGGAATCGCGGAGGGAATCCAGCTTATGAGCGAAGGGGCCATGTACCGTTTCTTTGTACCACCGGATCTTGCTTACGGTGCCACTGGTGCTCCGCCGGTTATCCCTCCAAATTCTGTCCTTATCTTTGATATCACCCTTCAGCAGATACTGGGAAAGGAGAAAAATGCATCCCAGATAAGCCGATAATTCTGAAGCCGCAAATCTTATTGCAGGTGATTGTACTGTTTTCGCTGCTTATCCTCATGAAAAAGATAGGCGGCTTTTTTCTAAAACTGATCCGCACTTTTAACTCTGGAAAGAAATTGCTACAGATTGTACTATTATCCTAAAAGTCGCAGTTGGGAAGAACAATAAACCGTAAGATGTTGAGATGATACGGCTTGAAGGCATCGCTCAACAGATTACGATTTTTTGCCTCATCCAACTGCGATTTTTAGGATTATCTTTCCGGAGGTTTTCCATTAAGCTTGCTTTTTTAAATCAGAATTTGCTGGTCCAGCGGGAACTGGCCTCGGCTCTCAAACGTGTACCGGGCCTGCAGCTGGTTAATATTGAAATCGCTTCTCATCCCGACTCGCAGGCTGCTTTTAAACTGATAGATTTCCTCGATAAAGAGCCCTGTGCGATTCTCCTCACTGTGAATGAATGGGGACTTGACAGCGAGGGAATCCTTCATGACTATCTGCAGAAAAAATGCTCGCTTCATGTTAACTGGTTTGTAGATGATCCGGTATTTGACGAAATGATGCTCAGGAAAAAATTCAGGCCCTCGGCGATGCGCATCGATTTTGTATCCGACAGGGGCTATATCCCTTCCATGATAGAAAAAGAATACAACCCCAAATTCCTTCCTCTGGGCACGGATCCTTCTATTTTTTTTCCTCCTGAAGAGGGGCAGAATAAAGAATATGAAATGGTGTTTGTGGGAAACTCTTACCGGGCCCAGATTGATAGATATCTGGAAAAAGTTGAAGAATTTTTCGATGGACTGATACCGCTTCTGACAGGAGTTGTAAGATCTTACCAGATGAATGTGGGGTATGATGTTGAAAAGGATATCAGAACCAAGATAAAAGATGTCCCGCTTCCTTCCGGCCTTCACGGAGAAAAAGCGGTTTTCATTGCAAAACAGGTTGCAAGTTATCTGCAGAGAAAAGATCTGATTGTTTCCCTTGTGAAAAGATATCCCGGCTTTACCGTTTTCGGTGATGATGGATGGCTGGTCGATATTCCAGCACAAAGGCTCAAAAGGGCATCTTATTATGATGGGCTGGCTGATGTTTACAGGAAATCGGAGATTGTGATAGATGTGAATCGGGTGGTTATTCGTGATGGATTCACACAGAGAATCTTTGATGCGCTTGCCTGCAGGAGTTTTGTGATAACAAGCTCTAAGCCCGCAGTTCATGAATTCTTTTGTACTTCAGGACCATGTCAGGAGGTTGCTGCATTCAGAAACATTAATGATCTTACCAGGCAGATCGATTATTATCTTGAGCATCGTGGAGAGATGGCCCAAATAGCGGTCCGGGGATATCAAAAGACACTTTCGTTACACACGTACGATCACAGGGTAAGGCAGATGCTCTCTTTTTCCTCTTCCTATTTGAAAAACCTTAAGGCCGGGAAATCAGCAGCATTTTGATCTTGTCATCCTCAGACCCTGCTAAGGATGAGCTGTTTGGTTTTTTAATCTTCCGGTGGCAGAAAAATTAAAGGGTACCTCTAAATATTCAGTTTTCAAGCGAGGCCGAGCGAGAATTCGCTGCGCCAGGCGCTCGAAAGAGGCGAATCCGCTGTGATTCGTCGATTGAGAGCAACGAAGCGCAGTAGAATTCGCAGCCGGCCGCAGCGGAAAATGAATTTTTAGAGGTGCCCTAAAGAAAATCACACCACTCATGGTGAGCCGGGTCGAACCATGAGTGGTCTGTCATTTATGGTACATCATTTTTGCTCTTAATTAAAATGGTGTTCTCATAATTCATTTATATTTTCCTGAAAATCAAACAGGTACAATTATGCCCGATTCTGTCTTTTACTACGGCAGCGATCTCTCACCATCTGAGCCGATTTTTTTAAAAGCCGGCCCTTTGAGCCTCTTTTATAACGATGGAATGATACGGTCGATCAGGTTTGGGGAGCACGAGATTGTCCGCAGGGTGTACATGGCACTGAGAGATCAATACTGGAACACTATTCCCTTTCAGATCACTCCTGTTGTTTCTTTAATTGAGGATTCCTCTTTTGAGATCTCGTTTGAGGCACTTCACAAAAAAAGAGAGATACATTTTAAATGGATTGGCAGAGTAACTGGCGATCCTGACGGGAATATCCGCTTTGAGATGAAAGGGGAAGCGCTTTGTGAATTTCAACATAACAGGATTGGATTATGTGTTCTTCATCCGCTTGAACTTTGTGCAGGACGGTCCTGTACAATTGAAAAAGTAAATGGTGATATAGTCGAGAAAACTTTTCCGGTATTTATAAGCCCCTTCCAGCCATTTACCGATTTGCGTTCAATAAGCTACGGGGTACCTCCGGCAGCTAAAACTGTTATCCGCTTTGAGGGTGATACATTTGAGATGGAGGACCAGAGGAACTGGACAGATGCATCTTTCAAGACCTATTCGACCCATCACTCGATCCCCATTCCGGCAAGTGTGGAAAAGGGAACTGTTATTGAGCAGTCTGTCACGATTTCCCTCTGCACATCTGAACATGTGGAAGAATCTCCTCCGAAAGCTATTGAAATAAAAGTACCACAACCCGATCGTCACAGCCGATACATTCCCGGCACAGGAGTAGTATATGTCAAAAATGTCACTCCTAAAGCCGCGGAGCTGCTTCATGCTCTCAATCTTTCGCACTTGAGGATCAACATAGACTGTGACAGTGAATTCCTTGTAGAGGAGATGGAATCGGCGGCCGGTGCCTGCAGTCATCTTGGGTTTCCGGCAGAACTGGCGCTATACTTTACATCCAATTACATGGAAGAACTCCGTATGATGCGGCAGGTGCTCAGGACTTCCCAGATCCCTGTCCGCAGGTTTCTCATTTATAGAAAAGACTTTAAAGTTACACCCGTTGAGACAGTTGCCGCGGCGGTCACTGCGCTTCAGTCCTACGCGCCGTCTGCTCAGATTGGTTCCGGTACAGATTCTTATTTTGTAGAGGTTAACCGCAGCCATCCCGATACCGGATTGCTGGATTTTCTGTGCTACTCGGCAAACCCGCAGGTTCATACGACTGATAATGCGGCTGTTATGGAGAATTTGCCCGGACTCGCTGAAACACTAAGAACGGCATCGCTTTTTCAGGGCAAGGCGCATTTATCGATCAGTCCAATAACTCTATACCCCCGAAAAAAACCTGACCTTCCGATGAAAGCTGGAGGTGCAGATCCCCGCCAGAAAGGACTTTTCTGTGCAGCATGGACCCTTGGAAGTTTAATGTACTGTATTGAGGGCTCAGCGGCGAGTCTGACCTATTTTGAATCTACAGGACCTGCAGGGCTTATGCCCTCAGATGGCAGTTCCGTGTACCCGGTCTATCATGTACTCGCGGCTGCAGGTGAGCTTGCTGGAGCCACGGCCCAAAGCTGTATCTGCAATGATCTCTCGAGAGTAGCCTGTTTTGTATGTTACAAGGGAATTTCTTTGTATCTTTTTATCGCGAACCTGACAGAATCTCCTCTGCAGGTAACTGTTTTTGATCTTCCGGCCACAATTAATCTGCTCAGACTTGATGAGACGACATTTGAGGAGGCAACCCGTTTCCCTCAGCTATGGCGATGCAAAAAAGGCGAAGTACGGACATCGACAGGCCCGTTTCATGTATTTGATATTCTGCCTTACGGGATTCTGAGCATAGAAGGATCATTGGCAAAGTAATCAGAGCTCGAGGTCCTCGGTTTCTGAATCGCTGTGGGCTGCGGTATCGCCTTTTTCAATCAGATCACGCTCAAGATAGAGCATGTCAAGCACATGCGGCGGATGCGGTTTTTCAAGCTCGCTGTCGCATATTGACGCAGCTTCTCTGAACTTGCCGCATCGACGGAATAAATCAGTAATGTAAACCTTCCCGACAGCTTTCTCATCTGAAAATTGCTGTCCGAGTTCCTCTGCTCTCGCAAAGAGCAAAAGAGCTTTTTCTCTGCACTTGATGGCAGATTCGGCAAAGCTGTTGTCATCACAGATCCACGCTGCAAAGACCGCTGACCAGCCTGCATCCGCATACTCATCCTGGTTCTGCATTATCATGCTGTGACACAGAAATGAATTCGCTGTCTCTGGAAAGGCCGGGTCCATAAGCTGGTGTTTGTATTCAGGTGACCGGACAATTTTGCGGACCTCCGGATTTCCTTCTGCAATCTCCATTGCGCAGTACCCGCACGAAATGCATCTTTGAACCCAGAGATAGACAGATGAGCGTCTTATATGGCTTGACCTGCCGTCAAGATCATGAGGCCCGACAGTATCAAAAGCAAGTGATACCAGGGGATAACGGTTTTCTTTTCCGCAGACGTAACATTTTTTTTCTTTGAGAAATACAGTTGTCATTGATGTTTTTTTAACCTGTCTTTTACTTTGTAATCTATATAGCTCCAAATCATATCAGGAACAATAATACCGACAACCGGTATCACTTCAAAGCGGCGATTTGCGACACTCCCCACCACACACCACAGCGCGGCACCACCTGCAAGAGAAACCATTATTCTGCCTGTTACCTTATCACCTGATTTTAACTGCTGATATCCTGGAAGGAAAAGACTTGAGAAAGCTTCTCCATGACGGGTAATCTCGGTTATCTCAGACCTGAATCCATCTTTATTATCAACTTTCCAATCACCAATCTGTGCGCCGGACTCAAGCTCGATATCATAATTTGTCAATCCAGACCTGCGTTTGGCCATCCATTTTGATTCACTCATGCCAAGCTTTTCCCATGGCTTCTGTATATACTCCCCGACTCCGATACCATCTTTGAGAAGTTGTTCAAGCTTGTGCATGGAAATGTTATGCTCTTCAATGAGCATCCATTCTGTCTGAGAAAGCCCTAACCGTTCCCAAGGTTTGTTGTCATCCTGGCTTCTGATTTCAAGAGCCGAGAAAAAAACCATCAGAGAAAGAATTATCGTTTTTTTCATTTACTTACCTCTTATTCCGGTTTTTGTAAATTATAGGACAGATCCAATCAGAATCCCGGACCCTTTGCTTTCTTTGACAATTGATCGTTGAAAAAGAAAAACTGTGCGTTTATCCCGAAAAGCCCGTCAATAAATGATGCTTCTACTCCAGTGTTGAATCCGGCAACACGTGAATCAGAGTAGACTGAACCTGATCTTTCGGTTTCAAGCCATCCAAGTGGTGATCCTGCAAGATCAGCGGCATTGTATTGAGATTTACTTGAAAATTGTTCAGTGAGCGGCTGCTGAGCTTGAGCGTTTAACAAGGCCAGGGCGGTAATAACAAAGATGGTTCTCAAGCAGACACTCCTTCTTTAGGTAAATCTTAAATCAAAATAAGTTTTGCAGAGTGCTTGTAGTACTGCTTAAAAAAGAGATTGTCAATTCATAAAAAAAGCGGCTCCAAGTCCTATTGTGAAGAGAAAACATCCGTAGAGGGAATGCTCGATTACTGTGAGGAGAAAAGAGCCTGTTTCATAGTAGGTTTTAGAGAAGAAATACCCGCCGACTATGGTTAAAGCGATAGCCACAGTGTTGAAATAAATTATATGGATAAAGGCGAACGAGGCGGTAGAGACCAGTATCAGCAGCCAGCGGCCGGGGAAGAGATCCTTATAACGGTGAAAGAAGAATGCCCGAAAAATTATCTCCTGAGGCAGCACCGAAAAAAGAATATAGACAACAGCTCCCCCGATCCAGACAGGAAATTCCTGATTTAGAGATGATATCAGCTCCTGGGGGATTAAAACAGATGCAAGCAGAATTATCAACGGAACTGATAATAAAAATCGGCGGAGAATTTTCCACAGGTGTTTTCTTTCAAATTTCAGATTTATCAAATTTGCAGCTTCGAATTGGGAATCACTGATAAGCAGAGCCGATGCGGTCAGGCAGGCTGCTGCTAAAATCGACATTATAGGAAGAGAAACCAACTTGAGAAATAGTGCGGATGGGATAGCTACAAAGACAAGAATAAATTCTAAAGCGAGCAGAAGCCTTTTTGCCTGTGGCAGGATGGGGGTCTTGCAATAGTTACCGGAGAAGGTTTGAACTGACATCCTCTGGCTCCGCTTTAGCTTTTGGCTACAGGTGAATTCCCTTGGGAAAAACAAATATCTGTTTAGTCTATCAGATCAATAGATGTGCCACCACCTTTTTTTTACGGTTTTCCATTTTTTTCTTTTATTGACATCTTTTTTCCCCGGTAGTATTTTAACCTCTTCTTCTGCGAGAGTAGCTCAGTGGTAGAGCTCCACCTTGCCAAGGTGGCTGTCGCGGGTTCAAGTCCCGTCTCTCGCTCCAAACTTCCGGGTTTCCTTTTGATTAAAGGAAACCCAAATTTTTTGAAGGCACACCTTCAGGCGGCATAGCCAAGTGGTAAGGCAGAGGTCTGCAAAACCTTCATCTCCAGTTCAAATCTGGATGCCGCCTCCATTTTTCCATCATATTTTTAATAATTTTTTTTCCAGGGTGAGCGGGGACGGACTGCTTTTTTCTCTTTTTTTAATTTTTAAAATTAAAAAAGTAGTCCGTCCCCGCTCAGGCGATAGTATATAATTAAAAAAGTGGTACGTCTCCACAAATACAGGGAAAGCCTATATGAAAAAAATCTGTTTTTTGGCAATTATTCTGGTCTGCCTGACGGCTTCTGCAAATGCATCATCAATTACTGTCACAGACACTATTCTTAAAAATACAGAATGGAACAGCGATACTGTTTTTATCCTTAAGCATATTGCGGTAGACACTGGAATAACACTCACAATCAAACCGGGTACCAGGGTTCTTTTTGGAACCCATTGCGCAATCTGGGTTCAGGGGACAATTGTTGCAGAAGGTAGTGCTGCAGATTCTATCTATTTCACTGCATTGGATACATCTGCCGGCTGGCGCGGGATACGGTATCACTGGCCTGATTCAGGGAATGATTTATCCTCTTTTTCTTACTGTGATTTCAGTTATGGCAAAGCAGATACTAATTCAAATTTGGGCTGGGATAATAATGGCGGTGCTCTCTATTTCAATAATTTCCTTAATGGTAACAGTCAGATGGCGTACATCAGGAATTGTACTTTTCACCATAACTCAGCTGATGGAAGCGGCGGGGCATTGTATTGTGTAAATAGAGCGAATGTCAGAGCTGTTGACTGCGTTTTTTTTCGGAACAATTCCGCTCTCAGCGGAGGAGCGATCGCTGTTAACCATATTTGTAAAGTTTATATCGAAAACTGTGAGATCCGCAATAATAGCGCAGCCAAAAATGGTGGCGGCGTATACATTAGAAGTAATGATGAATCAAAATTTATTAATTGTATAATTGCCGATAATATGGCAGCTGAGGGTGGTGGAGCGGGGTATATTCACTTCTATAGCTACCCGCGATTCTATAACTGTACGATCAGTAATAATACTGCGGGGGAGCGAGGCGGCGCGTTTTACGTCTTTGAATTTGTCAAACCCAGATTCTCAAACACGATTATCTGGAATAACAGTGCTCCAGAGGGTACACAGGTCTGGGTATATGACCCCGATTCTCGTCCGGAATTTCGTTTCTGTGTTGTAGAGGACGGAAAAAAAGGGATCGACGGTAATGGGTATGCTGGAAAATTTGATACCGTTTCTGTTGACGACCCTGAATTTGTCAATATGTTAAAGGGTAATTTTTCATTGTCTGCAAAATCGCCGTGTGTCAATGCTGGAACTTCGGTGCTTGAGAACGGTTTTGAATTGCCACTCAAGGATATCGCGGGTAATAAACGGATCAACCAGGGGATTGTTGATATTGGAGCGCTTGAATACACCGGTACAGTCGAAACGATAAGCAGGCCATTGGTTGACCACAAAAATCATAAAATTTCCTGTTCCAAATCAGGAGCCGGTTGTATTGTGATAGATCTATCTGCTTTTACGGAATCCAAGCCTTTAACAAATCTGACTGTGGATGTTTTTTCCCTGGCCGGAAGATTGATATACACATTATCCAGGACCAGTGTTTATTCGCATAAGCTTGAGTTGCCCGGGTTGAATAAGTATGGTTCAGGCATTTACTTTATAGAGCTCGGAGACGGGCACAGGCACCTGGGAACATTCTCTTTCAAGATGGATTGAGCAGTTGTGCTGTATTGTCAGGAATATCGCACTCTGTTTATTACCTGACTTATGCACCCGGGACTAAGGGTGAATTGTACTTATCCCTTGTGCATAAAGACTCTCACAAATATTTCTGCTGCAAGGTCTAAACGCACTTCGTCCCTCCCTGGATGCATTATTTGGATATTACCATTGTAGAACAGATGATCTTGTTTTCCAGTACCTCAGTTTCTATCTCCTGGTTCTTTATATAATCCAGGAAAAGTTTTTCCTTTTCAGGATATTTCTCTATCAGCTGGCTGCAACGGGTTTTTATTTTCACTAAAATGTCATCGTCTATACTTCTGATCTGGTCCTGGTTGCCGGTTTTTTCATCTTTGAGTTTCATCCCGGCCTTCGTAATCTGTTCTATAACCGAGGATCTCTTCTGAAGCGAAGGATGAGAAAAGTTGCTTAAATCGTCAATATAGCCGTCACTGATAATAAAAAAACCGTTTCGTTTCAGACAGCCGGAGAGAGTGGTTAAAGTCTGGAAATAATCTCCGAAAACAGGGCCGATTGAGCCCAATATTATGATATCAAAATCAGAGAGATTCCTGACAGCTATCCTGATGTCGTCTGTTTTGAAAAAACAAAGAGAACTTACTCTGAATTCTTCTGCTTTCCGTTTTGCGAATTCGATAAACTCCTCTATTCCATCAATACCCATGCAGTGACATCCTAATGCACCGGCAACCTTAACCGAAACGGCGCCTTTTCCACAACCAAGGTCAAGAACCCTGAGTGCCCTGTAATCTGAAGCATGTTTTTTTATGAGTCCGATTATTTCCTCCGGGTCGGAACCGATCTCCCAGAGGTCCTGAAGAATGAAGGGAAGAAAAGGGAAAATCTGCGTATCTGTTCCATCCATCGCTTTTACAATACTCTGTTTCATTGATTCCATATACATATAGAAATCCTTTCAGAAACTAGACTCTATACATAGAAATGAACAACAACCTTCCGCTTTTCATTATTTTTTTAATCTGTCACAAATCTTCTCACCTTCACTGACCATCATTGCCTTATAATTATGAAACAGCTTGGTGACAATTGACCCGGGGAGAACCTCTGCTCCATTATCTGCTGCAGCTTTACTCATAACAGAGATTGCTCTTGTTCCGCCCAGTACCTTGAAAGGAAACCCCATCGTGACAAAAGGGAGAACCTTTTTGCCTTTAAGGTCCTTGTTTTTCAGGAATGCTGGAATCACCGGTGCTGATGAGAATGCCCAGACCGGGGTTCCGATCAGCACTGTATCATAGGAGGAGATATCGGGGGAATTGCTGATTTTGAAATTTTTCGCTCCCGGATGAACATCGCCGGTAACCTTAAGGTCAAAAAGATCGGTGGCATGTTTTTTACTTTTAAGCTTTTTTTCTATGATTTCAGCAAATTTACGGGTGCTTCCGGTCTGGGAGTAGACTACAATCGCAATTTTCATGATAGTAATGGCCTCAGTGATAGAAGTGGAGTGATGGTATCTGCCAAATATAATATCTACCCTTTCTGTGATTGTGGGATGAAAACTGAATATTCACATCTACCCTGTAATGATTTCCGGGCTTATGCAGTAATTTCTATCCTGTTTTGATCAGGATCAAAAATGCAACTTTCAAAATACCCGTCTCCAGTTCTCCTGGGCTCACTTACAACTTCATATCCATCATTTTTTAACTTTCTTGTCAGTTCTAAAACCATTTGTTCACTTCCAACCGATATTGCAAGATGAATAAATCCCAGATATTGTCTAAGCGGATCATTTTTATTCTCTGGAATCTCAGGCATCTGCATTAATTCCAGTTGCGGGCCATCTTCAAACATAAGAAAATAAGATTGAAAGTTGTTCTGTACATTTTCATATTTCCGATTAACTTTTGCATCAAAGTACTTTACATAGAAATCTTTAAGCCGTTCTATATCATTTGACCATAAAGCAATATGAGCTATTCTCATTATTTTCTCCGATTTTCAGGAACCATGATGGCCATCAATCGATTCATGAACGCATCATTCAATTGGTTTGAAATGTTTACTCTACTGCATATTGACCCGCTGAACCTTGAAATAAAATAAATATTACCAGGCTGCCATTATTGTCGGCTATATTGGTATGCGGATATATCAGGTTGAATTTTTTCTCCTGAATGATCACTCACGATCCTGATCACACTGACCTGTTAAGGTACAGATAAAAAAAGGTGTTGCGCCCCCGATTCAGGCTTTTATTTTCTGTTCGCAAAATGAAGGCGCTCTATCTGTTTTTTCCCGGTTTACCGCTGTCTGCGGGCTTATGAGATCCATACATTCATGGTATTCTGAGCCGGGATTATCGTGCCGCGGATGTTGCCCTGACTATTCTGGGTTGAACAATTTTCTTGTAAAGCTTCCCCTGAGTCGGGCTCTGGAGCATATCATGATTATCAGGTCATGGTGGTTATAATTGGGTTTATCCTGGCTATGGGTGTCATACTTATAGCCATCCAACCGGGCGCTGTAACGGTTCTTACTGAGGCATTGGTTCTGGAACGCCATTTCTGTTATACACGCTTATAAGCGGTAAGCGTCGTAATGCAGCTACCGTTTTTCGGTTTTTCATAAAAAAATTTTAAGAAAATGTACAAATTGTGATTTTCGTCACAATTCAACTAATATTTGAAAATTAAATATTGATTGTTCGTTTAACTCATTTGTTTTCAGGAAGATAGCTAAAGAACTGAAAACAAGATAAGACTCATCTTCCCCCAAACAAGTGCAGAATGGGAATTATATGTATGCTGCAAATACAATTGAACCTGAAAGGAACTGACAAAAAAAACAAATCGATAGTTAAAATTGCATTTTTCAGGTCGTTATTAATGGCTCAGGGTTTACCACCAATCATCACCACTAAAGAAGGGAAAAGAAAAATGCGGAATGAATTCAGGTTTACCGTGACTTAAACTCACTATGGTTTTTTATCCAGTTGGCGTTGCTGCTTTTTAATATGGGAATGGCCACAATGGTCTGGGATGAGCCCGTTACCAAAATTCATAGATTAAAGAATCTATGGATAATTAAAAGGCATTTGTTTTAATACTGCGCAAGGAAGAGAAATTATCTGTTCAGAAAGCAGTATTAACCACTTGTAATGAAGTCGGCGTTATTGATTCGACACTCATCGGACTTTGGCAGATATAATTGATTCTGGCCCCCTAAGGTTATCATATTTTTTTTTGAGCATTAACAAACCGTAATTGTTTCGAAGTATCAGGGCAGGTAGATACGACGGTTCGTTTTTGGTCTCAAGAGTAAATATTCAATCTTTTACTGATAAACATTTAGAGGTACCCTTAAGTAGTAACTACAGGAGGAATAATGAAAAAACTACTGTTTCTTTTCTTGCTGACGGTAACCGCAAGTTCACAATTTTCTTTGACCTATGCCGAAGAGATGCGTGCAATTTTTGATTTATGGAACGGGGATATGAATAAATTATCTTCGGTTGGCAGTGATGATGCTTATCAATTATACAGGCGAATGGGCTATAATACGCTGATTCAGATTGTCCCACTCAGTGGAGATCTGGGCAATTGGAATTTGGATGCCAATGGTGTCTTGACAATGGATCCTGCTTATCGCACGGATCTTGTTGACTCAATTCGACATCAAAGGGACAGGGCGAGAGCTGCCGGTCTTAAATATTGTCCATTTTATAACGGATGGGGTTATGGCGGCAGTCATCGACGATAAACACGAGGTCAAAAGCGTCAATTTACAGGGAAGTAGACTCGATTGTAACAATAAATTATTACGGTAGTAATATTTATAATGGATTAACAAAACAGCTTACCAGTTGGGCTACTAATGCAACGGTAAGCTTTAATGCGGGTGCTCCCAGCATTGAGTATGAGGGTGGTCCAAGCGAAGGGGCTGCTAAGATCTGCATGCAGACAAACTCATCAGTCATCTCTACTACAGAACTGATAGATAACCAATGTTACAATTTCCGTGCTACTGTTGACCTTGCCGGATCTAATTATCAAGTAGGTGATGAGTTCCATATCTATTATTTTCGCGCCTTTGCACCCGGCGAACAGCCTGACAGCACTATTATCCCGTTGGGTAAAGAATTTACCTCTGCAGACAGAAAATTCGTATACGCCAAAAGATTATATACTATAACCAATGTAACAGGAGGTGTCTTTGAAATAAACGGTAATCCGGCCGGAACCGTTATAGAAATTAATGATACTCTTTGGATAGACACCAAGTACACCAACGGGCTTTTCGATTACAACTATGACGATAGTTTTGAATGGCATTTAATGCATAAAAAAATTGAACATGCAGCCAGGCCGGGTAGTAGCATCCAGATCAATAATTTTCAGATAATCCCACTCGATCCTTCGACACAGTTAGCTTATACGGAATGGGAATCGAATCTCAACTACAGTAATTTTTTAAGCCGATATCCTGATGAGAGGCACATGACAACCAGGGCAGTTTATTTAAATACTAGCAACGGCGGCACATATGAGATCGATCGTTTCCAGGGTACAATAACTCCTGGCTCCCGGTTGTTGAGAATTAAAGGGCACTTTAGGCCAAGGACTACACCAATGGGCTGGAATTATGATGATATGAATAGTCTGGATCCTTTATCACCAGTTACCAGATCCATAAACTCTGAGGTGTTGGATGCAATAAGAGAAGCTTTAGACGACATCCCGCCCGATTACTATTTTATTCAGAGTGATGAAGTACCTATCTTCAGGCGAGATCGTCTCTCAAAGCAAGATGGAACAGAAAGAACCCCTTACAGTAAGCTTAGTAACGGCCAGTTCTATGAAGAAATAATCAAAATGCGTGTCGAGGAATTCCGGGTGGCTTTTCCTGGTGCAGAAACAAAATTTCTTACTTATCCTGACATGTTTCTCCCGATTCAAGCCAGCTATAATTGGTTTGCTGAAAAATATGGTGATGAGGATGCACTTGCCTGTTTTCAAAAAGACGCCTCAAATTTTACGATTATCATTACCCCATGGGTTTATGACTACGGCAGATCGGGACTGGACAAAAACAAGTTTGGACTTGCTGACCCGATTTTTATCAGGTCCAACCTGAGCAAGTTACGAAAATATAATTTGAAGTTTTGTCCTGTATATGCCACAGACGGCAGACTCCAGGAACTCCAGGCTATTAATAACTCCATTACAAACGATGCAGAACATATCGATCATGAAATTCAGATGGCAAGGAAGTGGTGCGATTATGTATCCGAATTT
>Ga0123335_1002057_pt1 | contig 31113 bp, 26 predicted proteins | sample BiotimSIPDNA_2_FD_89707 | JGI IMG/M metagenome (GOLD analysis project Ga0123335, IMG submission 89707) | Anaerobic biogas reactor microbial communites from Washington, USA - Biogas_R2 time_0 SIP DNA | ecosystem: Engineered > Bioreactor > Anaerobic > Unclassified | place: Washington, USA... | reverse complement strand
TGGCGCCGCAACCGTCCTGAATGGCTTTTTTCCCTGAAAGTTCCACCTCAGGATTACGGTAATTATAGTTCCTTACCACCACGCTTCCAGGTATAACCTTCTTTCTGCAGCTTAAGCTGAACACCGATTCAACCTGTTCATAACCACTGCTTTTATCCAGTCCCGAAACTGGTTTGTAAACCACATCCGCACCATCAATCAAACAAAACTCTGCCGGATCATCGGTGATGATCAATTCTTCACTCGACGCACCATTTTCTATTTCATCAGCACAAAGAGCACCTTCACGGAACATGTACCATACCCCTGCACTCTCCATAAGCCTCGATATGAAATTGAGGTCCGATTCTGCGTACTGTACGACAAATTCCTGCTGAGGTGCGTTCCCGATCTTTATCTGATAGTCACCTATGGAATTTTCATCAAGGATTGTTTTAACGATATCGGCAATTGTTACTTTCTGGAAGATCCGCGACTGAATATTCAATCCGGCTTTCCACAGCCGAGGTACCAGTACCGCACTGTAGAGACAGTAGTCTGTGCACTTGTCAATAATTTGAAATTCACTCACAACACCCGAATAAGGGATGCAACTTTTTTCGTCCAGAATAAAGAGAGTAGCGCGCCCCCCCACAACATCATCGGGGGAGATCTGATCATCGTTTGAACACAAAGAGATTTCAAATCGATATGGATTTGAGATCTGTTCTTTGCCGGTGAATCCGGCCACCCGGAAAAGATTTTTGTCCAGATCACCGCAGAAAAACCGAAAACGGGTTTCATTTGCCTTTGGCATCAACCCTCCCGGAGTTTGTGTGTTGGTGTCTAAAATCAGATAAATTTTGGAAAGCGGAGAAGTACTTCTACAAGGACTAATATATAAAATAAAGAGAGCCGTGGGATAAAAAAGGTTCAACGTTCAGAGGTTCAACGTTCAGAGGTTCGGAGGTTCGGAGTTAATAAAATGCTGCAATGTTAAAACAGGAGACACAGTTCCGCGCCCCTGGTCTCCTTGTCGAAGGGTAAATCGCCCTGATCTATTATCCAGCTACAGTTTCAGCAAACTCAGATGCAGCAAGCTCTACGCCACGGAGGTTATTGATATTGTAAACGGTGGTTTCTTTACTGAATCCATTTACACGGGACAAACCAGAGAGTACACGTCCGGGACCGACCTCAAAAATTGCGCTCACCCCTTCGCTGCGGATGTAATCCATTGACTCGCGCCAGAAAACCGGGCTTGTGAGCTGCCAGGTAACAAGATGTTTTATAGTGGTAGGATGTGTTTCCGGTTTTGCGGTGGCATTCATCACCATAGGAACCAAAGGGATCTGGAATTTGATCTCTTCGGCCCACTGTTCAAATTCATAGCGGACATCATTGAGAAACGGGCTGTGCCACGGCCCGATTACATTGACCCGTTTGCATTTACCGGATTTTTCCTCATTGACCCGTTCGGCGAACTTATCAAGCAGTTTATTGTCACCGGAGATCACAACCTGACCCGGGGCATTATCATTTGCCAGTACAATCCGGCCCGGCTCATTCATCTCTTCAATGTATTTCTCTATTGTTTCAATCTGCATGAACATCACAGCCATCATCCCGCCCTCGACCTGCGAGGCGACCTTATCCATGAGCTCACCGCGTTTAGCGGCTATCGTTACTGCAACACCTGGCTCTACAACTCCAGATGCAGCGAGTGAGGCGATTTCGCCCAGTGAGTGCCCGAGTACCAGGTCGGGTGATATTCCGTATTCAGAGAGACGGTTCAGGTAACCAAGACATACAGCCACAAGTGAGGGCTGAAGAAACCTTGCCTGCATCAACTGACGCTCCGGACCGCGCAAACAGAGCCTTTGCAGGTCCTCATGCACGATATCACTGCCCAGTTCAATAAGTGAACGGAAAAAAGCATCATCCTTAAGATCATGCCCCATGCCGATTTCCTGAGATCCCTGTCCGGGAAACATGAAAACTTTTCTATCTGTCATGCAACAGTCCCCGTCAAACCGCCATCAACAACAATGGTCTGGCCAATAATGTAAGATGAGTCTTCAGAAGCAAGAAAAGCAACTGCTCTGGCAACTTCTGACGGTTTTCCAAAGCGGTGCAGAAGAATTCTGTCAAGGTTCTGGTGTTTTATCTGGCGCGGCATTCTGGCTGTCATGTCTGTTTCGATAAATCCAGGAACAACCGCATTCACTCTTATTCCTTTAGGTCCAAGTTCAGCAGCAAGCGCGCGTGAAAAAGAGAGAAGCGCCCCTTTAGAAGCGGCATAATTTGTCTGACCGGCTATTCCAAGAAGCCCTGAAACAGAGGAGATATTTATTATTGTACCCTGTCTGGCAGTCATCATCGGCCTGCAGACAGCCTTTGCCCACCTGAATGCCCCGTTGATATTTGTATCGAGAACCTTTGTCCACTCCTCCTGAGGCATCATCATTATAAACTGATCGGATGTAATACCCGCATTGTTTACCAGAATATCAATTTTTCCTTCTGATGCAACAATCGAATCAACTGCAGAGGCAATTTGTTCGCCATCAGTCTGGGAGCATTTCACTTTTACAGCCCCGCTTGCCTTTTCGACTTCAGCAGCCTCTTCATCACTGCGGTTATAAGTAAAGAAAACCTTTGCCCCTCTTGAGGCAAGCTCAGAAACGACGGCGGTTCCGATACCACGGGACCCGCCGGTTACAATTGCCACCTTTTCCTGAAGATCGTTTTTCTGATTCATTCTGTTCTTTTCTCTTCAGATCTCCGATTTACCCAGCTTTTTTGAGGCTGAGCAACCATAATGTCTATTTTACAGAGTATTGAGCTATTAGTAAATAAAAAATTCTCATTATAAATTCTACTTCAAATTCTGATATCTGGTCCACAAATCCGCAGGCCATTCTTTTAAAAGCTTCTTTGATGGAAATTCAATCAAAGTTACCGTTGACTCTCCATCTGCGATTTCCTCTCTGGTCTTCTCATTGACCAGAGAATGGGAAAATTTCAATTTCCCCTGATAAACCGGCACTATTTTGTGTATTGTAGTCAAGAGTAAACTGTCACCGAATCCCGCGAATTTATAATATCTGCAGATATTTTCCACCACAGGAGCTGCGACGCCAAGCTCAGTGGCATCCTGAAGGGCAATGACCTCCTGCATTATCTGCAGGCGTCCCTCTTCAAACCAATGGAAATATTCACAGTTATGCACAACACCCATCATGTCTACCTGGTGAAAGCCGGGTGTGAGCTTGACTCTGCGGATTATTGAACGCTGGTTGGCTGACATAGAATAAACTGAACCACCCCGCGGAAGAAAAAGAGTTCAGATTTCGTCAAGTTTGACAGAAAGACTTTTGGGTATGATCGGTGGCATGGAAATCGTTCCGATCTGAGGTCCGCCTGGTGAACCCGCATTAAAGGTGAGACCTGCAAAGGCATAGTCTATATCAAACAGAGCCAGTCCAAGCACAGAATCCAGGGTATAGGAATAACAGGATGTCTGTACTTCTGCGATCTGCTTGTCACCATAAAAAACCGGCATTCCTGCTGAAAGAGGATTATCTTTGTTGGAACGGACCCCGATAATTTTCTTCTTTAATCCATCCTTGCGTCTGGAAAGGATAGCATCACGACCGGTAAACTGCTCTTTGTCAAAATCGATCATCCACTGAAGTCCCAGTGCGAGCGGATCCTTTACACGGACGCCTTCCTCAAACACATTGAAAAAGCGGCCTTCAAGACGCAAATCGTTGTGAATTGCGGCACCGCACACCCCCCCGCCCTGTTCCTTAACGGCTGCGGCGAGTGTTTCCCAAAGTCTGGAAGCGATTTCAAGAGGCGCCATCACAAGGTAGCCGAATTCAGAAGTTTTTCCGGCTCTGATAAGACGCACTTCCGACCCCTCGAAAGGATAGGTCTCTACAGAGAGGTATGGAAGTCCCAGGGTATCGGTACCAAACAGCTCTTTTGCAACTGCCCAGGCTTTATAACCATCGATGCTGAAAACAGCATGGGTTTCTGAAAGATCCTTTACCTCTGCATTTCCGGTAAAGATTGATCTCAGCTTTGAATCATCGATTATACTTTCGCAGAATACCAGAAGCTCATCATTATTATTGGCGATATAGCAATCAGCCAGAATCATCCCGTTCTCATCGGGAAGAAAAGTATGCAGAACCCTTCCGAAACGAATTCTGGCTACATTCCCGGCCATCAGCGAATCAAGAAAATCGATTCCGGATTCCTCTGGAATGCTGAACTTCTGCATAAAGGAGAAATCTGTCAATCCGACAGCTTCTCTTATATGATTATACTCGGTTTTGTTATCTGATATCACCGATGCAGTCTGTACACCATATCTGTCGATAAATTCAGCCCCGAATAGAGCCAGTTGTTCGTGAATTGGAGATACTCTCATTTAATCAGCCTTTTTCCCCTGCTCCTGAAGCACAAAATCTACAATGGTATTGATAGAACGAAGAATCGATGTATTCTGGTCAGGAACTTTGATTCCAAAGCAGTTCTCAATACAGAGAACTATCTCCAGAGCATCAAGAGAATCCAGACCAAGCCCGGCTCCCAGCAATGAAACATCTTCATGGAGATCCTGAGGTTCATAAGGAAGATTTAATCTGCGGATCAGTTCCTCTTTAAACTTCCCGACAATCGCTTTCCTCTTTTCTATCAGTGACTCGATATTTTCTGCCATAAGCTAAAATTACTCTTTCAAATCAGAAAATTTCCAATACCATTATACATTTAATTCCCCGAAAGGAACTGAAAATCGATAAAATATAGTTTTTGTCGCCATCTTTTTCAACTAATCCGGCACTAAGGGCCGAAGATATGTTAAACATAGATGAACTGGCGGGAGCAAACCCGGTGACCGGCGAGGTATCGATCACTTTAAAGCCATCTCCCAATGCCGATCTGGCAGCTTTCATCTCCATATCGTTCCAGGAATTAAGACACACCGCCCCGATTCTCTCCAGGCCAATCCCGGAGCCGCTTACAGCATTTCTGATCAGCTCTTCCAAACCCTTTCCGGCATATTCTCCAGCCGATCTCCCTGAAGAAGAAGGATCAAAAGAGAATTCGACGTTTTTGATGGCACAAATTGGCTCTGCACCCCTCTGTTTTGCTCTGGAGAGGGGTTCCAGTAAAAACATCGCAGCACCCTCTCCGGCAGTAACTTTTGATGGATCTTCTATTTCCGATAGAAAGCAATCGTAAAATCCATCAACCGAAAGATCATCCACAGACCCGCACAGCAAAGCCGGAGCATGCCTGTTTCTCACTGCCAGCCACGACATTCCAAGTCCCAGAAGTCCTGCGCCGGGCCCGTTACAAAACGTGCTGTTATAACCGGTAAGGGAGAGTACTCTGCACACTGTGCCTGTAACTGAGTTTGGAACTATATAGGGAAATACATTTATCTGTTCAAGCTGATAGTTGTTTTCAAGCAGGGGACGAATATGCTCAGGTTCGGCCCAGGTAGAGCCATGAGCAATATTCATATAGAAACCAACTTCTGCTCTGGCCGATGGACGATCCGGTATACCGGCTTTACTCAGAGCCAGGGCACCGGCCGCTGAAGCAATCTTCCCTGCCCGTTCAATACCCCGGGAGTTTAATCTTCGATCTATTGAAGAGAGTTCAAATGCGGGTACCCCGGCAACCCTGAACTGTCTTCCACATCTATTTTCCTCTCTGAAATGACCTTGATCCAACCGTACACCACCCAACGCCTCATATCCGATACCTGCAGGAGAGACAACACCCATACCTGTTATGCAAACCGGATCATCCAGGAGATCGGGCTGTTCCCGTTTTGAGCCGTAATCGTCTGTTGAAATCACCAGAGAGGCATTATTGCCGCCGAAGGCAAAATTATTCTTGATAAATACAGTTCCTTTTTTCCACCTCCGGCCGGCATCAGGGATATAGTCCAGATTGCATCCATCCCTGGGTTCCGTAAAATTTACTGTCGGCGGGAAAACTCCGATTCCGGCACAGATCAGCGATGAAACGGTCTCCACCGCACCGGCAGCTCCCAGACAGTGCCCGACCATTCCCTTCAGGGAACTCACAGGAATATTCTGTGCCTGTTCACCGAATACTTTTCTTATAGCCCTGGTTTCCGCTTTGTCATTTGCTTCTGTTCCGGTTCCGTGAGCGTTTATATATGTAATCTCGCAGTTTGAAACGGATGAGTCTTGAAGGGCAAGCTGCATGCTGTAAGATGCACCTTTACCCGAGGGATCCGGAGCCGAACAGTGGTAGGCATCATTTGACAGGCCATAACCAAGGATCTCCCCGCAGATCGATGCACCGCGCGAGATTGCATGTTCCATCTCCTCCAGTACAAGAAATCCGGCACCCTCACCCAGATTCAGCCCCGTTGGAAGAGAGAAAGGAGCACTCCGCTGTTTAGATGTGGCTTTGAGCCCGGCAAAGCCTGCCAGTGTTGTAGTGCTGAACGAATCCGCACCGCCTGCCAGGACAATATCCAGCATCCCGCACCTTAAAAGGTCACCTGCTGCTGAAACGGCAGCATTAAATGCTGAACAGGCTGTTGTAACAGTGAAGACAGGCCCTCTGATCCCGAAACAGGACGCAAGAAGCATGGATGCACTGTAGTATTGCTTTTTAAAAAGCTGATCGCCGGTGAATTGGGCATTGCTGCTTATCTGCTGTTGAAAAAGAGCTTCAATTGTAAGCATCGGACCGGAGCAGGTGCCAAGGATCAGACCCACCTTTTCTTTACCGGTAATCTGAATACCTGAACTTCTGAGGGCTTCACTTGCGGCTATCCACGCTAACTGCACATAACGATCATCACTGCAAACCCCCGATTCCTGCAGCGCGGGTGAATCGATGTTTCCGATAAGTCCTGCGAACTGGGGTCCCAAATGCGCAACTCTGGGATCCTCAACACTTCTGAGGCATGATTTACCGGACAGAAGAGATTCCCTTACTTTTCCAACATCCCCGCCGGCACTGCAGATTACACCTTTACCGGTGATAGCGATCCTGTTTCTCACCGGTCCCCCAAACCATTACCCCTGGACACCACTAAAGCAAAATTATAACCCAGATCACTGCTTCCCAGTGTAAGAATGAACCTGGGATCGTTTACAGGAGTTCTACTGTCGAGGTAATCTATACCGGTTCTCTGAATCCAGAGAGGTGATCCCTGGTTCAGCGAATAGAGAACAAGTCCCAGACTGTGGAGAATCGATGCAGATTCAATATATCCGGTATTAAACGTAGTTGCAGCCATGGGAAGAGTGTTCCATTTATCACCCATCATAGATTCCAGAGCAGAAAGCACCTTGAGATCCTGTGCATTGCCCTGCGGAGCCCAGACCGCCATATCTATCTCTGATATATCGATACCGCTTCTTTTCAAGGCGATCTCTATGGCCCTGACAAGCCCGTCTTTACCTATGCACTGGTTCTCAAATCCGTCAAGATCCATCGACATCCCGTAACCCAGTACTTCTGCAAGCACCGGCACGCCGCGCTCTTTAACCGATTCCAGTGTCTCCAGCACCAGAGCTGCAGAACCCTCGCCTATGACCTTGCGCCTGGGCTCATCGGGAATCAGATGGTAATCTGATTCTTTCTGGTCAGAATAGAGGAAGCCGATCAGGTCGTAATTGTAAAAAGTCTGCGGGTAGACTTCATCGGCAGCAGCGGCTACAATTGCTTTTGCGCGTCTCTCAGTCAGCATATCGAATGCATAAGAGAGGCTCTGAAGACCGGCGTGGTGACCCGGAGAAAGTGTCATATTGACACCTTTTAAAGAGAGTGCGTTGGCCACCCATCCAGCAGTTGAATTCGCCGTTATATTAGAGAAACTGTTTATATCGGCTGCGAAATCCGGAGTGGTAAAAACACTGTTCATGTGCCCTGATTCACAGGAACCGTTACAGATCCCCATCACTATTCCGGCATTTTCAGAGACTCCAGGTTTAATACGCAAATTTGCATTTGCAAGTGCGTCTGCAGCTGCAGCAGCGGCATACATGCTGATCGGGTTCATCCCTGTAAAATTAAGCCGTCTGTCTATGTCGGATGCACGGAACTCAGGAACAAGCCCCGCAAGTTTTGATTTCAGCTCAGGCAGGTTCAGTCTTGAAACGGGTCCTGTGCCGACCCGGTTCTCCTTTAATGCTTCCAGATTTACACTTGCCTTTATGCCAAGTGAACTTACAGCACCCGCGCCGGTAATAAAGACTCTCTCTGTTGCGGTGCTGCGCTGCTTTACAGGTGTATCCCACTTTGAGATCACCACCGCGGCATTGTTCCCGCCAAAAGCGTAATTGGCAGACATGAACATCTGGTAATCCTTCTCACGGGCGGCGTTTGGCACATAGTCAAGAGTGCACCCGGGGCGCGCTTCGGAAAAATTAACCGTCGGTGGTATAAATCCCCCGTTCATCGCAGAGAGATTGCAGGTCGCTTCAAGTATCCCTGTAGTGCCCATGCAATGTCCGAAGAAAGACTTTGTCGAGACAACCGGGATCTGTTTTTCTCCGATAAATTTAGAGATACCTTTTGATTCAGCCCTGTCATTTGCCTCGGTTCCGGTCCCGTGCCCGTTAATACATCCGATATTTTCAAGCTCCATACCCGAATCGTCAAGCGCCGCCTTGAGTGTACGGCATACTCCGTCTCCGCGTGGATCCGGTGAGGTTGGATGATATGCGTCGCAGGTGGTAGCATGTCCGATAATCTTCCCCAGGCATCTTGCATTCCGCAGAAGAGCCTGCTCCATCTCTTCTACAACCCAGAAGCAGGATGCTTCACCGATATTTAACCCCGGAGGATTTGAAAAAGGCGCAGTACGGGCCGTTGAAACCGCCTTGAGACCGTTAAAGCCGGACATATTGGAAATGCACAGTGAATCCGCACCGCCCACAATTACTGTTTTGAAATATCCCCTGTTAATAAGAAGCTGTGCCAGTCCAAGCGCCCCTGTTGTTGACGAACAGGCGGTTGTGGCAATCCAGACATCGGCAGATACACCCAGTGCATTGGCAAGAGCCTTGCCAAAACCATAGTACTGGGCCATCAGGTTCATCTTTTCATCAAAGCGCTTTTCGCTTTTACCATGGAGCCATCTGTATTCTTCTTCTGCCGACCGCAAACCTCCATTGCAGGTTCCAAGTACAAGAGCGATATCCGAACTGTTGCTGTTGTCAATTTTCAGCCCGGCATCGGCAATCGCTGCTCTGGCGGAACTGATCGCGTATCTTAAATAAAGATCATCATAGATCTTTATTTCATCCTTGCTCAGGTATTTCAGAGGATCAAAGTTCCTGATTTCACCGCAGAGATCGGTCCTGAAACCTGATGCATCGAAATGTGTCGCCGGTGCGATTCCGTGTTTTCCGGCCTTCAGTGCATCGGTCAATTCCTTAATACTGTTCCCGATCGGGCTCAGAACACCTACTCCGGTAACAACCGCCTGACCTCGCACACCCTGCCTCTCAAGAGGCTTACCGACTGAGCGCTTACCCTCTTTCCAGGTGGCGGGTTCCAGACTGGCAGCATGAGATGCCTTCTGCATCCGGAAAAACTCGTTCCATACTTTTATAAACTGCTCATAAAGCTCATCAACCGACATATTCATCGGCTTTGAAACCACATGTGCACCGTTGTAATGGGACCAGTTGAAGTCAAATATCCGGTTCTGACGAATCATACGGTCCCAGTGTACAGATCCCGGGTAGGGAGTAAAGATGAAAAACTCAGAAGTATGTATTCCTGCCTTATTAAACAGGTTCATTATCCTGTCTGCGATCGATGTGTCGTCCCAGTCTCTTCCTAGAGCACAGGAACCGAAGAAGCGGATATCCCTGTCCTCGAGAATCCGGACAAGATCACAGAGCATCTGCTGTTCCTGGGCCCCGCCGCTTAGAGCCTTTATTGAAACGGGATCAACATTCATAGTGCAGTAGAAGTTCTTTACACCTGCACGAGCTGCCAGATCCAGAAACTCTTTATCTGTATTGAGCGCCATGGTAGATGAAACGAAATATTTCTTCTCCAGGGGAATAAGTGCCTTAAAGAGCTCTTTTGCATACTGGGAGATCTTCTGCTGCGGGAAAAAAAGCGTATCATCGGCAAGGTAAACATTTTCATATTTAAGCTGAGAAATTTCCTCAACGACATTTTCGATCGGGCGGAAGCGGATTCTGGAGCCCATATGAGCGGGAATTGCGCACATGGCACAGTTATACATGCAGCCACGGGTCAACTGAACCAGGTCTTCATCCCAGTCATAGCTCTTCTTGCTATAGAAGATATCTCTTCTTGGGATTTTCATCTTTGACAGGTCAAAACCATACCTGCCTTTATAGATTCTCTGCAGATTGCCGTTTTTTACATCTTCAAGAATCTGTCCCCATGTAGGTTCACCTTCACCGATATTGACTGAATCGGCATATTTAAGACACTCTTCAGCCATGAAAGATGGAAAGAATCCCCCCATTATCACTTTTTTCCCATGTTCACGGTAGCTCTGGGCGAGATGGCATGCCCGGGTTGCCTGAGGAGTAAAGCAGTTAATGGCGATAAGATCTGCATCGATATCAAAATCCACAGGATCACCGTTATTGTCATCAACAAGCACCACATCATGCTCTGGTGGTGTCAGTGAAGCCAGAATGGGAATACCCAGCGATGGTGGCGTTGTAAAATCACCGAGGAAGTAGTCGATCAAACCTTTATCAAGATCGGGATTGTTTTTTAAAAATTTCTCAAAACGTGGATAAACGAATACGATTTTCACTTAGATACCGGAATTCCTGAAAAAAAGTAAATAAAGAAAAACCATTTCAGAGCTAATCCTGAAATGCTACCATCAAATTACTGCTTGTGCAAATATATATTTTGTATATAGTACCAGACATATACATCGCTGTGACGATTTCCTTCCGGCAGTACATTTTTATTAAAATCCGGTATGTCTGTAAAAAACAATAATTGCCGGCAAAACAGCTAACCAGCTTATGATTTTGTCATAACTAGACTCAGAGAATGAGGTAAATATGAAGCTAAAGCTTTCCAGAAGTGCAACATCAACCACTCAAATACAGTTCATTACCAAAGAAGATGCAAAAGGGATAACAGATTTTTGTGGAGAAAGCGGGGAAACAGAGGTCCGCTACGATAAAAAAAGCACAATGATCTACTGCGGACTTGGTGAAAAAGCACTCTGTAATGCTCAGGTCATCAGGAGTGCATCGGCCAGGGGAATCCGCAAGGCAATTGAGCTGAAAAGGGATGGTGTTTCTCTGGTTCTGCCCTCTCAAAAACTCCGGGTTGAGGGATCGGAGAAAGCTGCAGTGGAAGGAGTGCTTCTGGGCTCCTACTCTTTTTCGAAATACAAAAGCGAAAAACCTCATGCTGTAAAAACCGTTGAGATAACTGGAGATCTTAGCAGTCCGGATCTCAAAAAGATTGAGACAATCTGCGGGGGAGTTAATTATGCACGAGACCTGGTTAACAGTAACGCTTCAGAGATAACCCCTGAAAAGCTGGCACAAGAGGCATCTGCACTGAGTCTATCAAAAAGAATCAAGGTTACAGTTTTAAATGAAAAAAAACTCAAGCAACAAGGGCTTAACCTGCTCTATGCTGTGGGTCAGGCATCCCCCTACCCGCCCAGACTTATCATTATGGAGTATTCAGGCAACCCGAAATCAAAACAGAGAACTGCCATCGTAGGAAAAGGGATCACCTTTGATTCAGGCGGGCAAAATTTGAAGCCTACAGGGCATATCGAAACAATGAGACTGGATATGGCAGGAGCGGCAGCTGTACTTGGTACCATGAAAGTGCTCTCAGAGCTTAAGCCGGCAGTAAATGTGACAGGTGTAATCGGTGCAGCGCATAACGCGATCGGCGAAAACTCATTTTTCCCGGGAGATGTTTACAAATCTTATTCCGGAAAAACCGTTGAAATAAACAGCTCCGATGCAGAAGGAAGGCTTTTACTTGCCGATACGGTCGCGTACTGTCATAAAAACTACAAACCGGACAGATTGATCGATCTTGCGACCCTGACAGGAGGCATTCTGTTAGCTTTAGGGGAGTTAGTCGCCGGAGTATTTTCCAATGATGATGAGCTGGCGGATGAACTCTTTAAAAGCGGTGAGAAGAGTGGTGAAAGGCTTTGGAGATTTCCCTTATACAAAGAATATTGTGATGCCATGAAAGGGGACCTGAGCGACTTGAGAAATCTTTCCAAATTCAAAAAAGGGTACGCCAGCTCCATTACCGGTGCTGCTTTTATCAAGGAATTTATAGGTGATGTACCGTGGGCGCATATCGATATTGCCGGTACGGCATTCAATGAGGGGCAGGCCCGTGGAGAAATTCCTCAATACGGAACCGGGTTCGGGGTCAGGCTGCTTACGGAATATCTGCTGAAATGATGAGTCCTGCAAGGAAAATACTGGTAGCACACAGAGGTGCTCCTTACTTTTTCCACGAAAACACAATCGACTCCTTCATTAAAGCAGTGAGTTTGGGTGCGGACATGGTGGAATTTGATGTGCGCAGAACCAAAGACGGCAAACTGGTTGTTAACCACGATCCTTTTATCATACATGGCAGCAAAGAAAAGCTTCTAAGCGCCATAACATTTTCTCAGATGCAGAGGATGGCAGAAGAGAATGGTTACAGAGTGCCTGTTCTTGAGGATGTACTCAGTATACTTTCCGGAAAAGTAAAGCTTGTAATAGAGCTCAAGGAAGAGAGCTGCGAGCAGGAGGTGCTGGAGCTGGTGTCAGGAAGTGCCGGCTTTTCCTCATGCATTTTTATCTCTTTTAAACCATCGGTGATCTCTGCTTTAAAAAAAATCGACTCCGGCCTCACAACCGGTTTTCTGTTTGATGATATCCAACAGGCAGATCCGGCCATACCTGCCGACATTCTGTGCCCCCGTGACAATACCTTCACGGAATATCACGATTTCTTTGAATCACAGAAATTAAGTGGCAGGATGACTGCAGTCTGGACAGTGGATGATTCAATATCGATAAAAAATTTCCTCAATGATCCGGCAGTAGATATTATTATTACAAATCAGATAGACAAAGCTATAAAACTGCGTGACATTCACAGGGAGATTCTTTGTGAAGGAGAAAAAGCTTAGGGCCGTAATTCTGGGAAAAGATCCGGAGACCTGCAGACTGCGAAGCAGACTCTGTGAATCTGAGCAATTTGAGATTATTAAATGTATAGACCCTGAAAATAAGTACTCTAATGATGATCTGCAGGACCTTGATCTTCTTGTTGATCTGTCAGCCGATAGTTCATTAAGCAAGAAGCTTATGGAACAGAATCACATCAATGTAGAAGTAATAAGCGAACTCAGCTCAGAACTTCTTTTTTGCTCTTCAGTAACACATGACGTTAAAGACATCACCCCTTTACGGTCCTTGACTCTGAAAAGCCTTCAGGAAATCCGCAGATCGGCTTTTATCCGGGAAAACAACTGGGAACTTACAAACCATATCCTCAGGCTTACGATGCAGTCTCTTCAGGCCGATTCCGGTTCTATAATGCTTGCCGATAAAAGCAAAGAGAATCTCTTCATAGAAACAGCTCTCAATCTGAAATGTTCCGGAGAATTTTTAAAAAAGAGTGTTAGAAAAGGAATCGCCTGGAAAGTGGTTAGCAGCGGCAAGCCTGTAATAATCAAAGGGAAATCGAAGGAAAGATCCGATCTTGATTCTTCTATCTGCTGCCCGCTGGTCTCTGGGGAATCGGTTATCGGCGTACTCAATTTAAACCGCCTGAAACATGAAAAGGATCTTGACCGTGATGATCTGAGGTTTGTTTTAAAGGTCGCAGACTCCCTTGCCGGCATCATTAAGCAGCAGAAAGAGGAAAAAGATCCGTCTTTTATGCACTCTTTTCTTCTGGGAGCAAGGGAAATTCTCGATCTTGACTTTCCAATGATCGAACGTCTCAATCTGCTTATGATGAAAATAGCAAATAGTTTCCGGGGGAAAATCTGCAACCTTTACTGGTACGACACGGACTCCGGGAAATTTCTGGTGCAGGCATCAAGCTCTTTTGACATAAACAGAATAGGGTTTGGAAGTGTGAGGCTGAATGATTTTTTTACAGGCAGAGTCCTGCGATCCAGTTCAGCATTTACATTTAGTACAAAGGAAGGCGCTACCGGGCGGCAAAAGCTGTTTATAGGCCAGCCGATATTGCGCAATAAAGAAATTTCCGGAGTCATTATCCTCTATATTCATTCTGACAAACAGGATATCCGTGCCGAAACAGAGGCACTGGCCAGGACCGGGCGCATGCTGGAGCAGGAGTTCTCAAAGAGTGATGCTCTTTACACCGCACGACTCAATTCAGTAAAGTACTCCGCACTCTCCGAAGCTGTCTTCAATCTGGCTGAAATTCCCAATATCCGGAAACTGGCAAAAATAATCGCCACCAACACCTGTTTGATTCTTGAGACTGAAAGCTGTATCATAAGCCTCTTCAATGAGGTCATGAACTGCTTTGAGGTACTGGAATCTTTTTCCCTGAAGGGAAGTAAACAAGCCGAAATTCTCTGTAAAGTTGATAAGGCCGTTACTCTAAAGGCCTCATCCCAAAACGGTCCCCTGCTTATTGGTAACCTGTTCATGGAAGGTTACATAAGCGATCAGATCCCGGGCAGATCGGTGCTTTCGATGTGCCTGCGCCAGGGGGGAAGAATCATGGGCGCGATCTCAGTATATGACAAAAACCAGTTCGATACTTTCCAGCAGAAAGGATTTTCGGACCACGACAAAGAGGTTTTTGCCCGGTTGTGCCATCAGGCATCAGCAGCCATGAACCGGTTCCTGATGCTTAAAAGCAGATAACTTTTTTCAATATATAAAATTGTTGTAACATTCCCGGAAGAGTGTTAGATTTAGAATGGTAATAAAACGGAGCAAACCCTAAAACTTTCTGGAGGTTCTGATGACACTAAGCAAACTGATTCTCTCCTTTACCGCAATAGTTTTTATCTTTGCCGGATGCAGCTCAAAAGTAGATGTTAAAAAAGGCGACCGTCTGGTTGTACTTGAGACTCTGCGGGAAAGCGCTGAAACACAGTGGGAAGATTCCTATACGGATGGTTTTACAACAGAAATTCCGGTGGGAACTGTAATGGAGGTACTTTTCAACCCACGCACGGGATCAAATATCATCGAATGCAAACCGATTGAAGTGAATGGCACCAAAGATGCACAAGAAGTAGATAATTTCTTTGTGCCTGAACATATCAGAAACAAACAAGGGTATGTTGGTTACTCTTTTTCCATCAAGACAGAGTATATGGGGAAAAAAGTAAAGAAAGCCGAGTAGTAGCTCTGTAGGGCAACCTGCAATTGAGACCCGGTTGAGAAATCCGCCGGGTCTTTTTTTTATGCCTGCTCCAACTATTTATTCCTGTATGTTCGAACGATCTGAATGCCGAAGTGAGTTAAACTCACGACCCCACCCACTATCTCCTTCGTTTCACAGTTTTTTTAACTTCAGGTTTCTTTTCCTCTGATTTTGCGATACTGTCAATTGATGCCAGCACTTTTTTAAGGCTGTCAATTGTAGCATAAAGTGTTTTTACCTCTGTCTGAATATTTCCGATTTTTACCAGAGCAGTATCTTTAAATGGAGTGAACTCATTTCTGGGTACAAGATTTTTTGTTGCGGTTGTAGTAACAGATGAGATTTTCTTGTCAAAGTATCTGCCGCCCAGAATCACCCCTCCCCCAAGGACAGCGATCAGGATCAAAACGGCAAACACTTTCATAACCGGAATTCCGCCTCCCCCTTCAGTAAGCGTATCAAAGTCATCAGAATTTGATATTTTTTCAGGTGTTTTCTCAACTGCCACATCCGGTTCCTCTCTGGGCGGCTCTTCAACGGCGTACCAGTAAACTCTCCCCTGCTTGTTCTGTTTAGCGGTAACAAAACCTTTCTGGTAGAGGCTGTTAAGGAAATTCTGGACAAAATTCTCATCGAGTTTCAGATGGAAAGCGATATCAGGTACTTCCAGATCAAGATTACTGTTCCTTTTTAAGAAACTCAGGATCTTCTTTGAATGAATGTCCATAAATGCCTCCGATGACTGGTGGATGATGTGTTATATCAATATATAATTGGTGGAGTCCTGAACAGTTTTTTTTTAAAAATAGAGACATTTTCTACCGGAACCCATTTTGAACCAGGGCCCCCTTGCGTTAATTATTTTTACTCTCAGAAATTACTGGCGCTCTTAAGATGGATAACCATCGGGGATTTTCTGATCTTCTGCCGCGCGCCTGGGCAGAGGGAATTCTTTTTTAATGGAGTATAAAAATGCCCCAGTCAGCACTTTCAGCCTTTATCTCCGGCAGAAATCCTGATCAGATTGACTCCGGTATGATTGCCTACCTGGCAAACCTCACTGAAATATCCAAAGTAGCTCCCGAAATCTCCAGATCAGTTGTAAAAGAGCTCGCCGACCAGAGAGCCAATCTCAAACTTATTGCCAGCGAAAACTACTGTTCCTTATCAACTCAGCTTGCGATGGGCAATCTGCTTACCGATAAATATGCCGAAGGGTTTCCCTTTCACCGCTTCTATGCCGGGTGTGCAAATATAGATGATGTAGAGTCTTATGCGGCAGAACAGGCCTGTAAGCTTTTTGGATGCGAGCATGCATATGTACAGCCCCACAGTGGTGCTGATGCAAACCTTATTGCTTTCTGGGCAATACTTAACACCCGAATCGAGACACCCTCACTTGAAGAGCTGGGAGAATCAAACCCGTCCAAACTTTCTCAGGAAAGCTGGAACAAGCTCAGAGCAAAACTGGGGAATCAGCGTATGCTTGGAATGGACTACTATTCCGGCGGCCATTTAACCCATGGCTACAGGCACAATGTTTCGGCCCAGATGTTTGACTCCTATAACTATAGTGTCGATCCGTCAAGCGGACTTCTTGACTATGATGCAATAGAAAAAATGGCCCTTGAAATAAAGCCGCTGATACTGCTTGCCGGCTACAGTGCCTACCCCCGCTGCATCAATTTCGCAAGAATGCGCCAGATTGCAGATAAAGCCGGAGCCGTATTCATGGTTGATATGGCCCATTTTGCGGGTCTAGTCGCGGGCGGTGTTTTCAAAGGCGATTATAACCCTGTTCCCCACGCCCATGTAGTAACAACAACTACCCACAAGACTCTGCGCGGTCCAAGAGGCGGCATGGTTCTTTGTGTAAAGGAATTTGCCGACAGTGTCAACAAAGGCTGTCCCCTTGTGATAGGCGGGCCTCTGGCACATGTGATGGCCGCAAAAGCTATTGCGCTGACAGAAGCGAATTCACCTGCGTTTAAAAAGTATGCCTCCAGCATAGTCTCAAACGCATCTTCCCTGGCAAAAAACTGTATGGAAAAAGGGATGAAAGTGGCCACCGGCGGCACAGACAACCACCTGTTTTTAATCGATGTAACACCTTTTGGCCTAACAGGACGACAGGCGGAGAGTGCTTTAAGAGACTGCGGTATAACACTGAACCGCAATTCTCTGCCCTTTGATCCAAACGGCCCATGGTACACAAGCGGACTTCGCATAGGAACTCCGGCGGTTACCACACTTGGCATGGGCGAAAAGGAGATGCAGGAAATCGCGCATGTAATAAAGCTGGTTTTATCCAGCACTAAACCACAGACTGTCACCAAAGGCGAAGATGCCGGTAAACCCAGCAAGGCCAAATATGTCACCGAACCCGAAGCGGCCCGGGAAGCAGTTTCAAAAGTCAAGTCGCTTCTGGATCGTTTTCCGGTATACCCGCAGCTCGATTTGAATTTCCTGCAGCAGTTTTTTGGCTGAAATTCCTCATGGGAGCGCTTTTTGGGGCTCCCACTTTTTTCCCTTGTAAACCATGTATTAAACTGTTATTATTAATGGCAAAGCTTTTCATATCGTAATATTACCGTATGTCATCTTGCCGTCAAGTGTAGAGTTACCTGTGAGCAGGCTTTTTTCAGGCAAACTGACATGACCATAAACAACCCCTGCCTGTCCTGAAAAAAAACCATAAAATTCATTTTCATGCTGATTTTACTGGACAACAACGTCACAGTGATTTATAATTCAGACATAGTTTTTTTACATTTCCTTTTCACTTGTCTTAACAGAAGGAGTGCGCATGGCAAAGAGCCTTACGCAATCTCAGATTATCGCGAAGCTGGCCGACAACGTACAGCTTACGAAAAAACAGGTTAAGTCCTTCCTGGACAGCCTGGCAAGTTTGGCTTACAATGAAGCCAAAAACGGTTTCACGATCCCGGGTCTGGGTAAGCTTGTTCTGGTACAGCGTAAAGCCAGAATGGGAAGAAATCCGGCAACCGGCGAGCAGATCAAGATCCCTGCAAAGAAAGTCGTGAAATTCAGGGTTTCAAAAGCAGCCAAAGATGCAATTGTCGGAGGGGCAAAACCCGCACCGGCAAAAACAGCAAAGAAGAAGAAATAAAGCAGTAAAACGGGGTCCTGTGGACCCCGTTTCTTTTATTACCCGCCTCTTAAGTCTTCAAAAAGTCTTTTCATATCAGAAGGTATATCGCACTCGACAGTTATTTCCCGGCTGGAAAACGGATGTATAAAAGTGATTGATTTACAGTGGAGCGCATGACGGTGGAAGGGCAAAGAAATTGCCGACGGGTTCTCACGCCATCTGCTGTAGAGATCCTCACTCATCCCATAAAGCTTGTCCCCTACAATACCGTTTCCGACAGCAGACATGTGAATTCTTATCTGGTGAGTTCTGCCGGTCAAAGGACGCAGGACGACAAGTGAATGGCGCGGCCCTGCTTTAGTGCTGCTTATTATTTCTGTCTGGGCAGGCTTTCCGTCTGGATCCACACTGAATTTGTAGCTGATAGAAGAAAGCTGATCTTTTTTGATCGGTAAAGATATCTTTCTGATCCTGCGGTCAAACACATTGTGCACTATAGCGACATATTCCTTTTCCACTCTTCCTTCCGAAAACAACTTTCCGGCTTCGGCCCTGGCTGCAGGATCTTTCGCCACAAGCAATACACCCGAGGTATCCCGGTCAAGGCGATGAGCGGCATGGGCCTCAGGAAAAGAAGGAACGTGGACATTCCTTAATTGATATATTAGATTATTCCGGAAAGATTTTCCGGCTCTGTGGACAAGGAGATTTCCGGGCTTGCTGATACCTAAAAACCACTGGTCTTCATAGATGATTTCATAGGAGAGATCCGCAGGAGGTTCCTGGAAATCACCGGGATCGTATGTAAGGACACTTCCGGGAGAAACCGTATCGTGTCTTGATGCCCTGCGGCCATCAAGCTCGACTGAACCTCTTTCTATGTTGCCGATCCATTGCTCATGAGTATGATAAGTAAATCGATGAGCGAGATAGGAAACAAGACCCGTACCCTTAGAGATATTTGCAGGTACAACAGAGCGGAATTTCATAGTTCGTTTATATAGAGAGGTTTAAAACCCTTGAAAGTATCTGAATAGTAATTGATGATTATCACCTCGGTGCGCCGGGTATGATCGATATTTATTATCAGACGGTCGATGTAACGGCGGGCGATAAACAGCCCGCGTCCATGTGAATCGTAAAGTCCGACTGGAAGGCCGTTGCGGTCCCGGGAATTCTGGCGGTTGAGCCAGTATAATACATCCGTTTTCTTAAGCCTGCCCCCGACATCACATATCGAGACAGCATACTTTTCCCTGTCTTTGGCGATTTCAACAGTTATAGCTTTATCGTCTGTAAGCACGAAATCATGCTGCCAGGTTTCCTTGCGGTCGGGCAACTCGTTTCTGATGCCATAAAATATTGCATTTGTCAGAAGCTCGACAATCACCAACTCGAGCCTGTTTGCTTCCTCTTTGTCATCAATCATCTGAACGATTTTTTCCGCGTCCTTTTCCAGGTTCCTCGAGCTCAGGATTTTAAACTGCGAACTCTGTACACAAGGCTCAAAATAGTGCTTCAAGCCAAATATGTCATTTCGAAGCAGCTTGTTCAATATTGAAGACAGCTCAGCAAAATTGAATGGCGTTGTCTTTACAAAGATATTACCGATATCATACTTCATCGCCATCTCAAAATAATCTTCGACGTTGTACGCTGTGATAAGCACCCGTTTTACTGATGGATACCGGTCCTTCACTTCCATTAAGAGATCAAACCCTCTCATCACCGGCATGTTTATATCAGAGAGAACCAGATCGACATGTGTGCGGGAGAGTATTTCCAGGGCCTCAGTTCCATTGGCGGCTTCATAAACAGTGTATCCACCATTATCCTCTAAATAATCCAGGATCATCTGGCGGATTTCAAGCTCATCATCAACCAGAAGTATTACTTCGTTCAGATTTTCCATTCCCCTGCATTCCATGAATTAATTTGCCAGTAGCTTAATCCCGCAAAAACAGAAATGAAATACATTCGGCCGATGTTCGATTCCGTTTCCGGAATCTTTCCAGGGCTGGCGCTCTGGATCAGGCTTCCTGCGCTTATAAGCTGGTCTGCTGTTTCCTGCGGGATAATCATCTCCACACATTTCCAGTTGCCAGAGCACACTCTTTCATTGTACATCATTGTATTGATAACTGCAACGGCTTCCGTTACGATTGCACTTTTTACCCGATTTCTTCCCCTCCGCTTCATCGGTTTCCTTATTTTTGCCTCGGCACTCTGCTTTCTCAGGCAGGATCAGCAGAACAAAATTATCCGGGAGATCACAGTTAATCAGAATGAGACCCAAACGATAGTAACCGGTTCTATTGTTTCTCTTCCAGTGAAAAAATTCAATACTTACAAATTCATACTAAAAACCACTTCAGTCTCTTTGGACTCCGCAGGGCTCCTGCGTTCAAAAAATATCCTTTGTCTCACCCCGACAGTTCCACCACTAAACGGTACACTGAGACTCTACGGTAAGCTCCAGCCTGCCAAAAAACGGCTCAACAGGTACGATTTTGATGAATCGGTTTTTTTGATGTCCAACGGAATCAGGGCAAAAATGGTTTCAGATTCGATGATAGTTTTATCCCAAACTCCAAACCTGTTTGAAAAAACCGAACAGGTTTTCAGAAACAGGGTGATTTCAGTTCTTGATCATTTCAGGGAGGACTCCCACAGGGCGATACTGCTTGCGGCATTTCTCAATGAAAGAGAATATCTCTCTTCTGATGTAAATGCCTCTTTCAGAAAATCCGGTATCTTTCACCTCCTGTCCATCTCCGGGCTTCATGCAGGGATGCTTATTGGCGCAACCTATATGATACTGAGTCTTTTTCCGGTAAATATCACATTGAAGCACATAATCTCTCTTCTTTTGCTGTGGCTCTATCAGCTCTTTATCGGCTTCATCCCGTCCCTTTTCAGGGCAACACTGATGGCGACGTTAATAATAGTGTCACTGCTTTTCCAGAAAAAAAACTATTCATTGCAATCTCTGGGACTTGCGGGAACCGTATGGCTTCTTATTTCTCCTGAAAGCCTTTTTATGCCGGGTTACCAACTCTCCTTTGCTGCTACTTTCGGCATCATAGTTCTATCACCGGTTTTCTCACGCCTTTGTCCTCAGCTGCAGATTCCGGCATTTAATGCGCTGGTTTCCAACCTCTTTTCCTCCTTCAGTATTTCCTTTGCTGGATTTCTCAGTACCGCCCCGATTCTTCTTTATCATTTCGGGTCTCTGTCCCTTTATGGTCTTGTGGCCAATCTGGCCGCTGTATCGCTGATGTCTGTCTGCATGTGGTCATTTTTTGCGAGTCTTATTTTTGAATCGCTCATCCAGCCACTTTCACAACTGGCGGTTTTCTCATCTTCATTTACACTTGATCTGATCTGCCGGGTCGCTGAGATGTCAAACCATATAAGCCTTAGCGAACTTGTTCTGCCCGTGCCTCATCCGGAAATCACTGTTTGTTTCATTCTCCTTGTGACAGCTGTGGCGGCAATAAAAAAAACACACCTGAAATTGTTTCTTATCTATGCACTTCCTGTGTTTTTTCTGATCACTCCGCTTTCCCTTCTTCTAAGGTCCCTTCCTGATACGGTCCAGATTGAGAGATTCTACGGTAAAAAAGGTTCGGTAACAGCTGTGAAATGGCCACACAGAGGCGTATGGCTGTACTGTGCGGATGATGAAAAAGTGTGTTCATCAATTTACGAATACTCAATCAGGAACTGGATCAGGCACCATCCGCTCTTTTTCCTGGAAAGAGTCTGTTTGCTCGATAAAGCCGGCACATCCTCGGATTTACCTGTTCCACAAACGGATAACCGCCAACAGAACAAATTCGCACGATTTGCGGGATTTAATCTCAGGAGTTTTTTTCCCGATAAAAACGAGCCTTACAACTGTCACTTTCTCTCAGAAACCGGGATAATAAGATTGGAAGCGGCAAACACCTGGGTACATCTGAATTCAAAAGACACCGTAGTATTCTGGGGTGTAAAAGGATCTGCCGACACACTGAAGCGGCAATTTCCTGCAGTCTTGCGTGCAGATTACGATTAAAGCGGATACACCGGATAACTGTGCTGATTAAACTGGAGAAACTACTACTCAGGACAAATATTATTTAATTATCTTTGTAAGATGCAGATTAAAACCGAACAGTGGAAAAACTGGATTCAGATCTCACTTGGGGGCCAGTTTGTAGTCAGAAATCTGACGTCTGTCAGGCCGGTTTTAGAATCTGCCGAAAGCAGAGACATCCCGCTGGTCGCTTTAGATCTGGAAGGCTGCACGCATCTTGATTCCAGTGCAATTTCTCTTATTGTCAATCACTATAAAAAACTGCTGGCCAAAGGTGGAAAGCTGGTTATTTTCGGGGCAAATACCGATATTAAGGAAATCCTCTCGATTGTAGGGCTCGACAGGCTTGTTCCTGTTTTTTCCACCAAAGAAGAGTTTAAAAAAGCAAATGACAATGTGGAATCTTAAGACCTGCTTTTTCTGCATAGCAATCTCTTTTTTTCTCCTGAGCTGCAGTGAACGTTCCCGGGTCGCTCCTCCAGCAGATTTCCGCACAATTTTTCTGAATCATCCCACGGAAAAAATGCCCTGTCCCGATGCCCGGGAAATTGACTCGCTGGCTGATCATTTCAGAAGGATGGGAAAAGCGGGTGCATTTGCAGAAACACTCAGCGATTCCTTCTCTGTCTCATATGTCACCGGGTTCCGGACACCGGACGTCTTCCGGCAGGACACTCTTTACCCCCTTGTCATTTATCTTCACGGCGGCACTGGTACAACTCTGAACAGTAAAGGTGAAAAGGCATTTGAGATGCTCCTTCCTCTTGCGGACAGCATGCAGCTTTTCCTGGCCAGCCCGTCGGCCAACAGAAATTCTCCCTGGTGGAGCCCTTCTGGTCTTTTCAGAATTCTTCAGACCCTCAAACTCATGACACTTTATTACCCGATTGATCCTGACAAAGTGTTTCTGGCCGGAGTTTCTGACGGTGCTGCAGGGTGCTGGGCGGCGGCCAATGCCATAAGTGCACCATTTGCCGGATTTATAGCTGTCTCAGGATACGGTGGAATAGTGCAGTCTGCGGGGATGCAGCTGTTCCCGCAGAACATTATGCAGCGGCCTTTCTACAATGTAAATGCCGGCAAAGATCACCTCTACCCGATCGCTACGGTGAACCGTTTTCTTGACTACATGGAACAAAACGGGGTTAACCTTATCCGTAAAGAATATCCTGAAGAGAAGCATGGTTTTGATTACAAAATGCAGGAAATGGGGACCATCTGCCAGCTGCTGCGGACATGGTCACGACCGGAATCCCGGTCTTTTTCCTGGTATTTTGTCCCCGGGTACCCAAATCTGCCGGTCAATGTAATAAGCTGGGAGCCGGTTAACGGAAAGGTGAACAGCAATATAAGCGGCTTTCAAAGAGCTGATACCTTCTTCATCAATTCTGTTGATATCCAATCGGTTGTCCTGCGCTGTCCATCTCTTAAAAGAGCAGTCATTAAAAGCGGTAATCGCCCTCCAAGACAAATGGAGCAGATAAAGCCCGATCGGAAGCTGCTCATTCAGTCAATAAGAAGTTCATGCTTTCCGGTTTTAGATACTGGCAATCTGTTCAAACTCAATCCGTAGGAGGTCAGCCATTATGGCACAAATAATTACCATACTTGCCGATGGTTTTGAGGAGATTGAAGCTGTTACGTTCATAGATCTTCTTAGAAGAGCCCGAATTAAAACAACGGTTCTGGGACTTAATACAGAAGAGGTTAGGGGGTCACATGGAATCATTGTGACTTCTGATATGCTGCTGGGGGATTTTTACGGACCAATTGATGGAGTCGTGCTGCCCGGCGGACAACCCGGCACGACGAACCTGGCGAACTCTCCTGAAGTCTTAAAAATTGTGAAAGAGGCAAACAGCGCAGGTCTGCTCTGTGCTGCAATATGCGCCGGCCCCAGTGTCCTTGCCAAAGCAGGGATATTGACCGGGGTAGAGGCTACCTGTTATCCGGGTGTAGAAAGCAAGCTTTCCGGGGCCATAATCTCAGAATTACCGGTAGCGCGCCATAAAAACATCATAACCAGCCGCGGTGTCGGTACCGCGATTCCTTTCGCACTGGAACTGATTTCCTACCTGGCAGGAGAAGAAGCTGCTCTGAAGGTTAAAGAAGCAATACTTTTTTAACCTGAAGATTGTTTCAAGGGAAAGAGTTCCACATATTCTTTTCAGCCGAATAAAGAAACTGTCTGAAGCGGTAATCACTTAACTAAAAGGAATTAAAGTTCATTTTGAGCCCTTTTTCGAAGATGAGATCCATTACCTGACTTATGCAGTCGGATCAGAGCGAATTGCTCTGATCCCTTTCCGGATGCATGTGTCAGGTATTATTTCAAGTGAAATGCTTTTCCTGTTTTTCTGCATTGCAGGGTAAAGTACACAAAAACCTGCAATTTGGCACTCTATTAATAGAATTCTTTATTTCAGTCTCTGAAAATTGTATTTTCATTTTCTGTACCGAAAAATGCACTTTCACACCTACCAGAACAACTATCAAAATATGAAAAAAACAGTTCTTCATGAGAAGCATTTGGCCCTGAATGCCAGGATGAGCCCATTTGGCGGATTTGAAATGCCCATTCAGTATGAAGGGATAATTAAAGAGCACAATGCTGCCAGAAATGCAGCGGCCATTTTTGACACCTGCCATATGGGTGAGTTTTTAATCCAGGGAGCTGGAGCAGTTGAGGACCTTGAGAGAATCGTCTCCTGCTCAATTAAAGATATTAAAATCGGGGGCTGCAGATACGGGTTCATCTGCAACGAGCAAGGCGGTGTAATCGACGACCAGATTCTTTACAGACTCAAGGAAAATGAGTTTTTCATGGTAGTAAACTCCGCCACTGAAGCCGGAGATTTTAAGTGGATAAGGGAACACCTCTCAAATGCTTCCAGCATAGAGAATCTTACAGAACAGACAGGTAAAGCGGATCTGCAGGGACCGGCTGCGCCGAAAATTTTCAGTAAACTCATGTCCGAACCTGTCGACGAGATGAAATTCTACACATTCAAATACAATTACTACCGCGGAGAAAAGGTACTCACCTCCAGAACCGGATATACAGGCGAGATAGGATTTGAGATTTACTGTTCAAATGACCTCATAAAGAAATTCTGGGACGACTGTATCGAGCTTGGCGCGACCCCAGCAGGACTGGGAGCACGTGATACGCTGAGACTTGAGATGGGGTTTCCTCTTTATGGCCACGAACTGAATCAGGATACAAACGCCGCGGAAAGCGGCTTTACACGGGCAATTGCGTCCAAAAATTTCATAGGGTCATCTGCGGTACTTGACAGTTCAAAAAGATCACGCGTTCTCACCGGCATTGTCATTGAAGGCAGAAGAGCTGCACGTGCCGGAGACCTCGTTCTGGATTCAGACGGAAATGAAACCGGCTATGTAACAAGCGGCAGCTTCTCGCCCACTCTGGGAATCGCTATCGCGATGGCTTATGTAAAACCTGCCGATGTTGGAACAGCTGTAAAAATAAAAACCGAACGTGGAGAACTGGCAGCAAAAATCTCAGAGGTCCCATTTTATAAGGGCGGGACTGTACGTTCAGATATCAGAAAGTTTCTTTAATATCAGTTTAATATCAGATAATTTCATAACCAGAATAAAAGGAGAAAAAGATGACGCCAGCTGATCGTAAATATTCCAGAACTCATGAATGGGTAAAAATCGAAGGGGACATTGCTGTTACCGGCATCACAGATCATGCCCAGGATGCCCTTGGGGATATCACTTTTGTGGAACTGCCAAAAAAAGGCTCTCAGGTCAGCAAAGAAAAAGAATGTGGCGTGATTGAATCCGTAAAAGCAGCAAGTGATCTTTATTCTCCCATTTCCGGAGCGATATCAGAGGTAAATGAGGATTTAGAAACTGCCCCCGAGGTTATAAACAGCGATCCTTATGAAAAAGGCTGGATTTTTAAAATTTCAAATTTCAATAAATCAGAATTGGACAGCCTTATGGATGCCGCAGCTTACGAAAAATTCCTGGAGACCGAAGAATGAGCTTTATTGCCAATACCGAAGAGCAGCACAAAGAGATGCTGCGGGTATGCGGGGTAAATTCAGTTGAAGAACTCTTCGCCGATATACCCCCGGCCCTCAAACCACGCTCCTTCTCTCTCCCAAATGGAAAATCAGAGCTTGAGATCAGCTCTTTTTTTCAGGACCTGGCAAACAGGAACTTCTCTCATCTGACTAATTTTCTGGGGGGCGGCTTTTACGATCACTTTATACCATCGGCAGTTGATGCGCTGGCGTCAAGAAGTGAATTCTACACGGCATACACCCCGTATCAGCCGGAAATCTCCCAGGGTATGCTCCAGGCGATTTATGAATATCAGACAGATATCTGCCGCCTTACCGGACTGGACTTTTCAAACGCCTCTCTTTATGATGGAGGCACGGCACTCTTCGAAGCCTGCCAGATGGCGATAAACGCGACCGGAAGACGCAAGATAGTAATTGACGGAGGAGTAAACCCGATTTACCGCAAGATGATACAATCCTATACCGCCAATCTTTCGATCGAACTTGCGGAGGTTCCTGTATCCCATGGACAGTCGGACCGGGCAAAGATTGCGGAATACCTCGATGAGAAGACCGCCGCAGTGCTGCTTCAGAATCCTAATTTCTTCGGTGTAATCGATGATCATTCCGATATAGCAGAAAAGTGCCACTCTCTTGGTATTCTGGCGGTTCAGTCGGTTTATCCAATTGCAATGGCCCTGCTCAAATCTCCGGCAGAACAGGGAATCGATATTGCAACCGGTGAGGGGCAGTCTCTTGGAAATCCGCTCTCATTTGGCGGACCCTACCTGGGATTTATGGCTGTTGGTAAAGAGATGGTTAGAAAGATGCCGGGAAGGATGGTTGCAGCCACAACCGATTCTCAGGGACGCACAGGATATGTCCTCTCTCTTCAGGCAAGAGAGCAGCACATCCGCAGGGAAAAGGCGACCTCAAATATCTGCTCCAATGAAGCGCTCTGTGCACTACGTGCTCACATCTATCTTAGCCTCGTGGGAAAAGAGGGGCTCAAGGATGTGGCAAGGCTCTGTGTTGACAAGGCACATTATGCCAAAGAGAGAATCAAGCAGATCCCGAATGTACAGGTTATGGAATCTTCGCCCACATTCAATGAATTTACAGTAAAACTCCCGATCGATGCCGGAGAGTGCATAGGCAGGATGATAGAGCATGGTTTTGCCGCCGGTTTCCCGCTGGGAAGATACTATCCCGGAATGGAGAACTATCTTCTGATCGCAGTTACCGAAAAAAGGACCAAATATGAAATCGGCAGGCTTGCAGAGACCCTAGAGGCGGTAATATGTCAATAATCTTCGAAAAATCAGTAAAAGGCAGAAAAGGGGTTAGCCTGCCCTGCAGTGATGTCCCTGTACACTATGAAATTCCAGGAAAATACCGTCGTGAAAAGGATGCGGAGCTCTGTGAATTATCGGAGCTTCAGGTGGTGAGGCATTTCACAGAACTCTCCAGAAGAAATTTCGGGGTAGACAACTCTTTTTACCCTCTGGGTTCCTGCACGATGAAATACAACCCTAAGATTTGCGAAAAAGTAGCTGGATTAGAGGGCTTCAGCTCTCTTCATCCTCTGCTTCCGCAGCTACGCAGGGGCGGCATGCTTACCCAGGGTGCACTTTCGGTTCTTTATGAACTGGAGCAGCAGTTATGTGAGATCACCGGAATGGATGCTTTCACGCTGCAGCCTCTGGCCGGTGCGCACGGAGAGCTTACCGGTATGATGCTTGTTGCGGCTTACCACAGAGATAAGGGTAACCATAAGACAGAAGTGCTTATTCCTGATGAGGCCCACGGGACAAACCCCTCGAGCGCTTCAATAGCTGGATTCAAAGTAAGGTCTGTTCCCACTGCTGAGAATGGACTTCTGGACATTGCAGCACTGGAGTCTACTATTTCCGATAACACAGCTGCAATAATGCTCACAAACCCCAATACACTGGGGCTGTTTAACTCTCAAATCGAGAAAGTTGCGGAGATTGCACACAGGCACGATGCCCTTCTCTATTACGATGGGGCAAACCTGAATGCTATTATGGGGAAATTCAGGCCCGGAGACGCGAAGTTTGATGTGATGCATGTTAATCTTCACAAAACCTTTGCCACACCTCATGGTGGTGGTGGTCCCGGATCGGGCCCGGTAGGGGTCAGGAAGGATCTGGAACAGTTTTTGCCCATCTCACGTATTATAAAGAGGAGTGACGGCACCTATGCATTGAGTTACGATTACCCTAAAAGCATCGGTTACATAGCTCCTTTTTACGGGAACTTTTCTGTATGTTTGAAGGCATACACGTACATTCTGATGCTGGGTGGTGACGGGTTGAGGAGAGCAAGTGAAAATGCGGTTTTGAATGCAAACTATGTGATGCATTCTCTTAAAGAGAGTTTCAATATCCCCTACCTTCGTACCTGTATGCACGAATGTGTATTGAGTGCAAAAAAGCAGCTTGAGAATGGTGTGCATGCAATTGATATTGCAAAAGCTCTGATAGATCGGGGATTTCATCCCATGACCATCTATTTCCCTCTTATCGTCAAGGAGGCTATGATGATAGAGCCTACAGAGACAGAGAGTAAAGAGATGCTGGATGAGTTTATAGGGGCGATGAAAGAGATAGCAGAACTGGCGGAGAGCGACCCGGAAACGCTGAAAAATGCGCCCGTTACAACGCCTGTTTGCCGTCTTGATGAAACCAAAGCTGTAAAAGAGATGAATTTCAGTTATAAAGAGAATTTTTAAACCGGAAAATGGTTTGGAACCACAAATGTATATAGAAGTCGATTTATTGGTAACATATTGCTTTCAGAGGCAAAATTTATTATACTATAAGCATAGTGCTGTCCCAATATCGAGAATACAGTAAAAAGGAGCATTTTTATGCGTTTAAGTAAGTGGGCAATGGTTCTGGCGATCGCTGTATCAGCTTTTGCTGCACCCGAAAAATTTGTGCAACCCACAAAAGATGGTACAGGCGTTTATAAAAATGAGATCCGCGAGGTCTATGAAGAGCCCCTTTTTACAGTGGGAACTCAGGATCGTCTTCAAATTATTGATTCCAAAGCCCGCCATCATAAAGTAAAGTCCTCTTCAGGGCAGGTCGGATGGATCGAAAAGAGACTGGTAGTAGCAGTTGGAAAAAGCAAAACATTCGTGTTCGATAATGCGGAAGTTATCGGGTACCTCGATAACCCCACACCGGTTTACATTATCGATATTGATGACCCCAATGCAGACCCCATCAATCTGGATCGCTCTTTCAAAGATGCTCTCCGGGAAAATGTAGACAAGGAAACTGTAGAGCGCCAGGTTAAGTAAGTCTTACAATCTGATTCTGAGATACTTAAAGGCAAAACGAAAGTTTTGCCTTTTTTTATTGAGATAACAGAAGTCACTTTTTTAACGACACCATCACGAAGGCATCATGCCGTTGAAAAACAGCATCCAGGGAAATGGTCGGGGAAGTAGAAGATGGATCCCGCTCTTCGCCGGAATGATTGAGAGAATGACGCATCGGCAACAAATAATTATTTAAAAGTTGCCTCTTCCTTCTTTTTCATAAGCAGCCTCCAGATCTTATCTACCAGTTCCCTTCCATTAAACGGCTTTACTATGAAGTCATCGGCACCACTGGCAAAACACATCTGGATTTCATCGTTCTGGGTACCCGCGGAGAAGAAGGCTATGGGTGTTTCCCGGGTTTCCTCCTGTGAGCGCAGAATACGGCACACCCGATACCCATCAAGCCCCGGTAAATAGGAGTCCATCAGTATAACAGAAGGGTAGTGCAGAAAGGCAAGCCTCAGGCCCTCTTCGCCGGTTTCTGCCACATATATTTCAAATGCGTTTTCCAGAACCATCCTTGCGATCTCTACCGCTTCCCGGTCGCTGTCAATAAAAAGGATGGTAGGTTTCCGGTCCGTTTTCTCATCGATCTCTACAACAGCACTACTCACTCTTTCGATAACCAGAGCCTTTGTCTCATCATCATCCCAGCTTATTTCCGACTGCATGGGCAGTATGATATGAAAAGCGCTTCCAGGGAATGAATTTTCTTTTACCCCCTCACTCTCGACCCAGATTCTCCCGCCGTGACGGTCAACGATACCTTTTACTATCGATAATCCCAGGCCGGTTCCGCCGCCCATGAACTTTGCATAATCAGTGCTGTGACGGTTAGCGCTGCCGATCTCATAGAAGGGATCGAAGATGTTTTTCTGTTCGCTTTTATCAATTCCGATTCCATTGTCTTCAATGATGATATGAAAGCGGTTCTCCGTTTCCATGAAAATCTTCACTTCCACGGTCGCCCCGTCGGGGGAGTACTTTATGGAGTTGCTGAGAAGGTTTGTAAAGACCTGCTGCATACGCATCTTGTCACCGTAAAAATCGGGCAGAGTGTCAGAGAAGCTGCAGAGAAAAGTTATGTTGCGTTTCTGTGAAAACTGGGAGAGTTCCT
>Ga0123335_1002052_pt1 | contig 31163 bp, 31 predicted proteins | sample BiotimSIPDNA_2_FD_89707 | JGI IMG/M metagenome (GOLD analysis project Ga0123335, IMG submission 89707) | Anaerobic biogas reactor microbial communites from Washington, USA - Biogas_R2 time_0 SIP DNA | ecosystem: Engineered > Bioreactor > Anaerobic > Unclassified | place: Washington, USA... | reverse complement strand
GCTTTGAAAAGCTTTCGGGGCGCGGAGGGACGCTTTACGCGCGTGGGGCAGTACAACGGGGCTCATGTCATCATTGACTACGCGCACCATCCTTCGGCGGTCCGCGTGACGGTGGAGGCCGCGCGCCACCTGCCGGCGAAACGCTTATGGATTTGTTTTCAACCTTTAACCCACAGCCGGGTGCGCGGTTTCTTCGATGACTTTGTCGATTCTATGCTCGACATCCGCCCCATCATGATGAGTGAGATCTATGACGACCGTGAGAAAGATCGCTCGATCAGCTCGAAGGATCTTTGTGATCGCATCAATGAGCTGGGGGGTGAGGCGGAGTTCTACCCGACGAACGAAGCGCTTGAGGCGCATTTACGCCGGATTGTCGAACCGGGCGATGTGCTGCTGATCATGGGGGTAGACCTTCGCAATGTCGGCGATCGCTTAACCGGGCGTATTGACCATATGAAAAAAATTCAATAGAAAATCGCCCGCTTCCCGCGGGCGACTTTGATTTAAGCTTCCTCCGGCGTTAGGGCGATGTCCACCGCCCCCTCTCCCGGTAAGGGCTTGGGATCCACCGCATACTCCTGGTACACGGCTTCGAATTCAGCCGATTCAATCTTCTCTTTTTCAAGCAGACGGCCGGCTAAGGCATCGAGCAATACACGGTTTTCAGTCAGAATCTGCTTTGTCTCCGCGTAGGATTCATCAAGAATACGGGCGATCTCCTCATCGACCGCGCCCTGTAATGACTCACTGTGGTTTCTGACATGGCCGTAATCGCGCCCGATGAAAACTTCATCGTCATTATTAGTGATCACGTTGCCAAGGCGTGTGCTCATGCCGTATTTCGTGACCATGGCCCGGGCGATGCGGTTGCACTCTTTCAAGTCGGCGCCCGCGCCCGTGCTGATCTCGTTGAAGACAATGTCCTCTGCCGCGCGTCCGCCAAGCGCCATCATGATCTCCGCGATGAGCTGAGTTTTTGTCTTAAAGTAAATATCTTCATTCGGCTTGTAGGCGGTGTAGCCGCCTGCCGCCCCGGCAGGGATGATCGACACGCGCTCCACGCGGTCGGTCGTTGAGACCTCACGCAGGATAATGGCGTGGCCTGATTCGTGGAAGGCGGTGAGTTTTCGTTCTTCTTCGTTGATCACGCGGCTCTTCTTTTCAGGTCCGATTGTGACCTTGAAGACAGCTTCTGAGATGTCACTGTAATGAATCTTCGTGTCATTTCTGCGAGCGGCCAAAAGCGCTGCCTCGTTTAGCAGGTTCGCGAGATCCGCGCCCGTGAACCCCGGCGTGATCTTGGCAATCTCCTCCAAGTTGACATCGTCATCAAAAGGCTTACCCTTGGCGTGCACCGCTAAAATCGCCGCGCGTCCCTTCAAATCAGGGCTCATGACCATGATGCGGCGGTCAAAGCGGCCCGGACGCAACAGCGCGTTATCGAGGATATCCGGACGGTTTGTGGCCGCCAGTACAATAACGCCTTCATTCGGACCGAAACCGTCCATCTCGACCAGCAACTGGTTCAGGGTCTGTTCGCGCTCATCGTGGCCGCCGCCTAAGCCCGCGCCTCTGTGACGCCCAACGGCGTCGATCTCGTCGATGAAGACAATGCAGGGGGCCTTTTTCTTGGCATTCAAGAATAAGTTGCGCACACGCGAGGCGCCGACGCCGACAAACATCTCAACAAAATCGGAGCCGCTAATGGAATAAAACGGAACCTGGGCTTCCCCGGCAACCGCGCGGGCAAGGAGCGTCTTCCCCGTGCCGGGCGGCCCGACAAGCAAAATACCTTTCGGGATTTTCGCGCCGAGTTCCTGGTATTTTTTGGGACTTTTCAAAAAATCAACGACTTCCTGCAACTCATCTTTTTCTTCTTCCGCCCCGGCGACATCGTCAAAGGTGACGCGATTTTGCGCGGGGTCGGCAAGCGTCGCCCGACTTTTGCCAAAGGACATCGCCGATTTCCCCTCGCCGTCCCGTCTCGCGTAGGAGATGAAGACGAAGGCGCCCAAAGAAACCATCATGAGCAGCATGATGACGCCGTTTAAAATACCGCCGAAATCAGTCGGCCGGTTGTAGTCAAATGAGGTGATCTGCCCCTCGGCCTTTGCCTGGCGGAGGATCGACAGATAGCTGTCAATGGTATCGGTGGGAATGTCCTTTTTGACGGTGGCAGCACTCCCCGCTTTCACCGCCTCTTCGGTCATTGTAAGGTTCAAGGTCGCCCCGTCTATAGTGACCGATTCAACCTGGCCGCTTCTGATCATCTCTTCGACTTCAAAAAGCGACGTGTCCTTAACCTTGTCACTTCTCGACATCATTAAAGTCACCGCGAGAATCGCGATCATGAGAATGACATAGAAGGAAAATCCCCCAAATTTTCGTTGCTGTGGTCCGTTCATGCCTTGTTAAGTAATCCTATATTTTTTCTAGTTGGCCGGCCTAGTCATCCGAGAGGACGACCACATCCGGAAGGTTTCGATAGAATCCGTCCAGATCAAGTCCGTAGCCGACAATAAATTCGTTCGGGATTTCCATCCCGATGTAATGTACATCAATGTCAATCTGACGGCGTGAAGGTTTGTCAAAAGCCGTCACCAATTTCAAGCTTGCCGGATTTCTTGTGGACAGAAGATTCATCAGGTGATTCAGTGTAATCCCTGTGTCGACAATGTCCTCAATAATCAGGACGTGCTTGCCTGAAATGTTGCGATCAAGGTCCTTATTGATTTTGACCACCCCCGTGCTCTTTTCGCCGGCATAACTGCTGACGGACATGAAGTCAATTTCACAGGGGACGTCGATCTCGCGGATCAAATCGGCCATAAACATGAAGGAGCCCTTTAACACACAAATCAGATAGAGCTCTTTTCCGCGGTAGTCATCGGAAATTTGTTTTCCGAGACGTTTGACAAAATCAGTGATCATATCGGTCGTGACGAGCGTATGATCAATCTTTTTTTCGATGTACGCCATTATTATTACCACCTTTTATCTCGGAAGAGAGCCCCTCCCGTAATCCATAAGCATTCTATCACAGAGTTTTTAACAGCCGTTACCTAATCGACATACAGTTTACACCGTAAATGCCCACTCGCCGGCCGAGAGGACCGGCACTTTTGTACCATCTTTTTTGACGCCCGTGATATCGAGTTCAGGGCCGCCCACCATGAAATCAATATGAATCATTGACTTATTGGAGCCGAGCGCTATTCGCTGTTCTTCTGTGAGCTTGGCGCCGTCTTTGACCGCTTCCGCGTAGGCGCTGCCCAGCGCAAAGTGACAGGAGGCATTCTCGTCATAAAGGGTTGTCTTAAACAAGATCTCAGAGCGCGACACGGGGGATGAATCAGGCACAAGCGCGACTTCTCCGAGCCTTTTTGCGCCCTCATCGATGCCGAGCAATGCGTCCAATACTTCCTTGTTCTTTTTCGCTTCGTAGTCGACGACTACGCCGTCTTTAAAAGTAAAGCCGAAGTCCTCGACAATTTTCCCCATGACCGACAGAGGCTTGGTCGAGCGCACCGTCCCGTCCACCTTCAGAGCGTGAGGGGTGGTGAACAATTCTTCGGTGGGAATATTGGCCATGTAAGAGATGCCGTCCGGAGTGTCGGACGAACCGCCGATCCACTTATGCTGATCGGCTAGGTACACCGTGAGATCGGTCCCCGGGCCTTCGTAGCGAAGGTATGCAAAACTTTGTTCGTCGAGCCATTTTTCGCGAAGCTTCAATACTTCGTCGTGCGCCTTCCACGCGGCGACAGGGTCCTTTGCGTCAACCCGGCAGATTTTAAAAACGGTGTCCCAGAGTTTTTGAAGCGCTTCGTCCTCGGAAAGCTCAGGGAAAAGCTCCTTCGCCCAGCGTACGGTCGGACAGGCTCCCACCACCCACTTGATATCGCCCGCGTCCATGTATTTGTCAAGATGCTGTGTCGCGACAAGAGCCGCCCTTTGCACTGTTTCGATCTTTTTTTGATCCACATCGGCAAAAAGATCAAGCGAAGGCGAACTGATAAAGATGCGATGGTATTTTTCCTTCAGCATGGCCTCACAGTAATCGGCTTCAAAGCTTGGGAAAAACCCGAGAGATTCCTCTTTCGCCTCATCGTATTTAGCAAGCGCCATGTCATTGTCGCTGATCTTGGTGATCACATTTTTTGCGCCGTAACGCCAACACAGCCTGACGATCTCACGGGCAAGCGGGAGCGATTCCGTATCGCTGTGAAGCTGGATCGAGTCGCCCTCTTGTACATTGACACCGACTTTTACGAGCACATCGGCATACTTTTCTAGCATCTTCTGATTCATTCTCTAACCTCCGAAAATTCTATTCGTTTGTCTTATCCGGCCAAGAAAGCCAGATCCGCCCCTCGGCGATTGTCACCACGCTTCCACCCGGCCATGAAAGTTGGGCGCGTGTTTGTTTTCCCGACTGTATGTCCTCTGAAAGCCGTCGCAATGTCTCTAACTGCATTGTCGTAAGTTCCCGGGGCGCTCTTTTTTTACCTTCCTGTGGCTCGGCCATTGTTAAATAAAAGAGTTGAATCACCCTCGAATAAAGCGCGTAGGGCAACGACATCAGGCTTGAAACAGAGAGGCTAAAATCCGGTAATAAAGCCTTTCTGAACGATTCTGTCGCAAGTTCCTCCAAAGCCTCATCGTCGTGAAAGGCCAAATCGCCCAAGCGGACAATAAGGGGCGTAGGATCGTAACCCACTGTCTCTTCCCAGGCGGGGATCAGTTGGTTTCGAATGCGGTTTCTTAAAAATTCGTCCGACACGTTGGAACGATCGTCACGCCAAGGAAGTCCCAACGCACTCGCCGCTTCTTCAACCTCGCTTCGCCTGATATCAAGGAGCGGACGAATATAGGGGCCGTCGATGTAACGGATTCCGACAAGTCCCCGAAGCCCCGTGCCACGCCCGATGTGCATGAGAATGCTTTCCGCCCGATCGTCCATATGGTGGGCTAAGGCGATGCGGTATTCCCCAACAAGATTAAGTATTTTCAGTTGTTCTTCGCCTGCTTTTTCAAAAAGCTCCCGCCGTTTGATACGACCCGCCTCTTCAAGACCCATTTTCATCTTGGCAGCGTAAAGGGGGATGTCCACTGAAAAGATTTGAAGCGGGATCGACGCTGCTTCACAAAAAGATTTCACAAGCTCGCGATCAAGCCTGGCCTCCTCCCCCCTAATCTGATGGTCGAGGTGGCAGGCTGTTAAATGAAAGGGAATGCTTTTTGAGACGCGTTTTAAAAAGGCAAGAAGAAGCATGGAGTCGACGCCCCCGGATACTCCCGCGATGACGACTCCCTTTTCGGGGAAGAGCCCCTCACGTTTAGATGTCTCCTCAAACTTTTGGAATACGCGAAATGCCGGCGCGGGAATCTTTTCCATGACCATTAGAAGGGCGGTTCCGGCTCGCCTCTGTAACCGGGTTCGGTGAAGGTGAGTGAGAGCGGGCACCATTCAAGCGACACCGTGGTGCGCTCCCCCTGTCTGTTCTTTTCGACGATTAAGTCGATCTCGCAGACATCCTGCTGGTATGCCCCTTCTTCCTCGTGACGGTTCGGATCGTGGAGGAACATGACGACGTCAGCGTCCTGTTCAATGGCGCCTGATTCGCGCAAGTCGGCAAGCCTCGGGCGGCGCCCCGCGCGATCCACTTCACGGCTGAGCTGTGACAGGGCTAAGACCGGGACTTCCAAGTCGCGGGCCATGACTTTCAACATTCGTGAAATCTCAGCGATCTGCTGTTGTCTGTTTTCCGCTTTTGAGCGGCTTGTTGCGGATCCCATGAGCTGCAGGTAGTCCACGACGACTAAGTCAAGGCGCTGTTTTTGCAACTGAAGCTGGCGGCAGCGCGCGTGAATCTCCACCACATTGATGGAGGAGCGGTCGTCAATATAGATGGAAAGACCGTATAGGTCGCCCAAACCGTCCGCGATTTTATCCCAGGAGGCTTTATCCTTCTTGTCAAGGGATTCCAGTTGTTGAAAGGACATGCCTGTTTTTGAAGAAAGTAATCTTGTCGCGACTTCCTCTTTGCTCATTTCCAAGGAGAAGACGGCGACCACCGCCTGGTACAACCGTGACAGGTTGTGCGCGATGTTCAGTGACAGGGCTGATTTACCGACACCGGGGCGGGAAGCGAGAATATACAACGCGCCTTTTCGAAGGCCACCTAAAACGCGGTTTAAGGCGGGAAAATCGATGCGCATGGGTTGCGGGCGCTCACCGCGCGCGATGGCTCCCAGTTCATTGATACGGGCGCCCAAAATATCGCCGAGCTGTGTCAGTCCCGCGCTTTCGCCTTCCTCTCGGATATGCATGATCCGCTGGGCCGCAAGTTCAATTAACTGTTCGGACTCGTGGTCTGAGGCAAAGCAAAGGTCGATGATTCCGTCAAGTGCCAGGATCATGCGCCTTTTAACCGACAGATCGGACACGACGTCAATATAGACGGCGTAGTTTTCGACAAAGGGCACGGTGCTTGGGAGGCGGGCGATGTATTCGCGCCCGCCGGCTCTTGAAATAGTGCCGGCCGCGATCATCTGATTCGTGACGGTCAGGATGTCGCAGGGTTTTTGGTTTTCGTTTAAGGAGGCGATTGCCTCAAAGATCAACTGGTGTTTTGAATCGTAAAAATCTTCGCGGGAAAGGCTCGCGAGCATCGCCGCAAGCGGCTCAAGTTTCATCATGGCGCCGCCCAAAACGGACTGTTCCGCCCCGATGTTATGGGGAAGCGGTTGCCCTCGAAGCCGCTCTTGCTGCCTTTCCTCTGCCATTAAAGTTCAGCCTTCACATCAAGCGTAAAGCTTGCCTGGACCTCCGGATGGAGGCGGACGGTGACTTCGTGACTGCCCACTGTTTTCACGGGTTCTGCCAAGGTCACGTCGCGCTTATCAACATCAAAGCCTTTTTCGCTTAAAAGATCGGCGATATTTTGATTGGTGACGGTGCCGTAAAGGCGGCCCGCGGTACCGGCTTTGGCGCTAAAGGTGAAGTGATCGCCTTCAATGGATTCGGCGATTTCTTTTGCGCGGGCCAGGCGCTCTTCTTCGCTCTTCACACGGGCTTTTTGGCGCATCTCGACCACATTCAGATTGTCTTTTGTGACTTCCACCGCAAGCTTGCGTTTAAATAGAAAATTGCGGGCATAACCGGGTTTAACATCGACGACGTCTCCTGCGTGTCCGATCCCCTTCACACCCTCAAGCAATAGTACTTTCATCTTGGATCTCCTATCGAAAAGTTGTAAATGTCATTTTAACACAGACCCCCCTTGGGATTTTCTTTTCGGCCGATTTAAAAACCCCCGCTTCGCCGAAGAGGGGGTTTTTAAAAAACAAAATTTATCTTTTGTTACTCCGGCTTATAAGGCAGGAGGGCGACCTGACGTGAACGGCCGATGGCCGTTGTCAGAGCGCGCTGGTGACGGGCGCATGTCCCGGTCATACGGCGGGGAAGAATCTTAAAATTCTCCGCCATGTAGCGCTGCAGTGTATTGACATCTTTGTAGTCAATCACGTCGATATGATCGGCACAAAATACACAGTACTTTTTTCTGCCGTAGCGTTTTTGTCCCTGATAGCTTCCGCGTCTTCTGTTATCTGCCATGTTCATAACTCCTTACATGAGGTCAATGTATTAAAAATCAAAGGGAAGCGATGTGTCGTCATCGTCGGGGGCTGCCATGAAATCGCCGCCGCTGTCCACAGCGGTCGACGCGACATAACCCTTATTTCCCTCATCTTGTCCGCCCGAACGTTCGCCGCGGCGTGACTCACAAAATTCAACTTCATCGACGATGACTTCAGTCGTATAACGCTTCTGTCCCGCCTGATCTTCCCAGCTTCTGGGCTGAATGGAACCGGAAACCAAGATACGGTCTCCTTTAGAAAAATAACGGTTAATGAACTCCGCCTGCTGACGCCACGCGACGCAGGGGATAAAGTCGGCCTGGTTCTGGTAGGTACCGTCGGCGGCGCGTGATCTCCTGTCACATGCGACAGTGAAATTGCACACGGAAATACCGCTTTGCGTGGTCCGGATCTCCGGGTCGCGCGCTAGGCGCCCCATCAGGATCGCTTTATTCATTACTCAGTCCTTTCTGGCGTCTCCGAGGTTTCTTCCACTTCCTCCGTCAACGCTTCTTCGGCAGCCGGTTCGGCGTCTTCTTTTTCTGTGTCAACCGACTCTTCCGGCGCCGTATCTGCCTCAGTCGGTGTCTCTTCTGCTTCTGTTCCTACTTCTTCACGCGCGATTTCATCGTCAACCGAACGGCGCGCGATGGGCATGAATGAGCCTTCCGCGACCGTAATCAGGTAACGCAAGACGCTGTCTGAGATGCGAAGCAGGCGCTCAATTTCTTTTGGCGCGTCCGCCTCGGCGTTGAAATGGACGATGACGTAGTAACCTTCACGAAGATCCTGGATTTCGTAGGCCAGACGCCGGCGCCCCCATTCGACGATGTCGACGATTTCAGCCGATGCTTCGACGATGCTCTGAACGCGACTCATCTGCGCCTTCAGCTCGTCGCCTGGCAGAGTTCCGTTCAATACATAAAGTAATTCATATTTTTTAGTCATGGGTTGTATATACCTCCTCCCGGACTAATGGCTCTGTACGGTGACAGAGCGAGGACAATGGCTTGTTTTTACAAGCGACTGACACTCTAGCACGAGCCCGGCCCATCGTCAAGTTCCTACCTAAAGCTTAGCGCATTTTCTCTAGATTTATTTTGATGTCATCGAAATTAATCGGTCAAACATCCCCTGCATGATTTCGCCCAGCTCATCGCGAACTCGCCTGTACACGTGTAACGCCTGGCCGAAGGGGTCTTTCATCTCCTTGCCGCCGTTAATCTCGGCCACCGAAAAGATTTTAAAAGACGCCTCAGGGTAGTAAAGTTTAAGCCGTGCCTCCTGTGACAAGGTCATCGTCACGATGAGGTCCGCGTCATTGACTAATTTCCCGCGGATCTGACGTGAAGGCCTGCCGTTTGCCACAATCCCCCATTCGGCTAAAGCTTCAACCGTCCCCTCGGACATCCTCTGTCCGCCGATCGTTGAAAGCCCCGCCGATATGGCACGGGCCCCCATGGCCTCAAAGCGGTCGTTAAAAATGGCCTCGGCCATCGGGCTTCGGCAGGTATTGCCCTCACAGACAAAAAGAATTAAAGGTTTTTTTTCGTCATGGACCGAAGCCTTGGTCAAACGGTCCATGTAGGCAGCGGCCTCCTCCCCTAGAAAGCCCTCCGCGATAATGACGGCAACGTCGCGGTCATCTAAGGTGCGAAGCGCGTCAAACAGGTGGAACATCGCGCTTGCAAGGTTGCGCTCACCTTCATAGGTGTACACATTAAAGGCTTCCTTTACGCGGGAGAACGGCAGATTGGGCCGCAGGGCCTCCCAGGACTGTTCTGACAGAAAAAGACCGACCGGCTCCGGGGCTGTTTCAAGCATTGCCAAAAAGACCTCTTCAATCGGCTGTTCTTTTTCTTCCGCGATGAGCACCTGCGCTTTCGGCGCGTAGTGGCGGTATTTCATCCCGGGCGACGGCGAGCGCTTGATCGTTTCTCCTTCATCTTGCACCCACGATTCCACCGCGATCCCTGTGCGTTCCAAAATATCCTCTGCCGTGATGAGTCCCGGTCTCAAAATTTTCGGTGGGTCGACCGTCAAATCAAGCACGGTCGATTCGACCCCGACGTCGCTCGGGCCGTCGTCAATGACAAAGGGGATGCGCCCCGCAAAGTCGTCAAGGACATGACGTGCTCTCGTGGGACTGGGTTTCCCGGATAAATTGGCTGAGGGCGCGACGACGGGCACCTTCGCTATTTCTAAGAGCGCTTGGGCGGCCGGCTGTGCCGGAAAACGAACAGCCACGGTATCAAGGCCGGCGGTCACCACGTCCGGGATATTTTCATGCCTTGGCAGCACATAGGTCAGAGGGCCGGGTGAAAAGGCGTCGTACAGCGCCTTAAATAGATCGGGGACGGACACGGCCACCTTATCCAAATCTTCTACGGACAGCAAATGGACGATGAGCGGGTTGTCGGCGGGGCGTCCCTTCAGTCGAAAGATCTCAGCCACAGCCTCCGGTAAAAAGGCAGAAGCGCCCAAGCCATAGACTGTTTCAGTCGGAAAGGCGACGACTTTGCCCTCTTGCAGCGCTTTGGCGGGCGCGTCAAAATCCTCGGGGACGATGGGGTGGCGGACTAAGATAACTTCCGTTTTCATAAGAAAATTTAATTTTGCAAAGCCGCTTCGTGCTCAGCGACCTGCAAGGCGTCGATGATCTCATCGATGTCGCCTTGGAGAATGCGTTCCAGTTTATAAAGGGTCAGCCCGATCCGGTGATCCGTGACGCGTGACTGCGGGAAGTTATAGGTGCGGATTCTTTCGCTTCTGTCCCCTGTCCCCACCTGGCTTTTGCGTTCGGAGGCGATGGCGTCCGCCTGTTCGCGTTCGGCGCGGTCAAGCAAAATCGCGCGAAGGTGCGCCATAGCCTTATCTTTATTCTTATACTGTGAGCGCTGATCCTGACAGGTCACGACCACCCCTGAGGGGATGTGCGTGATGCGGATCGCGGAGCTTGTCTTGTTGACGTGCTGGCCGCCGGCGCCTGAGGCCCGGTAGGTGTCAATTTGCAGATCTTTCGGATCGATTTCAAAGTCGACTTCATCGACTTCGGGCAAAACAGCGACAGTCACAGCGGAGGTGTGAATGCGGCCTCCGGCCTCAGTGACCGGTACGCGCTGGACCCTGTGGGCCCCGCTTTCGTATTTCAAACGGCTGTAGGCGCCCTTGCCTTCGATCATGAATACGATTTCTTTGAAACCGCCAATTTCCGTTTCATTCATGTCGACGATTTCTGTCAACCAGCCGCGGCTTTCCGCGTAGGCCGCGTACATGCGGTACAAATCGGCGGCAAAAAGCGCCGCCTCATCGCCCCCGGTGCCGGCGCGAATCTCAATGATGACATTGCGCTCGTCGTTTTCATCTTTGGGTTCGATGGCTTCTCGGATCGCCGCTTCAAGCGCCTCTTCTTTTTCTTCGAGCTCCGCGATTTCATCGCGCGCTAATTCACGCAGCATGGCGTCATCTGTCTCGCGCAGCAGTTCCTTGTTCTCAGAAAGGGTTTCTTTGACCCTGCGTAGCTCGCGGATCAGCTGGACGAGGGGCTGCAATTCTGCGTGCTCTTTCACCAACTTGATATACGCTTGCTGGTCGCGCATAAGCTCTGTGTCAAGGAGCAATTCGGTTAATTCCTCGTAGCGCGCTTCGCTTGTGGTCAGTTTTGAATATTGGTCAACGTCCATTATTAGGTAATCTCCATTGTTTGTGATTTCATTTTACATCAGCGGCAAAAGCTAAGAATACGATCATGTCCCGAGAGGTCCTTGACGACCCGCATCTTTTCCCATCCCTGTTCATGGAATAGTTTTTCGACTTCGCCGCTTTGCCCCGCACCGATCTCGATAAAAAGCGCGCCGTCTTTGTTTAAATAATCCGGCGCTTCCAAGGCTAGCCGCCGATAATACAACAAGCCGTCTAAGCCGCCGTCAAGCGCTAAATGCGGCTCGTGTACCGACACTTCCGGCATGAGTGTCTCGATTTCGCCCGACGGTATGTAGGGCGGATTGGCGGTCAAAAGATCGTAGCGTCCATTCTCAGGGGGCCATAGGTCACAGGTTTCTACTTGAAACGAATCCCTTTCCAGGTATCTTGTCGCGTTCGCTTCGGCAAGCTTTGCCGCGTCAGGCGAAATATCCGAAAGCACCAGATAATTGGGGATTTCCTCGCGCCACAATCGCTGTGAAAGACTGATGCCCACGGCCCCCGTGCCGGTGAAGGCATCGAGGATGCGCATCGCTTGTTTCATATCTTGCCTATTATTCATTCGTTGGCCGTACCGATAGGCCTCCTCCACCAGTAGCTCGGTTTCAGATCGGGGTGAGAGCACTTTATCTGAGACTTGAAACCACAGGTCATAAAACCAGGCGCCGCCCGCGATCTGCTGGAGGGGGACATGTTCTAATCGGAGGGCCAGTGCGTTATTAAGACGATTGAAGGTGTCTATATCAAATGTGTAGTCTGGGTTTGCGAGCTGATAGGCGAGCTCGAGATGTGCGACCCCGGACACGATCTGTCGTGCTTCTTCTCGTGGCGAAGTAAAGCCTTTATCTTGAAGTTGCTTTTGGGCTTTTTCTAAATAACAGCGTAAAGTAAGATCCCTACCAGTTGTCATCTTCGGGGTTGTCAGGAATGACGGCCTTCATGGCCTCGATCGCCACTTCCATGATGGGATCGTCGGGTTCTGCCGTCGTGAGGTTTTGCAGGGCAAGGCCGGGCGCGGATAATGCGCGCGTCAGGCGGTTGTCCCGAGCGCCCGCAAAGCGGATGAGCTCGTAGGAGATGCCTGAAATAAGGGGCAGGAGCGCCAGGCGGATGAGGATATTGAACCACACCGTATAGCGTCCCACGATTGAAAACGTCAAGATGGACACGATCATGACAAGGAACAAGAAGGAGGTGCCGCAGCGCGGGTGCAGACGGCTTTGCCCTCGGACATTGTCGACCGTGAGCGGCAGTCCCGCCTCGTAGCAGGCAATGGTCTTGTGTTCGGATCCGTGGTACATCCACACGCGCCGAATTTCGGATGATCGTGAGGTCAACCAGAGGTAAAGAATGAAAAGAAGGATGCGCACGACGCCTTCGATGAGCGACAGTAAGAACACCGCGCTCCCTCTTGTCTCACCTAGGCCGAAGCCTGTTAAGCGACGGATGAGGTCTGTTAATGCGCTTGGGAGCAAAATAAACAGCCCGACGGACATGCCCAGTGAGAAAATTAGGGTGGCGGTCATCATGAAGTTTGGATGGCCCTCGGCAAAGCGGTCAAAGCGTGTCGGCTCTTCTGCTTCGGCCTCTTCTTCGCCCATGGCGGCTTCCGCGGAAAACATGAGCGCGCCGATCCCGATTTTCATCTGGGTGACAAGGCGCACCACGCCTCGCAAGAATGGCACATTAAAGCGGCTTGCTTTGGCGGAGCGATCTTTCACCGTCACGGCGATCTCGCCTGAGTGTTCTCTGACCGCAATCGCCTGCTTGTGGGGGCCGAGCATCAGGAGGCCCTCAATCAGGGCCTGCCCGCCAATGCTGGTCCGCTTGCAGGCGGCGCTCACATCGTTTCGCTTTGCATCTTTATTGTCCATTATTACCTGTTGAAAAAAAGAGGAGCTGTGTCGCTCCTCTTGCACGGGTTATTTTTGCTGGCCCATGCGTTTGCGGAACTTATCGACGCGGCCTCCCGTGTCAATGAGTTTCTGGCGCCCTGTGTAGAAGGGATGACATTTGGAACAAATATCAACGTTCATCTGTTCGACGACCGCTCCGGTCTCAAATGTCTCGCCGCAGGCACAGCGCACAACGCTTTTGCCGTATTTTGGATGGATTCCGTCTTTCATATGCTTTCACCTCTCATGGAGATCGCGCGAGTAGCTCTTGACCCTCGTATGCGAACCCAGAAAATCGGCCTTTTCGACCACCAAAGAATTCTACATCCAAGCGCCAAGCCTGTCAAGCCGCGTGTGATTTCGTCACATCGGCCGGTCTATTTTACCTCTTCACGCACGAAGTCAAGGTAAAAGGGCGTCTTTTCGACAGGCAGATCATCGGTGAACAGTTCTTGTACTTCGACGATCCTGAAGGGTTCTGTCGCGATCTCAAGTTTCAGTCCGCCTGCCCCTTTTGTGTAATAACGGTAGAAGGGGTGGTCATCTTCTAAAAGATGGTCCGTCAGATGCAGGATCGGCCCGCCGTGGAAGACGAGCGCGAGCGGAAAACGTTCTGGTGATTTTTTTGCCAAATCCTCAATTTTTTCCATGACGCGGTTCATGCGTGCGAAAAACACTTCGTAGGCCTCACCGCCCGGCGGTGTGGTGCGGGCAAAGGACTTGAGAAACGCTTGGTATTCGGGATCCTGCAACAGTTCATCGTGTGTTTTTCCGTCCCATTCGCCGAATTCGCGTTCCATCAGGTCGTTGTCATATTCCATTTCCATGTCGGGGAAATAGAGTTCGGCGGTGCGCCTTGCGCGAAGAAGCGGCGACGCCCAAAGGGTATTAATTTTGGGCGACGCGCCTCTTTGTTGGCGACTTTCGATCAGGGCCTCACTTTCAGGCAAAATGTCGTAATTCAGGATAGATCCCTGGTATTCACGGCAGAGGTTTTGGTAAGTAAGGCCGTGCCTTATGAGATATACAGTGTGCTTGGTCACTTCAACTAGTCTTTCTTTTAAATGAAATAATGGGCCAGGTTCGCGTTTTCGTCGTGGCGTCCCACGAGCATTTCTCCTTCGGAGGAGCTGAGGAGTGCTGCCACGCCCGGGCCGTGCCCGGAGAGGATGCAGTTTGAGTGGACGACAACGCCGAGTGTGCGGGCGCCTTTTTTGTATTGGCGTCCGAAGCGGTTGTCGCAGTCAATCAGGAGTACGAGGTCGCCGAAGCGCAGGCTTTCAAGCCCGGCCTCTTTTAGTGCGTCAAGGTCGCCGGTCATTATGTCGTAGTCACCGGTGTAGGCGGAGGCCGCGCCGATCCCGGATCCCATCAGGTAGGGGGGTACTTCAGCGACACAGGGCACGACGAGTTTGCCGTCTTTTTCCTCGGGCGCGATCTTGTCTAAAAGTTCGGGGGATAAGTTTAAGCAGGCAATGTCAGGGTAATCGGAAAGTTCGAGTCCCAGTCCTTTTGCGCGGATGAGGATTTGGTCTCCGATCTTCAGCTTGTCGAGTGTTTCAGGTGAAAAGTAGCAAATCGTGTGCTCGATTCCGCCGTGTTTGCCGGTGACGAAACCTTCGTCGCCTTTGGCTTCGCCGTCCACGACGATGGCGCGGTTGCCGACGCAGGCGTTATGCATGACGGCTTCATTCTCCGCTTTGTCTTCGTTTCGAAGGCTGACGCCCGGCTCGATATGGTCACCGGCTAAGCGCATGCAGCAGTCGCCGATCCGGTAGTTGTAGACGATGCCTCCGACGCCCGGCAGGACGCGCGGAACGCCCAGGTTGTCAACACGGTAACCGCCGCGCGAGGTGGGCGCGTGGATTTTTGCCTGGACGGACATCTCGACTAAGTGTTCTTTATTAGTTTTCATTTTGGGCCTCCTGAAAATAATTAAAATTTACATCGCTCTTAAGCGTACCACATCTGTTTGGGGGCGAAAAAAGAGGACCTCGCCTTTGCAAAGTCCTCTGGTGGGTGATACTGGACTTGAACCAGTGACCCCCTGCATGTCACGCAGGTACTCTAACCAGCTGAGCCAATCACCCGAGCGAGGTTAAGTTTACACAACGGATGACAGGCTGTCAAACCCTAAACGATCACCTCGTATCCGGCCTCAGTAATGGCCGAAACCATGGCCTCTTTTTCCACCGTCCCGTCCGTTTTGACCGTGACGCGCTTCGATTCAAGGTCCGCTTGAGCGTCTGAAACACCCGTAAGCTCCTTCAAAGCCTTTTCCACGCGCGCCGTACAATGACCGCAGGTCATACCGTCGACAATAAGCACTATTTCCTTATCCATAGGTTCATCCTCCTGTTCGCCCTCCGGGATTACCGGGCAGGCGCCATCTAATCTACATGTAATAAGATCGTCAATATGTAATGACATTGTTTCCTGTGTGATCTTTCGCGCGATACTCCGCTCCTTACCCGGCTTGAAACGCCTGATTCTCAAGGCATTCAGCACCACAAAGATCGAACTGAAACTCATCGCCAAAGCCCCAATCATCGGGGTCAGCTTCAAACCGTAAGGCACATAGAAAGCACCGGCGGCAATCGGAATCGCGATAACGTTATAGAAGAAGGCCCAGAACAGGTTCTCCTTAATCGTGCGCAAAGTCTTGCGGCTCAGCTCAATCGCGGTCACCGCATCCTTCAACTCATTTCGAACAAGCACAATATCCGCCGAATCAATCGCGATATCGCTACCCGCCCCGATCGCAAGCCCCACATCCGCCACCGCAAGCGCCGGCGCGTCATTAATGCCGTCACCGACCATGGCCACCTTCTCACCCAACTCGCGCAGCCTTTCAATCACGGCCGCCTTATCTGTAGGCAACACCTCCGCGATCACCTGCACGCCCCCCAGATCTCGGCCGATCGCCTCAGCCGTGGCCTGGCGGTCCCCGGTCAGCATAATGACCTGAATCCCCAGCTTATGGAGCCGCTCCACCGCTTCAATGCTCCCCGGCTTCAACTTATCCGTCGCGCCGATAAGCCCTAAAAGCTCATGATTCATCGCGAGGTAAAGCAAGGTGTGGCCACCCATGGAAAGCTCATCCGCCTTCGCTTCAAGCAGTTTATCGGACAGGCCCAACTCGCGCATATAATTCGCGCTCCCGATAAAGACCTCCGAGCCATCCTCCAAGATGCCGGTCACGCCGCGCCCCGGCACCGCCTGGAAACGCTCGATCGGAATGCGATCATTTAGCCCACGCTCCTCTGCCGCGCGTAACACCGCGCCGGCCAAGGGATGCTCCGAAAGCTCCTCCAAAGTCGCCGCAAGCGTCAGAAGCTCATCCTCTGTATTAAACATCCGGCTACCATCACGGACCACAATCTCCGTCACCTCCGGACGCCCTTCTGTCAAGGTCCCCGTCTTATCGAAAACAACATGAGTCAGGCTACCCGCGGACTCAAGGGCCTCACCCGATTTAATCAAGATGCCGTGGCGCGCGCCCTGACCGGTCGCCACCATAATAGCCACAGGCGTCGCAAGCCCTAACGCACAGGGACAGGAGATCACCAAAACCGCAATCGCCATGGAGAACGCAAGCTCCATAGGCCAGCCGGCAATAAGCCAAACCGCAAGCACCACCCCCGCGATGCTCATGACAATGGGAACAAAAATCCCCGCCACCTTATCCGCAAGACGCGCCACAGGCGCCTTGGAAGAAGTCGCCTCCTCCATCAGGTGAATCATTTGCGAAAGCGTCGTATCCTCACCCGTCTTCGTCGCTTCAAAAATCAAGGTGCCCGTTCCGTTAATCGTCGCCGAAGTGATCGGATCACCCGAAGCCTTTTCAACCGGAATACTTTCACCCGTCATGGCGGACTCATCAATGGAACTGTGACCTTCCCGCACAACACCGTCACAAGGCACCCGGGCACCCGGCAACAACACCACGCGATCGCCCGGACGCAGGTCTTCAGCGTCAATCTCCACGCGCTCTCCGTTACGCATGACAAGCGCCGTCTGCGGCACCAGGTCCATCAACCCTGTCAAGGCCTCCGAGGTCTTGCCCTTCGCCCTGGCCTCCAAAGTCTTCCCCACCGTGATCAGGACAAGAATCATCGCGGCCGTTTCAAAATAAAGCTCATGCAGATAGCGATCAATTAAGGGAGCATCGCCTGTTCCCAAACCATTGCCGATCCGCATAATGGCAAAAAGTCCGAAAACAAAAGACGCGGCTGAACCCAAGGCGATCAATGTATTCATATTAGGCGCGCGGTGAATCAAACCTTTAAAACCGGAGGTAAAAAAGTACCCGTTAATGAGCATGACAGGAAGCGTCAAAATCATCTGAACAAGCGCATAACTGACTGCGTTCTCATGACCCGTCAAAAACCCCGGTAAGGGAAGCCCCAGCATGGGACCCATGGCAATCCACATGAGCGGAATGAGCAAAATCGTCGAAGTGATGAGGCGCCTCACCATCTGGCGTTCTTCCTTTTCACGCTCTTCTACCAGCTTTTGACGTTCCGCCTTACGATCTTGTTTTTTAGAGCCGCCCTCGCCGCCCAGAACACTGATCCCGTATCCCGCCTTCTCGACAACCTCCAAGACAGCCGATTCCGACTGTACAGAAAGGTCAAGATCGAGCGTCATGGTCCCCGTCAATAGATTGACACTGACCCCCGTCACGCCCTCCAACTTTTGAACAGAGCGCGTGACAGCCGCCTCACAGGCGGCACAGGTCATCCCTGTCACTGCAAATGTTTTTTTCATAAGCACAACCTTTCCATCTGGGAACTATCTTACGCTTCTTGATATTCAGGGCGCTGTAACGACAGGCGCATAAAGATAAGGATATGCAACCATTCAGGAAGCAATTAGTTTTTTTCGAATCCAGCGCTTAAAGACAATCCGCTTCAACCAAAAATAAAGGCGGTGGCGGCGCGGCACCATGGTGGTATCAAGCGGATAAAACAATCTTGCCGCTTCATAATCAAAAAGCATCGGATAAAGACTTGTGCGGTCAGATGGAACACAAAGGTAATTCACCACGCCCGCGCCCGCGGAGGTCACTTCCTCGCGATTGCGCATGTCGGTTAAAAAGATAACCCGATTTCGGGGGGCCGGGGAAGCCTCTTTATTGTCTTCTATCTGTTTTTCACATTCCTTCAGCATCTGGTCCACAATAATGACATTCAGCATCGGGTGATAGAACAAAAAGATTTGATCCACCAAAGACGCTTTCCCAAACCTCGGTATCTTGCGCTGCCTCGTATAAACCGCATCAAAAAGCACGTCCTCCTTTGACTCCCATCCGTCTTTTGCAAAATATGAAATAATCGCTTCACGGTATTCAGGCCAATGCCAGCGGTGTTCTTTAAAGCCCTTCTGCAACCGGAAGCGCCGGATCCGATCGAGCCTCGCTAAGCTTTCGGGGTTCCCCGGGCTGAAGCGCTCCAGCTTCACACTCGAGAACAATTGAAAGAAAAAGACAATCACCATGAGCAAAAAAAGCGAGAAGGCAACATAAAACGCAATGTCAAGATGCTCCATACTCGCGAGCGCGGGGATTTCATCGGCTTTTTTTCGCAGGTAGAAAAGACCTGTGCCCAACAGGACAAGGATCAGAAAATGGGACACAATATCCCGAATCCAACCTTTGCCGCGCATAGACTACGGAGTCAGGGTCAGGTTTGTCTCCATTTCGGCCACATGGGACAAAGTCTGGTAGACAGAACAATATTTGCCGGCGATCTCAACCGCGCGCTTGTACTGCTTTTCTTTTTCCAGGTCCGCGCCTTTGACCTCCATGTCAAGCACAATATGGTTCAGCATCGTCGGGGGTTCCTCCCGATGATTACCGGTGACGTCGATGATGACCTCATCATAGTGGAGGTGCATCTTCTGCGTAATACTAAGGAAAGTCACATAAAAGCAACTGCTCAAACCGGCCAGCACTAAATCGTACGGGCCGAACTCATTTTCGTCAGGACCGAGCACAAGATGCCCGCGCTTGGTATGCAAGACACCGTAGTAGCGTGGTTCATAAATCGTTCGAATCTGGTTCATACTGCCTCCTTTACACTCCTCTTTATGAGGATGCTCCGAGCCGCATCGTAATTTCTAGCTTCTCTGCCCCGCGATAAATCGTCAAGTGCACTTCATCTTCGGCCTGATGTTCATTTTTCAAATCCGCGAGCTGCTTTGTCGTCTCCACTTTTTGACCGTTCATGGCAACGATGACATCGCCCGGCTTTAATCCGGCCTGTTCGCCGGGGCCCTTAGGTTCAAGCGAAACGATTACGACACCGGGATAGTGCAATCCCTGATCCGTCGCAAGATCCTTCTCAACGGTCAATACCGAGATTCCCATCATGGGCCAGACATGTTTACCTGTGCGAATAATATTTTCAATAATCGGCTTTGCCGCATTAACCGGGATCGCAAAACTGATGCCCTGAATCTGATCAACAGAGCCTTGCGAGGCGTGAAGTATTTTCAACTGGTTGATGCCAATCACCTCACCGTAGGCATTGACCAGCGCCCCGCCGGAATTGCCGGGATTCAGCGCCGCGTCCGTCTGAATCAGCGCGATAGGCGACTGCGTCAGCTCTCGGTCCAAAGCCGAGATAATCCCGGATGTCACCGTCCCGCTCAAGCGTCCCGTCGGATTGCCGATCGCGATGGCCAACTCACCGATCAGGAGTTTCGATGAATCGCCCAGGACAGCGGTCGGAAGATCGTCGCCTTCTATTTTCAAAACAGCCACATCCCCGTATGCGTCACTGCCTAAAAGCGTCGCCTCAAAACTGCGTTCATCCTCCAGGCTGACATGGATGGATCGGGCATTTTCAATGACATGCGCATTCGTCACGACATAGCCATCTTCGGAAATAATAAAGCCTGAGCCTGATACCGTATTTTGCTCTAATCCGCCAAACTGATCCGATATGACCACATTCGTATAAATCGCGACAACCGCGGGTTTCACCTTGTCAACAATCTCGGGGATCGTGAGGTACTCCTTGCCCGGCTCCGGCGCGGGCCGCGCAAGATCCGTCCAACTAAATGAAGGGTCAAGGTGTTCCCCGGTATTTGTACCGGGCGCACTCTCTTTTGGGTCTTGCTCCGTGACAGAGGGCGAAGTTTCTTGTGGGGGCGTCGCCTCAGGTCGCATGAAGCGATCTCTATTTGCGTGAAAAAAACCCAGCACGCCTGCCACCGCGGAAAAGAAAAAGACCGCAACAAGCGTCACGATTACAATTCCGATCGCCAGACTGCCTGTATTTTTCGGACGCTCAGATTTATTATGGCTATGGTTCTCTTGATGGTTCATTCTATTTCCTCCGGCACAGTTTTTCCTTATCGTTCGACTTTATTGTATCCCCTTCATCCCTATTTTTTCGTTCATTTGTAACCCTTGTTATTTGAGATGCTATTTTTTCTTTGAGCCACAAAAAACCTTTTCGTAGATTTCGGAACATCCGGGTCAAGAAGGCTAAAACGGCGGCCGCCGTGCGGCCAAGCGCCGCTTTGATCTTCTTCTTTCTCGTTTCAACTTTCAAAGATCGCTTTCTTATCGGGGGCGCCGGCTCCTTCACAGCCGTCATCTCTTCGTAGGTGGTCGCCCCCACAATCTCAGATGACCGGAAGCTGGCGACACGTTCAAGTTCACGATCGAGCAGATACTTGGTCCCCCGATCAATCAAGTATTGAATACTTTTACACAGGAAAATCGCCAAAAGCGGCACAATCACCAAGATGGCAACAATGGCAAGCCCCTCCGCGATGACCCAAAGCCCGCCTGCCAGGACACCCGCCACGGTGACAAAAATGCCGCCCGACTCCGCTATTTTTTCCAATGACACCTCAATATGGCTGTCCATGCGCGCATAGAGCATACTCAGGAAAGATTCTTTTTCAAAAGTGACCAAGGGCGTGAATACATGGACGAGCCAATAAAAAAGCAAAAGATACTTTAAAAGGTAAATAAGCAACAAGAGAGGCCGGACAAAAAAGGGCAGGCGTCGGTACAAAATCGAGATGAATGGATTCAAAAGTAAAAGAATGATAAGCAAAATGGGAGGTAAAGGCCATTTTATGACGATCACGCGCGCCGCAAGATTGGGGTACAGGGTCAAGAGGACAAAGGCTGCCGCCATCATCGCGGCAAGAAATACATGGGCGCTGAAATGTCTTCGCGACCTGTAATCCGTGTCACTCCAAACCGGGCCAATCAGGAAGCCTTCCAGATAGTCCATCATTCCCCCTTAGTGTTCCGCCAGCTTATCGCCTGCAAGCGAATTCGCGATCGAACGAATCCGGCTGAAGCGATGACTCATGCCTGACTTACTGACAGGCGGGTCCATGGTCTCACCCAGTTCCTCTAAAGAGGCGCCCTTGTTCTCAAGCCTTGCCTTTGCCGCGTCGACTAAGGGCGGCGGCAGGGAGCTAATACCCCGCAGGGCCTCAATGATGGCAATCGCCTCCAATTGGCGCGCGATTGACTCTGCCCGCCTACCCGCGTTCGCGTCATCGAAGTTCACCTGGCGGTTCACCTGCCCGATGAGCTCACGCTCACTGCGCGTCTCCTCGAAGGCCAACAAGGCGTTGTGCGCACCCGAAAGCAACAAAAAACGGGCAACCTCCTCACCATTAGAGAATAACAGATGTATTTTTCCCTGATGACGTGTCGCGGTCGGCGAAAACCCTGCCTGTTTAAAAACGCGCGTCATAAGGCCGACCGCCCCGCCTGAAGAAGGCGAAAAGGAAAGGCGGTAGCGCCCGCGGGTCGGATCTGACATGACGCCGCTCCCCAAAAAAAAGGCCGCGAAAATGGGTTCAAGGCCGGCTTCTTCTGTCTCTTCGATCCAGCGGTGAAAATCAAAAAACAAAAAAGGGCGTTTTTCGTGCGGAACAAAAACCGTGTATTTCACATCGCGTTTGCCTTTTGTCACCTGACTGAGCTTGAGCGAAAGCGTGCGAAAGATGGCCTCAAGTAATGGCGCCACATATTTTTTACCCACACGAAGGGTGAGCTGCCAGCCGCCTTTTGTCTCTTCAATATGCCCTGAAGTGCTCGCAAAAGCGGCAAAGGACACAAGCGACCACTCCTCATCGTCGGCGTGCGCCAGATGGCGATGCGCTAGTTCTCTTCGGATGCGAGACGAAAAAGTCAAGCGCGCTCCTCCTTCTCACCCCATGTCTCCATCGCCTGTTGCGCTAGGGGATCCCGGTGCAGATCGCGGTGCAGGGTCGTCACCTGGTAACCCAATCCGGTCAAAAAGTTTGTCAGATGTTCCGCCGCCATGACACTTCGATGTCTCCCCCCCGTGCATCCGATCGCGATATTCAGTCGCTGCTTTCCTTCACGCATATAAAAAGGGATGGAATACTCAAAAAGCGCTTCGTTCATCTCCAAATAGCGCAAAAATTCGGGAAACTGAAGGAGAAATTGGATGACCGGCTGATCAAGACCCGAAAGCGGGCGCAGATCGTCCAGATAAAACGGATTGGGCACAAAACGAACATCCAGGACCACATCGGAATCGGGCGGCAGTCCGTATTTGAATCCGAAGGATTGAACGAATATGGCCATACGCTCTTGCTCGGGCACCGCGCTAAAAAGCTGAAACAGACGCTCGCGCATCAGGAGGTCCGGCATATCCGTGGTATCCAAAATGTCCGTTGAAAGTTCCTTAATCGGCGTGAGCAGACGGCGTTCCGCGCTGATCGCCTCGGACAGAGAACGCTCACGCGCCATCGGGTGATCGCGGCGGCTTTGCTTATAGCGGCTCATGAGCGCCGCGTCAGAGGATTCAAGAAAGAGGATGCGCACAGGCACATGAAGCGCGCTCAACTGCTCGAGCACCGGCGCCAAATGTTCAACAAAGTGCGGATTTCTCGTATCCATGACAAGAGCGATGCGGGCTGACTCCCTTGTGTCATCGTCCTCAGCCGCGTCCTGGGAGAGCACGCGCGTCAGGTCGACGACAAGCTGGGGCGGGAGATTATCAATGCAGAAGAATCCCATGTCCTCAAGCATCTTAGCGGCCATACTCTTACCGCTCCCTGAAAGGCCTGTCACAATCGTAATATCCATCGCATCCTCACCTATCGTCCGACATATTAAAGGGGTCGTCTTCCCACTCCCCGACCAAACGAACCTCGGGCTCAAGCACGACGCCTTCCATCTCGAAAACCGCGCGTCTCACATCGCGGAATATTTGCAAAATATCATGAGCTGACGCGCCTCCGTAGTTGACAATAAAACCGGCGTGTTTTTTTGACACCCCTGCCTTACGTCGCGTATAGCCCTTCATCCCCGCGTCTGTAATCAGTTTGCCCGCAAAATAGCCTTCGGGCCGCCGAAACGCGCTGCCCGCAGAATACATCTCTAGGGGTTGCGTCTTATAACGGCGCTCGGCCAGTTCCGCCATCTTCTCGTAAATCAAAACAGAAGAAAAGGGTTCTAATAGAAGTTCGGTCTCCAGGATAATAGTGTCGGGTCGAACAGAAAAATAACTGTGCCGATAAGAAAAATCGTGCTCATCCCCGGCTATCTCCGAAATGTCCCCCGACGCCCCGATAAATCGCGTCCTTACGACCACCTTGGACATGCTGCCATCAAAGGCTCCCGCGTTCATGAAGATCGCGCCTCCGATCGACCCCGGAATGCCTTGGGCGAACTCAAAGCCTGAAAGAGAGTGCCTCGCCGCGAAGGCTGAGACCTCATAAAGGGGGACACCCGCACCCACGGTAAGCTTCGCGCCGTCCTTTGTGATGCCGCCCAGGGAGGGCGACAGCATCAGGGTCACGCCTCGCACGCCTTGGTCAGCTACCAAGACATTGGACGCTTTCCCGAGCACCGTCAATGGCCAATTTTCCTGACGGCAAATCCCCACAAGCAAAGCGGCGCTCTGTGGTGTATACGGGAAGGCCAAAATATCCGCCGGACCGCCCGCGTGCATCCGCGTCAAAGGCGCCAAAGGCGCGTTTTCTTCAACCACGAGATCCGCGATTTTTTCCAGTTGTTGCTTCGCCACTTGTTGATTAAATGTTGTCCCTTTTAAAGTCAAATGCCACTCCTCTTGTCAACGATTGTAGATGCGATCCGTCAATTCCTTGATCGCGTCATGACCCATTTTTTTATGTCTGAAATCGATGGCGGCAAACTCCACAATAATGGCGAGGTTGCGCCCCGGCCTTACAGGAATCGTGACGGAGGGAACGGAGACTCCTAAAATTGTCGTCGTCTCTGTTGCTGTTTCTATTTTCCGGTAGGATTCCGTTTCTTTCCAAAATTCCAGGTTGATGATGAAGTCAATGCTTTCTTGTTCCTTCACGGATGAAACACCGTAAAGTTCCTTAATATCTAAGATCCCCAGCCCTCGGATTTCCAGCATGTAGCGGATATTTTCAGGCGCCTGCCCTAAAAGGGTCGTGTCAGACACCCTCCTGACTTCCACAAGGTCGTCCGCGATCAGGCGGTGGCCGCGCTTCACGAGTTCCAGCGCGGTCTCCGATTTACCGACACCTGACTCACCTAAGATCAGCACCCCTTCGCCCAGCACTTCGACTAAGCCTCCGTGTAAAAATGTTTTGGGCGCCAATTCCACATTGAGGTATTTGACAAGCGAGCCATAAATGGTGGCGGTCGCCTCATCGCTTTGGAGGATGGGAATCTTGTATTGGGAGGCGCTTTCGAGCAATTCAGGAAAGGGTTTGTGGCTGCGTGACAAGATGAGGCAGGGAATGCCTGTCGCAAACAGGCGATCGATGCTCGCCCGGCGGTCCTCGGGCGACAGCGATTCAAGAAAGGCCATCTCCATGTTACCGATCAGCTGGATGCGGTCCGAGCCGAAATGTTTGAAGTAACCTGCCAGCTGTAGCCCCGGACGCGTCACATCCGCCACTTTTATGCAAGTAGAGTCGATTTTATCGAAATCGCGGATTACAGCGAAGCTAAAAAGCTCAACGATCTGGCGCAAGCGAACCCCGGTTTGTTTCATGATTTTTCTCCTCAAAACGCCTTTTAACGTCATTTTGGTACGCGTAAATTATAACATAGGAGACGGGCGTTTCATTTCAGTTCACAGGATACCGTTTGCCCTTTTATACATGTGTTACAATGGCTACACTCAATCAAGAGATTGTCTTTACAGCAGAAGGGAGATGAGTGGCATGTTTTTTGAAGAAATTATTGGTGCCTTCACAGGTCAGAACAGAAGGACCCGTCGCCGCCAGGTGACAATCGGTGTGATTCTCGGAACTTTAAGCGGTGCCGCACTTGGTATTTTGTTTGCGCCCCAGGCTGGCGAGAAGACACGGGAACAGTTATGTGAAGCCGCGACAAAGGGTGCGCACGCAGTCAAAGATTACTCGGTGAAAACGGGAGCCGTCATTAAAGAGAAGGCGGAGGAGACCGCGGAAGTGGTTGCCAAAAAAGCACGCGCCCTCGCACGTGATGCCCGGCGCCTTGTGAAAGAAGCCGCGGAAGCGGACATCGATGTGGCTGAAAAAATCGTGGAAGCGGTGGAAGAAAAAGAAAAAGCCGCGGAAAAGAAAGAAGAGAAATAAAACAGCGTTCAACGCCTGAGGTAGTCTACTAGCTCAGCCGTAGGAGAGGAGCGAACCATGTTTATTATGTTGCTGGAAGCCAGCATCCCCGTAAGCGCGCTGATCTATATTCTGATCGGAATCAGCGGAGCGGTCGCTCTGATTGCTTTGGCTGTATTCTTGTTCAAAGCGGCTTCTCTTTTGGGAAACACCAGCAAATTGGTAAAAGAGATCTCACCTGACATTGAAGAGACGGTTGAACAGTTGCCGCCTCTTTTACAAAACGTTGAAATCATCAGCGGTAATCTCGTCGACATTACCGACGATCTGGCCGACACCACGCCTGCCCTGTTGGACGATGTGGAGGCGGTCATGGACGCTGTCGGTGTGACGGCGGACGCGCTCGCTTTGGTCGTGCACGGCGTCTCCGGCGGTGTGGCCTCGCTGTTTGGCGGGAAGAAAAAGACCACAAAAGATAAAAGTTCCGTGCAGCAAGTGATCAGCATCGCGGCCGCGATTTTCGGACTCATGAACCAGAAAAAAGATAAAGATAAAAAGAAGAATAAGAAAAAATAACAGCTAAATCCGCTCGCCCGAGCATAAGGACTGCCGTCGCATACTGGGACGGCAGTCCTTTCTTTATTCTTCGGGAAGCGCTTCGCTTTTTACGCCTTGCCGTTCCAGTTGACGTTTCAACACGGGAAGGTGGGTCCTGTCAGGGGTTTTTCCCGCAAATACAAGGGTGACGTCGCGATCTTCGAGACGTTCTTTCAGGTCGTCCGTGAATTCGTTGAAAGCTTGGCTATGTTCCAATTCCTTTTCGTACTTTTTGGAAAAGTCCTGAAAATTGATCTGCCCCTCGTGATAGGCTTTTCGAATCTCCGTGCTCGGCGTGATAGGCTTGGCCCACTCGTCAAGCGCCGCCTTTTCTTTGCTGACGCCTCGAGGCCACAGTTGATCGACAAGAATCCTGTCGCCGTCAGAGGCTTGTGCAGGGTCATAGATACGTTTCCATTTTAGCGTGTTCATAAGGATCCCTCCTTTCGATCATTCTTGCCTCAATTATACGCCCTGCTTTTCTCTCTAAGGGTGCCTGTGGTACGAAGAAGGCGCTATTTCGCTTCTTATTCCTCTGTTGTTTCTTTTCGTTTATAGTATGCTAATAAAAGAGTTTAAAAATTAAATGGGTGTGTTCCCCAAAGGAGAAACCAACATGAGAAAACACATCAAGAATAACGTCATCTGGGTCGGTTTCATCGACTGGGAACTTGATTCCTTCCACGGCGATGACTACAGCATCATGAATGGCTCAAGCCAGAATGCCTACCTGATCGAAGAAGAGAAAACGGTGCTCGTTGACACCGTATGGAAACCGCATAAGGATGGCTTCGTCGAGAACCTGAAAAAGGAGATCGACTTAAAGAAGATCGACGCGATTATTGTGAATCACGGCGAAATTGATCACTCAGGGGCGCTTGACAGCCTGCTGGAGGAGATTCCCGGCACGCCCATTTACTGCACGGCGAACGCGGTCAAGAGCCTCACCGGCCAATTCCACCGCGACGACTGGAATTTCCAGGTCGTGAAAACAGGCGACGCCTACGATTTAGGAAACGGCAAACAGCTCGTCTTTGTTGAGATGCGCATGCTTCATTGGCCTGACAGCATGGCATGCTATATGACCGGCGACAATATTTTGTTCTCAAACGACGCCTTCGGCCAGCATTTTGCCGTCGAGGAATTGTTTAATGACTTAGCGGATCCCTGCCTCTTGGAGAAGGAGGCGATGAAATATTACGCGAACATCTTAAATCCCTTCTCACCTTTGGTGAAAAGGAAGTTGGAGGAGATCATCGCCTTGAATCTTCCGATTGACATCATCGCGCCCAGCCACGGTGTCGTCTGGCGCGACAACCCGCTCCAGATCGTCGAGAAATACGCCGCCTGGTGCGATCGCTACCAAGAAGACCAGATCACCATCGTCTATGACACGATGTGGGAGGCGACCGCGCAGCTAGCCAACCGCCTCGGCGCTTATATCAGCGAACTGTCACCCGATACGCGCGTCAAAGTGTTTAATCTGTCAAAGACGGATAAAAATGAAATCATGACCGAAGTGTTCCGCTCCAAGGCGATCGCCGTGGGCTCGCCCACAGTCGGAAATGACATCCTTTCCAGTGTGGGCGGATGGATGCACTTTTTGAAATCTCTGAAGTTTGAAGGCAAAAAAGCGGCCGCGTTCGGCACCTACGGCTGGTCCGGCGAGAGCGTCAAGAAGCTTCAAGAATACTTGACGGACGCGGGCTTTGAGGTCATCGAACCCTCGGTCCTTGTAAACTGGAATCCGACCGCGGAAGAGCTTGATAGTACAAAAGCGATCGCGGAAGGCTTACTTGTGTAAAGAAATGGGTCAATCGACTTACAGTCCGTTGACTTACTAGTAACTCCCAAAAAAACAGCTCCCGGGAGCTGTTTTTTTGCGATAAAACCTCGCTCGAAAGATTGCCACTGAACATGTCATAGGAGCCTTTACGCGGGGCGCGACAAAAGAGGAAGCCATGCGCAAGATGCCCGCGGAGGTCCGGTCATTTTTATCTTGGGCGAAAGAAGATCTCCCCATTTCCTTCACCCTTGAAATCGTGCAGGTAAAGGAATCCCCACTTGACATTGCGGATGCTGATTCCGATGTGCTCTTTGACAGCGAGCGAGACGATTTAACGCCTGAAAACTACAATTTATTGAAAGCTCGTGTATTGCAATCCGCAAAAGACTTCCTCGCGCTTTATGAGGCTTTTCCCGATCCACATAAAACAGTTTACACCCCCAGAAAAACCTTCTATGGCATGACCCCTGTCACGGCAGAGGAGATGTACCGGCACACGAAAAATGTCAACGCGTACTACTGGGGAGAAATCGGCGTTGAGGTTTCGAACGAGGGTACGATGCTTGAAAACCGCATACGCGGATTTCAAGCGCTGGAAACAAGGGATGATTACCTTTCAGGCAAGGTCTTTGACGGGAGCTGGGGAGAACAATGGTCTCTGCCGAAGGTGCTTCGAAGATTTCTTTGGCACGACAGAATTCACGCGAAAGCCCTGTATCGGATGGGTATAAAAACATTCGGTGAGACGTTTATGCCCAACATTTTTAGGTTCGATTTGTGATAAACAAAAAATCCGCCGTGGGTATCCCAACAGCGGATTTCTTCTTTGGCTAAGGACTGAGTGATTGATACAAAATGCACCCGGTATCCTTGTTCCCGTTTGTTGGGTGAACACCCTTACAGTTTTCCGTTTGTTCCGTTTGTAGGGGTGTGCATTTTTCGTTCTATTAAGCAATGTGTCACCGACGAGCAGGGTTAGTTATGCCCGTGTCCCGGTTCAGCCTTAAAGAGGAGACGATTGCATGTCACTGTATAAGCTGTACAGGCCGGCGAGACGCACTAGGGCGCGCGTAGCACGTTCATAGTGTACCGCAGGTTCGCCTCCCTTGAACAGCGTTTTCGCTCCATCAAGCCGTGAGAAGGACGCTCTGCCGCGCGGGTGCCCTGCCGCCAAGGCTGCTGTGCGGCCGAGGGCCCCGGCTGTCATGGAATTTGAGGTAGCGCATCAATCGGAAATCCGGTAGATTTCTGGATGCGATGATACACCAAAACCCGTTTCATTGTGAAGCGGGTTTTGGTGTTAAGTTGAAAAGCTGGATATCAGGGAATTTTGCGCAGGTAGGTAAGCCGTGGAGCGATCCGCTCTGCTTTTTATTTCCCGCAGAGATAGTCTGGCTGCGGTGCGGGCTTATGCATATAAAGCATCGATTTGTGCTCACTCGCCTCCGCCGGCATCTTCATCGTTCGGCGTCGGCTCAGGCGTAGATTCTCCGTAAGATGGTTGGCTTTCTATCGGTTCCATCGTCGGCGCGGGACTAGCCTCAGAGGTAGATTCACCATAAGGCGGCTGGCTTTCTGTCGGTTCCGTCGTCGGCGCGGGACTCGCCTCAGGGGTAGATTCACCATAAGGCGGCTGGCTTTCTGTCGGTTCCGTCGTCGGCGCGGGACTCGCCTCAGGGGTTGGTGTTATTTCAGGAACAGCAACCGCTACGGCCTCCGCCTGAATTGTTACCATAATCGATCTGGTATAACCCGGCTTGAGCAAGCCGCCGGGGATGAACAGTGTGCTGTTTTCAAAATCAAACCAAGGCTGGCCATCAATCCGCTCCCCTGCGGTGTAAACGGAATAAGCCTGCTTGTTAATGGTGACTTCAATGGTTTCCGGCAACGCGTATCCCTCTGCGGCCCTGAGCACAATACAGCGCGTGCCATCCCGCAGCGTTTCGTCTTCCAGCGCGATATGATCGCCCAGTTTATATGTAGTTGTAACGGGCAATTGCACCGGCGGCAAGCCGATGACCGCGCCGTTTTTCATTCCAGAAATCTCACGGCCGGCAGCCTTCATAAAGCCAGCAGCCGCCGGGATATACTCGCCCCAATAAGCTACAAAGGTCAGCTTATCTTCTTGTGCCAACAGATCCGCCAGCTCATCGAGGTCAAGCCCATCAGGAATGCCGTTCTCATAAGTAAAGGTAAACGTGCCGTCTTTGGCGATCTTCTGCGTGTGGTACACTAAGAGATTTTTTTCTGCATCCATAAAGCTTACCAGGCAGTAGCCTTGTGAAGCCGTGGATTCGTCATCGGGCGTTATTGTCACCTGATAGCTACTGTTATAATCGAATTCAAAGATTGCGGGGACATCTTCATCACCGTCCCTATAAGCTCTTTGGGTTAAAGGGTCTCCGACCGGCACATGCGGCTCAACAGAAACATCCATCTGCTGCACCTCAATGGTACAGGAGAATCTTGCCGCATTCAGCGTGGCGACATTGCCGGAGACCGTACTTGTAAACCAAGCCCAGGTAGTTCCGGCGAGGCAGGCCAGGCACAGCGCGACGCTTAGAAGGGAAGGCAGCACCAGACGCAGGATATTTCCATCCCTTCGTTTTGTGTGCTTGCTATTGGAGCAGAATATCTTTAACACGATCGCCCTCCATCGATTTCATTACTGGCCTAATTCGGCAATCAAAAGGCACAAGGCAAGCTTATGCCCTTTGATTGCCTCTCAAATCCCGAAGATTTGAGAGGACTGAGTTTATAGGGATGCATTTCTTATTAATCTACGAAGAGTAACGTTTTTACTTTTCACTACCGTCATAGTTTACTGCTATGCCATTCACAACGTATTCGTTATGGCCTTCTTCAATAAAGTTAAGACGTGTTAGATTAAGATCTGCGGGAATAATATTTTGACCGTTGATTACAACATTTTTAAGCTTAAGATTCAAAAGTTTATTTGTATCATAATTCCCGTCCATCTC
>Ga0123335_1002051_pt1 | contig 31168 bp, 20 predicted proteins | sample BiotimSIPDNA_2_FD_89707 | JGI IMG/M metagenome (GOLD analysis project Ga0123335, IMG submission 89707) | Anaerobic biogas reactor microbial communites from Washington, USA - Biogas_R2 time_0 SIP DNA | ecosystem: Engineered > Bioreactor > Anaerobic > Unclassified | place: Washington, USA... | reverse complement strand
GATCATCAACAAGCCGCGTGTCCCATACAAAGGGCAGCGCGGTGTAAAGCTGCAGGAACATGGCCTGCTCATAACCGAACTCCTCATCCAGCGGCACAAAGTTCAAGGCGACATTCATCTCCCGCTCCTTGTAATCCTGCATAGTCACCACCAGGCTGTGTACAAACATCTCTTCATTTTTTTCGATCATCGTGGTCTCCAGGCCCATCTTCTTGAAGGCACCTTCCAGGAAGCCCAGTTCAACCAGGTGACGGGCGTGCGTCTTCTCACTCAACATAAGCGGATTACCTCCATATAATCATTTTATCCCAGTATCTTGCGTTTCATCATAGCCTTGACCAGGAGGCCCATGGCATCGTCAAAATTGTCCTTGGCCATAGCCAGGGAATCGATGTCAACCCCCGTTGCCTGCAGATAGATCTCCACCCTCTGGTATTGTTCAGCTGCATATTCATCGGACTCTGAAGGCAGCCGGGAGATCATTCGCATGAGTATCATAATATCCCGTTTATACTTCTGGGCCATGGCAGATGAAGATTTTTCGGTATTGACTAGTTGACTGTGCAGAGCACCCTTGATGGGTCCCTTCATCTTATCCTCCGTGGTGCCCAGGTCCGCGGCCTCATGGGCCTTCTCCCGCTCCAGAGCGGCATCGGCCTTTTGCTCTTTGCCGGCCAAATAATCCCTGAGGGTCTGGTTTGCCTTGCCGAGGAATGATTTGATTGCACTCCCTATCTTGGCCGCCATGACTAGCCCGGCCCCGGCGCTGGCCGCTGGACCGCCCACGATGGTGAGTATGTTGCCCAGCAAAGCGGTCAGGTCGAATACCGCATCTACAGAATTATCTACGATCCGGTCCTGGTTGATATCAGTGAGATCCTTGATCAGGTCTTCCTCTTCATGCTCATAAAGCATCTCCAATTCGGCCTTATGGCGATCCTTCATATGGCTCGGTTTCTTTTTCTCCAAGTGCAGCCTGCGTTTGCCCATATGTTCTTTATCAAGCACGGTTTTTTCATAGAAACCGAACCGGGAGCCCATCTTGCTCTCCATATTCTGGAGTGACTTTAATTCTGCCTTCTCTTCTTTGGTCAGATCAGTTTGGCCAGAGCTTGCGGTCCCTTTGGTACGCAGGTCTTTGAGCTTGACCAATTCCTTGATTCTGGCCTGAATATCACTTAGTGCCCCATGGGCAGCTACCCGATCTTTGCTGAATACCTTCTTATCCATTATGACCTGTTTGCTGTGTTTTCGTTCAAACGCATCATGTTTGGACTGGTCGGCTGCCCGGCGCTTTAGCAATAACTCTGATTGTTTGCCCAGCCTGTGTTTCATGACCCCGGCCTTGACCGCAGCTACGAGGTCACAGATAAGGTTGATAGCCGAATCAGCCACCCCGATAATCGGCCCGGCTACCATTTTGAATGCATCGCTGGCTCCCCCGGCTACCTTGAAGATATTATAGGCTGCTGAAATACCGCTCTTGGCAAAGCTGTAGAAATCATTGAATATGGAGGCGCCTTCTGTTTTATCGCTTTGTTTTTTTTCTTTAACCTTCTTATAGGAATCATAAATACCCTTGCAGAGTGTTCTCAAGGTATTAATGGGTTCGAAAATGGCCCCCAGAATGTCAGCTCCCTTGGAGGCGTTCTGATCACCAGTAGCGGCTACGATGCTGGCAATACCCCCACCCATCTTGCCAGCTGCCATTATAGCATCGATAGAAGCCTCGAATTTTTCAAACCCGTCGTTGGTGTCGCACCCCTTCTTTACCGCCAGGATAAAATCGAGCAGGCCTTTGGTAACACCCAGTGAGCCGCTGGCAAAGGCGGCTCTGTCCTTAGGCTTGCTTAGTTCCGATTTTCTAGCGTTCTGCGCGTCAGTCAGGTCGGTTCCATCCAGTCCTTCATCCTTTATAGCCCTATCCGCGGTGTCAGAGACAACATCGGTCACGCTGCCAGGGGAATCGGCCAGGTTGCTGGTTAGCTCCAGTCCCTCCTGCCAACCCTTATCTGAGTCCTTAGCAGTGGGATTCTTTTTCCTGCCCTCTTTGTATCTAGCCTTAAAAGCGTCCCGGGTGGCTTCCTGCTTAGCCACCTTCTCACCTTCATTTCTGAAATGGCGAAGCAGGGTCCATTCATAGCTGAAGCTCTCATTTTGGGTGGTGCTGTTGGCTACATCCCAGAAGACATCGCGGGCATGCTGGCTGGTTTTTTTAAGCGTGGTCTTGAGTTCCTCATATTTGGCATCATCGTCTTTAACGTCCTTGCCCTTCAGAGTCACCTTGCGCTGGGCCGGCCCGGCATTACCTCCTCCGGCATAGGCACTGGGCGGCGGCACAATCCGCGGCCTGGCATCACTGCTGGCCGCCCTGGCCCCTAAAACATCGGCTTCATGCTCCAGGGCGGCATCATCGTTGATCTGCATGCCTTTGAGCTGCATGGTGGGCTTAACCCTTCCCTGCCGTTGTTGGATAACATGGGTTAATTCGTGCCCGAGTATCTGGCGAGATTGGGAAGAAGCTGTATCATACTGACCGGGGGCAAAATGGATGTCGTTCCCCTGGGTGTAGGCCAGGGCATTCACGTCACTGGCCTTGGATGAGTTTGGGTGTATCCTAACATTGGAGAAATCGGCATTAAGCGAGCTTTCCATCTGGGTCAGAGTGTTATCCGGAATGCCGGTCTGGTTGCTGCGGGACGGTGCTTGATCTGACATCAACTGTGCCACAGCCCGGTTACCTAAAGCCCTCTGCAGGCTGAGGACGCTGGCAGCTGACATCGAAGCAGGGGCCTTCCTGGCCTTTTGCATAATTGCCCCCGGGCTTTCATCTATGTAACTGGATGGCTTATTCTTAGCCAAAGTATCCTTGGCCGCGCTAACAGCCGCTTTCTGGAGCTGTCCGCCAGTTTTCGCGTTTTCAGACACCATTACCCACCCTTCCCCGAATTATTGATTGTCCATTCATTACGTAAATAATCGCTTGTTAGAAAGCGGTTGTTGGATGATGTTAATTTATACTTTAATGTGAAGATTTTACATCAATCGATAGAATATTACATTATTCTTAGTATAACACTGGCTGATATGGAAGACCAGAATATTAAAATAAAAGAGGAGTGTTTAGTTCACAGTACACTCCTAATAATTAACCTATGCTTGGGGATTAGTTTTGATCACCGCTATCATATTCAATACTATTGACACTTGCCCTAAACCACTCGTAGCCACCGGCCGGCAGATCCCAAATCACCCGCACCCGGCTCGGCACCAGTATCCCGTTGAATTCCTGGTATTCCTGCATCTCGGCCACCCACTTCTCCAGGGAATATCCGCCACCCTTACTCATATACCTTAAAGCCTCAAATCTGATTGGCATACCATCCTGTCCGAAGGTATAAATGCCGGAAACACTAGTATCGCCGGTTACTATAGTGGCCCGCGCCTGGTTGCCGTCTATCTCCTCCCAGCTTATATAATCGCTGAGAGCGGCGGTGGGAAACCATACAATTTCCGCCAGGTAGCGCAGCAGGGAGCCCTGGTCGATCTCCTTACCCCGAGCGTCGGCCACCGAAACGATGGACAATAGCTTGATCTGCATGTTTCCGTGACCACGATACAGCATATCCCGACCGGACAAATGGATCAGGGGGGCGGCCTGGACCCTTGCTTTCCAGATAAAACCGGGCTTATCCACCGTATAATAGTAGTTGGCGGTAAAAGGCATCCAGGCTTTCCCCGGCTCGGTCCGCATGGCCCCGGCATGCTCCAGCCTGACCCAATGAGTATGCTGCTTGCCGCTTATACCAGCTCTGACCAGCCAGGTCCTGATAATGGCCGGTTTCCCTTGCAAATCGGCCTCATTTACCTCCGATCGCTCCTTTCGACCCTGATCAGCCAGCAGATCCAGCACCTCACCTTTTACTCTATGGTCAAAGCGGCGGTCGGCAACAGATACTGCCACTATGGTCAGTACCATGATCACTCCCAACGCTACCCCGAGATATATAATAGCTTGGATCATAGCAATTCTCCCTTCTTGTGGCTGCGGGGGTAGAATATCTTGCCGATAGTTCCGATAACCCGCCTGCTCTGCCCTGCTAGTAAAACATTCGATACCGGGGGTATTGATTCCTGGCCAGGATAATGATTATGGGTATTCGGAAAGACTATAGAAATAATACCTTGATTAGTCATCCCAGCAAAGCTCTCAAAGTATTGTATGAATATCATTTTAGGAGAAATACAACCATGACAGAACTCCTTTTAAACTCCATTCCACTGCGTATCCGGGCCTTATATACTCTGATCCGAGTGTTGCCTGTATTATCATGGGGTATATCCGCGAGCCTGTTAGGCCTGGGTTTTGCCTACGCCAGCAACACCGACATACGCTGGTTGGACTACGGCCTGATCCTGCTGTTGATCGTACTGATTCACGGGGTGTTGTCACATGCCTATAACGACAGGGAGGATTGGCTGTCAGGTACCGATCAAACCAGCCCCGGAATTCTCTCCGGCGGATCCAGGGTCATAAACCTCGGTCTTTACAACCTTGAAGAACTATCCTGGGTGGGCAAGTCTTCTATTGCGGCAGCTTTGTTGGTAGGAGGCTTTCTGTTTTGGGAAGTGGGACCGTTGATTCTGATAATATTAGCAATCGGCTTCTGGTCGGCTATCGCCTATAGCTGCGCCCCGCTGCGGCTCGCTTATTATCCCTTCGCCGGAGAATGGCTATGTGGGTTCCCCGCAGTATTGACATGTGCAGCGGGAACTTTCTGGGTGCTAACCGCATCCATTCAGCCAGTGATACTGCTGGCAGGAGGAGTCCATGCTCTGCTGGCCATAGGTCTGTTGATGCACCATCATTTGAGTGATATCCCCAGTGATCTGGGGTCATCGCCCCCGAAACTGACTACCGTAGCCCTGGTGTCTACTTCCCTGGGTATTAAACGGGCCCTGCTGGTCGAATCATTTTACTTTGTTCTGGCCCTTATCATGGGCATAGTTGGAACTCTCTATTTTCACCCGGTATTGTGGGTCACGGCCCCGACGGCTCTGGGCTGCATTGGCGCAGCCCTTAATACCGATGCGGAAGACATCCCCAGCATTACCCAGCAGGAATACTGGCTCTACTTTCTCATTATCGGTGACGCCGTCGTAAAAACGCTGCTGTTGTTTTACTGCCAGGGATAGAATCTAAAGAAGAAATCCCTCAGCTGCTTTACAAGCTGTTCTATTTCATGATCTTACATATATTATTCGCATACTCCACCGGGTCCTCGACCGGCAAGCCTTCAATCAGCAGGGCCTGATTGTAGAGCAGGCTGGTGTATAGATCAAGTTTTTCACGGTCCGCTTCCAGGGCCTTCTGCAGAACATCAAAAACCTCGTGCCCGGTGTTGATCTCCAGGACCTTGGAAGCCTTGATATTGTGGTTGTCCGGCATGGCACGCAGGATCTTCTCCATCTCAATAGAGAGCTCCCCTTCATTAGTCAAACACACCGGGTGTTGTTTCAGTCGCCGGGAAGCCCTGACATCGGTCACCTTATCTTTCAATAGGTTCTTCATATATTCGAAGAGGTCCCGGTGATCCGCATCACTTTTATCCTCTCCGGCTTCCGTTTCTATCCCCAGATCGCCGCCGGATACCGATTTGAAATCCTTATCCTTATAGTTCATCAGGATATGGATAGCAAACTCATCGACATCGTCGGTGAAATATAGTATCTCATAGCCCTTGTCGGCTACCAGCTCGGTCTGGGGCAGTTTCTCCAGGCGTTCGATCGACTCACCAGCCGCATAATAGATGTACTTCTGCTCTTCCGGCATACGCTCCACGTATTCGGCCAGGGTAGTCAGCTGCTTTTCCTTGGAGGAATAAAACATGATCAGATCCTGCAGCAGTTCTTTATCTGCGCCGAAGTTGTTGTAGATGCCGTACTTCAACTGGCGCCCAAAGGACTGATAAAAAGCTTCATATTTATCCCGTTCCGTTTCCAGGATAGACAGCAGCTCATTCTTGATCCGATTCCTGATGTTTTTGGCGATGATCTTCAATTGGCGGTCATGTTGGAGTACTTCACGCGATATATTGAGGGTGAGATCTCCGGAGTCAACCATGCCTTTGACGAAGCTGAAGCAATCCGGCAGCAGCTCAGGGCACTTGTTCATGATCAGCACCCCGTTGGAGTACAGTTCCAGGCCCTTCTCATAATCCCGAGTATAGAAATCGAAAGGGGTCTTCTCCGGAATGAATAATATGGCGTTGTAACTCACCGTACCTTCGGCACTGATATGGATATGCTTGATAGGCTGGTCAAAACCATAGTGCTTTTCGAAATAGAAATTTTTGTAGTCTTCATCGGTCAGCTCATTCTTGTTCTTCTTCCAGATGGGTACCATGCTGTTGATGGTCTGCTCCTCGGTATAGCTTTCATATTCCTCCTCGCTGCCTTCCTTGAGCCGGCTGCGGGAAACATCTATTTTGATAGGGTAGCGGATGAAATCTGAATATTTCTTCACGATGGAACGCAAGCGGTATTCCTCCAGGAACTCGTCATACTTTTCATCCTCGGTGTTTTCCTTGATCTGCAGGATGATATCGGTACCTACGGTTTCCTTATCACATGGTTCTATCGTGTATCCGTCCACTCCCTTGGATTCCCACCTGTAAGCCTGGTCACCATCAAAAGCACGGCTGATCACGCTTACCTTATCGGCCACCATAAAGGCGGAATAGAAGCCCACCCCGAACTGCCCGATTATATCGTACCCGTCCTTGATCTCCGTCTCATTCTTAAAACCAAGCGAACCGCTCCGGGCAATGACCCCCAGGTTGTCATCCAGTTCCTCTTTGGTCATACCGATGCCGGTATCAGATACCGTAAGTATCCGATTTTGGCGATCCGGGATGATCTTGATATAGTAACTTTCCCGGTCAAAGACCAGTGATTCATCAGTCAATGTTTTGTAATAGATCTTGTCGATGGCATCGCTGGCATTGGAGATAAGCTCCCGCAAAAAAATCTCTCGGTGGGTATAGATTGAGTTGATCATCAATCCCAGCAAGCGCTTGGACTCCGCTTTGAATTGTTTTTTAGCCAAAGAACACTCTCTCCCTTCGTTTATTTAAATCTTATGGTATTAGCACTCTTAGTTGGTGAGTGCTAATTTTTGAATATTATAATACCTACTATACTATCTGTGCAATATTTCTGAACGATTTTCCTATATTGAATTGAAAGGCAAACTTAGCTTCAGCGTAGTATATAGTAATTACATATTTAGTTTAATTTTGAAAAGGTTAAGTTGCGGAGGTCAGAGTATGGTCACTTATAAACGCTACACACCAAAGAGTTGGAGGAATCCATGGTTAATCGCTGGAATCGTATGTGTATTCGCTATTGGGGGATGGCTGCTCAACGAGAACTGGTCCCGGGAAGAATCCCCTCAACCGCCAGCCTTGAATCAGGCATCCAATCCTCAGACTAATGGAGATAAGGTGCAGCCATCGCAGTTAAAAGATAAATCGACTGCCCATCAGGAGAGTGTTGCCGCTTATATATCGGATTTCCTCAGAAAAGGTTATGGGAAATACTATGCTATCCAGGAGATAGATCATCACTTTGTTTCCCAGCAGGTCAAAGACGGCGACTTTGAGGCAGTAGTTACGACCACTATGCAGAGCCGCCCCAAAAACCTGGCCAGCGACCCAGATACGGTACCCTATATCAAAGAAGCCCGAGAAAAAGCAGAAAGAGAAACTGATCCCGCGGTAAAAAAAGTTGACCAAAAAATATATGAAACCATGAAGCAAGAATATGGCAGAGTAGGCGAATCCAACTACACGTTTAAGTTTACGGCCCATCTTGATGGTGAGACCATCGATGAAAACTCTATAAAATTATATCTCGTTCAAGATGCCGAACCCAACCATAGTGAATACCTGCCAGCGGAAGATTTATTTCAGTAATAGGTTCTGCCCGTAAAAAATCCGCTTGCGTTTTCGCAGGATTACGCTGGCGGATTTGTTTTTTCAATATTAATACTGTATACCTGACTCAGAACCCCAACTGGGAGGTTCACCTTCAGGAGGCAATATGATAATATAAAGATTTAGTAGACAGCATGTAAATATCGGTTGGCACCGTGCAATATTCAGATTGGGAGGTAAAATATGCCACAAAGAAGTGACATTAAGAAGATCCTCATTATTGGTTCGGGCCCGATTATCATCGGGCAGGCATGCGAATTTGACTACTCCGGTACCCAGGCCTGCAAAGCACTTCGCAAAATGGGATATGAAATCGTTTTAGCGAATTCTAATCCCGCAACTATCATGACTGACCCCGGTATCGCTGATGTGACCTATATAGAACCCTTAAATATTCAAAGCCTTACCAACATCATAGCCAAGGAACGACCGGACGCACTCCTGCCCAATCTGGGAGGTCAGTCCGGTCTCAATTTGAGTTCCGAGCTTTATAAGGCCGGAGTGCTGGACAAGTACGGGGTCAAGGTGATCGGGGTGCAGATCGATGCCATCGAACGTGGCGAGGACCGTATCACCTTTAAAGAAACCATGAGCCGCCTGGGCATAGAGATGCCACAGAGCGAGCCAGCCTACAGCGTGGAAGAGGCCGAGGCCATTGCGGCTAAACTGGGTTATCCGGTGGTCATTCGTCCCGCTTATACCATGGGCGGCACCGGTGGAGGCCTGGTCTATAACCTTGAGGAACTAAGAACTATAGCCAGCCGTGGCATCTCCGCCAGCCTGGTTGGTCAAATCCTGGTCGAGGAATCAGTTATCGGCTGGGAAGAGCTAGAACTTGAAGTAGTCCGTGACGCCAAGAACCAGAAGATTACGGTATGTTTTATTGAGAATATCGACCCGATGGGAGTGCATACCGGCGACTCTTTCTGCTCTGCCCCCATGCTGACCATTAGCCCGGAACTGCAGCAGCGCCTGCAGAAATATGCCTATGACGTGGTCGACGCTATAGAGGTAGTGGGCGGCACCAATGTCCAGTTCGCCCATGATCCCAAAACGGGGCGGGTAGTCATTATCGAGATCAATCCGCGAACTTCACGTTCTTCGGCTCTGGCCTCCAAGGCTACCGGCTTCCCCATCGCCATGGTCTCAACCATGCTGGCCGCCGGTTTGACCCTGGACGAGATCCCTTACTGGCGCGACGGCAGCCTGGATAAATATACACCCTCCGGTGATTATGTGGTTATCAAGTTTGCCCGCTGGGCCTTTGAGAAATTCCCCGGCTCCATTGACAAACTGGGCACCCAGATGCGAGCAGTAGGTGAGGTCATGAGCATTGGGAAGAACTACAAGGAAGCCTTCCAGAAGGCCATACGCTCGCTGGAGATTGGCCGCCACGGCCTGGGCTTCGCCAAGGACTATAACCAGCGCTCGCTGGATGAACTGCTCTCCATGCTGGCCGAACCCACTAGTGAACGGCAGTTCATTATGTACGAGGCCCTGCGCAAGGGTGCTGATGTCGAGCAGTTATTCAATCTGACCCATATCAAGCATTATTTTATCGGGCAGATGAAGGAAATGGTCGACTTCGAAGAAGAGATGCTTAAATACCGGGGCAGTGACCTGCCTGATGAAATGCTGATCAAGGCCAAAAAGGATGGCTTTGCTGACCGCTACCTGGCCCAGATTCTGAACGTAAACGAGACTGAAATTCGCACGCGCCGTACCGCCCTGGGGGTGACAGAAGCCTGGGAAGCCGTCCCGGTCAGCGGCGTGGAGAATGCCGCCTATTATTTCTCTACCTATAACGCGCCCGACAGTACAACGGTAACGGATAAGCCCAAGGTCATGATACTGGGCGGCGGGCCCAACCGCATCGGCCAGGGTATCGAATTCGACTATTGCTGTGTGCATGCCGCCTTTGCCCTGCGTGACCTGGGCTATGAGACGGTCATCGTCAACTGCAATCCGGAAACGGTGTCGACCGACTACGACACCTCAGATAAGCTCTATTTTGAGCCCTTGACCGTCGAGGACGTGCTCTCCATATATGAAAAGGAAAAACCGCTGGGAGTCATCATCCAGTTCGGCGGTCAGACCCCTCTGAACATCGCTTCCGATCTGGCAAAGGCGGGAGTAACCATACTTGGCACCACCCCGGAGACTATCGACCTAGCCGAGGATCGCGACCGTTTCCGCAAGATCATGGACAAATTGAACATCCCTATGCCGGAATCCGGTATGGCAGTGAATATCGAAGAAGCCCTGGCTATCGCTGAAAAAATCACTTATCCCCTGATGGTGCGCCCGTCCTATGTCCTGGGCGGACGGGGCATGGAAGTGGTGCATGACGAAGAAATGCTCCGGCAGTATGTGGCTACCGCTGTGGGTGTGACCCCGGATCGGCCGCTGCTCATCGACCGTTTTCTCAGTAACGCCATCGAAGCAGAAGCCGATGCCATCGCCGATGGAACCGACGCTTTTGTTCCCACAGTCATGGAGCATATCGAGCTGGCCGGTGTCCATTCCGGTGACTCGGCTTGCGTTATCCCGCCCATCAGTATACCGGCAGAACATTTGAAAACCATCGAAAAGTATACGCGTAAGATCGCCCAGGAGCTGAATGTAATAGGCTTAATGAATATGCAGTACGCCATATCCGGCGGCAAGGTCTACGTGCTGGAAGCCAATCCCCGGGCCTCCCGCACCGTACCACTGGTATCCAAGGTATGCAACATCCAGATGGCCCGCGTCGCCACCGAGATAATGATGGCCCAGCAGGCCGGCAAAAAGTATTCGGTAGCGAGCCTCCAGCAGAAAACCATCAATCACTTCGGGGTGAAAGAAGCTGTATTCCCCTTCAATATGTTCCCGGAGGTCGACCCGGTACTGGGCCCCGAGATGCGCTCCACCGGTGAAGTCCTGGGCATCGCCGATTCCTTTGGGCTGGCATATTTCAAAGCCCAGGAGGCTACCCAGTCTTCCCTGCCTATTGCCGGAACGGTACTCATCAGTGTGACCGACCCGGATAAGCCGGCTGCCCTGGAGACCGCCCGTGAGTTCATCAAGATCGGCTTCAAGATAAAGGCTACGGCTGGCACCCACAAATTCCTCAAGGCCAATGGCGTGGAATGTGAGGAGATCAAGAAGCTCTATGAAGGCCGGCCCAATATTGCGGATGCTGTCTATAACCGGGAAATCAATCTGGTCATCAACACCCCGTCCGGCAAACGCAGCAAGCAGGATGACTCCTACATCCGCAAGGCGGCCATCAAACACAAGGTGCCTTACCTGACCACCATGGCGGCGGCTCTGGCTAGCGCCCGGGGCATAGCAGCCTTCCTGGAGAACAGTCATCCCGCAGCCAAGCTCAAGTCGCTGCAGGAGTATCACGCAGAGATTACAGAGTAATGCTTGGCTCTTAGATATAAAGAGATGGCACCCTAAACGGGCGCCATCTCTTTTTTGTCCAATAATGTTCCTAGTGGAATGCTTGTGTCGTGGCGGAAATTTTACCCGGCTTTAAGGATAACTATAGGCGTCAGATGCATAGGAGTAGTTGCCCGCCGGACTCTTGATCACGATCTGGTCGCCCGCGGCAACGGTAAAGCTCTGGTCGACGCTGTTAATAGTCCCACGATTAGTCCAGACGCTACCGTTTAGCGTCATCAAGGTCCAGCCATTATAAACACCGCCGGTATTTTTAAAGCTAATGGTGTTCGTCCCTACCGCCGTAAAATCATATTTATTCCAGCCACCCTTGACCGGCATAAACGCCAGGGGATTTCCGTCCTCCATCCATTCTGATTTGGCGGTGCCATTGATATAACGGTACCACATTTTGTGCTCCTCATATATACTACCCGAACCCCCTAGATAATGCCAGCCTATGGTTCGGTTGGATGGGTTGGTTAAATCTAATGTGTATTTGAGCTCGTAGGTGACTGGCGCAGCCTCGGTCGGTGTACTGCCCGAGATAAATATCTCCAGTGTGGTATAATCCGGCAGTTCCGAATTGGTGATTTCCAAATCGGAACTATCATACTTGAAGCCCAGATTGGTGACATCCGGCGCAGTATTAAACCTCCACTTGGCATAAAGGGTAGTATCGCCGGCAGCGTTTATAGTTGAGTTAGGGCCATAATCAGTGCCGGCCCAATCGGCAGCGGTATTCCAGCCGATGAAGCTACAGCCAGATTTGACCATAGGATCCAAATCGGTATTATCGGCCACGGTGGTTGATGAACCAGAATCGTAGGTAGTGCTGCTCGGTACAGTACCACTGTCATGGCCGTTGCCGTTGTAGCTGACCGTATAGCTTACTACCGCCGTCGTAAAATCTTTGACTGCTACCGCCGAAACATTTTGTGACGAATCTAATACGATTAGATAAGCCTTGTAGTTTGTTGACGGATTCAGGCCGGATAGATTTCCGGTTGAGTTGGAGCCCGCCGAAGTTGTTCCGGTACCGCTGGCTACAGCAGTGCCCTGTGCAATAATGATATCCGCGCTGGGTTCTGGATCCGCGGCAGCATATACCATGTAGTAATAGGTCCCCGCCTCACTTGAATTGAAAGATAGGTAAGGGGGACTTGAAGGATACAAATCCAAACTTGATACGACCGGCACAGTAACATCATATTTTATATTGGTATTTGAAAATAGCGGACCCCGGTTGCCGCTGGCTTCCTCCAGATAGACGTTAAGGGTCAGAGTCTCGCCACTGGTGAATGCCCCTCCGGTAGGTGTTGATGCATCCATGGTTCCGGAGAATTGGCTATCTGTTCCGCTGACCGTTTGATCCACATATTTGCTGGCCACCGAATTAGCCAGTTGGAAATGAACGGTACCGCTCTGGGCGCTGCTGAATACAGCGCTTAACTGAACGCTGGTCAGATTACTCGCATTAATGCAATCCTGCGGGTTATTCGCCGAGGAAGCCACATGCGCTGACGCCGGTGCGGCAGGTATAACGCCATAGCTGGTGCCGATAAACACGTTGCCGGTGGCCTGGTCTTCAGTTGCCATGGAAACATAATCCCCGGCCTGTAAACATTTTAGGGGGTAAGAGTATATATTGCCCGGTGTCAGGAGTTGTTTATTGCTGTCAAGTACGTTCTCCGTACGTATAAAAGCGTTCTCACTACACCATATCCGGTCGCCGGCCGAGGCATTGGCCTGGACCGTCGCAATCCGAATCTTATCGCCGGTCTGGTCGGCTACGTCGATATAATCTCCAGCTCCGCCATCCGGCGTGGTGGCCTTTATAGTTACTGCCTTGCTGGGCAGGAACCACACATCATCCGCGCTATTGTCGCCATCACTCCCGTTGGTTCCATAATATTGAACCGTAATTCCTAAATCGTTGCCAACTGCATAAGTAAAACCGGGTATGAACATAGTCGTCCCAGAGGCAGTAATATCACTGGAGGATATGGTTGTTCCGCTGCTGTTGACCACACCGCTGGTAGCGATAGTCCCGGTTGGTACATTGGCGAAGAATGCCCTGGCATACCTTTCATCCAGTTCCGTACTACCCTGGCCGGTCAGCCTGGAGATATCCATTTGGTTAACCAGGCCATTATAAGCAAAACTGTTGATGCAGGATGAGTTCACCGTGCTGGTAGAGGTCCGGACCAAGTTATTAGTCAGTGCTGGATTAATATAGCCCAAGCAGCGCGTGTTGGCGGGGTTGAGCATCTCCCTCACTACTACATAACTACCAGACGCCGAAATCGTAACTTCACTGCCGGTTCCGGTATTCCAGGTAGCGGAAGTCCCGCTGCTATCAGTTGCGTTGGTGGCATACTCCAGACTGCTTCCAACATTCAAAAGTACCAGATTATTGGAATCATCGTCGCGGGCTATCTTGACGTTATTCAACCCAGACACATACACTGGAATAGCAACCCGGGTAAAATTACTGGCAGCCCCTTATAATTTGCATAAATGTAACAATCGCCGTTGCCAGCCGCGCTTATATTTCCGCCAGGGGTTACAGTAGCAACTGAACTGTTGGAAGTGCTGAAAACAAAATCACTGACCTGAGCATTGACCGGGCTGGTCCATGTAACGCCGTCAGTGCTCATCACGCGTTGTAGATCACCCATGACCAGCTGTTTCGTAGCTCCCGCTGCCGGGAATCCTACCGGCGTTCCCTCATAAACATACTTGTACTGAGGAGATATGATTTTATTTCCAGCAGGACAACCATTTATTGTGGATTGGATGGTGCCTTGCCAAATATCCAGATAGTTAAGATCACACCTGAATGTATTGGTCAGACTTGCCGGTAATGTCGGCAGGCTGGTTAGCTGGTTGTTTTTGCAGGTGAGTTCTGTCAGGCTGGTCGGCAAAGTCGGAAGAGCCGTCAGCTGGTTTTCACTGCAACTAAGACCTGTAATATTGGTCCCCTCAAAATGCTCCAATCCGGCCAGACTGGAAATGCTTTTGCTACTGATATCCAAATTGTAGCTCTGGGCTGCCAGACGGTTGATCAGGTCTTGTTTCGAAAAGGATCCGGGAATTGAACCTACGGTATTGCCCAGCCATTCCCAAACCGCTTGCTTGAAGTTCGTATCGGTAAATGAGCTGCTTATATTATCGGTCGCCGTCACTGTCCGGTAATATCCTTTCACCTGCAGGAAACCAGCAAAGCCTGAATCTCCATTACAGGTCCAGGTCGCTCCATTCGAATCAAGCATGGTATAGGTGCCGGGCTTCAATATGGGGTATTGATCACTCGGGGTTAGGGTGGTCAATGGATCTGAGTAGCCCTCGTCGCCGCCGCCCTTGAAATTCACATAGCAAATCAGGCTGGAGTAGCCACCGGATGCATTCCAGGGTCCGTATACCGTACCGTCCTCATGCACCAGGCTGAAGATTCCCGGCGCTTCAGAAGGCGAATTGTGATGGTAGGTGTTCATAAAGGTCAGGGCAAAGGGCTGAGTCAGGGTAAATGTCGTCGGACTCGTCGGACCAGTGACGCCGCCATAGCCATTCCAGTTACTGTAAATACGCTGTTCGGTCGGATTATTTACATTTACGCTAAAGCTGATCTGGCCTTCGACGTAAGCTGTCTTCTGGGCAGTCACCGTGATGTTGCCGGTGCCGGGGCCGACCCCCGCGATTATCAGGTTATTGCCGCTCACCGCTACCGTCGCTACACTCGGGTCGCTGCTGGTGGCGCTTATCGCAACATCGGCTGGATTGGGCCCGAGAGCCACTGTAATACTCTGTCCCACGGTTACGTTCTGCGCTCCCGGGTCGGTCAGGGCTATGACCGGCTGGGAGCTAACCGTTACCGTAAAGCTCACGGTTGTACTCTGATAGCCGCTCTTCGAGCCGTTTACATTTATTGTCGCAGTCCCCACGGTCACTCCATTGATTACCAGGGTACCCCCGCTCACCGTAACTGTCGCTACACCTGGTACGCTGCTGGTGGCAGTTATCGTGGCATCGGACGGATTAGGGCTAAGGGTCAGCGTTATGCTCTGGCCTACGGTTACGCTCTGTGCTCCCGGATTGGGCAGGGTAACACCAGCTGAACTGCCACCGCTGCTTCCGCCGGATGAAGACGTATTATTGCCGGGGGTTGTCGGCGTACTACTCTGACTCTGCACTTGATCCACCTGTTGTGAAATCTGCTGAATAGTCTGCTGCGAAACCTGATTTTGAATCTCTTCTATTTGCTGTTTCAGGCTTTCTATTGCTGCAGGGTTCACTTGTATTCCACTGGTGGTTAAAGCATCTAAAACTACCTGCACTGCAGTAATCGTTGGGTTGTTATCAGGTATCTCTACGACCACTTGCAACACCGGCGGGGCTACCTGAGCTTCCTGGTTAACATCCTGCTGCAAGGCACTTTGCAGTATCCAATCCTGAACATCTAGATTGCCAAAATCTTGTTTTTCTCCTTCGGTCATGGGGGCAGCCGTTTGTGCACCACTGTTTTCTCCAGCGATCCCGCTGGTCATACCACTCCCGACCGAAACGCCTTGATTGCTGTTATTGCTGCTTACATCGACATTGCCGGTAAGACACGACACCCGGCAAGACCCGTCCTGATTGACCGTTATCATTACATAGGTTCCTCTGATAGCGGCAACACCCCAGGGCATGTCAACCTTGACCTTGACCTTCTTCTTCTCAGCAGTCTTATACCAGGGGGCTTGCGCACTATCGGCAGCAGCCAGGTAGTTGAAACTCTGGAGTGCTGCTACCCGGTCGAATCGTTGGCTTGATTCACTGGCCGGATTGATTTCTGTATTCTCTTGCTGGCTTCCATGCTTGGTGGCTACGCCCCCAAACATGGTTCCCTTGACCATGCCTATATTAAGATATTCAACAGCTATACCCGGACTGCCGTCCTCTTTGATATAACGGCGGCCATCGGCCTGCTTGATGATGATTTCACTGTTGGCTTCCACCAGATTACTGGTGCCATCCGGGTAGTTGATCCGCATACTGCTGTTTTCCCCGGTTTTTATGGTATCCCCGACGATGATGGTGACCTGATCTTTCAGTTCCTGGCTCTTACCCTGTCGGATCAGGGTAACCTGGCCTTTCGCTTCACTGGCCCTCCCCTCCAGGCTCGCGGCATTTAAGCCTGGATCTTTGGTCAATAAAATAGCTAGCGCCCGGGCTAGACTGCCCCGGCTCATCTCGGCATCGGGATATATGTTTTGCGAATCTTTACTTAGCCCTATCATCTCCAGGGCTAGCGCGGTAGCCATATCTCCTGCTGCCCAGTGCTGGCTGTCCATGTCGCCGATCCTGGGCAGGGCGGACCGTTCTATTTGGGTACAAAGCCGCATGACCAGAGCTATACCCTGCGCCCGGGTTACTTTCGCTTCAGGTTGATAGGTCCCATCAGGGAAGCCTTTTAAATATCCGGCATTTGTAGCGGCGGCGATCTGGGCGGAAGCCCAATGGGTGGCGGGTACATCTGTAAAAGTGGAAGAGGTAACTTGCGGGGTGGAAAGCCCGGAGGTTTTAACCAGTATGGCGGCGGCTTCGGCCCGGGTCAGTCCCGCTTGGGGATGAAAACTGCCATCGGGATAGCCTTTAATAATTCCTCGATGGGATATGTAATTTATAAAAACTATATTCGGGTCACCGGCGACCATATCATTAAAGATTGATGATTTGATCCCCTTCTCTCCTGCAGCCTCGACCTTCTGGTTCAGGATTCCTATCATAAGCATCAGCATTAATATGTATAGTAAAACCCTACTATAACTCCTCTTCAACGAAAACCCTCCCTGCCGATCTCAAAAGCTTTATATATGCGCGATTATTACATTATTTACATTCACGTATTTCGACTTCGATTTTGATTTTAACAAGAGTAATCGGGTTATGCAATATATTTTGAGTTGCTGGGTATTTAGTGGATGATTCAATGTCGTTGGCAATTCGAGAGTAAGAATCACGAATTGCACCCATTTTTTTGCACTAACTGTCAAGCATCAATTAATTGGCAGTGGGTAAACATATCTTCAGGCAACTTTTTCTGCGGAGGCTTTTTCCTTGTTTAAACTTCTGAGCGGCGGACATTGCTTTGTCCCCAATGACATGGGTATTAAAGATATGCTGGTTTGCGCTGATAAGATTTGCATGATCCAGGATAAGATCATCCCGGATAGCCAATGGAAAATCGAAGTAATCGATTGCAGCGGCTGTCTGATATGCCCCGGCCTGATCGATGGACATGTCCATATCACCGGCGGCGGTGGCGAACAGGGACCGGCCAGCCGCGTTCCCGAGCTGGGGTTCAGTGAGATTATCGAAGCCGGCGTAACTACCGTGGTTGGGGTATTAGGTTTTGACAGCATCAGCCGCAGTATTGCCGGTCTGTTGACTAAAGCTCGAGGCCTGGAAGCCGAAGGGATAACTACCTTTATATATACCGGCAGTTACGGCAGCCCCACTGAGACCCTTACCGGACGACCCCTGAACGATATTGTGCTGTTGGACAAAGTAGTCGGGATCGGGGAGATTGCTATATCTGATTATCGATCTTATCACCCTACTCTGTCGGATCTGCGCAACCTGGCCTCCGAAGCTCAGGCTGGCGGTATGCTGGGAGATAAAGCCGGAATTTTGCACCTGCATGTCGGCGACGGCAAGGAAGGCCTGCAACCCCTGTTTGAGCTCATCGAACAATCGGATTTCCCTACGAGTATGTTCGTACCAACCCATATAAACCGCAATCCCCAGGTATTTGAACAGGGCATGGGCTTCCTGCCCCGGGGCGGTAATATCGATCTCACCGCCGGAGAGACGGCCGGCTACAGCATACCGGAAGCGCTTTCCCGTTTACTGCGACTGCGTCCCCACCTGGAGCGGATAACGATTTCTTCGGATGGTAATGGCAGTTCCCCGGTTTCAGATAAAAATCCCGCTGGCATTGCCGCTATCGGACAATTACTCAACGATTTGCGTGCGGCAGTATTGGAGGCCAAGCTAGATTTTGCCTCCGTGATCAAAACCGTCACGGTCAACCCGGCCCAACTGCTTAAACTATATCCTCGCAAGGGTTGCATCCAGACGGGCAGTGACGCTGACCTGCTGGTGCTGCGCCGGGACGATCTGGCTATCCAAACCCTATTGGCCAAAGGTGAAGTAGTGGTAAGAGATCAGAAGTCGGTCAAACGAGGCCGCTTCGAAAACTAGGAATTTATACAGGCATTACAAGGAGGCAATCATGGGATACAACAGCAAGGGCAAACTGGTCATTATCGGCGGAGCTGAGGATAAATACGGGGACAGCCGGATACTGGAAGAGGTGGTGGATATCATCGGCGGCGAGGACTCCCGCCTGGGCATCATAACCACCGCTACCGAACACCCGGCAGAGGTCGGGGAGGAATACAAAGATGTTTTCTATCGCCTGGGCGTCAAGGATGTGGACGTGATCGATATCAATAATCGCGATGAGGCCAATATGGAGGAAAATGCCGATCGGCTCCGTAAGACTACCGGTTTCTTTTTCACCGGCGGCGACCAGTTGCGCATCACCAGTATCCTGGGGGGCACTCGCGCCTATGAAGCCTTGTATGATTCCTTTATGGACGGCACCCCGGTGATCGGCACCAGTGCCGGGGCTTCGGTGATGAGCAGTACCATGATCGTGGAAGGCAACAGCAACGATGCCGCCCGTAAGTGCACCCTGAAAATGGCGCCCGGCCTAAACCTCATGGATGGAGTAATCATAGACCAGCACTTTGATCAACGCGGCCGTCTGGGCCGCCTACTCTGCGGGGTGGCGGAGAACCCCGGAACTCTAGGTATTGGTATCGATGAGGATACCGCCATCGTAGTTTACCCTGACGATCGTTTTGAGGTGATCGGTACCAATGCAGTGACAGTCATAGACGGTAAGAGCATCAAGAGTTCCAATGTCTCGGAATCACAGCCCAATGAGATCCTGGCGATCGCCAATGCCAGTCTGCACGTCTTGTCACGTGGCTATGGTTTCGACTTCCGCCAGCGGGATGTGATCCGCATGCATTAATCAATTATTCGGCCTAATCAGGAGGACCTAAAGTGAAAATCATTGACATGGAAGTTTTCCAGGGTAGGAATATATTCAGCCACAAGCCAGTAGTAAAAATGATAGTAGATATCGGGGACTTAGCTGATACCAGCACCAGTGATATCCCCGGCTTCAACGCCCGGCTTCTAAGCTGGTTCCCCGGCTTAAACCAGCATCACTGTTCTACCGGATATGAAGGCGGTTTAGTTGAGCGGCTGTTCGAAGGCACTTTCATTGCACATGTCACTGAACATCTGGCACTGGAGCTCCAGTGTATTAACGGTTATGAAGTATTCTTCGGCAAGACTCGCATATTAGAAGAACCGTCTACCTATTGTATCATCTTCGAGTATTCCCTGGCAGAATGTGCTCGGGATTTCGGCGAAACGGCTATCGATATCGTTACCGCTCTGATCGATGATCGACCCGATTTATTGGAGGAATATCTGGATTTGCTGCGCCGCAGGGTGTCTTATTACGCTCTGGGCCCAAGTACCCGGGCTTTGATGACGGAAGCCCGCAAGCGGGGCATCCCGGTCCGGCGGCTGGATGAAAATAGCCTGTTGCAGCTCGGTTATGGCAGTCGCTCCCGGCTAATCGAAGCATCGCTCCCTGATTCTACCGGCTGTGTAGCGGTGGATCTGGCTAAGAACAAACCTCTGGTTAAAAAACTACTAGCCGACCATGGTATTCCCGTCCCGGAAGGATGCCTGGTTTACAGTGAGAATGACGCAGTTGCTATGGCCAAAAAAATCGCTTATCCGGTAGTAATCAAGCCCTTCGATGCCAACCAGGGCCGGGGGGTCTCTACCAATATCAACAGTGAAGAACTGTTACGCACTGCCTACCGCCTGGCCCGGCAGCTAGCCGGCAGGGTCATGCTGGAAAAGCATATCACCGGCAAGGACTACCGCCTCCTGGTAGTGGGCGATAAAATAGCAGCCGCTGCCGAGCGCACACCTCCCTATGTCACCGGGGACGGCATTCATACCATTGAAGAACTCGTCGCCCTGGAAAACAGCAATCCTCTGCGCGGCTGGGGCCATGAAAAGCCCATGACCCGCATAGCTCTTGATGGCATTGCTATCGAACTGCTAGGCCGTTCCGACCTGGCTATAAATACGGTACTGCCGCCCGGAGAAAGCGTTTATCTGCGCCAGAACGGCAACCTGAGCACCGGCGGTTATGCCACTGACTGCACGGATATAGTACATCCGGCCAACCGGTTATTGGCGATCACCGCAGCCCGCATCATCGGACTGGAGATAGCCGGAATCGACCTGGTCTGCCCCGATATCTCACAGCCAGTCGAAACCTCGCACGGGGCAGTCATCGAAGTGAATGCCGCCCCTGGACTGCGGATGCACCTCTTCCCCCGCGAAGGAGCTGGGGTCAACGTGGCAGCTAAGATCATCGACTTTATGTATCCCGACGAAACCTATTCCATTCCCATCGTTTCCATCACCGGAACCAATGGTAAGACTACCGTCACCAGGCTGGTGAGCCACGTTCTGGCGCTTACCGGAAAGAGAGTCGGCATGACCTGTTCCAGCGGCACCTACCTGGGCAACACCTGTATCAGCCGGGGTGACAATACCGGACCGCGCAGCGCCCGATCCCTGCTTTACCGCCAGGATGTCGACATTGCCGTACTGGAGACTGCCCGCGGCGGTATCGTTCGCCATGGACTGGGTTATGATTTGGCCGATGTTGGAGTAGTGCTCAATGTCAGAAATGACCATCTGGGACAGGACGGGTTAGAATACCTGGAGGACCTGGCTTTTGCCAAGGCTCTGGTGGTGGAGGCTATCAAGCATACCGGTTACGCCATCCTTAATGCTGACGATACCATGCTGCCTTACCTGACCCGGGGTATTGGCGCTTCGCTGATCTATTTCGCCAAAAGCCTGGATAATCCTATTGTCCGCGAGCATATCGCAGCAGGCAATATTGCAGTAATCCAGGAGCATGAACAGCTAGCGATCTACTGGCAGGGCTGCCGGGTCACCCTGATACGAATCGCTGACATACCCATTACCTTTGGCGGCAAGATCGCCTGTAATATCGAGAACGCATTGGCTGCAACCGCCTGCCTGTTTGCACTGGGAATACCAGATCACATCATTACTCAGGGTCTGGCTTCCTTTACCCCTGATCCCGAAGTCAATGCCGGGCGCTTTAATCTTTTCGACATGGGGGAATACCGGGTCCTGCTGGACTATGCTCATAATCTGGACGGTTACCATGCCGTGATCGATTTTGCCAATAGCCTCACCCCTACTCGCAAAGTAGGTATAATTGGGCTGCCCGGCGACCGCATGGACAGCAACATTATCGAAGCAGGCAAGCTGGCAGGGACAGCCTTTGACTCATTATATATAAAAGAAGATCAGGACACCCGGGGAAGAGCCAGCGGGGAAGTCGCCACCCTTTTGTTTAAGGGAGCACTATCCGGTGGAGCCCGGCTCGAAAATATTAATATCGAATTGAACGAAGGCCAGGCATTGCGATCAGCAATAAGTAACGCCCAACCCGGTGATCTCATCATTATGTTATACGAAAAATTCGAACCTGCTTATTCAATTATACAGGAACATCTGGGCGAGCCATGTTTACACCTTCCGCTTTCAACAGCAGCGGAAGTCGTTTGGCCTGATGCCGACCAAAGTTCCTTGACTCCCTCAAGCCTTATTATGCAATAGCAGGTATAAAAGCCCAGATATTAGGGACAATAAATATAGTTTCGTAGATAAACCCTGCTAAACGTTATATAAAAACGATTAAAGGAGTGAACAGTCATTAGCAAGACAACGACAGCGATCATTGTAAAGTTCCTGGTTACCCTGGTAGCAGCCTGGGTAGCTCTAATGCTGATCGGATCGGCTACCTGGAGCCAGGTCCTTATCATTGGCGTGGTAGGAACAGCCCTAAACTATCTGTTGGGTGACCTGGTCATCCTGCGTGCCAGCAGTAATACCGTCGCTTCAATAATTGATGGTCTAGTCGCGGCTATTCTGGCTTATGCCGTAATGGAAGGCTGGGGTGCAGTTGTAACCCGTGATTTCTGGGCCATCCTTTTGTTCGGCGTTCTGGTCGCCGGATTCGAATTTTATTTCCACAATTACCTGGAGAAATCCGAAGAAGTAGAACCATAAAAGTCAATAAAAAAGCCGGGAATCCCGGCTTTTTTTGCTTTTCTGTGTTGAGAGCTTCGCGAACTTCTTTTTGAACTTTAATGCCGTCCCATCATGGAGTTGGACTGCTTAAAGGTACTCTCTAACTGCTTGGATGGGTCATCATAAGGGTTCATCCAGCCCTTATTCATAACATATTCGGTGATAGTATCATGTTCCAGCACCTTTTGACTGACAAAACCGCCCAGAATCGCCCGCAATTCCGGAGTGGTGGCCTGCAGGGTAGCAGCCAGGTAAGCACCGGCACCGGCAGCTGCCGAAGCCATCGCGCTATAGGAAAGGGTCTCATCAGCAGAACTGTCGGTTGCCTGCCCGAAGATATTGCTAATAATATCAGACATTACTGAACACCTCCCTGAACTATCTGGTTTTCTACCAGGAACTGCTGCAAGGTTTGGATTCGGGCTTCGCATGCGCTGATGCCGGCTTCGGTCATTTCCCGCAGCTTCTGATCACTGACCGTACGAAAAACAGCCTTTGAAACTGCCAATCCATTGGTCTCCATGCGCAGCAATGAACTTAAGGACAGGATCTCATTTTGGCTCAGGTTTCTCATGATCTTCCCCCTTTATGATTTATAGATACTATTGTTTGCCAGCTAGCTCAGATTAATTCAAAAACCTTCGGGCACTAATGTGCATAACTAGAGTAACAAAGACACAAGTTACTTTAAGAAATGCATACTACATGAACGTATGACCATGTTTAACGAAGACTAGTTTTCGCTCGAGCTTTTATCAATAATTTCACAACCGGGGGTGGTCATTTGCCGATATTGCTGGAAGTTGTTTTAAGATCAATAACGGCATTTTTCGTGCTGTTAATCCTGGCAAGACTTATGGGTAAAACCCAGATCTCTCAACTTACCTTTTTCGATTACGTAGTTGGAATAACGATTGGATCAATTGCCGCCATCACATCGACTAACGTCAACTCACCAATTATAGGTGGATTGATTGCACTTACCCTATGGGCTGCATTAGCCCTGGCTTCGCATGCGTTGGTCCTAAAAAGCATTCCCGCCAGGAAACTGCTTCAGGGCGAACCTACCGTAGTCATTCGCAATGGCAAGCTGATGGAGGATTCCATGGCCCGTTCACAATACAATGTTGATGAACTGATGCTTCAGCTCAGACAGCAAAAGGTATTTGATCTCTCGAAGGTCCAGCAAGCTGTTCTGGAGACCAATGGCAAACTAAGTGTTTTGCTAAAAGCTGATGAGGCAGCCCCTACCCGCAAGGATTTGCAGATAGATACCAGTTCAATGGGAGGACAGCCAGTCGTTTTAGTGGTAGGCGGAAATATTGCCTATCACCGACTAAAAGAAATGAAACTCGATGAAAACTGGCTGATGGAACAGCTGAAGGCCCAAGGAATAAATCGCGTTGATGAAGTGGTGGTAGCACAACTGGGCACCTCTGGTGAGCTATATGTGGATACCAAAAGCGACTGGGAGTCCGACCAGGTCAGTACATTATAAATGCAGGTACGCTCGAACAAAATAGGAGGTATAAGATGTTTAAACACGAAAAACAGCTACTACAGGAAGTCAAAGTAGAAAAAATCAATCCAGCTTATGCAGCAATGCTCCACGAACAGCTGGGGGGGCCGCAGGGTGAACTCAAGGCTGGTTTGCAGTATCTGGCCCAGAGTTTCCGAATCAATGACCCGGTAATCAAGGATATTTTCCTGGATATTGCCACAGAAGAATTCAGTCACATGGAAATGGTTGCTACCACCATCAATATGCTCAACGGACACAACCTAGATGCCAACCATGCCTTTGTAGGCGGTATCGAAACCCACGTACTCACCGGTCTGGCACCTTTTTATGCCAATGCCTCTGGTCATCCCTGGACTGCTGCTTATATAAATGTGACCGGGGACCTACCGGCGGATATCCTGTCCAATATTGCTGCTGAGCAGCGGGCTAAGGTGGTTTATGAATACCTGTATCGTCAAATCAATGACCGCTATGTAAGAGAGACCATCGACTTCCTGCTCAACCGTGAAGAGGCCCATAACACCATGTTCCGCGACGTCTTCCAACGTATAGAAGGGACGGGCTCTCTGCAGGATTGGGGTATCGACGAAAACGCACGTAAATTCTTCAATCTTTCAACTCCGGGCAACTATGTAGGCCAGGAACTGCACAACCCTCAGCCCCCGTCATTCAATGAACCCCAGAACCCACCCCAATAAACTGCTACAAAAATAAACCCGTCTTGCGGCGGGTTTATTTTTGTATACACATTACGTACATCATATTAAGCGTATGGCCTCAGCTGGTTTATTTCCCTTCCCAATAAGCCTCCGCTTCCTTTTCCATAACCTCCAGGCGGGTATAATAGTCAGGAAACTCGTTAAGGTGAGCCAGGGCGATCTTGCCGGTGGTCAGCGCATCGTCATTAGTCACATTGGTATGCGGATCCCGAGCACCATGTTCCAGCTCGACATCCATTCCCATGCGGTACTGCTCTACATCGAACTTACTCCAGTCGATACCTAGTTTTTCACCGATAGCTTTAGCTTCTTCTGTGGTAAAGTGCTTTTTCGCGGTCATACTGTTCTCCTTTCCTGGTTTTCCTGTTATTTGTTCCCGGAATTCTATCATATTATTTATCAGATGCCACTAATAAAGAATTCTAATCGGCAGAAGCAGTGCCGCCATGAGCGAACCCGGCAACCAGGTCACGCAGATGATCGGAAGTGTCTACCAGACTCTGGGTCATCTCAACAATGGTCTGTACCGCACGGGCTTGATCCACGGACAGCGATTTCATGTTCTCCATCCCTACCGAGGACTCTCTGCTAGATCCGGCTATAGACTGGATCTGAACGACCACCTCGTCGGTTATAGCCAAATTCTCTTCGTTGATGGCCGAGAGCTCCTGCACCGCTGTATCAATATTCTGTGAACCCTGCTCGATCTGAGCAAACATCCGCTCAGTACGCTCCAAAGCTGCTACCTGCCGAATATGAGCCTGATTGGCCGATTCTATCTCCTGGGTGGTCTGTTCCATGCTGGACTTCATTTTGTTGATCAAAGCAGAGATCTCGGAGGCAGCCGTTCCGGATTCCTCAGCCAGCTTGCGCACCTCTTCGGCTACTACGGCAAATCCCCGTCCGGCCTCGCCAGCCCGGGCTGCTTCGATGGCAGCGTTGAGAGCTAACAAGTTGGTCTGATTTGCGATACCGGTGATCAAGGACACGATATTCTGTATCTGCTGGGACTGTTCGTCCAAGGTGCTGACTGCCGCGCTTACCCCCTTCTGCACCCGATCGCTGTCCTGCATGTTGGTCTCTTGTTCATGCAAAGCCAGTCGCCCTTCCTCTACTATGCTACGGAAATGGGAAGACTGCTCCGTTACTAATTGCACGTTATCCACTGCGGTATTAAGGGCTGCCAGCATCTGCTTAGCAGAATCCGCAGTCTTCTCGGCAAATGTCGCACCCTCCATGGCCGCCCGGGATAGGTTAATCATGCCGCTCTTCACGTTCTCAGTGGCATTCCCGGTCTCATTGGCCGAACTGAGTACCTGCTGCGAGGAAGATAGTATAACATCCGCTCTATCCATGACCCCTGCCGCTACCTGCATCAGGCTCTCGGTCTTTTCGATAGCTTCCTGTTGTCCGATAACCGCTTTCGTAACCAGTTGACTGCCTGCCCTGGCCGCTATGGCAATGGAAACACCCGAAATAATAAAACAGGTGTAGCGGGTAGTCAGAACTGAGATCGCTATCTCTTCAGGCATAAAACCCGGGGCTAGAAACAACAAGACGGTATGTACGACCAGGGTAATAATGAAGGCATAAGTGGATATATAGAAATCAAAATAGATGATACTGATAGCACAAATGGCGAAGAGATTCAGGAAAGCCTCTCCGCGGCTGCTGATAAAGCAATCAAAGAGAAAAATCAATATACTCATGGAAGTAATGGTCAAATATTTGGTGGCAGGATGATGAGGCATCTTACGAGTAATCCAGTAGGCACCGGTAAATATAACTGCCGACACCAATAATATTGTATTGATATCGCTGAGGGTCAGATCAGTTGCCTTACCGGTAAATAGCAGGCCGTAAGCAGCCAGATAACCTAATAAAGCTACGACAGCAGTAGCTAACAAGACCAACTGGTGACTTCGACGCAAGTGTTCAGCATAGGTTTCATTCACAGGCAAAAATCCTTTCTATATGTATTGGATTCAAAAAGTAGAAGGGGGACTGATACTTATCTAGCCTTAAGATTGAAGCTTTAATAGTGTTCCCTAAATTAATCACCCCTCTCAAATATGCCGTATAGAACCGAATTGTCTAAAAATTGGCGCAATTTACTAACTATAATTGTCTTTCTTTATTATACCAGTAAATATTATTGTAGCACGTAAAATATAAGTTAAAATATTTAAAATTGAAACAAACGCTCAACCTCCTGGGAAGTAGCTAGTCCTCTCTCCATATATCTTTAATCCCTTTTTTTGTAATTATTGCATAGAAAATCTTGTCGAGTTAGGCCGATTAGCTAAGAAGATTTCCACAGGACCAGGGCAGTTATCCCCAGGACCTTTTTAGGGCTTTGCGCTTACATATATATCCACTATTTTAACGGCACCTTGCAGGTTTTTTGCCTATATAACGGTAATCCGGCACATTAGTCGTTCTGAAGCGAAAAACCCGTTGCAGCCCAAGAGCGCCTCCGGCTTAACGGGTTTTCCACAGCTCGGTATGCTGCAACACCACTTAGTGCCGCTTTTTTGCCAATCGTTCTTTCTTTTCGTTTTTATCGGTTATTACCCTAACTTCGCTGACCTTGACTACATCATTCTCCTGGCTGCTCTCTTCCTCCTCGTCCTCGACCGGCTCTTCATCCTCCCCGCCTGCCGCGTTGTCGGCCGGGGCAGCTTCCCCGCTGTCTTCAGGCGTTTCTTTCGTAAGCGCTTCTTCCTCAGGCACTGCATCCTCGATCTTTTCTTCTTGCAGTTCTACCTCCTCCGCTATCTCGTCAATTAGCGCAGAGTTTTCCACTGTCTCGGGCAGAGGTTCGCTCGCCTGGACTGTTTCGACTTCTGCCGCCTGGACCAGCTTCGGGGATTCCATCATTTCCGCGTCATCTGCCTGCCGGCCCGAGCTGCCGCCGCCCCTGGTCTTCGTCAGCAGGGTGCCGCAATACTTACAGGCCTTGTCTTCTGAAAGAGGAGTCGCCGACCTGCTCCACTCCTTACACGCTTGACAATACAGCCAATATGCCATATTCATGTCTCCTTTCCTTATTTCACGCTCAACCATAAAGGTTCCTAACATTTTATGGCACTAGTATTAAGAATGTGACTGTTTTTATTTGGAAGATAGATACCAAACTGCACCGGCGGCTGCTTTCCCCCAGGCTGCTCCGCGGATCAATGATAAAACATCCTGCAAATTCTTTTCTTTGTTGGATGTATTCTGCACCTATCTGGTTTATAATTTTAATAACCACCTTACTGTGACACTCGTCCTGCCTGATCATATCAATTAATTCAATTTTATTTAACGACCTTGCCCTGGTTTAATTCATCGTTAAGGAGGGGCCCGGTGAAAAGAGTATTGATAGCGGATCTGAAACCCGGCATGCTAGTCGCCAGGACGCTCTTTGGCGATGATGGAACAGCCCTCTTGCCCAAGAATACTGAGTTATCCGAGCCCGATATCGGGAAGCTCAGGCAGCTTGGCATAGGTTCCATATACATAAAGGACAGTTTTGTAGACGCCAATATCCCGGAGGTAGTGACTATAAATGTTTTAGCTAATTTAGCCCAGGATCTGAAAACCTCACTCGCCAATCTTTCCGCTGAAAAAACCGTCGATATAAACACGCTAAAAATGGGAGCTTCCCAGCTGGTCGACGACATAGGAAAAAATCGCCACCTGCTGCCTAACCTGGAAGACATCCATACCTATGACGATTACCTGTTCTTCCATTCCATAAATGTCGCAATACTTTCAGTTATGACCGGCATATCCCTGGGCCTGCACAAAGGAGACATGGCCGATCTGGCACTGGGCTCCCTGCTACATGATATAGGCATGATCATGATCGATCCTGCGATACTTAATAACCAGGAAAAACTAACTCCCCAGCAGATAGCAGAAATACAAAAACACCCGGAAATCGGCTTCAACATCCTTCATAATGGCTATGAGGTATCTGCTACAGCCGCCCACATTGCCTACCAGCATCACGAAAGATTTGACGGCAGCGGCTATCCCCGCGGATTGCGGGAAAAACAAATCCTGGAACACGCGCGCATCGCCGCCGTCGCCGATACCTATCACGCTATTATAACTGATCACCCCTACCGCAGGGCCTACTCCTCATCAGAAGCGGTAATGATCATAAAAAAACTGACGGGAACCCATTTCGACCCCGATGTGGTCGAGGCCTTCCTGTCTAATATCGCACCCTACCCGGAAGGCAGCATGGTGCTCCTCAATACCGGCAATATAGCCCAGGTTACTATGGTTGATCGCTTACGCCCCGATACTCCCGTTATCCAGTTGATATGTGATCAAAACGGTCAGATATTGAAGGAGAAATTTGAAATCGATCTAAGACAGCGCAGCGAGGTGGCTATCGCAAGACCTCTCACCAAGAATGAGAGTGATCTCATTTCCCGGAGGATCAAGCCGCTCAATACTTGATCAAGGAAAACAAGGGGGTTAACCTAGAGAAGGCACGGGGGTGCATCTTTTCCCGCGAGAGATGAAAAGGGCTCCCCGTGCCGCATATTTAACCGCTGCCCCTACTTCATAAACGCAGTTCGCCACAGGACAACCTCTTCCAATCACACTACCAAAGACCTAGGTCCCACTCTTATTATTATTTCAGAATATTCAGGACTTTTGTCCGATGTTTTTCGTGCTTTTCTGGATTATACTTTTTATATCCACCTTAAATTGATAAAAATTATTGAATGTCTTTATGTATTGAGATTTGAAACGTTGGGGGCTGCATTTAAGATTTCTACCGGTATTTAAGGAGGGATTTGGGTGAGAAGGGTAGCTATTGAGGACCTTGATTGCGGCATGATCGTGGGGCGCACCGTTTCCGGCGCCGACGGGAGGGCCCTGTTGACCCAGAATATCCAGTTATCAGAAAATTATATAGAGAAGCTGAAGAATCTCGGTATAGCGTCTATTTACATAAAGGACAGCTTTATGGACATCGATATACCGGAAGTGGTCTCCAGCAAGGTAATGAACAAGGTGGCTAAAAATCTAAAGACCTCGCTTACCCATCTTTCCTCTCATAAAGCCATTGACGTCAACATCTTGAAAAAAGGTGTATCGCTGCTCATAGATGATATCATGAGCAATCGCAACCTCCTCATAAATTTGGAAGATATCCACAGCTATAACGATTACCTGTTTTTTCACTCGGTAAATGTCGCCATACTATCAATTATGACCGGTATATCGCTGGGCTACCCTGAAGGTGATATGGTTGATCTGGGATTGGGTGCCCTGCTGCATGATATAGGCATGATCATGATCGACCCGGCTATAGTCAACAACCTGAACAAGCTGACCCCGGAGCAGATGGCGGAGATAAAAAATCACCCGGAGATAGGGTTCAACATGTTGCGGAACAACCGGGAAGTATCAGCTACCGCGTCACACATCGCCTATCAACATCATGAACGATTCGACGGAAGCGGTTATCCCCGTAAGCTGATGGGCAAGCAAATACTGGAATATGCCAGGATAACTGCCGTGGCCGATACCTATGATGCGATAATAACCGATCACCCTTACCGCAAAGGTTATTCCTCCACCGAGGCTGTCATCTGCATCAGGAAACTGACTGGCACTCATTTCGATCCCGAGATCGTCGGAGCCTTCCTATCGAATATCGCACTCTACCCGATAGGCAGCATGGTCATGCTCAATACCGGCCATGTCGCACTCGTAATTACAGCAAACCGCTTGAGCCAGGATAAACCGGTCATCCAGGTGGTATGCGATCAGAACGGCAAGATGGTGAAAAAGTCCTTCAAGGTCGACCTGAGCCGGACCAGTGAGGTTATCATCTCAAGACCGCTGTCACGTGATGAGACCAATCTCATCTACCATAATATAAAACAGCAGCTGCCCTCGGAGCAGGGCCAACAGCACGTGGGTTAGAAAAGAAGGGGGTAAAATATAGATTCCTTAGATAAGGCAATGGGGACGGTTCTTTCTGCCTCGGTTTTATAAGAAACGAGGCAGAAAGAACCGTCCCCATTATAATACATAATAGTCTTTTTGCATTGCATCCACCAGGAAGATTGCTTCGCTATCGCTCGCAATTCTCACGCGCTGCGCGCACCACAATAAATGAATACTTCTTGCGGTTCTAATGCATAATTTTACCATGGCACGAGTTCGATTGTCATTGTCACTAAGAGGTCGACTCGCAATAT